>OHTY01000293.1_pt1 | contig 15291 bp, 14 predicted proteins | sample 1579061 | NCBI WGS metagenome assembly OHTY01 (sample SAMEA3879520, study PRJEB24766) | human gut metagenome | biome: human-associated habitat; feature: feces | place: USA | collected 1985/1987 | reverse complement strand
TGGAAAATACAAAAGCGGAGGAATAGTAAATGTTAGAGTTAGGAATAAAAGCACCCGATTTTGAATTGCCGGATCAGGACGGCGTAATGCATAAATTAAGTGATTATGCAGGCAAAAAAGTGATTTTATATTTTTATCCAAAGGATAACACACCCGGATGTACGAAACAGGCATGCGGTTTTTCAGAGAGATATCCGCAGTTTGCGGAAAAGGGTGCGGTCATTCTTGGAGTCAGTAAAGATTCCGTGGCTTCTCATAAGAGATTTGAAGAAAAATATGGTCTGGCATTTACACTTTTAGCTGATCCGGAGCGTAAAGTCATTGAAGCATATGATGTCTGGAAAGAAAAGAAAAATTATGGAAAAATATCTATGGGCGTGGTAAGGACCACATATCTTATCGATGAACAGGGAGTCATCATCAAGGCTAATGATAAAGTCAAAGCAGCAGATGACCCTGAAAATATGCTTAAGGAATTAGAAGGATGAAAATCATACTGTCTCCAGCAAAAAAGATGGTAAGCGATACGGACAGCCTTGCACCGGTTAACGTGCCAAAACATATGGATCAGACAGCAGAGATATTGAGTTTTATGAAGAGTCAGTCCGAAGAAGAGCTGAAAGCAGTCTGGAAATGTAACGATAAGATTGCCGAACAGAACTTTCACAGACTGGAAACTATGGATCTGTATCGTGGACTTACTCCGGCAGTATTATCCTATGAAGGAATCGCATTTCAGTATATGGCACCAGCTGTGTTTGAGGATAGACAGCTTGCATATGTACAAAAGCACTTGAGAATCCTGTCTGCGTTTTATGGGGTTTTGGAACCAATGGATGGGGTGACACCGTACCGGTTAGAAATGCAGGCAAAGGTCGGGATAGGAGATGCAAAAAATCTGTATGATTACTGGGGGGAGAGATTATATCGTTCAGTGATTGATGACAGCAGGGTTATCATTAATCTGGCATCAAAAGAATACTCAAAATGCATAGAAAAGTATCTGACACCTAAGGATACCTATATTACGGTCTCCTTTTGTGAGTTATCGGGAAATAAACTGGTAACGAAAGGGACATATGCCAAAATGGCCCGAGGGGAGATGGTCCGGTTCATGGCAGAAAGAGAAATTGAGAATCCTGAAGAGATACGAAAATTTGACAGCCTTGGATATACTTTCAGAAGAGATTTGTCATCTGAATCGGAATATGTATTTGAACGAAAATGATTCATGTGAATTGCTGATATGAGTATGGATATGGCTGCCTGCTACAATCTACGCAATTCACTTTGAATAGAAGGAGGTAAAGATAGATGATGAAACGTAAATTGATCTTAACCGGCGCAGCACTGTCCCTGGCAGTGGCTATGACCGGATGTGGCGGTAAACCAGTGATAAATCAGCAGCCAAGCAGCCAGGAGAAGAATGCGGTAGATACCCAGGCACAGACGGAGGCGACAGTCCCCGCTGCCGATTCTGCCACAATGCAGAGTTCTGTCGCAGCTTCCGCGCAGACGGTAACCGGCACGGTGGATGAGGAAACAGCACAGAAGATAGCTCTTGAGCATGCCGGAGTGAAGGTAACGGATGCAACGATCACCAAGTCAAAGCTGGACTATGAAGGCAGACGCCAGGTATATGAAATTGAATGGTACGCAGGCGGTAAGAAGTACGACTATGAAATAGCCGTGGATACCGGTGAGATTTTAAGTTCCGGATACGATGAAAAAACATCCGGATGGAGTGTCAGCAATAGCAGTGACGTTACTGTCAGTGAGGCAGATGCGAAGCAGACAGCACTTGGCCGTGTCAGTGGTGCAACGGAAAAGGACATCTACGAATGGCAATTCGATTATGACGATGGACGTCCGGAATACGAAGGCAAGATCATCTATGGCGGAACGGAATATGATTTTACGATCGATGCATCCAGTGGAGCCGTAGTGGAGTGGGAGGCTGAGAGCGTCCGTTAGTTATACTCATCAAAAAAGTAAGGGGTTGTATCCCCGGTAACAATCATGTATAGAAATGTATAGAAAAAGGATAGCGTAGCCGCAAGGCGGGAAGCGCTATCCTTTTTCCTTTCATATCAATTCTTCGATATAATTATACATATATTATTTCATGCAGTAAAGAATAAATACAATAATGATAGTGAAAAGTTAAATGATAGATATTCCAAGAAATGAGGTATTTATGCATGGGAGAAAAGTACTCAAAAGAAGATCATGACAAATGTAAAAAAGTTGCAGAAGTGTTCCAGGAATTGTATGATATGTTAGGTGATACCTGTGTCCTGGATGCAGGTGAATTTGGATTTGTATATTTAACATATTATAGGGAGCAGAAATCCTGCTTCGATAGAAATAAGGTATATCGTAATGCAGAAGAACTGTTTGAAGCATTGTGGGATGAGTGGCTTTACAGTGAAGTGATGCAGCCTGTATATGGGACAGAGGATGCGGAAGTAGGCTTTGAAGAGATCTATCGAAAGCTTCCGGATGAAAGAAAGCAGGAATATGCTGTAAGGAAGCAGCAATTTATGGATCAGGCAGAATTAAAACAGGAATGAGATCGCAAAGCTGATATACTATATGTCACAGGTTGTATAGCTGCCGTACTGCTTGCAGTAGCCAGCAAGGTGATGTATATTAAACAATTGAAGATGCGCGACCTTGATCAGCGAATATAGCAATAGGAAAATTGGAATCAGGAGGCTATCAGAAATGACGGAAAGAGAAAAAATGTTAAGCGGAGAGTTGTATGATTCATCGGATAACGAATTGGAACAATTACGTTTGCATGCACGTAAATTAGCAAGAAGATATAATTTAACAGATGAAGATCAGCAAGAAGTGCAGGCACAGATATTGCGAGAATTATTGCCGGCAACAGAGGAGCTTCCGTATTTGCAGGCACCGGTCTATTTTGATTATGGATGTCATACTTACTTCGGAAAATATAGCTCTGCTAATTTTAATTTCACATGCTTAGACGTAGGTGAAATACATATAGGGGATAATGTGATGATCGGTCCTAATGTTACATTGGCAACTCCTATGCATCCATTATTGCCTGAGGAGCGTAATGTCAGGAAAAGAGAAGATGGCAGCCTTTATACTCTTGAGTATGCGAAGCCGATCACTATAAAAGATAATTGCTGGCTGGCATCCAATGTGGTTGTTTGTGGTGGTGTTACCATAGGGGAGGGATGCGTAATAGGAGCAGGAAGTGTTGTGACGAGAGATATTCCTCCCTATAGTCTGGCGGCCGGAAACCCATGCCGTGTTATTCGTAAAATAACCGAAAAAGATCATATGTAAGATAGAATTGATCAATTTTCACCAGTTTATTGCAATAGAATCACTAATATTTGGTAAAAAAAATTATATTTTTTAATAGATTTTTCCAATCAACTGTGCTATAATACGGACGTTTAAGCACATAGAAGTTGAATTGAAAATTTACAAAGGAAAGGAAAACTATCATGGAAAAGATCAAAAAGCGTATAGCTAACTTAAAGGTTGCAGGAAAATTAAAAGTATATCGAATGACAGTGCTTGTTATGACATTATTTTTAGTGTTGGTGGCACTGATCTCGACATTAGTGATCCGTTCAAATATAGAGAAGATCACGGAGGTCTGGTCTCCGGCATTGGAAGATCTGCAGGAATTAGAAACAATGACTGCAAAATATAGAATCAAACAGTATCAACATCTGGTAGAATCAGATGATGCTGTTATGACCTCCTGCGAAGAAGAAATTCAGAAGTTGGAGAGTCAGATCCAGGACACCGATGCGAACTTGGAGGCAATCATGTCTGCAGACAGAGATGCTCAAAAAGGACGGGATGACTATGACGTAGCAAACACTGCATGGGAAGAATACAGGGCTGCTTCGGATGAAATTCTGAAATTAAGCCGTGAGGGCAAACAGCAGGAAGCAGCGAAACTGATGATCGGAGAGGTGTATGAAGAGTATACGTCATTTGCTGAGAAATTAACTACATTACGTGACAAGTTCCAGGCAGAATTAGATCAGGCAAAGACCATGGCCAATGTATGCACCATCATCATATTTGTTGTGATCGTGGCATCGGGTCTTGCGATTGCTGTAGTGACGACACTGATCGGAAGGATCATTACCAATTCCATTACCGAGCCGGTAGAACAGATAGATGCAGCAGTTGCCAGCCTGCGTAAGGGCGAACTGTCTAATGTAGAAATGCTTACCTATGAGTCTGAGGATGAGCTTGGCGATACCATCAGGAATCTGAAAGAAGCCATGGGTATTCTGGCAGATTATGTCAGTGAGATCTCTGTGGAGGTAAAGGCAATCGCACAGGGTGACTTGACCAGAAATGGTGATGACATTACGGATTTCCTGGGCGATTTCTCAGAATTGAAGACATCACTGCTGTATATTCTGAAGCGCTTTAACAGTACCCTGACCGAGATCAGCAATCTGGCAGAACAGGTATCATCAAATGCATCAGAGGTGGAAAATGCATCAAAATCCCTGGCGGATGGTGCAACAGAGCAGGCAGGAGTCATCGAGGAATTGAATGCCACCATTGACACTGTCGTGGATCTGGCTGCAGATACAGCGAAGGAAACGCAGAGCGCATCTGCACGTGTAAAAGCCTCTGCAAATAAGGCAAACGAAGAAAAAGAAAAAATGAATGAGCTGCTCACGGAAATGGAGCACATTACAGAAATCTCCAAGGAGATCGGTAATATTATCACAGATATCGAGGATATTGCATCCCAGACCAACCTGTTATCCCTGAATGCTTCCATTGAAGCTGCCAGAGCAGGAGAAGCAGGAAGAGGCTTTGCGGTGGTTGCGGATCAGATCGGCAAGCTGGCAGCGGATAGTGCAAAGTCCGCTGTAAATACGAGAGATCTGATCGATAAGACCTTAGTGGAAATCGATAAGGGCAATAACATTACAAGAACAACAGCAGACGCATTCAATCAGATCATTGCAGATATGGAGTCCTTTGCAGAGATTGCACAGAACACCATGGAGAAAGCCAACTCCCAGGCAGAGTCCTTGGAGCAGATCGGCCAGGGAATTGAACAGCTGTCCGGCGTGGTACAGGGCAATGCAGCATCCTCAGAAGAGAATACCGCGATCAGTGTTAATCTGGCAGAGGGAGCAGCCAAGATGCAAGACCGTGTGAAGATCTTTAAGCTATTCTAGTATAACAGTTTTAAATAAACTACCCCATATCACTTGCCTATTTTCCCGATAGCACAGGCTAAAAATCCTCAGCGTAGCCCGCTACGCCTACGTTTTTTATCCTGCACTCTCAGAAAAATATTCTACGTGAACGGTGTAGTTATTTAGAAACCGTTATCCTAGAAAAATGGCAGGAATAGAGTGAAGCTGTCGGAAGGAAGGTTCTTGTTGTGATTAATGATATATTTAAAGTGTTTGGAGAGCAGACAGCAGAAATCTTATTTCAGATCATTACAGAATGTATGGATGATTACCTGTATATATTTGATCTGCAGAATAATTCCTTTGAGATTTCACAGTCAGCTGTGGAACGGTTTAATATGTCGAAAAATGTTCTGACAGATGCTGCAAATGAAGTTATGAAGGTAGTATATGAGGAAGACCGCAGGATGCTTGCAAAGCATCTTGCGGATATATGCGAAGGAAGAGAAAAGGTACATAATCTTCATTACAGGTGGCTTGATAAAGAAGGTATGCCGGTCTGGATCAACTGCCGTGGTATCGTGATCAATGATCAGCAGGGAAAGGCAGAGTATCTGATCGGATGTCTGAACGAGACCGGCAACAAGAGAAGAGCCGATAATGTCACAGGACTGCTTGGCGGTCCGGAATTCCTTGCTTACCTGCGTGCACAAAAAGAACCCATTACCAAGGGATTTTTTATGCATGTAGGAATTGATGATTTTGGAGCGATCAATAGCTCCAGGGGAGCTGATTATGGTAATTATATCCTGAAAAGCGTAGCCACTTGTATGAAGGAATGCCTTTCGGACAAGCAGAGAATTTACCATCTGGTAGCGGATCAGTATGTGATCGTGGATCTGGAAGCTTCCTCCGCAGAAGACGCTGTGGCACTGAAAGAAAAGATTACAGATAAACTTCGTAATTTCATAGTAGCCGAAAATTATGAAGCTATATTTTCTATTTCTATTGGTGTTATAGATGCAGCAACATTTTGTGAGGGAACCGAAGAATGCCGCAAAAAGTTTGAATTTGCCTTGAAACAGGCAAAAAGCATGGGCAAAAACGGATTCTATGTTTTTGACCAGAATGACTATGAGGATTTTTTACAAAAAGGAAGAATCGTAGCAGCACTTCGTAATGCTATTGTAAACAATTATGAAGGCTTTGAAGTCAATTATCAGCCGATCGTGGATTGCCAGACGGAACAGATCATTGGAGCAGAGGCACTGATGCGTTTTTCCATGATAACGGAAGAAGGGCGGGAGTTTGTTTCACCGATGGAGTTTATCCCATTATTGGAAGAGACCGGATTGATCATTCCCGCTGGAAGATATATTTTGAACGAAGCTGCAGCAATGTGCTGTGAAATGCAGAAATATATTCCTGACTTCCGGATGAATGTAAATGTATCCTATGTTCAGATCCTGCAAGGCAATGTGGAGCGGGATATTCTGGATGCAATTCAAAAATATTCATTACAGCCGGAATGCTTATGTGTTGAAATGACAGAAAGCGGATTTATGGATATGACACCTTCGTTCTGTAAATTCCGTAAAACTCTGGACAAGAACGGGATTCCCTTTGTGATCGATGATTTTGGAACAGGATATTCGAATCTTCATTGTATCCGTGATATGAATCCAAGTTACGTGAAAATGGATAGGGATTTTACTGCCAAGGCGATGAACAGTGACAGGGATTATGAATTATATAAAAATATCATCCCCATGGTACATAGTATTAACGTCAGGATATGCGCAGAAGGCATCGAGGAAAAAGAATGGCTTCTGAAAATGAAAGAAATGAAGGTTGATTATCTGCAGGGATATTATTTTGGAAGACCATGTGGAAAGAAACAGTTTCTGCAGCAATATGCCAGTGGCATCAACGTTAAATAAAGAGAGTAAGGCAGACTCAGCTATGTGGGGCTGCCTTATTTTATGGTCTTATCAGAAGGATGGATCCATAACGGCTTCTTTCAGTTTTTCCAGGTCATTGGCATCAGGGTGAGACAATGCACAGTCAAAATTCTGGATCAATACATCAAGATTTGCCGGATGATCAGGAGCTTCCTTCATTTTCAAGTAGCGTTCCCGGACAGACTGCGGCATTCTGCCCTGACACATATACTCTCCGACGATAACATTGCTTGCGTCAATGAACTGCTTAACCTGACTCAGGATTTTCCGAAAATAGATATCACTGCCACCAAAGCCTGCAGTTCCAAACAGAAAAATCTGTTTGTTCTTTAACTGCGATAATAGCTGTAATGTCTTGGTATCTGCATTTCCCTTGTCTGTCCAAAATCCGATATAGAGCAGTTCGGAAGAAGGAATCACTGTGTCGGACACACCGAAATACTCACATTCATCCTGTGGTAATGCCTCGTGGATCGCATCAGCCAGCACCTTGGTATTACCTGTTAAACTGCTATAAATGATGGAATATTTTTTATTCTTCATATCATGTTTTCTCCTTTCATAGGATCATGAAATTATCATATCGCATTCCTATTTTAGTTCGGAAAGCATGATTTGTCGAATGAATTTTCCATAAACATTTTACGGGGTAAAATAGATAATTACTTTTTTCAGCTACGTGTGATAAACTTGTTGATCAGTGGGTAAAAGATCATGGACAGAACTCCGATAAGGGAATAAAAGCGGGGGCTGCCCCGGTATCATTTAATGAGGTAGAAAAAGTTGACAGAAGAGAAATATACGATCCGAAAGTATAAAAGAATTTTATTTTATGTGGTGATCCTTGTGCTGCTTGCAGCCTTTGTTTTAGGGCAGCGCATTTACCCCAGTGAGAGGGACACGGTCACGGAGGAAAGCATTACTTTTACGGGAACCTTTTACCGGGTGCTGGCAGACGGAACAGAAGAAGAAATCCCAGTTCCGGGCAAATGTGATGTGCCGGCAGGAGAGCTTCTGGTCATACGGTCAGTGCTCCCGCAGGATTATAAGGAAAATACGATCGCCATCAGGTCCTCCCTGGAGAATGTGCGTATTTACATCGGAGGGGAACTGAGGACGGTGTATGATACGGAGAATACCAGGCCCTTTGGGAAAAATTCTGCCAGCCGGTATGTGTTCTGCGAGACATCAGGCGAGGATGCGGGAAAGGAAGTGCGGATCGAACTGCAGTCCTTTACCCACAAGTATTCCGGTGTCGTCAATACGGTATATTGTGGGGATAAATTAGATATCTGGGCATATATGTTCCACTGCTATTTTATGGTAACTTTGATCGCCTGTACGATGTTGTTTGCCGGACTGGTCGTGCTGATCATCAGTCTGGTGCTCGATATTGTATACAAGACGAGATTTGATCTCGAGTACCTGGGATGGTGCATGATCCTGGGAGCAGTGTGGATGCTGGGAGAATCGAAGCTGCGCCAGCTGTTTGTTTCCAATGCTTCTATTCTGTCGAATATGTGCTTCTTCGTTGTGATGATCTGCCCGATTCCGATCCTGTTCTATATTGACAGTGTGCAGCAGGGAAGATACCGGAAGGTCTATCATGTGGCAGAGTGTATCACTTGTGTGAATTTGGTACTATGCACGGCCTTACAGGTACTGAATATCGCAGATTTTATCTCGACAATGTTTTTGTCCCACATGGTGATCGCAGGAACCTTCCTGACGGTATTTATCACCATTTGCAGGGATCTTATTCAGGGAACAGCGAAGCATTACAAGCTTCCGTTGATCGGACTGGTGGCTGCCATGATCGCAGTCATGCTGGAGGTGACAGCAGTGTATCGTGTTGTGTCTCTGTCCGGAATCTTTATCGCAACCGGACTGGTGGTCCTGTTGGTCGTTACTCTGATCCAGACAATGGACCGCATCCGCGAGCTGGAGCTGGCCAGGCAGAGAGAGGCAAGGGAAAGCCTGGATTATCTGACAGGTCTTCCTATGCGTCATAAGGGTGAGGCACTGATCCTTGAGAAAATGCAGAAGCAGGGTGGCTGTCTGGGATTTGTGGATATGGATAATCTGAAGAAGATCAATGATGTCTATGGACATAAGGTGGGGGATCATGCCCTCAGACTGGTGGGAGCGACGCTTACAGAGTGCATGAAGAACGCAGTAGTCTGCCGGTTGGGAGGAGATGAATTCCTGTTCTATCTGCCGGAGGTATCGGAAGCAGAGATAAACATGCGGGTGAGAAAGCTGTTTGACAGCTTTCGTGCGGCAAAAGATGCTGCGGCGGAGACTTCAGCGGCATCCCTGTCCTGCGGTCTGTGCATGTGCAGACAGGGAGACAACTTTGAAGAATATTATATAAAAGCGGACAAAGCATTGTATTATGTCAAACAGAACGGCAAGAACAATTACCGGTTTTATGAGGAGTTGGAGGAACAGTAGCCGGATGACACTGCGGTATTCCGGCGATGATCCTGGCAGAACGGAAAGCCGGCTGGAAGGGCTTTGAGAGCAAATATCAGCATGGACTGTTAAAAATGTACGCACAGCATCCGTAAGCTCCATGAAGGGTGCTTACATGGAATAAACGGGATTTCATAAGGAGAAGATGCGATGGATATAAAAATTAACGATTATTATGAGCCGGAACATTTTAAGGCTCTGAATGAAGCGGACTATGATGTGTCCCATTCCTGTGATTATGAGAAAAATGCAATGCACCACATTCATGAATCCACAGAGATTCTGATCGTGGAATCCGGAAGTGCGGATTATTACATTGATGGCAGGAAATATTATGTGGAAGCCGGTGATATTCTCATTATCGGCTCCAGAAAATCCCATATGCGGAGGATGGACAGACTGCCGTTTGCCAGATATGGGCTGGCAGTGAATCCATCCTATTACAGAAGACTGAATCTGGGGGAAGACATGATGAAGGTATGGCAGGGACCTTCCCCGGAGGAGTTCGTGCAGCATTTTAAGGACGTCCCCACCGATGTGTTCTCAAGGATGATAGAACTGCTAAAATGTCTGTATGAGGAGCAACGGCAGAGACAGACGTTCCGTGGGACGATGGAGAGAAGCCTTGTGACGCAGATCGCAGTCCTGCTCTACCGGCAGTGGGGCTTGTGCAAAAGAGAGGAAGAGACCTCATCCATGAGCCGGCAGATGTATGATATCAAGGAGTACATAGATGAGCATTATCAGGAGCCGTTAGATCTGAACAGCCTAAGTGATAAGTTCTATCTGCATCCGGTAACGATCAGTAAGGAATTCAGCCACTGCGTCGGACAGCCGCTGACAAAATATATCAACAGTGTCCGGATCTGTGAGGGAGCCAGACTGCTGGAGAATACCGGTGAAAGTGTGACTTCGATCGCCACTATGTGTGGTTATGACAGCGTAAATACTTTCCTGAGACAGTTTAAAACGATCATGGAGATGAGTCCGTTACAATATCGCAAAGAGAGAATGGACTATTTGCATCGGACCAGATAACAGAACGCCCGGAGTTTTGAAAAACTCCGGGCGTTCTGACTAAAAAATGATGAAAACGGGCAAAAAACTATACAGATTGCCCAAAGCCCTTATGCTATGATAAGACCATCAGAAAGGTACCGGCCGGTACGTAACCAATGAGATGATTAAGGAGGAGTTACTTTTATGATGAAGAAGAAAATTTTAGCCGCTGCCCTTGCAACTATCTTTACGGTAGCATCACTGACCGGATGTGGAGCATCCGCAGACGAGAATACAACAGCAATCGGAGCCGGTTCAGAGGCAGCAACTGCTGCAACAACAGATACTGACAGCATCGGAGATGTTAAGCTGACTGTATTGTGTGGATACGCAGGTGAGGATCCTCACGGACAGTATGTGTATTCCTACGCAGAGGAATATATGAAAGAGCATCCCAATGTAAAGATAGAGATCCAGGCGATCAGTACCAATGATATCTACACAAAGCTGTCCGCTATGGCAACCACCCCGGATGATCTCCCGCAGATATTCTTTACATCGGCAGATGCAGTTGCAACTCTGCATGACCTGGGATTGACCAGAGATCTGACCGGACTGATCTCCGATGACCTGGCAGGAGAATTTGCCAATGGTGTTCTGGATTCCTGCAAACTGGATGACGAGATCGCATATTTCCCGGTAGCATTACAGCCTCAGGCTATCATCTATAGAAAGGATCGCTTTGAAGAGGCAGGTCTGACGATTCCCACTACCTGGGATGAGTTCATTGACTGTGCGAAGGCACTGACCAAGGATTCTGACGGTGACGGTGAGGTTGACCAGTGGGGCTTTGGTATGGTAGGCTCCAACAACTCTTCCGGACAGAGCCGCTTCATGTCTTATCTGTGGTCTAACGGTGTGGACTGTGTGACCGGAGAAGACGGCGACTTTAGCACCGACCTGAAGGCTGACAATAAGACCTTTACCGATGCTTTTGCAAAATGGACCCAGATGAATAACGATGGTATCGTTCCTATCGGCATCACCGAAGTAGATTATCCTACCGCAGCGAACTATTTTGCAATGGGTTATACCAGCATGTTCATGACCGGTTCCAATGCACTGGGTGTTGCTTATGCGAACAACCCCGATCTGAAGGGGAAGTTAGGTTCCTTCAAGCTTCCCGGAGATTATCCCGGAACCATGTTAGGTACAGAGGGTTATGCGGTCAGCGCTTATGCTACCGATGAAGAGGCTGCTGCAGCTATTGATTATCTCCGTTTCTTCGTAGAACATGATGATCAGATGATGTTCTGGCAGAGCAGTGGTAAGATTCCTGCTACGGTAGAGGGACAGAAGGCTGACTACATCACCGGTGACGATTATGCGGGTTATCTGCAGCAGATCGCAGACGGATGCCGTCCTACTGTAAGCTTTGCAGGTATCAGTGGACTGAAGAGTGCTCTGGGTGATGCATACGCAGCAGTATTTTCCAAGGAAAAGACCAATGATCAGGCAGTCGCTGATCTGGAAAAAGCAGTAGCTGAGCTTATGGAAGACTATAACTAAGAGTAAGTGACAGATTCCCGGAGCCTTCGGACTCCGGGAATTATCAAAAGGAGGGAAACCGGAAATGTTGGGAAAGAAAACCGGCAAAAAGAGTAAGATCAAATACCAGTATGACGGATACTTATTCTCCTTCCCCATCGTGCTGATGATGGGAGCGTTGATTCTATATCCTATGCTGTACGGCTTCTATATCAGTTTCTTCAATACGAACCTGGTAACAAAATGGAAGTTTGTAGGACTGAAATATTATATGGCTGCATTTACGGAGCCGGAATTCTATCAGTCGGTTCTGCTGACGTTGGGCTTCATGGTACTGGTAGTAGCGGGACATTTCATTCTGGGATTTATTCTGGCGAGTCTGCTGAACAGGGAGTTCAGGGGAAGAACCATATTCCGTGTGATTTTCATGCTTCCCTGGTTTTTCCCGGAAGCAGTGGTGGCATTATTGTTCACCTGGATCATGAATCCCATGTACGGTATCATGAACAGCATCCTCAGAAGCCTGGGATTGATCAGCACGAATCTGTCATGGCTGGGAAGTAAGGAGCTTGCCTTCCCTTCGGTCGTATTCGTATGTATCTGGAAAGGATTTCCCCTGGTAATGACCATGATCCTTGCAGGACTGCAAAGTATTTCAAAGGATTATTATGAAGCAGCGGAGCTGGATGGTGCAGGAAGATGGAAGCAGTTCAGATACATCACGCTGCCGGCATTGAAGCCGATCCTGACAACCGTTCTGATCCTGGACTGCGTATGGTGGTTCAAGCAGTATACACTGGTATACACCATGACAGCCGGAGGACCCGGCACTGCGACCAGCCTGATCAGCCTGAGTATTTATGGTACAGCATTCAATGATCTGCGCTTCGGTAAAGCGTCTGCCTGGGGTATCCTGGTATTTGTGATCTGTTATCTGATCAATCTGGTAAGTAAGGTGGTGATGAAGGATGATGAATAAAACACGTAGAAAAAAGCTTGATACGGTCCTGACGTATGTAATCCTGATCCTATTGGCGGCATTTATCGTGATTCCTGTACTGTGGATGCTGTCCACGGCATTCAAGACAGAGGCACAGACCTACTATCCGAACCCGAAGTGGATTCCGGATCCGTTCTCGCTGGAATCTTTTCATAAATTCTTCAGCACCTACAACTTTGGTAAAATGACGGTGAACAGTCTGATCACCTGTCTGGCAGCCATGGTCATCTGTGTGGCATGCGCCTGTCTGGCAGGATATGGGATCACACGATTCAAATTCAAGGGACGTAAGCAACTTTTGAATTTCTTGCTGATCACTCAGATGTTTCCCAGTGTTATGCTGGTAGTACCTTTTTATGCAGTACTTTCCAAGTATCATCTGACCAACACATTATTAGGCTTGATCGTCGTATACGCAGCCACCAATGTAGCATTCAGCACATGGATGCTGGTATCGTATTTCAAGACAGTGCCCATAGAGCTTGATGAGGCAGCGAGAGTGGACGGAGCCTCCAGCTTCTGCATTTTCCGGAAGATCATCCTCCCTTTGATCCTTCCCGGTATTGCGGCGGTGGCGATGTTCGTGCTGTTCAATGGCTGGAATGAATATATGTACTCTTCCGTACTGGTATCTAAGGATTCTCTGAAGACATTGACCGTAGGTATTGTCGCTCTGAATTCCCAGTATCAGATCAAATGGAACGATCTGATGGCAGCATCGACAGTATCCAGTCTCCCTCTGGTAATATTGTTCGTATGCTTCCAGAAATATTTTATCGCCGGAATGACCGGCGGCGCTGTAAAAAGCTGAGTATATAAGGAGAAAATAACAATGGAACATATTACGATCCGTGACATCAAGGTGTTCGTAACGGCACCTAGAAATATTAATCTGGTGGTAGTAAAAGTGGAGACCTCAGAGCCTGAATTATATGGTTATGGCTGTGCAACCTTCACCTGGAGGCATAAGGCTGTAGTAACGGCCATCGAAGAGTACCTGGCTCCCATGCTGAAGGGCAGACCGGTAGAGGACATTGAAGGCTTGTGGCAGACCATGATGGGCAGCTCTTACTGGAGAAACGGCCCGGTACTGAACAATGCCATTTCCGGTGTGGATGAAGCACTTTGGGATATTAAGGGTAAAATGGCAGGAATGCCGCTGTACAGTCTGTTAGGCGGTAAGTGCAGAGAAGGAATTACAGTATATCGTCATGCAGACGGCGGCTCTGTGGAAGAAGTAGAAGAGTGTATCCAGAAGTACATGGAAGAAGGCTATCGTTATATTCGCTGCCATATGGGTACCTACGGAGGCAACTTCGGCGGCAGATGTCAGAGCATAGTAAAGCCGGAAAATGCACCGGAAGGAGCATATTTCGATCCCAGAATGTATATGAACAGCGTATATCATCTGTTTGACAGGGTGAGAGCCGATATCGGATGGGGCGTGGAAGTGATGCATGATGTGCATGAGCGTCTGTCCCTGGCGCAGACCATAGAATTTGCTAAGGAACTGGAGCAGTACAAGCTGTTCTTCCTGGAGGATTCACTGGCACCGGAATATGATGAATTTTTCAAGACCCTGCGTGAACACACCACCCTGCCGTTGGCAATGGGCGAGCTGTTCACCAATCCTGCGGAGTGGAAGCCGTTAGTACAGAATCAATGGATCGATTTTATCCGTGTTCATTTAAGTGATATCGGTGGAATCACTCCTGCGAGAAAGCTTGCACACTATTGTGAAGCCTATGGAGTAAGAACTGCATGGCACGGTCCCAATGACCTGTCTCCCATCGGTATGGCTGCGCAGATGCATCTGGATCTCAACTGTCATAACTTCGGAATCCAGGAGTTCTCCGGATTCTCCGAAGAAGAGCAGGCAGTATTCCCCGGCTGCCCTGTAGTAAAGAACGGTTATGCTTATGTGAATGATAAATCCGGCATCGGTGTGGACTTCGATGAGAAGGAAGCGCTGAAATATCCGGAGGTTCAAATGGATCATAGCTGGCTCTTCTCCAGACTTCCCGACGGCACTCCCGTGAGACCGTAAATCATCACACAGACCCCGGCGGTTATCTTTATGCTATGTCTGTGCTGACACGAATGAAAATGCGAGATATTGATACAGGCACATCAGCTTGGC
>OHTY01000285.1_pt1 | contig 15711 bp, 19 predicted proteins | sample 1579061 | NCBI WGS metagenome assembly OHTY01 (sample SAMEA3879520, study PRJEB24766) | human gut metagenome | biome: human-associated habitat; feature: feces | place: USA | collected 1985/1987 | reverse complement strand
AAATCTTTTCCGATGGAAGCAACACAAACGCCGCATCGCCCCAACGAGTCAAGATCACTGTAATACTCATATGAGCTGGTTGTATAGTCGCTCTCGGTAAAATACGGAATGTTGTTATTGATTACAGCATATGGCGAACCGGAATAAGCAGGTACATCGCTAATGGAAAAAGAAGAATTGCTTTCTTTAGCGGGAGTGGTTGCATTGCTTGTTGTCGGCGATGCAGATGCTTCTGAGGAGGATGAGTTGTCTGAGCCTGTGTCGGATGGTGTTGTCGTTCCGTTAGCGGAATCCGAAATGGTATATCCCGGCGATACCGCTGGCGACTCAACCGTTCCGCTTTCGGAGATACATCCGGCTATGATAATACAAGTGACGAGGGCTAACGAAGCTGCGATAGAGCCAATGGCAATTTTCTTTTGCCGTGCTTTCTTTTTCTGCGCTGCTTCTTCCGCAGTTTTTAGAGTAGATAATTGCTTTTCGTATTCTTCTAAACGCTCGGAATTGCGGGCAGAGAGTTTCTTCTTTTGGCGGAGCTTCTCAATCTCTTTCTCAAAGTCCGCTATGCTTTTCGGCTTTTTAGAAAAGAGGCTCATCTGACATACACCTCTTTCGTGATCTTTTCGTGAGAGGTGCCACCAAAGTCAAGCGTAGTTTCGAGCTTATAATCGCTTGCGTAGTCAATGTCAAAATAGAAATCTGCCGGGTAATCTCGGTTCCATTTATAAATGACCAACCTTGAAATCTTTTCTTTGAACTCAGCAACCGATGTGTTTTCAACAAAACAATAGTCTTTGGCATCGGCGTCAGCTAAAAAGCTTTCGCTGATGGAAACGCTACATTCTGCTTGAGAAAATAATGACTCAGAGTAAGGTGCAATCAATAAAGAAGCCCCATTGATAGTTTTCAAAATATCCTTGACAACATTAGCATCTCGACTTTGCCGACGATGGTTAAACATCATCCCATTCGCATTATCTAAGCAAACAATAACAGTCATAACCACCCCTCCATCTTCATCGCACAAACGCTAACAGACCTAAAATAACGCTATAGGTGTAATTATTATAGCAGATAATCAAGAAAACTACAACCAGTAGAGTTAGATTATGCCTACACGACCGTGTATAGCGTGCGTGTTGTCGATTATAATACTAATAGTGCGATAGTAACGCTGAAGGGGGTGGTTCCCGTGGACATCGAAACGATTGGTCTGAATATCAGAAAATGCAGAAACGCAAAAAAGATGCGTCAGGAAGATTTGGCACAGAAAGCGAATGTGAGTTCAAATTATATCAGTGCTGTCGAGAGAGGCGTAAAGATACCGTCAGTCGAAACGCTAATTGATATTATGAACGCACTCGGTGTTTCTGCTGATATGATATTTTGCGATGTCATTGATGCGGGTGTAACTGAGAAGAATAATCAGCTTGACGCAAAAGTTTCTCAACTTTCCACCAAGGATAGAAAGACCGTCTATGATGTACTTGATCTCTTGGTTAGAGGTTTGTCCAAATAACTCCAAAGTTCGGCTTTGCGCCGAACTTTTTTCTAAACTGGAACAATTAAGAAAGCAGCCGGAAACGGCTGCTTTTCCTTTACGCTGATGAAGGGTGATAAGGTTGTCGAGTTGGCTGAAGTAGTAGGCAATGAGTTGCTGCTCCTTCACTGCTATTGGGTAACTCACGCTTGTTTTTTGAATGTTGCTGCGGCTTAAAGAGAGCACTTTTATGCCCTGCATTAGAGGAAGAAGCTGATGATGGTAAGCATTGGAATTGAGGTAGTAACCGAGGTACCCCAATGCCATTCTGTTCCGAGGGCGGCACACCATTGTATGTAACCCCGATACTATGGCACTCCCTTGCAAATTACCTATTTCACAGGCTTTTCCGGTCGTTTCATCTTCTGCGGTATCAGCGATAATAACATCACCATCCTGCAATAAAGCCCCATTGAAATCCTCTCGGCATCTATGCGGGATGCGAGGAATATCATCCTTTTGAACATCCAGCACAGAGCCATACTTAATCAGCACATCACCATAATGAACATTCAGGACAGTTCCTTCATCATAACTCAGTTCGGCACGGGAAAGTGTGTTATTCGGGACAGTGCAATCAAACACTTCATCAAACTTACGCTGTTCCCAAGAGGATGTATAAAAAGGATGGATCAGTTGGACAGTCAGAGAAATATTCGGGGTTGAATGAAAAAAGGCTGTCGTTGATGAAGGGTGATAAGGTTGTCGAGTTGGCGAAAGAAGTCGGCTATACAGTCTTGTTCCTCAATACCGGGCAATAAGACTGACACGGAAGTGTATTCGTCAAACGAGATGTTTAGCAAGCCGTCCATTCTTGCACCGGATGATACAATCTTGCGAAGTTGGTTTTCAATCTCAGCACCATTTAACTCTATTGACATAAACTCCGCATTTTGATTTTCAGCAGAAAAACAGTGATAAACAAAGGGAATACGGGCGTTTTCTGCTGTTGTCAATGTAAAACAAGAACCGTATGGACGCAACTTGGAAGCCCCGTGATTGTACGCAAGCTCACCTTTTTTGAGAAGAATATACTTCTTCAAACTTTCTCCGGCGTTATTAAAAGCATATCTTTCAGATTGCTCAATGAAGCCGTTGTTTGCCGTAATCATCATTATGGGTGCTTCCGATTCGGGGTCATTACGAGTTATTTCTTTGACTACATCACACAGCTTACGCTGTTCCCAAGCTATCCGGTCGCAGTCGAGCTTATTCAGGTGTGAAATATGGGAAGTAAGTTTGAAATTTCGGGATTTATTGTTGCTAATTCGGGATTATATGCTATAATATAAGATGTGTTTTAGCACTTACTCGCAGGTTGAGAGAAAGGAATGATACGATGGCTGTAAGCTATAAAAAACTTTGGCACATTCTGCTTGATCGAGATATGAAGAAAAGAGATTTGCAGGAAGCTGCTGGACTCACTAAATACGCAATCAATAAGCTCAGTCGTGATGAAAATGTAAGCACTGAAGTGTTGGGGAAAATCTGCTCAGCTTTGAATTGCACGACCGATGACATTATGGAGTTTGTTCCCGACGAGAAGCGAGTCCGTTTTATGGGACACTAATTGTTGTATCATAACAGTGGGGTAGTATATTGCCCTTAAAAAAGAAAAAGGATGGGTTCACAGGATGAATAAGCAACAGCTCGCTCAGAAAATATGGGCTTCCGCAAATCAAATGCGTTCCAAAATCGAAGCGAATGAATATAAGGATTACATACTTGGCTTTATCTTTTACAAGTATCTATCTGATAAAGAAGTCAAATTCTTGAAGGAAAATGACTATGACGACGAACTTCTGAAAACCGTATCAGAAGAAGATGACGAAACGGTTAAGTGGGTTCAAGAGAATATCGGCTACTTTATTGCCTATAAAGACCTCTTTTCTACTTGGCTCTCGATGGGTAAGGACTTTGATGTTTCAAATGTCCGTGATGCACTCTCTGCGTTCAGCCGGTTGATTTCCAACACGCACAAAAAGCAATCAGCGGGCTTCTGACGCTGATAAAGGATATTCCTATGGACGGCAAGCAGGACTACGATGTTCTCGGCTTTATCTACGAATATCTTATCAGTAACTTTGCGGCTAATGCCGGAAAGAAGGCAGGCGAGTTCTACACCCCGCACGAGGTATCTCTGCTGATGTCTGAAATCGTTGCAAGCCACTTGAAGGGCAAAAGCGAAATCAAAATTTACGACCCGACAAGCGGTTCGGGATCGTTGCTTATCAATATCGGTCAGAGCGTTGCCAAATATATGACCGATGACAACAACATCAAATACTTCGCTCAGGAATTGAAGGAGAACACCTACAACCTGACCCGGATGAATTTGGTTATGCGTGGCATCAAACCGGATAATATCGTCACTCGTAACGGCGATACTCTTGAGGAGGATTGGCCGTACTTTGACGAAAATGATCCGGTGAATACCTATAATCCTCTCTATGTGGATGCGGTCGTGTCCAATCCGCCGTATTCGCAGGCTTGGGACCCGTCCAACAAAGAGGGTGATCCTCGTTATGCTCGTTTTGGACTTGCTCCCAAAGGAAAAGCCGACTATGCTTTCCTGCTTCACGATCTGTTCCATATCAAGCCGGACGGCATTATGACAATCGTTCTTCCCCACGGCGTACTGTTCCGTGGCGGTGAGGAAGGTGAAATCAGAAAGAACCTGATTGAGAATAACCATATCGACGCCATTGTCGGACTTCCTGCAAATATCTTCTTCGGGACAGGAATACCCACCATCATTATGGTGCTGCGCCAAAAGCGCGAGAATACCGATGTCCTTATCATCGATGCATCCAAGGGCTTTATCAAAGAGGGTAAAAATAACAAGCTCCGTGCGTCTGACATTAAACGCATAGCAGATACCTTTATAAAGCGTGAAAGCATTCCGAAGTTTTCACGAGTAGTCAGTCGTGAAGAAATTCGCAGCAATGATTATAACTTGAACATTCCTCGCTATGTTGATTCCTCTGAAGCTGCCGAGCATTGGGATGTCTATGCGTCTATGTTTGGCGGTATCCCGACAGCAGAAATTGACGAGATGAGCGAATTCTGGACGGCGTTCCCTGCGCTGAAAAAGGCGTTGTTTACCGAGAGTGGCATTCCTTATGTGAATGTGTCTACCCCTGATATTAAGAGTGCCATCAAGAGCCATCCTGATGTGGTCGGCTTTGAGAATGCTTTTAACGCTGCCTTTTCCACTTTTCCGGCGTTCCTGAAAGAAGAACTTATCGACCGGATGGGAAGCATCGAAATCTCTAAGGCTGAAACCGTTCTAAGTGCTGATATTTTCGAGCGATTGAAGGAAATTCCTCTTATCGACAAATATGCGGCGTTCCAGCTTCTTGACGACGATTGGACAGGTATTTCCATCGACCTCGAAATGTTGCAAACCGAAGGCTTTGCTGCAACAAAGAAGGTCGATCCGAACCTTGTCATCAAGAAAAAGGACGGTAAAGATCAGGAAGTTCAAGAGGGCTGGGTAGGTCATATTATCCCGTTCGACTTGGTTCAGGCGACTTTGCTCTCCGCAGAAACGGACGAGCTTCGCGGTTTGGAAAGCCGTTTGGCGGAAATCCCTTCTGAGTATGAGTCTATCCTTGATGAAATGACAGAGGAGGATAAAGAGAGCTGCAACGATGTTCTCACCGAGGAAGGCGATGCTTTCGTTCCGAAAGAAGTATCCAAAAAGATTAAGGAACTGAAGAAAGACCGTTCTCCTGAAAGCGTTGCGCTTCGTACACTCTTAGAAAAGGTTGAGTCTTTGATCAAGAGCGAGAAAGAAATCAAGGCGGAGATCAAGGCAAAGAGTGCTGCGTTGCAGGCAAAAACAAAGGATACGATTGAAAGTCTGAGCGATGAGCAGGCTTTGGATTTGCTCGAAAAGAAGTGGATTGCTCCTCTCATTGAGAGCATTCACAAACTGCCTGATACCGTAATCGACAGCTTGGTGAGCAAAATTCAAGCCCTTCAAAACAAGTATGCTACAACTTTCTTCGAGGTCGAACAGCAGATCAGCGAAACCGAAGCAACGCTTTCGGGAATGATCGATGACCTTGAGGGTAATGAGTATGATATGCTGGGACTTAATGAGTTGAAGAAATTGCTGGGAGGTAGTGCAGAATGACGAAAAAATCAGATGCTCCCGCAATTCGCTTCAAAGGATTCTCAGACGCTTGGGAACAGCGTAAGTTTGAAGAAATCGCTGTGCGATCATCGGTAATATGCTCCGATGATACCCTTCCAAGAGTTGAATATGAGGATATAGTGTCAGGGACAGGTCGGCTCAACAAAGACATCTACGCCAAGCAAAGTATCAAATCAGGCATCGCATTTCATCAAGGTGATGTCCTTTACGGAAAACTCCGCCCGTACTTGCAAAACTGGCTTTTGCCCACATTTGATGGGCTTGCTGTGGGCGATTTTTGGGTATTACAGCCTCAAAATGCTGATAGCAGCTTTCTATATCGATTGATTCAGAGCCGGCAATTCGATGAAGTAGCTAATCAATCGACCGGGACGAAAATGCCGAGGGCAGATTGGAAATTGGTGTCCAAAACTGTGTTCTCCATCCCGTCAAACATTAGTGAGCAGGCTGCTATTGGTACATACTTTACAGCACTCGATAGCCTTATCACCCTTCATCAGCGTAAGTTTGAAAAGTTGACGAATGTGAAAAAGTCGATGCTCGAAAAGATGTTCCCTCAAAATGGCAGCAGTTACCCCGAAATTCGCTTTAAGGGATTTACTGACCCTTGGGAACAGCGTAAGGTTCAAGATGTTGCTGACCGCTTTGATAATCTGCGCATCCCTGTTGCAGCAAATCTTCGAGTTCACGGAACAACGCCGTATTATGGTGCAAACGGAATTCAGGATTATGTGGAGGGATTTACGCACGATGGAGAATTTGTCCTTGTTGCTGAAGATGGAGCGAATGACTTAAAAAACTACCCTGTAAAATGCGTAAACGGGCGTATTTGGGTCAATAATCACGCTCACGTCCTTCAAGGAAAGGCGGGAATTGCCGATAATAGTTTTCTTGCCTTTGCCATAAGTCAATCAGATATTGAATCACTTTTGGTAGGTGGCGGTCGAGCAAAATTGAATGCAGAAACTCTAATGAGCATTGAGTTTAGACTGCCCTGCTTGCAAGAACAGTATCGAATTGGCGAGTATTTGACACAGCTTGACCATCTTATCACCCTTCATCAGCGTAAATGTGCATTATTATTCAGCTCTTTACAAGCTCTTATCTCGATGATATTCACCACTTCAACATTTTCTTGGGAACAGCGTAAGTTGGGAGATATTGCTGACATTGTGGGTGGTGGAACCCCAAGTACAGGAAATCAGAGCTATTGGGACGGTGATATTGATTGGTATGCACCTGCTGAAATTGCGGATCAAATCTATGCAAATTCGAGTCAAAAAAAGATAACCGGCTTGGGTTATGAGAATAGTTCAGCTAAAATGCTTCCTCCCGGTACAGTCCTGTTTACATCTCGTGCAGGGATCGGGAAAACAGCTATTTTAACCCGAAAAGGCTGTACTAATCAGGGATTTCAGTCCATTGTCCCACATCGTGGAGAGCTTGACTCTTACTTCATTTTTTCTCGAACCGGAGAATTAAAACGATATGGAGAGCTTGTTGGGGCTGGATCAACTTTCGTCGAGGTTTCGGGAAAGCAAATGGCTGTAATGGAGCTGATGATGCCGCCAACGATGCGAGAACAACAGACTATTGGAGGTTTCTTTCAGCAGCTCGACCACCTTATCACCCTTCATCAGCGTAAGCCATTTTTAATGAAATGGAGGACTTCTGATGCTAACAGAAACCAAACGAACAGACTTGTTCTGTGAATATTATGCAAAATGGATTACGGTGTATAAGAAGGGCGCAATCAGAAAGGTGACGATGGATAAGTACCTGATGACGCAGAAATGGCTCGTTAAGCTCGTCCCGAACCTGAGAGTATGTGATATGAACCGGATCGCTTATCAGCAGCTGTTGAACGACTATGCTGAGTTCCACGAGCGCCAAACCACGATGGATTTTCACCACCAGCTCAAGGGAGCTATTCTTGATGCTGTTGATGAGGGCTTGATTGAAAGAGATCCTACTCGCAAGGCAATCATCAAGGGGAAACCACCGGTTGCTAAGAAAATCAAGTATCTCAATCAATTTGAGCTACACACGCTGCTGATCTCGCTTGACCTGAAGGATAAGGTGAATTGGGACTACTTTATCCTATTGGTAGCAAAGACGGGGATGCGCTTTTCTGAAGCACTGGCTCTTACCCCGAAAGACTTCGATTTTGCCCATCAAACACTGTCCATAAGCAAGATTTGGGACTACAAGGGAAAGGGCGGCTTCCAGCCTACGAAAAATAAGTCGTCTGTGCGGAAAATTCAAATTGACTGGCAAACCGTCATTCAATTTTCTGAATTGGTAAAGCACCTTCCCGAAGATAAGCCCATCTTTGTCAACTCCACTGTCTATAATTCGACGGTGAACGACATTCTCGGCAGGCATTGCAAAGCCTGTAACATCCCAGTCATCTCTGTCCACGGATTACGGCATACACACGCCTCTTTGCTGTTATTTACGGGCGTTTCCATTGCGAGCGTTGCCCGGCGTCTTGGACATTCGAGTATGACCACTACGCAAAAAACCTATCTGCACATCATTCAGGAGCTTGAAAACAAAGACATCGACTTGGTGATGCGCTCTCTTTCGGGTTTGAGCTAAAAAAACAAAACCGGCTTGCGCTGATTAAAGGTGATAAAAAAGATGCCATCCGAAAGGGTGGCATCTTAGTTATTTGTCGTATCTTAGAAAATCGTTACAGTGTTCCTGCTGGCGCAAACGGTAGCCCTGAGAAATCAGCGTATCGGCTTTTAGAGCGACAAGGTTAATATCTGAGTTCAGTGTCCGTGCGATCTGCTGCGTGTCGTATCCTCTTTCTGCAAGTTCAAGGAAGTCCTCATCTGATAGGGAAATCTGTGCGGCAAAGAGATTGGCTTCGTACTCCATACGGTTGTCCCGCATATTGAAGATCTCAAACTCTTTGAAGCCCCCGACTTTCGTGGCTTCCTCCCGGTGTAAAGCATCGTGCCCCAATTCGTGAAGTAGCACGATGTTCTCCATAACCGGATGCAGATCATTTTTTATAAAGATGAAGCGATTACGCATCAAGACTTTATATGCTCCACGCTGTTCATTGAAAGGATAATACATTACCTCGATTCCTAAGTCCCTTGCTATTCTGAGAGGATCACGGGTTCCGCATTGAGCAACGATGGAGTTTGCTTTTTGTACGATTTCCGAAGTGCTTACATACATCGGCTTCACCCCTTTTCAGTTTGTTCCTGTTTCCATTCTAACATACAATGTGTCCTATAAACGGGACTCAGTCCTGCTTGCCCTTAGAACGGTACTTCTTTGGGGTGTACTTTTTGTTTTTCTCTTTCGCAAGCCAATAGGCATCCATAATGGCTTGCATCATAACATCCATATCATCCTGTGCCAACTCGCCGCCGGTAAACAAACCGGTTACTTCATCTGTGAGCTGTTGCGCTTGTTTGGCACCTCGTGCGCCGTACTGCTCCGCAGCCTGAGCAACGAGCATACCATCCGTACCGAGAAGCTGATCCACGGAAATATTAAGTGCCTTTGCCAGCTTCTCCGCTGCATCCAAGCGAGGACGAGAGGTTCCGCATTCGTATCTCTGTATGGTACGGGGGGAAACACCGGAAACCTTTGCAAGCTGCTCCTGCGTCATATCATTTTTTTCTCTCAGCTCTTTTAATCTGTCGCTGAACTTCATTATCAATTCCCTCCATAAGATTTCTATTTTTAGCAGCACGACACTTTTTTCGTCACTTCTTATTGACACGACATTGGTGTCGTGCTATAATCTGAATCACAACAACGACACTTCTGTCGTGTTCATATGATACAACACGACACTTTGGTTTGTCAAGAGGTTTCGCAGAATTTCCAAGAAATAAGGTGATTTAGTTGAGCAGATCAATACTGCATTGCGATATGAACAACTTTTATGCGTCGGTTGAATGTATGCTCGACCCGGTTTTGAAGAAGTATCCTGTCGCAGTCTGTGGTTCGGTGGAAGAACGACACGGTATTGTTCTCGCCAAAAACTACGCCGCAAAAGCCTTTGGGATAAAAACCGGCGATGCTGTATGGCAAGCGAAGCAGAAGTGCAGAAACCTTGTTGTAGTGCCTCCGCACTTTGAGGAGTACATCAAATACTCTAAACTTGCAAGAAATGTCTACCAGCGCTACACAGATCAGGTCGAGCCTTACGGAATGGACGAGTGTTGGTTGGATGTGAGTGGTACAGAGAACATCTTCGGTTCACCCGAAAAGGTGGCAAACGACATACGGGAAACAATCAAGTTTGAACTTGGGCTGACAATTTCCGTCGGGGTGTCTTTCAATAAAATATTTGCCAAGCTCGGCTCGGATATGAAAAAGCCGGATGCTGTGACGGTCATACCGAAAGACACTTTCCGAGACAAAATATGGGGACTCCCCGCAGCGGACTTGCTCGGTGTGGGACGGGCAACGCAGCGTGTATTAGATAGCTATTGCATTAGAACCATTGGCGATTTAGCTAAGACCGATCCTGACTTTCTGAACCGACGGCTCGGTAAAAACGGAATTGCCCTTTGGCAGTATGCAAACGGTAATGACCGATCCCGTGTTATGAACGCCGACTTTGTTTCTCCGGTTAAGAGCGTGGGACACGGAATTACTACCATCGAAGATTTGGAGAACGACGAGCAGGTGTGGCCCGTCTTTCTCGAATTGACGCAGGAAATCGGACACAAGCTCCGTGTCCACCAAAAGTGTGCGGATGGAGTCGCTATTCACATACGGGACAACACACTGTTTTCAAAGCAATGGCAAACAGCATTGGATATGCCTACACAATCCCCAATGCTGATCGCAAAAGCGGCTTTTGCCCTCTTTGAAAAAAGATACGACTGGAGGAACCCGATTCGCTCAGTCACGATTCAGGCAATCAACTTGGTGCCACAGGACACGCCCCGACAAGTCGATTTGTTTATGAACATCGAAAAGATTGAGAAAGCAGAAAGGCTCGACCAGTGCATTGAAACCATTCGCCAGCGGTTCGGCAAGAACAGCATCCGCAACGGTATTCTTTTTCAAAACCTCCGGATGCCGAGTGAAAAGCCTGAGATTACTATGCCGACCGGGGTGCTTTGTTAAGGAGGTCAGTATGATTAGTACAAGCAGTAACAAGATTGATGAAATTGTTGCGCCTGATGAGATCGAAACCTATGTTTCGATGCCGTCCTGTTTGTTGCAGGGGTGCAGTAATGATCTGATTATTTTCCGTGCAGATGGAGGAAACCACTTCACTCACTACGGCATTTATGAGGGGATGTTTCTTATCTTTGATGTCAGCAAAGATTTCAAGGAAGGACGCCTTTCCTGCTATCTGAACAATTCCGGCGATGATCGTCCTAAGTTCAAAGTTTCTGACAAGCCATTGGATGGCTATCGCCATTTTGGTAGGCTGGTTGCCAGTATGAAGAATTATGAGGTGTAAGGATGGAAGAAGAACGGCGCAAGGTATATGTGGAAGTCGATGTTACCCATAAGACGGATGGAACGGCTCGACCCCGAAAAATCAAATTTGAAGATGGTGAGGTCTACGAGATCGACCGTGTAAGGCACTGCTGTCGTGCGGCATCGACCAAGGTCGGTGGAACAGGGCTTCGTTACACGGTGATGATATGCGGCACGGAAACCTTCCTTTTCGATGAAGAAAACGGAAAGTGGTTTGTAGAAGGCAAGAAAAGAGCAGTTCTCTAAGGATGCCACCATTCATCAGCCCTGAGAGCGTCAAGGAACTTAATGAGGTGATGTGCGTGACAAAAGATAATTGGACACCTATACCGATGTATTGCTCTAACTGCGGAGCATTGCTTTACGGATATAGAAATGATGAGGGGAAAATCAAGTATGAGTGTAAACGGTGCGGAACCGTAGCGGTTCGAGTCCAGAAAGGACGCCGACACGACAAGATTGACCTTTATGCCCCGGAAGGGCAAATCCGATACTATTGATCGGATAAAAACTGAATACGGCAAAACGACGGAATGGTTGAGGTGAAACAGACTGCGTAATTCCATCTCCAGGTCACTTGCTTTGAACACTTCGGTTGGTTAAACCAAACTTGCTATGCAGATATGAGAGGCCACCGACAAGACAGTAAGCCATAGGCTTACCCTGTCTTGCCGGTGGCTTCTTTTTTTCGGCAAGAACAACCGACCAAGGGCTTCCGGCAGAGAAATCTCTGAAAGGAAGCCTTTTTCGATGCTAAATAAGTGGCTCTGCTATATCGCTGAATATCCGTGATCTCCGAATTTTGAACCCGAACACCAAATTCAAAATTCAAAGGAGATTACGGAAATGAGAAAAATATACCTTGTCAAAAAGAACCCCGAACTGCCCGCTGACGGCAATAACTGGCTCGTAATGAATAGCTTCGAGTTTAGGAACTTCATTCAGACCCCGGAAGGGCAGAAACGAAGAGATCGCTTTGGGCAGTTAGACGCTTGCTCTGTTGACGATGTGATCATCATCGCAGAATGTGGAACCGAAACCGCAAAGCAGTGGCGATCTGAAAAGGATAGGCACGATTATCTTGTGTCAATCGAGAATCAGTCCGGAATGACGGTGTTTTCCTATAACACACAGACAACCACAGAAGATGATATGTCTGGCGAGGAATTGCTGGTGGATCAAGATTGTTCCGTCATTGATGCCATTCTCAAAAAGGAGGAGAAAAGCACCCTCTACGCAGCCGTGGCAAAATTGTCACCTGCCGAAATTAACTTGATGACCAGTTTATATCTTTGTGATGACCCCATAGGACAGCGAGAATATGCACGGCGTCACGGAGTAGCTGTAACGACAATTAATCATCAACTGACTGTTGCCCTGAAAAAACTCAAAAAAATGCTCCCAAATTAAAATTTGCTTCGTACAAATCGAAAAAAATTTCCCAGTTGGTTAGTAGAGGGCAAAAAAACGAACAGATAGGAGCATAGATAATGAAACAGGTAATGATGATCAAATTCGACTCCCCGAAATGGAGAATGATTGATGAGTATAAGGTTGCTAACCCGTTTATTGAAGTCGGCTTTCGGCAGGTCAAGGATGTCGTTGATTTGCGTGTGTTTGATCTGCTGAATATTAGTCGCATCAATAATAACAGGGCTGAAGAAATGCTTCTTTGTATTTACCATCTTCTCCAGCCGGACAGACGGATCGACGAAGGTATTTATAACGATGAGATTGACCAGTATTTCTCGTATCGGGAATGGAAAAAGGAACACCAGCCTTTAAGTGGAGTGACCGTAAGGGAAATCCTCACAACTGAAGATCTGAATGAGGGTGCTTTACTTCGGATTTTTGATGGAGTCACCGCTGCTTTCTACAAATCCGATGAGTACAACAGTCGAGAATATCGTTATTCAAACCTTTCGGAGTTACGCAAGGCTATGAAGCATAAGGAGGGCGGCACGAATGGGAAAGCCCAGTAAGGACTATGCCGTTCCTCTTTGGGAAAAAGCAAACCTCACCGTTTATGAAGCGGCAGCCTACTCAGGGATTGGCGCAGATAAGCTAAGGGAACTGTCCGATAGAGAGGATTGCGAGTTTGTCTTGTGGAACGGCACAAAGCGGCTCATCAAAAGAAAAAAGCTCGATGAGTTTTTGGAAAGAGCCTATTCAATCTAACAATCAACGATGCGATTCGCAAAATCGCATCGTTGTCCCAAACGGCGGTTATCGGTATCCTAAAGCCAAACGAAAATGAAGGAGGAAACCGATATGACCAAGCAGGAAAAAGATAACCGAGTTCCCCTTTGGGAAAGAATGAACCTGACTTTAGAAGAAGCCGCCGCTTACACTGGTATCGGAACGGATAAACTTCGTGAGTTGTCGAATCGTGAGTCGTGTGACTTTGTTCTATGGGTCGGTACAAAAAGGCTTCTAAAGCGCAAGCAATTAGAGGAGTTCCTGATCAAGAGCTTCTCAATCTAAAACAGGAGGTTACTATGACTAAAAAGAAACAGGTCGGCGTAAGGTTCGACAGCAACCGTACCCGACTTAAAACAGGAGAAACCCAGCGTCCCAACGGCACTTATGCGTACCGTTGGTCAACGCCTGACGGAAAAAGGCATTCTATTTATGCTCCGACGCTGGAAAAGCTGAGAGAGCAGGAAGAACAGATCATCGTGGACAAGCACGACGGAATACGGTCGGATGTCAAAAGCATCACCGTAAATGAGATGTTCAATCTTTGGTGTCAGCTCAAAAGGGGAATCAAGGACAGCACATTCAAGAATTATATTTATATGTATGAGCTGTTTGTAAAACCGTCTTTCGGAAAGAACCGACTTGTCCAAGTAAAAAAGTCTGATGTGCGGAAGTTCTACAACTCCCTTGCTGACGGCAAGGTTCTGAAGATTGCCACGATAGATAATGTCCATAATGTGCTCCACCAAGTTTTTCAGGTGGCAGTCGATGATGGAATGATTCGACAGAACCCAACAGACAATATGCTCAAAGAACTGAAGCTCTCCCACGGCTTTGAGCGTGAGAAGAAAGAGGCATTGACCGTGGCGCAGCAGAAGTTGTTCTTTGACTATATGCTCAGCCATCCCAAGGACACCCACTGGTATCCAGTGTTCTATGTTATGGCAAACACGGGGATGCGAGTCGGTGAGATCACCGGGCTTCGCTGGAGCGACATTGACTTGAAAAAGGGCATTATCCGAGTCAACCACACGCTTGTCTATTATAATCACCGTGACGAAAAGGGCTGCTACTTTTCCATCAACACGCCCAAGACAAAAGCCGGTGAACGAGAAATCCCGATGACTGAGGGAGTGAAACAAGCCTTCTTAATGGAGCGAGAGTTTCAATCTCAGGCTGAAATCAGCAGTAAGAGTCGAGTGGACGGCTATGACGACTTTATTTTTGTCAACCGTTACGGGGATGTTCAAAATCAGGGAAACCTCAACAAAGCACTCCGCCGTATGATGCGAGATTGTAATGATGAAATCCTCGAAAAATATGGAGCAGACTCTGATCCGGTTCTGCTACCACAGTTCAGTTGCCACATTCTCCGGCACACATTCGCAACAAGGCTATGTGAGTCGGGAGCAAACCTTAAATTCATTCAGAGCATCTTGGGACACGCTGATGTATCGACGACGATGAATATCTATGTTGATGTGACCGACGCTCTGAAAAAGAAAGAGATCACCGCCTTTGATGACTATATGACAACCAAGCTGGAAACTTGAAGGGAAAGCACTCTGTGAGTAATTCGCAGAGTGCTTTCTCTTTTTCGCACATTTCTCAAAACTGAGGATGGAAATTATACTATAAGCAGTAATGAGAAATGGAGCGTTCAGATATGGAGAATAGTTTAAGCAGGATGCGACCGCATCTTGTATCAGAGTGGTCAGAAAAGAACTTACCGTTGACTCCTGATACCGTGACCTTTGGGTCTAATAAAACTGTGTGGTGGAAAGGGGCTTGCGGTCACGAATGGCAGACAAGCATTAAAGCTCGCTCCGCAGGCGAGCAATGTCCAATATGTTCGGGAGCGAGGGTGCTTCGAGGTTATAACGACTTTGAGAGTAAGTTCCCTGAGCTTGCGAAGGAATGGTCGCCCAAGAATGAGCCGCTAAGACCGTCGATGATTACAGCGGCTACGCACAGGAAGGTAATATGGCAGTGCAAGCTCGGACACGAATGGACGGCGTCCGTGAAAAGCCGGACAGTGAACGGTACAGGTTGTCCCTACTGCTCACACAACTTTGTACTACCGGGCTTCAACGACTTGGCAAGCCGTTTCCCTGAAATCGCTGCGGAGTGGTCAGAGCGCAACCTTCCGCTGACGCCGGATCAGGTTACGGCTTTCAAGAATATTAAAGTTTGGTGGAAATGTCGCTTGGGTCACGAATGGAACACATTGATTTCAACCCGTGCCGGAGGAAGTCAGTGTCCCTATTGTAGCGGGATAAAGCTACTCAAAGGCTTTAATGACTTAAAAACAAAGTACCCTTCCCTTGCCATAGAGTGG
>OHTY01000284.1_pt1 | contig 15738 bp, 17 predicted proteins | sample 1579061 | NCBI WGS metagenome assembly OHTY01 (sample SAMEA3879520, study PRJEB24766) | human gut metagenome | biome: human-associated habitat; feature: feces | place: USA | collected 1985/1987 | reverse complement strand
CCCCGGCCGGTCTGTGAGTATGCTGCCTGGGCAGCCGGTAAACTTGGCGCGCCGCTGGCGCTGCTGCACGTGCTCGAAAAGAGTGAGACTCCCGCCGTGTCTGACCTGACCGGGAGCATTGGTATTGACAGCCGGGAGCAGCTGACCGAAGCGCTGGTCCGCGTCGAGGGTGAGCGCAGCCGGCTGCTGATGGCGCAGGGCAAGGCCGTGCTGGCCGGCTGTGCGGAGCTCCTGAAGCAGACCGGACAGCCGGACGCACAGCTGCTGCAAAAGCACGGCGCACTGGACGAAATCCTGGCGGAGCTGGGCGAAGTCCGGCTGATGGTGCTGGGGCGCCGCGGGACGCAGAATCAGGTAGGCAGCCATCTGGAAAGCGTCATTCGCCTGCAGAAAAACCCGGTGCTGATTGTGCCGGAGACGTTTACGCCGCCGGCGCGGGTGATGTTTGCGTACGACGGCAGCAGTGAGAGCCGTAAAAACCTGACGCGCCTGACGGTCAGCCCGCTGCTGCACGGCCTGAGCTGTCATATCGTGATGGTCAACGGTGACATGTCAGCCCTGCAGGATGCGCAGGCTGTTCTTCAGGAAGCCGGTATCACGACCGAGACACGCCTGCTGGAAGACGAGTCCGTAACCGGGGCGCTGTGCCGCTACGCGGACGCCCATGATATCGACCTCACGGTAATGGGGGCCTGCGGGCACTCCCGGTTACGGCGATTCTTTATTGGCAGCCACACCACGGAAATGCTGTCTGAAAGCCGTCAGCCCCTGCTGATGCTGCGATGAAACAGGCGGGCCTGATATCAGGCCCGCCTTCACAGGGGAAAGAGGATGACGGGTATGAAGGTAAAGGCGCGTTATTGCGGCGCATCCGTCCTGATACCGGTGGCCAGCAGGCTGGCGCCAAGAATGTAGACCAGGCAGAACAGGGCCTGAAGATGCAGGGTGACATGGTTATCTATCAGCACGCCCATGATTACCGGGGATGCCCCGCTGGCAATCACCGTCCCTGCCTCAACCGCCGAGCGCACCCTGGCCAGCTGCGCCGGACCAAACAGCTGTACCCAGAGCGCGGTGGCAAGCGTTGAGGCAATGGCCGACGATACGCCGGTCATAATCAGGTAAAAAGGCGTCACCCACTGACCGTTGCTGAGCCATAGCGCCAGCATGGCCAGGGCCTGTGGCATCAGAAACCACGGCAGCAGCCTGCGTGGTGAGAGCCGGTCAATCAGCGGGCCAAACGACAGCAGCGATACCGCCTGGGTAATGGCATAGGCAATAAACCATACCGCCACCCACGACAGCTCCCAGCCTTTCTCCTGTGCCAGCCTCGCCTGGTGGAAGAAGAAGCCGGTGGTGATAAAGGGGGAGGCCAGCACGACAGGCAGCGCCAGCAGCAGGTTGCGGTTTCGCCATACCGGCGCCTCTTTTTCTTTCTCCTCACCCCGCTTTCTGAACGTACGCAGCGGCTTCTCTTTCCCGCGGGGCAAAAACATCAGCGCGACCCCCACGCCGGCAACAAGCATTCCGGCATTGATGCCCCAGGCAGCGCGCCATCCCGTCAGCGCGCTTATCTGCACCGCAATCACAGGAAAAACGGCCTGCGCCAGCGAGAGCCCCAGCGCGATGGCGCCGAGCGCCTTGCCTGCATCAAGGGGGAACTGGCGCGCCGTTGCGGTCAGCGCAGTATGCACCATCAGTCCCTGGCCGCCGAGGCGCAGAAAGTAAAACCCGATGCACAGCATCCACGCCGCCTGTGCGCCGGAAACCAGCAGGCAGGCCGTGAGCAGCAAAAGGGTGACCGCCAGCGTGAAGCGGCGGGTCGTGGTGTAGTCAATCAGCCGTCCGGCCCAGGTCAGCGTGATGGCGCTCATCACCGTTCCGATTGCGTACAGGCCGCCCAGTCCGCCGTCGGTGAGCCCAAAGGCCTCACGAAAATCCTGCCCGTAAAGTGAGACAAAATAGGTCTGTCCAAAGCTGGACATGGCCATCAGCATCGCACCGAACGTAAGGTGAGAGGCGTGATGAAACATAAACCGAAAAAGCTGACGCATGAATATCCCTGAAGGCGGGCTGCAGCCCGCCGATTAATCACGACGTGTCCGTACCGGCTGCTGCGGACACGGCGCCTGCGTCCCTGAAGCAGGTACACGCGGGTTCACCGTGAAAGGTGGCAGTCCCGTAACGGATATGAGAGAACGGTACCCGGCGCGGACTGGCTGTCGCGGCAGGCTCTCTGATAAAGGACGGGCGAAGAGAAACTCAGGGTGGCGTAATGTGCATGACTCACAGTCAGATATAAAATGCTGCCGAAACGATAATTTTTAATGCTCTTCAGGTCAAGCCTGAAAACGGGCTCCTCATGCCCGCCGCAGGGGGAGTCGCACAAAAACAGTGGATAGCCGCTTGATTAACGCCCGTGACCGGGCCAGAATTGCGGCGAGGTGATGGCGTTCCACCTTACCCAACCGCTTCCCCTGAGAAGCTGATGACGCCTGATATTACTCCCCTTTAACCGGGAGTATGTCAGGCCGCCCCGTATCATCAGCCTGCATACTCCCTCTGACACAGAGGTAAACCCCGTGAAATCTTATCTGGCCATTATCATTGGTGGATCCGCTGGCTGCCTGATCCGCTGGCTGCTTGGCGCACGCCTGAACAGCCTGTTTCCTGACCTGCCACCGGGCACGCTGGTAGTGAACCTTGCGGGCGGATTTATCATTGGTGCGTCGCTGGCCTGGTTCATGCGCCATCCTGACCTGGATCCGGCCTGGCGATTACTTGTTATCACCGGGCTGTGCGGTGGGCTGACCACGTTTTCCACGTTTTCCCTGGAAATATTCTCACAGCTGCAGTCCGGTAATTATTTCTGGGCGTTTACTTCACTGCTGGTACACGTAACCGGCTCCATTCTGATGACTGCCCTGGGTTTTTTTGTCGTCACATGGCTGCTGTGAGCGTGTGGCTGATGACGGATAAAAATGCCCCTGCCTGCGGCAGCTTTACAGGGCTTTACCTCTTCCGCCTGAAGCGGGCCGGACGTTATGATAAAATTAACGTCACGCTAATTCGTTAATTTATCAGCAATTAATTATCGTATTTTTTATATCTTCAGCGTAGCTCAGCCGGCTTATCCTCTGATAACCAGCGGTTGTATATCAGGGGAAGGCCTGTTTTTTTTGAATAAAGGGAGGGAGTGTGTCAGAAATCCCAGACAGAAATAAAAAGAGGATGTCAGAAGTGCCATCTGCATTTTTCAGCTCGCCCGCAGCCGGCGGCATCGTGCTCATCATCGCCTCAGCAGCCGCTATCATCGTGGCTAACTCTCCGCTCAGGGAGGGATATGAGGTATTCCTGAAATACAACGCCGCCGGCCTCTCCGTTGAGCACTGGATAAACGACGCCCTGATGGCCGTGTTCTTCATGATGGTCGGCCTGGAAATCAAGCGCGAGCTTCTCACCGGTCAGCTTGCCACCTGGGGCCAGCGCGCGCTGCCGGGATTTGCCGCGCTGGGCGGGATGGCCGTGCCTGCGGCCATTTACGTATGGTTTAATGCGGGCAGCGATGAAACCCTCGCTGGCTGGGCAATTCCTGCCGCCACGGACATTGCCTTTGCGCTCGGGGTACTGGCACTGCTGGGCAGTCGCGTACCTGCCTCGCTGAAAATTTTCCTGTCGGCGCTGGCTATTCTGGACGACATGGGCGCAGTGGCTATTATTGCGCTCTTCTATACCAGTAATATTTCGTTTCTGATGCTGGCCGGTGCGGCGGTCACGGTTGCTCTGCTGTTTATCATGAACCGTGCCGGGATTACCCGGCTGTTTCCCTATCTGCTGGCGGGGGGCGTGCTGTGGTTTTTCATGCTTCAGTCCGGGGTGCACGCCACCATCGCGGGTATCCTGCTGGCGCTCTTTATCCCGCTGCGGGTAACCGATCCGGATAAACAATCCCCTCTTGCCCGGCTGGAGCACGGCATCAATCCGTGGGTGACGTTTCTGATACTGCCGCTGTTTGGCTTCGCAAATGCGGGGGTCGCGCTCTCCGGTATGACGGCTGATGACCTGATGTCGCCGGTACCGGTCGGCGTTGCGCTGGGCCTGTTTGTTGGCAAGCAGGCGGGCATTTTCGGCCTGTCGCTGCTGGCCGTCAGCCTGGGCCTGGCAAAACGGCCTGAAAAAAGTACCTGGCTGCAGGTTTACGGCGTATCGGTCCTGTGCGGAATAGGGTTTACCATGAGCCTGTTTATCGGCAACCTGGCGTTTGCAGAAAGCCCCCTGTTGGTGGACGAGGTCAAGGTGGGGGTACTTGCCGGCTCTGTACTGGCAGCACTGGCGGGTATGCTGATACTGCGCTTTTCTCCTTCGCATCCTTCCCGGTAACGCATTCGGGTCCGGAAAATCCCCGTGATGACGGGGATTTTTATTTCCCTGCAAACTTATTAATCAACAGGGCCACCTTCATTACCGTCGGCATTTATTCAGGTGCTTATCATCACACTGGTGCCCGCATTTATAGTTTGCCGAAAAAATTCGCACCGTTAATCATGCAGGTACAAACAAAAAGCAGTCTTTTTGTCAATCATGGCAACTTTTCCTGGCCGCCCCCGGTTATGTCGGTTCTCTCGCCTGTTATTAATGTAGCGGGTAATGTCCCATTTCAAAAAGGGGAAAGGGAGAGGCATGCTGATGTCTAAAATCAGAATGCCCCCGGAGTTCTGTTTATGGATGAGAACCTACAGCTGCTTGTGTCCTGCCAGAATTTTCAGGCCAATGATACCCGCCAGAATCAGTCCGAAACAGGCAATGCGTAACAGGCCCTTATCTTCATTTAAGTAAATTATTCCGTACGCTGCTGTCCCTAAAGCACCAATCCCGACCCAGACCGCATAAGCGGTTCCTACAGGAATAGTCCGTGTTGCCAGGGACAAAAAGTACATGCTCACACCGATAAATGTCAGGCAAAAAATACTGGGGTAGATCCGGGTAAATCCCTCAGTCCGGAGCATTGACGCGGCATAAAAGACTTCGGCTATGCCGGCAATCACCAGATACATCCATCCATTCATAAAACTCCTTTAACGGCTCATCAAAACCAGCAATATTGTGGGCAATGTTAACTCTGTTTTTAAGCAGGGGATCATCAGCATCAACCGCGAAACCCTTTCCGGCACAGGAAAAAATCGCTGCCTGCGTCGGGTTAACTGCCTGGGCCCAGTTTTTTTAACCTGAAATAGGTGGCCCTGGATATGCCGGTTTTCTCCATCACCAGTTTAATGGGCGTTTCGTGCCGGATAAGCTCCAGTGCGGCGGCCGATTTGTGATGAGGTTTCCGTCCAAACCTGACGCCTGCCGCCATGGCGATGACCCGGCCTTCGTTTGTGCGCTCCAGGATCCGCTCCCGCTCAGCTTCAGCAACGGCAGCAAGGATCTGAATGACCATTTTACCCATCGTGCCTTCAGTACTCAGTCCATTCTCCAGAAACCGGATGGCTATTCCCTTTTTATAGCAGGCATCAACAATGTGGATCATATCCGCTGTGTTGCGGCCAAGCCGGTCCATTTTGGTACACATGATAATGTCATCTTTTTCGGCACGGGCAAGCAGCCGTTGTAACCCTTCACGTTCGTCCGTGGCGCCCGACATCATGTCAGTAAAAATCCGGTCATCTCTGACGCCTGAAGATTTCAGCTCCATGATCTGCGCCGTCAGTTTCTGATGGCTCGTTGATACCCTTGCATATCCCAGTAATGCCATATTGGTCTCACAAATCGATACTGATACTGCGTAGTATCATAAAGCATAAAACACGATTTTTGATACTCATGTAAGCACGCACTTTAAAAGGTCTCAAAACTTATAATATCTGAGACTATCAAAATTTGAGCAGAGCGATACCCTTACGAAAGGATGCGGGATGAGTGACGGTTTTCTGACCAGTGAACAGACCGAAAACTACGGACGGTATGCCGCCGAGCCTAACGAGGTTGGGGTCGTCTCAGAAAACGGAAAATAAAGCACGCTAAGCCGGTTGCAGCGGCCGTAGCGGCCTGAACTTGCCCGCGCCGATCTTGGCGCTGCTGCGCCAGAGGTAATCGCCGGTCAGGTTGATGTGCTCCCAGCCGAGCGGCGACAGGTACTGCAACAGGCCGTCATCGACGGCTTGACCGTGGCCACGCAAGGCGTTCGCGGCCCGCTCCAGATAGACCGTGTTCCATAGCACGATGGCCGCCGTCACCAGGTTGAGGCCGCTGGCCCGGTAGCGCTGCTGCTCGAAGCTGCGGTCGCGGATTTCCCCCAGGCGGTTGAAGAACACGGCGCGGGTAATCGCTTCGGCGCTCGCCCGCTCGACGGCGTTGAGGGCGGGCACAATGACCGACTGCCGCCGCAGGTGCTCGATCAAGGCTCTGGCCAGCACGATGCCCTTGTCGGTTTGCATGGCCAGCTCGGTCAGCAACTGGACAGCCTGCCGGTAGTGGCCAATCGTGAACGGCTGGAAGCCGAACACCGTTTGCAGCTCGACCAGGTGCTCGCGTCGGGTCTGCTCACGCTGCCCGTACTCGTCCCAGCTTTCGATGCCGACCTTGAGCTGGTTGGCGACCAGTCTCAGCAATGGCGGGAACGGTGGCTCATCAGCGCCAAGGATGACGCCGGGAAAGCGCAGGTAGCAGAGCTGCACCGCGAAGCCCAGCCGATTGGCCGGGCCGCGCCGCTGCCGGATGATGGAGAGGTCGCTTTCGCTGAACGTGTAGTGACGGATCAACTCATCCTTGGTGTCCGGCAACGCCAGCAGGCTTTCGCGCTCGGCGGCGGAGAGGATCGAACGGCGGGGCATGCGGTTTCCTTCTTCTTGAAAACGTAGGTTTGTGACAAGCCCGCCAAGGCAACCGGCGCGGCACGGGAATCAAGGCATTGCGATTCTCGAAAATAGTTCTTGAAATTCTATTCTTGATTGCATATCATCTCAACGAGTTTCGATAAGAAAGGATGCGCATGCGACCGTCTGTTGTGCTTGACATGAAGCGAAGCGCAGTGCGTGAAGCGGTAGGCCGCTTTCGCGCCGCGAACCCGCGCGTCTTCGGCTCGGTGCTGCATGGCACCGACCGGGATGGCAGCGACCTCGACCTGTTGGTCGATGCGCTGCCCGGTGCCACGTTGTTGGACTTGGGCGATTTGGAAGAAGAACTGAAATCGCTGCTCGGCGTTGACGTCGATCTGCTGACTCCCGGCGACCTGCCGCCGAAGTTCCGGGCCAAGGTGCTCGCGGAGGCGCAACCGATATGAGCGAGAACCGCCTGCCCGATTACCTCGACCACATTCAGCAGGCCGCAACCGATGCGCGCAGCTTCGTGGAAGGGATGGCCAAGGACGACTTCTTGGCCGACAAGCGCACCCAGCAGGCCGTCATCATGAGCCTGATCGTCATCGGCGAGGCGGCCACAAAGGTGATGGATGGCTACGTCGAGTTCACCCAGGCGCATGCCGACGTGCCGTGGCGCAGCATGCGCAATATGCGTAATCGCATGGCTCACGGCTATTTCGACATCAACCTCGATGTGGTGTGGGAGACGGTACAGGAATGGCTGCCGGCGTTGCTCCAGCAATTGCCCGCCGTGCGTCAGGATGCCGACGATGAAGACCGTAACGACAACTGTGAAAGAGGGATCTCCGATGACTGTTGAATCGAGAATATTTTCTGTAGCCGAGTATGTTCAGCCGTCCGAAGGCGAGCCTATTCGTTCCGTTGTGCTTGAAACCCGAGACTCAATTATCGTGGTTTGGCATGTCCATCCCGGGCAGGAAATTGCGGCTCACATTCATCCTCACGGCCAAGACACGTGGACTGTTTTGTCGGGAATGGCTGATTACTTTCAGGGCAATGGGATTGTTCGTGCCCTCAGGGAAGGTGAGATAGCCGTGGCAAGACCGGGCCAAGTGCACGGGGCGCGAAATACAGGTACCGAGCCATTTGTGTTAGTCTCGGTTGTGGCATCAGCCAATGCCGGTTTCGTATTGGCTGAGCGATAGAGCCCAATCTCTGGAGTTGGTCCAATGAGCGGTCGGGGAGATAGGTAACAGACATGCAGCGGACACGGCTGCTAAACCAGGTCGCAAACCTCCTTGCGTCGCAGCGTGCCGCAAGCGACGCGATCAATCGAATGGGGTCGGCATGAGACTGAACACCATCCAGTTCCCGACCGCGTAGCCGCCTGTCCTGCCGATCAGGTCTTGACCATCGACGCCTGGGATCAGTCCTGAATGTTCTTGGAGACCACTACGTTATGAGCCGCAGCCGCCGCAAAACACCCATCGTCGGGCACACGACCTGCGGCAGCGAGCGCGAGGACAAGAAGCTCTGGCATCAGCGCTGGCGCACCCGTGAGCGCACGGCGCTGACCAGCGCGTCGCCCGAAGCCCTGAGCGCCCATCTGCCCCTGCTGGAAAACCAGGCCAGCAGCGTCTGGTCGATGGGCAAGGATGGCCGCTCCTACTGGCCCGTCAAGCGCCAGGCCGCCACGGCGGATCGCATCGCCAATCACAAGGGACGCAACCCGCAAGAACGCGCCTCCCTGAAAAAGCGCCTGCTGCGCAAGTGGATGAGCAAATGAAGCTCTCCTTCCATCAGCACATTGCGCTGTTCTGGATGATCGGTGCTCCGGGCGTCTTCGCGCCCGTGATCGAGAACGCCAAGCGGCCCGATGCCGGCGCCGTCATGGCGTGGGGTGTCGCGATCGTGGCGGTGATGATCCTCTTCACCCCTTTGCTGCTGCGCTGTCCACCATTCCGGCGCTGGTATGGCCGGACGGATGCGCTGTCGGAGCGGCAGCGCCAGGCGCTTGCCGAGCGCGGCCTGCGCCGCTACTACCAGACCGCTTTCGATGACGGCTACGTGCCCCGCGTGATGCCCTACGTGTGGCGCATCATCTGGACGGTCGGCGGGTTGATGGCTGTGACCGCCGTACTGCCTACCAACACCGGACGGCCAGCCTTCGATGCCTTGGTGGTCTTCTCGACCTGGTATCCGATAGGCGTGATGCTGCTGGTTTTCGCGTCGAGGCCCCTTGGCCGGTTGATTCGCCAAAGAGCACAGGAGCGGCGGAAATGAGCACGTCAACCATCGAGGCGCTGGCCAGCGCCTGGGCAAGGATTGCCGAGGAAGCGGAATTCCCCGCTGACTACGAGGGGACTGCCACACCACAAGCGCATCGGGCTAGCGAAGCTATTCAGGAGCAGATTCGGGAGCGCATCGTCGCCACCAACGACATGCGGCTGTTCAGCCTGCTGCACCTGCTGGGTCAGGCGTCGCTGCGCATGGAGCAAGCGCTGTGGCCGGAGGATTACGAGCGGATGACGCGCGAGGTTGAGGAAGCCCTGCGGCAAGCCACCGACGCCAACGCCAGATCGTACACCCACGAAGAAGTGATGCAGGCGATGCAGGAACGCATCGACCGGGCGCGAGACAAGCCATGTTGATTGGCTATGCGCGCGTCTCGACGCAGGATCAGAACCTGGAGCTGCAACGCGAAGCCTTGAGCAAGGCCGGATGTAAAAAGGTCTTCGAGGACAAGGTGAGTGGCACGCGGGCAGACCGGCCTGGCTTGGCCAAGACGCTCGAAATGCTGCGCGAAGGCGATACTTTGGTCGTCTGGAAGCTCGACCGGCTGGGCCGGTCGGTCAAGCAACTGGTCGATCTGGTCGGCGATCTGCACAAGCACGGTGTCCAGTTCAGGAGCCTCACCGACTCCATCGACACCGGCACACCATCCGGGCGGTTCTTCTTCCACGTCATGGCGAGCCTTGCCGAAATGGAGCGCGAGCTGACCGTCGAGCGCACCCGCGCCGGGCTGGAAGTCGCCAAGCAGCTCGGCCGCAAAGGCGGCCGCAAGCCGAAGATGACCGACAGCAAGATCGAGTCGGCCAAGAAGCTGCTGGCCAGCGGGGTGCCGCCCAAGGACGTGGCCAAGAACCTCGGCGTGTCCATTCCGACGCTGTACCGCTGGGTGCCAGCCTCCACGCACGCTTAGCGTGCTTTATTTTCCGTTTTCTGAGACGACCCCAGGTTCAGCTGGCCCGGTATTTTCATCTTGATGAACGCGATCTTGTTTTTATTAATCAGCGCCGGGGGAAACATAACCGATTTGGGATTGCCCTTCAGCTAACCACGGCCCGTTTTCTGGGAACCTTCCAGACCGATCCCTTGCAAATACCTCCCGGCGTCCGAAATTACGTTGCATTACAGCTGAACATTCATCGCCCTGAGATCATGGCCCGATACGCCCAGAGAGAGAATACCCGTTGGGAGCATCAAAGGCTGATCAGGCAACACTCTGACTACCATGATTTTGGCGATTTCCCCTGGTCGTTCAGACTGAAACGTCTGCTTTATATCCGCACATGGCTCAGTAACGAGCGCCCCGGTCTGATGTTCGATTTTGCCACGGCATGGTTGCTCCAGAATAAAGTATTGTTGCCCGCAGCCTCAGCGCTGACGAGGCTCATTGGCGAAATTCGTGAGCGGGCAAGCAGGCGTTTGTGGCGCAGACTGGCTGCATTACCTGACAGCTGGCAGACTGAGCAACTGGCCGGTCTGCTTGTCATACCGGAAGGACAGCGGGTTTCCGTGATGGAGCAGATACGAAAAGGGCCCGTCAACGTCAGTGGTCCGGCCTTTACTGACGCACTTCAGCGCTACACACGCCTGCGCAGCCTGGAGTTTTCCCGGCTGAATTTTGCCGGGCTGCCTGCAATTCAACTCCGCAACCTGGCTCGTTATGCTGGCATGGCTTCGGTAAAATATATCGCCAGAATGCCGGAGGAACGGCGGCTGGCCATCCTGACCGCGTTTGTTAAAGCACAGGAAATTTTGGCACTCGATGAGGCTGTCGATGTTCTGGATCTGCTGATCCTCAATATCACGCGTTCAGCGAAGCAAACCGGGCAGAAAAAACGGCTCAGAACGCTCAAAGATCTTGATCGCGCGGCGCTACTTCTGGCACATGCATGTACGCTTTTACTGGATGATAAAATGGATGACGCAGCGCTGCGTCAGACTATTTTCAGCCACGTACCAAAGAACCGGCTGGCGGAATCCGTAGGTAAAGTCAATGAGCTTGCCCGCCCGCAGGACACAAATTTCCAGGATGAAATGGTCGAGCAATATGGACGGGTTAAGCGCTTTCTGCCAGCGATGCTGCGTGATTTACATTTTCAGTCTGCCCCTGCCGGCGAAAATACGCTATCGGCCATACATTACCTGGCCGAACTGAGTGGTTCGAAAAAACGCCTCCTGGAGAATGCGCCTGAGCAGATCATTACAGGTCCCTGGAAACGTCTGGTGTACGACTCCGAAGGCCGGATACAGCGTGCAGGATACTCATTGTGCCTGCTGGAACGCCTTCAGGATTCGCTGCGTCGCCGCGATATCTGGCTGGAGAACAGCGATCGCTGGGGCGATCCGCGTCAGAAGTTTCTTCAGGGGAAAGAATGGCAGGCTCAGCGGATCGCCGTATGCCGGGCGCTTGGACACCCCACCGATGGTGGAAATGCCGTTAAACAGCTGGCAACCGAACTGGACGAAACCTGGAAAACGGTGGCCTCACGCTTTGAGCTGAATGCTGCCGTGAGCATCTGTCATCAGGGTAAATATCCGTCCCTGACCATCAGCAGTCTGGAAAAACTGGAAGAACCGCAGCCGCTGATTCTTCTGAACAGCCGCGTCAGGCAGCTGGTCCCCCCTGTTGATCTGACAGAGCTGCTGCTTGAAATTGACGCCCGGACTGGTTTTACCCGCGAATTCACTCATGTGAGTGAGTCTGAAGCCCGTGCTCAGGATCTTAACATCAGCCTGTGTGCCGTACTGCTCGCTGAAGCCTGCAATATCGGACATGAACCGCTGATCAAACACAGTATTCCGGCACTGACCCGCCACCGTCTGAGCTGGGTAAAACAAAACTACATTCGGGCTGAAACGCTGGTCAGCGCTAATGCCCGGTTGGTCGATTTTCAGTCCACGCTGGAACTGTCTGAGCGCTGGGGCGGCGGAGAAGTGGCTTCTGCAGATGGGATGCGCTTTGTCACTCCTGTAAAAACGCTGAACTCTGGCCCTAACAGAAAATACTTTGGCTCAGGGCGTGGGATCACCTGGTACAATTTTGTTTCTGACCAGTATTCCGGCTTTCACGGCATCGTTATCCCCGGTACGTTGCGTGACTCTATCTTTGTGCTGGAAGGGCTTCTGGAGCAGCAGACGGGGCTGAATCCGGTGGAGATTATGACGGACACTGGAGGGTCCAGCGACATTATCTTTGGCCTGTTCTGGCTGCTGGGCTACCAGTTTTCGCCCCGCCTGGCAGATGCCGGTGAGGCGGTATTTTGGCGTGCAGATAAAAATGCGAACTACGGGGTACTGGATGAGCTGGCGCGGGGATGCGTTGAACTGTCAAAGATAGAAACCCAATGGGATGAAATGATGAGGGTTTCCGGTTCTCTGAAGCTGGGTACAGTCCACGCCTCAGAACTTGTGGGCTCGCTTTTAAAAAGTTCCCGTCCGTCAGGGCTGGCGCAGGCGATTATGGAGGTGGGACGGGTCAACAAGACGCTGTACCTCCTCAACTACATTGATGATGAAGAATATCGTCGCAGGATACTGACTCAGCTTAACCGGGGAGAAGGCCGTCACGCCGTGGCAAGGGCGATCTGTTACGGCCAACGTGGTGAGATTAGAAAACGTTACCGTGAGGGGCAGGAGGATCAACTGGGTGCGCTGGGGCTTGTCACTAACGCAGTTGTATTGTGGAACACGCTTTATATGCAGGAAGCGCTATCACATTTGCGCAGCGCTGGTGAGATCCCGGAAGACGAGCATATCTCACGCCTGTCGCCACTGATGTACGGTCATATCAACATGCTGGGACATTATACGTTCACGCTGCCGGAAAATATTCTGAAGGGAGAGTTGAGGCCATTAAATTTCAATTCAAACAATGAATTATTGCCTTAACGTGGTTTTTTACACGATTGAACCTCGAACCCCGCAGCTGGTCCTGAAGACTATTGATTCTGCACAGCAGGAAATCCGGCTGATGGGGTATTCCTTTACCTCACCTGAAGTCGCCGGTGCGCTTGTCAGGGCAAAGCGGCGTGGTGTCGATGTGAAAGTGGTTCTGGACTGGAAAGCCAATACCGGCAAGCAAAACCAGGCGAGCCTGGCGGCCATGAATCTTCTGGTCAATGCCGGCATCCCGGTTCGCACAGTGTCGCAGTACAAAATCATGCACGATAAAGTCATCATTGCCGATGGACGCAATATTGAAGTCGGGTCTTTTAACTACACCCGCGCCGCTGATCGGGTCAATTCAGAGAACGTGCTTGTCGTATGGGATGTTCCAGTCGTAGCTCAACGCTATCTGCAGCACTGGCAGTCTCGCTGGAATGGCGGTACTGATTGGCATTCATCGTACTAACGATCACATTGAACACATTCTTTCTGCGCCAACAGGAAAAATGTATTTTACATTAAATTAATGTGTGCACTCGCTGCCTATAAAGACATGTAGTATCTTTGTCCAGGTATTTTGTTAAATGCTTGAGGAGGCAGAGATGTCACAGGTCGTTAACGGAGTTACTTCCTCATCGAAACGTCCCTACCGGAAAGGGAACCCACTTAGCGATGCTGATAAACAGCGTTCTTCAGTGGCAAAGAAAAGGGCCACCCATAAAGAAGTTAAAGTGTTCCTGGAACCACAGCTCAAAGACATATTGATGAAAATGTGTCATGACGATGGGTTAACACAGGCTGAAGTACTATCCCGGTTGATCCAACGCGAAGCATTAGCCAGAAACATAGCTTAATGGGCTTACTTTCTTGAACCCTTACCCGATGAGTGTTAAATTGCTGCGAGATTAGAATTTTTGGTGTGCCACGCCGTAAGGTGGCAGGGAGCTGGTTTTGTGGATGTTTACCCGGAACCAGAAAGCAAAAACCCCGATAATCTTCTTCAATCTTGGCGGACAGAAAAGATTAACGGGGCCTTCATAAACTGCATAGAACGTGTTGCTCTATGCAGGGAGTATAGAATTATGCCCAGAAAAGTTCAAGACCTTCTGTGCTCACTCCTTCCGTGCAACATAAGCGCAGGAAGCGGTGACTGATATCCTTCAAAACCACTATTCACAGGTTAAAAACCCGAACCCGGTTTTCACGCCGCGAGAAGGGAAAAAGACCCTGCCGTTCTGCCGTAAGCTGATGGCGAAAGCCGAAGGCTTCACGTCCCGTTTTGATTTTTCCATTCATGTGGCGTTTTTGCGTTCGCTGGGTAAGCGGCACAGGATGCCACCACTGTTGCGCCGGCGTGCAATTGACGCGCTACTGCAGGCAATGTGTTTTCACTATGATCCGCTGGCCAATCGCGTGCAGCGCTCGATTACCAATATGGCCATCGAGTGTGGACTGGCCACCGAGTCCAGGAGCGGCAACCTGTCAGTCAGCCGTGCCACCCGGGCGCTGAAGTTTCTGGCGGAGCTGGGGCTCATCACCTATCAGACGGAATATGACCCGCAGATCGGCTGTAACATCCCGACCGATATCACCTTCACCCCGGCTCTGTTTTCCGCGCTTGACGTTTCTGAGGTGGCTGTGATGGCCGCGCGGCGCAGCCGTGTGGAGTGGGAAAACCTGCAGCGCAAAAAGCAGAAACTGAAACCGCTGGAGATGGACGAGCTGATCGCAAAAGCGTGGCGGTTTGTGCGTGAGCGTTTTCGCAGCTATCAGGCTGAGCGTAAATCTCACGGCCGGAAGCGGGATACTGCACGGCGGGATGCATCACGGCAGCGTCATGACATCGAGACGCGCGTGCGTCAGCAACTGACCCGCGAATACGCCACCGGCCGCTTCAGGGGCGATAAAGAAGCGCTGAAGCGTGAGGTTGAGCGACGTGTGCAGGAGCGCATGCTGCTGTCGCGCGGGAACAACTACACGCGACTGGCCACTGCCCCCCTATAACATTCCTTCCTTAAAAAATCCGGCCGGCGCCGGAGGCTTTCGCACGCCTGTTGGCCGGCTACTACGTATTATCTTATCTTCAGGCCTGCATTCCTCACCATAATTCCGGTCTTCCTGGCGTCAACGTGGCCTTAAATGTTATCGCCGGCGTCACTTCTGACGGCCGATTTCTGTTATCCACATATAACTGCAAGGGAGTATTTCATTAGGCTACAACCGTGACACGCACAAAGCACATGCCGTCGGGCTTTCAGGGCGCGTGGTTCCTTTTAAACACCAGCTCTGTATCTCTTTTAAAGATCCTTTAATAAATCCTGTAAACACATAACCTGTTCATCGCCTGCCCTGTGGACAGGCTGCGGAGAATGCCCGCCCTTGCAGCGACCTGACGGTCGCGCCGGTTCGGCAACACCTGAGAGAGCTCCCATCGCTTCGCGACGGGCCCTGACCGGAGAATGCATTAGTTACAGCATTCATAAGGAAGTTCATCACAAAACCGGCGCCGGTTTGCCGGCCAGGTGCCCCTCCCCACCACTGAAAAGCGCCGCCGCCCCCGGCCGAAGGCCGGGAGTAGTGTCGCTTTTAATGATGGGTGTTGTAACTATTCTTCTTCATCGCTGTGGGTGGAGCTGCGGTTAGTTGTCTGGTACACGCTCGTAAGCGGCCCTCCGGCCCGCTAACGCGGAGATACGCCCCGACTGCGGCTGTCGCCTTGTCGGGACCACTCCGACCGCGTACA
>OHTY01000240.1_pt1 | contig 19133 bp, 17 predicted proteins | sample 1579061 | NCBI WGS metagenome assembly OHTY01 (sample SAMEA3879520, study PRJEB24766) | human gut metagenome | biome: human-associated habitat; feature: feces | place: USA | collected 1985/1987 | reverse complement strand
CACCCCCACCTGGCTGCCAAGACGGCCATTTATCGCCGCCTGGACGCTAAGCAATGCGCCGCCGCACAGCGCCAGAATGATCACTATCGTATCCATTTCCCCTCCTTAACCCAGAGCCACCAGCAGTAACGCCGCCATAATCAACATCAGCGCCATGGCGCGCCGCGGATCGATTTTGCGCCGTGGGCTGCCGAATAACCCGTAATGGTCGATCGCCAGGCTTTTCGCCACCTGACCCGCCAGGATGCCGATCATGGTCATGGCAATACCAATCACCGGCGTCGCCACAGTCAAGATCACCACGTACCCCGCCCCCAACAGACCACCGGTGAGTTGCCAGCCGGGCAGAGAAAAGAACGACGGGCTGCTACGCGGGCTGAAAAAGAGCATCAGAAAAAAGGTTAACACTGCGCCAATCCCAAAGATGCTCATGGTTGCCCACAGATCCCCCACCTGGCTCGCCAGCGGCCCCAGCAGGCCGGCCTCGACCGATAATCCCATGCCGCCGGCAATCACTAATAAAATGAATAATAACGCCATTACTGCGCCTCCTCTGTACAACAGGCGGCTGAGGATAAAACAGCGTGCTGATGCGATAAACGGTATAATGCAGAAAACACTATTGCAGGAATTGCACAGATGGCCGATGCCAGCAGCGTCGATTTTCGCGCCCTTCAGCTTTTCATCGCGGTTTACGATAACCAGAGTTTTTCCGTAGTGGCCCGCCGCGAAGGGGTCTCTCCCTCGCTGATCTCGCGAACCATCCAGCAGCTGGAAGATGCCCTCGGGCAGCAGCTGTTCTACCGCAACACCCGTGCCGTGGTACCGACCGAAGCAGGACGCCTTTTCGCAGCGTCCGCCCGGGAACTGCTGGGACAGTACGCCGACGCGCAACGGGCGTTACAGGATCGGGCACAGGTCCCCGGCGGGCTGGTGCGGATCAATGCGCCGGTCTATTTTGGTCAGCGGCATATCGCCCCCTGGCTTCCGGAACTGGCGGCCCTGCATCCCAAACTGCAGTTTGACCTGACGCTGACCGACGATTTTATCGATCCCCATCGCGATGCGACGGATATCCTTTTTCGCATCAGCAGCCTGCCGGACGCGGGCTATCACGCCAGAGTGTTTGGCAGCCAGCGCTATTACCTGACCGCCTCCCCGGAGTATGTTTCACGGTACGGCAGCCCGACTTCGCCGGAGGCATTGCATCAACATTGCACGCTGGTGTATGGCGGTTCGCAGGGAGCCAACCGCTGGCTGTTTCGCCAGCGCGAAGAGGCATGGGTGCACTATCCGTTGACCCCGCTCATGACCTCGAACAATGCCGATGCCCTGCTCACTTCAGCCATCGGCGGGATGGGGATCGTGTTATTTCCCGACTGGATGGTCAGCGAGGCGCTGCACAACGGGACATTAGTCACGCTGATGGATCGCTATTCGGCGGCCATCAGCCACACGCCATCGTATATCGCGGCGATTTATCCTTATACCCGCCATCCCTCTCTCAACGTGCGGACAGTGATTGACTATTTTGCCGACGTGTTTGGATCGCCGCCCTACTGGCAGCGCTAATGCGAGTTTCGTAGTAAAACTTGTCATATCTCAAACAATTAGCATTTCTTCGCCCAGCTTGACGCGGATCGTTTCCTTTGCCGCCTCGTTACGGCTATGGTTACTAATGAGGTTAATCTCAATCTCCAGGCCGACACGGTCCCACCAGGGGGTTGCCTAACCCTTCATTGAACGGAAATAGCTATTAAATCCGTAGATTCATTCAAATATCGCTTATTGGTAGCAGTGTATATCGTAACGGCATTCACAAAAGCAAACGGAGCCTGATATGAGCACGTCTAACGACCCATCCAACAATGCATCCGCCGGGAAGTGCCCTTTCCACGCCGAGACGCCAAAACAGAGCGCCGGCAGCGGCACCGCCAACCGCGACTGGTGGCCGAACCAGCTGCGTGTCGATCTGTTAAACCAGCACTCCAATCGCTCCAACCCGTTGGGTGAGAATTTTAACTACAGGGAAGAGTTTAAAAAGCTCGATTACTCCGCGCTGAAGGCTGATCTCAGAGCGCTGCTGACCGATTCGCAAGAGTGGTGGCCGGCAGACTGGGGTAGCTATATTGGCTTGTTTATTCGTATGGCCTGGCACGGCGCCGGCACCTACCGCACCGTTGACGGTCGCGGCGGCGCAGGTCGTGGACAGCAGCGCTTTGCCCCCCTGAACTCCTGGCCTGACAACGTCAGCCTTGATAAGGCCCGCCGTCTGCTGTGGCCGGTGAAACAGAAATATGGCCAGAAAATCTCCTGGGCCGACCTTTACATGCTGGCGGGTAACGTCGCTCTGGAAAACGCCGGCTTCCGCACCTTTGGCTTTGGCGCCGGTCGCGAAGACGTCTGGGAACCGGATCTCGACGTCGACTGGGGCGATGAGAAAGAGTGGCTGGCCCACCGTCATCCGGAAAGCCTGGCGAAACAGGCCATCGGCGCCACCGAAATGGGTCTGATTTATGTCAACCCGGAAGGTCCGAACGCCAGCGGCGAGCCGCTGTCCGCCGCGGCGGCCATTCGCGCCACCTTCGGCAATATGGCGATGGACGATGAAGAGATCGTCGCGCTGATCGCCGGCGGCCATACGCTGGGCAAAACCCACGGCGCCGCAGAAACCAGCCACGTCGGCGCCGAGCCGGAAGCCGCGCCGCTGGAAGCGCAGGGTCTGGGCTGGCACTCCAGCTACGGCAGCGGCGCAGGCGCGGACGCCATCACCTCCGGTCTGGAAGTGGTCTGGACGCAGACGCCCACCCAGTGGAGCAACTACTTTTTCGAAAACCTGTTCAAATACGAATGGGTGCAGACCCGCAGCCCGGCTGGCGCGATCCAGTTCGAAGCCAAAGACGCGCCGGAGATTATCCCGGATCCGTTTAACCCGGAGAAAAAGCGCAAACCGACCATGCTGGTCACCGACCTGACCCTGCGCTTCGACCCGGAGTTTGAAAAAATCTCCCGTCGCTTCCTCAACGATCCGCAGGCCTTTAACGAGGCGTTCGCCCGGGCGTGGTTCAAGCTGACCCACCGTGATATGGGGCCAAAATCCCGTTACCTCGGGCCGGAAGTGCCGAAAGAAGATCTGATTTGGCAGGATCCGCTGCCGGCAGCGACCCATCAGCCGAGCGCGGAAGATATCGCCAGCCTGAAAAGCGCCATCGCCGGCGCCGGCCTGTCGGTCAGTGAGCTGGTCTCGGTCGCCTGGGCGTCCGCCTCCACCTTCCGCGGCGGCGATAAACGCGGCGGCGCTAACGGCGCGCGTCTGGCGCTGGCCCCGCAGAAAGACTGGCCGGTTAACGCCATCGCCAGCCGGGTGCTGCCGACCCTGCAGGCGATCCAGCGCGCCTCCGGCAAAGCGTCGCTGGCCGATATTATCGTGCTGGCCGGCGTGGTCGGCGTTGAGCAGGCGGCCGCTGCCGCCGGCGTCAGCGTCAATGTGCCGTTTACCCCAGGCCGCGTCGACGCTCTGCCTGAGCAGACCGACGTCGAGTCGTTTGATCTGCTGCAGCCGCTGGCGGATGGCTTCCGCAACTATCGCCGTATCGAAGGCGGTGTCTCGACGGAAACCCTGCTGATCGATAAAGCGCAGCAGCTGACGCTAACCGCCCCGGAAATGACCGTGCTGGTCGGTGGCTTGCGCGTACTGGGCGCGAACTACGACGGCAGCAAACACGGGGTGTTTACCGACCGCGTCGGCGTGCTCAGCAATGACTTCTTCGTTAATCTGCTGGATATGGCTACCGTCTGGAAAGCGGCCGATGATAACGAGGAGCTGTTTACCGGCAGCGACCGTAAAACCGGCGAAGCGAAGTACAGCGCCACCCGCGTGGATCTGGTGTTTGGCTCCAACTCGGTACTGCGCGCCCTGGCGGAAGTGTACGCCTGCGCCGACGGGCAGCAGAAGCTGGTGCATGACTTCGTTGCCGCCTGGACCAAGGTGATGAACCTCGACCGCTTCGACCTGTAATCCCCTCGCCCCGGCTCCCGCCGGGGCGTTTTTCTTATACCGCCCGCGGCAGCTGTTGCAGGCGACTCCGCGTTCGTTGAATATCCTCCAGTTCCACCCCTGCCACCAGCGTCTCCAGGTCGCAGCGGGTCACCAGCAGCAGGCGGATCTGCTTTTCATACAGCACATCAATCACATTGATAAAGCGCTGCTGGGCCGCCGGCCCCACCGTAGCCAATGGCGGCACCTCGTCCAGTAGCCAGACGGCATAGCTTTCGCAGAGCGTCAGATAGTCCATCACCGCCGTGGCGGCCTGACAAAGCTGGGTAAAGGTGAAGTGCAGCAACGCGGGCGACGCCGCGGCCGCCAGCAGCGTGCGATAGCCTACCGTCAGCGAAACCGGTTCGCCAGGCAGCGACGGCAGGTCATACAGCTGACGCTGTTGTGCATTCGGATTAACCCACATCCGCCCGCTGCAGAAGGCGTTATCCTGGCTAAGATGCCGTACGCGATAATCCTCCTCGCCGTTCAGCGCCACCACCGTTAGATGGGCGCGGATCAGCGCGATCGACGGTAAAAAACGATCGTGATATAGCGGATTGGGCAGCAGCATCTCCGGTGGGTAGTTTGAGGTGGCCAGCAGCACGATACCGTGTTGAAAGAGGTGTTCCAGCAAGGCTTTAATCAGCATGGCGTCGCCGGGGTCGTGCAGATGAAATTCGTCGAAGCATAGCAGGCGGCAACCGGATGTCATCTGCCTCATCACCGTCTGCAGGTCGGGCGCTCCGGGGGCATTCAGCCGCTGGTGCAGTTCGCGGAAGAAGTGATGAAAATGGACCCGCCGCCTGGCGGCGAGCGGCAGGCTGGCGAAAAAGTGGTCGAGGATAAAGCTTTTCCCTCGCCCGGTACGTCCCCAGACGTACACCCCCTGCGGCCTGCCTGTCGTGGACACCAACTGCTGACCGAGGGCGTCAAGGCGGGCGATGAGTGACAGCTGATCGTCGTCCAGCGTCAGACGCGCCCGCGCCGCCTGCTCGGCCATCACGCGGGTAAAACGAAAATCAGCCGTCACCTCTGTGGGACCAAATTCCGAGGGTACACACCCATTATTTAACATTCTTATAACCTCCTGCGAGGAGGCCATTCTAGCCGCTTTCCCGCGGGATGGCGAATCGCGCGACGAGCGGCCATTTCCGCTGCTCCGCCGCCAGCCCTACGCCTCTCCGACACGCCAGTGCACCGATGTGACGTTCTGCTGAACGCCCATCTGCGCCATAATTTGCGCCAGCGTTTTTTGGTGCTGCTTATGGCTAATCAGCTGCGCGCAAATCTCCAGATGGTCCGCGGTGTCCGCCGCCGCCGACTGCAATCCCTGCAGGGTAAACCGCTGCTGCTGCGCAATATTCAGCAACAGCTGACGTACGGCATTTTCATGTTCGCGCAGACAGGTGACGCGTAAGACATAGCGTTTCTCTTCGTCACCGGCCCCCGGCAAGGCATGAATGCGCTGCGCCGCCTCGCGCAGCAGGATATTGGCGCACAGAATAATCAGCGTAGCCGCCGTCGCGTTCCAGAACTGTCCCAGGCCGCAGAGTACGCCGATCCCGGCCGAACACCACAGCGTGGCGGCGGTATTGAGGCCGCGGACGTTCATGCCATCGCGCATAATCACCCCTGCCCCAAGGAAGCCGATACCGGAGACGATCTGCGCCGCAATACGCCCCGGGCTGTCCGGCGAGGCCGACATCGCGCTGAGAATAAACACCGCCGCGCCGGTGGCCACCAGGGCATTGGTGCGTAAACCGGCCATACGTTGCCGCCACTGTCGTTCCGCGCCGATCAGCGCCCTCAACAACATTGCCGCGAGTAAATGAGTCATATAAGGAAATACCATCGCGCCTTCCTCCAGAAAACAGAAAGCCAAAAATTACAGATGTAGCGCTCAGCCGCGCCGGGCGATTAGCGGGTGGATGATGGTGGAGGAAATAAGGGTCTGGAAAACATAAACATAACGCTGCCTCTCGCGCTCAATGGCGCATAAATTATTGAGGGAGGCAATCCGGAACTGAGAGATTGCTGCCCGCCGGGACGGCAAGCAGCGAAATGATCGCGTTAGCTTGCCGGAAAATCGCAATAAGGGTGACTGTCCAACGTATGACTCCTGAATAAAAGTGGGCACATTATAGCCCGGGGTAATGATGGGTAAAGCACGAAAACGCCGCCGGTGACGATTCGTTTAGTTTGTCTTTCGCGGGTCCTGCGTAGCGTGACATCGCCAGGCGACTAAAATGCCGTCAGCGGTGATTTACTTCAATTCCGTCGCTGGGATGCGGCGAAAACCAGCATGAATATCATCTTTATGTCTCCCCAGCGCGATCTTACGCTAAAGAATGTCGCTAAGGCTAAGGATTAAAAATTTAAAACTATTAACAATCAATTAACATTAGCAGGCAAACCATTCTTCCTGAGGAACACAACACCATGTCTACCACCCAGGTTCTCGGCGAAACGCCCTATGCTTCGCCAGGACAACCGCACGCCAGCTTAACCGGACGCATTGATGCGCTGCCCGCCTCATTTGGGTTATGGTCGTTTATTACCCTGCTCTCACTTGGCGGCTTCTTTGAGCTCTACGATCTCTTCCAGACCGGGTATATCAGCGCGGGCCTGCTGGCGGAGGGCATTTTCCACACCGGACAGGCGGGCATCTTCGGCATCGCCGACCAGGCGGCCTTCGCCTCCGCCACCTTTATGGGGCTGTTTATCGGCGCCAGTCTGCTGGCGCCGCTGGCGGACAAACTGGGCCGCCGCCTGACCTTTATGGTGGCGCTCGCCTGGTACGGTCTTTTTTCGCTGCTGATGGCGACGCAGAGTAGCGCGGAAGGGGTGATCTTCTTCCGCTTTCTGGTGGGGATCGGCCTCGGCATTGAGCTGGTGACCATTGATACTTACCTCAGCGAATGGGTGCCAACCCATCTGCGCAATAAAGCCTTTGCCTTTGCCTTCTTCATCCAGTTCCTCTCGGTTCCGGCGGTGGCGCTGATGTCCTGGATGCTGGTGCCGACCACCCTGTTCGGCCTCAGCGGCTGGCGCTGGGTGATCATCTTTGGCGCACTGTTCTCGCTGGCGATCTGGTTTATCCGCAAAAAGCTACCGGAGTCAGCCCGCTGGCTGGAAAGCAAAGGGCGGCATGATGACGCGCATACGGTGATGTGTGAGATGGAAGCCCGCTGCGGCCTGACGCCGTCGCCGAAGCATGCGCATGCGGCACAGAGCGTCGTCAAACGCGGCACCTTCCGCGAAATCTGGGCGCCGCAGTATCGGCAGCGCACCCTGATGCTGATGGTGATGAACTTCTTCCAGGCGATCGGTTTCTTCGGCTTTGGCAACTGGCTGCCGGCGCTGCTCTCCGGTCAGGGCGCCAGCATCACCCATAGCCTGCTGTACGCCTTCTTTATCACCCTCGCCTATCCGCTGGGCTGTCTGTTCTGCACCCGCTTCGTGCATCGCTTTGAAAACAAGTGGCAGATTGTCCTCTCCGCGCTGATGACCGTTATCTTCGGCACCCTGTTCGCTCTGCAAAACAACCCGATTCTGTTGGTGATCTGCGGGTTTATGATCACCTGGTCCAACGCCTGGCTGACCATCAGCTACCACGCCTACCAGGCCGAGGTCTTCCCGACCCATATTCGCGCCCGCGCCGTCGGCTTCTGCTACTCGTTCAGCCGGCTCTCGACCGCGGTGACCAGCATTCTGATCGGCATTATTCTGCAATACGCCGGCACGCCGGGAGTAATTAGCTTTATCGTCGTCAGTATGCTGATGGTGATGCTGTCGGTGGGGATCTTCGGCCCGAGAACGCGGGGCATTCGTCTGGAGAATATCTGATGGCGGTCGCCGCCGGAGCTGCAAATACATATCGGTTGTTGTTAACTTAAATGACGGCTGTTGTCATAGTTAATATTTGTGATGTGTACTGCAGGAGGGATAAAAAATTGTCATTAAGGCTTGTAACTTCTGGACAGCATTAAGCGGCGCCGCAATACCACTTTTACCAACGGTCCAGCATCACCGGGGCTATATTGACACTCTCCCATCAGAGGGGCGTTTAGGCATTTTAGTGACAAGCCGCCAGGTCGGCGGCCCGGCCTCAGCCAAATATCCCCTGCGCCTCGGCGAAGCATTTTTCCGCCAGGGTCGAGACTGGTTCCTGCTGGCGCATAATCAGCGCCAGCTGTGAATCAACATGGGTTTCGGCGATCGGCAGAATTTCAAGATTATCGCTTAGCGCTTCGAGGCCGTTGTTAAGCGGCATAATGGCGCAGCAGATCCCCGCCTGCACCGCCTGGATAATCTGAAACGTCGAATCACTTTCAAAGACATACCTTGGCGTTAGCCCTTTGGCCTTAAAGCTGGTTTCAATCGATTCCCGGTAATACATCCCCTTGGTCAGAAAGCCGAGGGGCAGCGTCGCCAGCGTCTCCCATCCCGGCGTCCCGGCGCTGAAGTCGAAATGGCGTTTATCGTGCAGGAGCCCCATCCGGGTTTGCGGCAAGCGAGCAATCTTGAACTGACCTTCATCCAGATGCTGCAGATAACAGATCCCCAGATCCAGCTGATTACGGCTGACGCCATCGATAATCTGCTCCGAGGTCATCGACAACAGGCTGAACTGCAGCGCCGGATATTTCTCCGCCAGGGGTTTAATCAACTGCATCGGATTGAGGCTCGCCAGCGGCACCATACCGACCCGCAGCTGGCCGACCATCTGCCCGCGACAGATGGCCGCCTCTGCCGCCAGGCCGTCATGAGCGGCCAGCACCGCCCGCGCCCAGGCCAGGATCCGCTCTCCCTCTGGGGTAAAACCTTCAAAGCGTTGGCCGCGCTGGATCAGCGTCAGGTTCAGCTCCTCTTCCAGGTTACGAATGCGCATGGAGAGCGTCGGCTGGGTAATATGACAGGCCGCCGCCGCCTGGCCAAAATGGCGCGTCTGATCGAGCGCGATCAAATACTTGAGTTGCTTAATATCCATTCTCTTTCCCGTTTGAACCCCGCCGTTCACCCCCGGGGCCGCGCACAGGTTACCAGAATGTTAGTTTCGCTAGCGATAAATTCAAGCGAGGACACCACGAGGTGCTCCGGGGCGCAGGACGGCGCGACGCCGCTCTGCGCTATACCTTTTTAGCGCCCGCCAGCCAGCGGACGGATCTCTTTCGAGCGCAGCGTCAGACGAACGGGAACCGACTTATACGAAGGGGTGCCGCTCTCTTCATCCAGATAGTTCAGCGGCACCAGCACGTTGGCTTCCGGATAATAGGCGCCGACGGTGCCCGGCGCAATGCCGTAGGCCACCACCGTGATATCTTCCAGCGTCAGCGCGCTTCCCGGCAGCGCGGTATGAATATCCACCCGATCGCCATGCTCCAGACCCTGGGCGGCCATATCCTGCTCGTTCATAAACAGCACGTCGCGGCGGCCAAAGACGCCACGGTAGCGGTCATCCATCGCGTAGATGGTGGTGTTGTACTGGTCATGACTGCGCAGCGTCACCAGGCGCATCACGTCCTCACCCTCCACCACCACGTTCTCATGCACCCCTTTAAATACCGAGAACATGGCTTTACCGGTGGCGGTAGGCCAGATGCGCTCGGTCGGCGGCAGCGGCATGCGGAAGCCTCCAGGATGGCGAATGCGCTGGTTATAATCCTCGAACCCAGGAATGGTCTGTTCGATCAGATCGCGAATGCGATCGTAGTCTTCCACGAGGTACTGCCAGTCCACTTTGCTGGCCGGCAAGGTGGCCTTCGCCAGACCGGCGACAATCGCCGGCTCCGAGCGCAGCATCGACGAGGCGGGCTTAAGCTTGCCCGACGAAGCATGCACCATCGACATCGAATCCTCGACGGTGATCGACTGCCGGCCGCTGGCCTGCAGGTCAAGCTCGGTGCGGCCCAGACACGGCAGAATAAAGGTCTCTTTCGCCGTCAGGAGATGTGAGCGGTTGAGCTTGGTGCCGACGTGAACGCTGAGCTCAAGGCCGCGCATCGCCGGGAAGGCGCGTTCGTGGTCCGGCATCGCCACGGCGAAGTTGCCCCCAAGGCAGATCAGCGCTTTGGCATCGCCGGCGATCATGGCCTCCAGGGCCTTTACCGCATCGTGGCCATGATGCCGCGGCGGCGTAATCCCCATCACCCGCTGCAGGCTGTCGAGGAAAGCCGCGGAGGGTTTTTCGCTGATCCCGACAGTGCGGTTACCCTGGACGTTCGAGTGACCGCGCAAAGGACAGATCCCGGCCCCCGGCTTGCCGATATTGCCGCGCATCAGCAGCAGGTCGGCAATCAGACGCACGTTGGAGGTGCCTTTGTTATGCTGGGTGATGCCCATACCGTAGGTGACGATGGTGGCCCTGGATTTGGCGTAAGCCGCCGCAACCTGGGTCAGGGATTCGCGCGTCAGGCCAGACTCCTGTTCGATGTCCTGCCAGCGGGTGGCGTGGAGGTCATCGGCGAAGGCGGTGAATCCCTGGGTATGTTGGGCAATAAACGCGTGGTCGAGCACATTGCCCTGCTCCTCCTCCAGCTGCAGCAGCGCTTTGGCGATCCCTTTCAGCGCCGCCGCGTCGCCGCCGGCCCGTACCTGGTAGTAGGTCGAGGCGATCGGCGTCGAGCGCCGGGTCGCCATCTCCATTACGTTCTGCGGATCGGCAAAACGCTCCAGCGCCCGTTCACGCAGCGGATTGAAAACGATAATCGGCACGCCGCGGCGGGATAGCTCATGCAGGGTGCCCATCATCCGCGGGTGGTTGGTGCCCGGATTATGGCCGATGGAGATCACCAGCTCGGTCTGGTCAAAATCGTCGAGAGAGACGGTGCCTTTACCAATGCCGATCGACTTTGGCAGGCCCACGCTGGTGGATTCATGACACATGTTGGAGCAATCGGGGAAGTTGTTAGTGCCATACTCGCGGGCAAACAGCTGGAACAGCCACGCCGCTTCGTTGGAGGCTCGGCCAGAGGTGTAGAATTCAACCTCATCCGGCTGCAGGCCGCGGAGGATCTCGCCGATACGGGCGAAGGCTTGCTCCCACGCCACCGGACGCAGGGTATCGCTGTCCCGGTCGTAAACCAAAGGATGGGTTAAGCGGCCGTAGCCCTCCAGTTCAAAATCGCTTTTTGCCAGCAGGGAAGATACGGTATTTGCCGCGAGGAATGCGGGCGTCACCCGTTTGGTGGTCGCCTCCCAGGTCACGGCTTTGGCGCCGTTTTCGCAAAACTGGAAGGTCGATTTATGTTCTTTATCCGGCCAGGCGCAGCCCGGGCAGTCAAAACCGTCCGGCTGGTTGGTACGCAGCAGCGTGGCGGGCGCCTCAAAGGCATCCATCTGGGTGCGCACGGCGATGGCCGTGGCCTTCAACGCGCCCCACCCGCCTGCCGGACCGTCATAGGGGTGAACACCGGGAACCGCGCGTCTTTTATTGGTCATCTCTTTACTCCTGCTGCTCTGTTCTGGCTGTCGCTAGCCGAAAAAGGCGTACGACAACCCCGGCGACGAAGCGTGAATCGCATGGCGTCACCTGAAAAGAATGCTGTTTCTCAAGGATAGTACGATGGGAAAGCGTAGGTACTGCGTTTGTTAACTGAATAATAACATACACCACAATTCTGTATAATTGATGTTATCTATCAGGTGTTAAATTTAACTTATTTGCAAATTTTGCGGTTTTCACCGCGGTGCTGTGACGGATAAATTGCTACGGAAAGTGATGACCGGGCAGCGAAACCGCCCGGTGGGCCAGGCTCAGGTCAGATTGAAGTAACGATCCGGACGCAGCGTCTCCGGCAGCGGATGCTGACCGGTCATGTCGAGCAGATTGCGCTCGATGGTATTGCACATCGCGTTCAGCGGCAGGTCATTGGCTGCGGTGCCGAACGGATCTTCCAGCTCTTCCGCCAGCGAATCCCACGATAAAAAGGTGTAAGAGATAAAGACCGAGACAAACGGCGTCATGTAGTGCAGATCGCCGACCAGGGCGAACGGCAGCAGCGTACAGAACAGGTAGACGGTACGCTGCAGGATCAGGGTATAGGCGAAAGGCACCGGGGTGGTGGCCAGCCTTTCACAACCGCCCAGCACGTGCGCCAGCTCGTCGAGTTTGTTGTCCATCAGCCCGTAAGTGATGTCGCTGAGCTTGCCCGCCTCCCGCAGCTGGCCAATTTCGTTGCCGGCCAGCAGCAGGATCCGGTTGGTGGGCATTGAGCTGGCGAGGATCTCCGTCACCCTCTCCTCCGGTAGCAACCGCCGCAGGTCAGCCGTCGGATCGGTTTTGCGCAGCTGGTGCTTCAGGCTCCAGCTAAAGGCCACCAGATAGCTGACGATGCGGCGATGGGCATCGTGTTCCGCCGGCAGGATATTGCGCAGCTGACGCACCAGCGTGCGTTCGGCGATAAGCACCGTCCCCCACAGATTGCGCGCCTCGACGAAGCGGCTGTAGCTGGCGCTGTTGCGAAAGCCGAGGAAAATCGCAATCGCAATCCCCAGCAGGCTGAACGGCGCCACGGTTAAGTGGATCCCCAGCTGTTCGTACCATTGATAGCTGATAATGGCGATGATCGACATCAGCACATTTAGCAGCAGGCGAAAGATGATTTTCGACAGCACGGAGCCGTGCCAGTCAAATAGGCGAAGAAACCAGTGTTGTTCTGGCCGAATGATCATTGTCTGACTTCCTGAATTACCGCTCTGGTCATTATCTCTGAATACAGAATAGAGATTATCTATGAGCCGATTGGTTTATTTTATCGTTAACTGCGATGGGCAGATCTGCGCCATTATTTAGCGATGGTAATGGCGTTTTTAGTATGGGCCTTTTTTATATTTCAGGCAATCAATGCGCCAGCAATAATGGCTCAGAAGAAAAAATAACCGCTGAGCCAATTCATTTTTCCGCTTATGCTACCGGGTGCATCAGACCGCTTTCGTCAACCCCTGCGCTTCGCAGGGATCGAGATGCACCATCACATTAAGCACCGGATGCTGCGCCAGCACCCGCTCCCGCGCGTGACGGGCAATCTGATGCCCTTCGGCTACCGACATCTCGCCAGCCACCTCGAGATGGACATCCACCAGCACCAGATCCCCCGCCTTACGGGTTTTCAGATCGTGGAGGCCCGCCACGCCCGGCGTGGTTCGCAGCGTATCGGCGATCGCCTGCTGCATCTCTTCATCAACCGCACGGTCCATTAAATCATGCAGCGCGCTGACGGCGAAACGATAGCCCATGCGCGCAATCAGCAGCCCCACCGCCAGCGCGGCGAGCGGGTCGAACCAGGCGAACCCGGCCAGATTACCGATAATCCCCAGGGCCACCACCAGGGAGGATGCGGCGTCAGAGCGGGCATGCCAGGCATTGGCGATAAGCAGCGACGAATTCAGCCGCCTGGCGACCGCCAGCATATAGCGAAACAGCCCCTCCTTGACGGCCAGCGCCACCAGCGCCATCCACAGCGCCGCGCTGTGCACCGGCGGAATAGTTTGCGGTTGCGCGAGATGGCCCGCCGCGGACCATAGCATGCCACCCCCGACGAGCAGCAGCATCGCGCCGATGATTAGGGAGGCGCCGTTCTCATAGCGCCAGTGGCCATAGTGGTGATCGTGGTCAGACGGTCGACGGCTCTTTTTATTCGCCATCAATACCACGCCATCGGCGACCAGATCGGAAAAAGAGTGCATTCCGTCGGCAATTAATCCCTGAGAGCCGGAAAATATTCCCACGACTACCTGTAAGGCAGAAAGGAAAATATTAACCACCACGCTAACAAGGGTACTCTTTCGCGCCTGCACCGAACGCTCATGATATTTATTATCATTTTCAAAATTATGTTGTGTCATTATTTCTCTCCCTTTGTGAGCGGGAAGAATAAACTGACAAACTGAGTTTATGCTTAACAATATAAAAGCCATTGCCTTGCCGTTTAACGATATCGCGGCGGTCGGTAATGACTATTTACTGTATGTGCCGTTGGAACGCTGCAACCTTGCGCCAATGAACTATCTTTTGAAGGGTGGCCACAGGTCGGGCCACTTTAGCTTAGCCACCACAGGAGTCAGCGATGTCACATAACAAACCATCCCGGCTGCGTTTCGCCATTAATCTGGGCAATGCGGTCCTGGCCCATCTCGGGGAGACAGGAAAGCCCGCGGGCATCACCGTCGAGCTCAGCCATCGGCTGGCGACGCGCTGGGGCGTCAGCGCCGAATTCGTTCCCTATCCTGCCGCGGGTAAAGTGGTGGCTGACGCCGGTGGCGAGCACTGGGATATTGCCTTTCTGGCCATCGATCCGGCGCGGGAAGCCACCCTGCGCTTTACCTCGCCCTATATCACCATCCAGGGTACCGCGCTGGTCAGCGTTGATTCGCCCTGCCAGAGCGTGGCCGACATGGATCGCCCGGCAACCACCATTAACGTCGGACAAAACGCCGCATACGATCTATGGCTAACCCGCCATCTGCAGCACGCCAGCCTGCATCGCCTTCCCTCTTCGCAGGAGGCAATCGACGCCTTCCTCGCCGGTGAAGGGGATATGGTCGCCGGTATCCGCCAGCCGCTGGAGGCGACAGCCCGTCAGCACGCCGGGGTGCGGGTACTGGCGGATAATTTTACCGAGATCCAGCAGGCCATCTGCGTCGCCCGGGCGGACGTGGACCGTTTTCACGCGGTAAACGACGCGCTTAGCGAGTGGCGGGCGGATGGCAGTCTGCAGGCGCTGATTGCCGGTCACCTGGGCCAAGCGAACTGAATCACGCCTCCGTCATCCGGCGCATGGCGCAATGCCAGGCGCCGTTGCGTACCGAGGCGCGCAGTACGCGGGCCACGCCATGCACCATCAGGCGCGTCGTGCGCCGCTGCAGCGGCGTGAGCGACAATCCCAGCATCTCCTGCGCCCATTCCGGCAAAAGGTCAATTCCTGCGTTCATCATCACCCGGCCGACCGGCTGGCTCATCCGCCCCGGCAGACGGGTGGAGAGCAGCACCTCGGCTACCTCCCGGGTACGTTCGTCGCAGCGCAGTCGCGGGCGCATCGCCTCGAGATAGTCCGCCACCTCCTGCGGTGTCTGAGGGATATCCCGAGCCCCCAGCCGCCGGGCGATTTCCGCCGACTCACGAAAATAGTCCTCCTGGCGCTCGGGACTGACCACCGTCCGCTTGTAGCGCAGGTGGGAGGCCATAAAGCAACTGCACTCGGCGACGTGCACCCAGGTTAACAGCGCCGGGTCGCTCGCCTGATACGGGGTTCCGTCCTTATCCACCCCGGCGATCCGCTGATGGATCCCCTGTACTTTGGCGATTAGCCGTTCGGCGTCGGGGGTAGTGGCAAAAGTGGTGGCAGAAATAAACTGGCTGGTGCGGCGCAGGCGGCCCAAAATATCCTCGCGAAAACGAGAGTGATCCCAGACGCCGGCCAGCGCCAGAGGATGCAGCATCTGCAGCAACAGCGCGCTAATGCCGCCGCAGAGCATCGAGGTAAAATCGCCGTGCACCTGCCAGATGGCCGACTGGGGACCAAACAGCCCCGGCTCTCCTTTGGGTCGTTCAAAGTCGATCTCTTTTAGCGCCATGCCGGTCAGGCCGAGCACCTGCGCCTCGATCATCCGGCGAATGCCGATCATGATGGTATCCCTTACGTGCAACTAAAGGACAAAAGATACCACTGTTGGACAGCATTGGGAGAGATATTGCGGAAAGAGTGCCCACAGCACGCGGGCACGACGGCTTACGGATTCAGCTGGTAATCGAGGGTAATGTTGGCCTTCAGCACCTGCGATACCGGGCAGCCTGCTTTCGCTTTCTGGATGATCTCATCGAACGCCGCCGGAGACACGTCCGGCAGGACGATCTGGCTTTGCAGCGCGATATCGGTAATCGCAAAGCCGCCGTCGGTTTTATTGAGGGTGACCACTGCGGTAGTGTCAATGGACGTTGCGGTATATCCCTCTTCGCTGAGCATCAGCGACAGGGCCATCGAAAAGCAGGCGGCATGTGCAGCGCCGATCAGCTCCTCAGGGTTGGTGCCCTTCACCCCCTCAAAACGGGTGTTAAATCCGTAGGGCTGCTGGCTCAGCGCCCCGCTTTCTGTCGACACGGTGCCTTTGCCATGCTTCAGGTCGCCTTCCCAGTGCGCTAGCCCTTTCTTATGAATCGCCATTTGATTCCTCCTGTAGTGATGTCGAACAAAAAGTATAGTGCGTGATGCCGAAGCTGCGTCTTTTCGCAGCCTTTGGCTCCCACGTTCGTTCCCCTGGTTTTCGTGTCGTTGGTGATGCAGGGCGACGCTATCGGCCATCCTGCGGATGCCAGGGATCGGATTTGTCATCCTTGCTGTCGTCCCGTTTACGCGGAACTTCGCCCTGCTCCCCGGGCGCCTCACGGGCAGGTTGCTTACCGCGCTCTTCGTCTTGCGAGTGAGAAAAGGTGCTCATATCGACGTGCTCCGCTTACTTAGGCGACTGCTTGAGCAGACGATCGATTCGCACGACCGGCGGCGTCATTTTGCGATCCAGACTGCCGTTGATATTGACCAGATCGTCTGGCTCTACGTGTTGTTCGTTAAACGCGGCGACCGGGATAATAACGGTGATGGTGCCGCTTTTATCACGAAACTGATAACGGTCATCTCCCTGCCGCTTGAGCAGGTTGCCGCGCAGCGAAACGGTCGCGCCATCGTGCATGGTTTTCGCCTGCTCAACGGTCATGATCCGGCCATCCTCGACGCCGCGATAGCCGTCATCGAGTTTGTGCGGCGGCGGCGGCGCGGCATCCTGGCTAAACCCTCCCTTATCGTCCGCCTGCGCGACACCTACGGCAAACAGACAGGCCATGGCTAATGCTAGTTTTTTCATCATGCCTCCGTTTTTTGCTGACGATGAGAATAAAGCCTGGCTGAGGCTGGCCATTTTTACAAAGTCAATTGTTCTGATATCGTCTAATATAAGAATGTCCTTATCGTTACGCTCCTGGCGAAACGAAACGCGGGGAAAATATTAATGATTAAGAATCAACAGCCTTGTCCTATCGTCGATGAGAATGAACGCTCCTTACGCTTTGAATATCGCTTCCGCCGCTATGGGATAATTGTTTTGAGTCTCATCATTCTTACCGCGTTAAGTGGCCTGTGGTCCTCCGGTTATTTCAGTGAAGCACACCGGGAAACCGGCGGAGGCGAATTAAGCGTCGATTATCAGCGCTATGCCAGGCTGATGAGTGAAACCGAGCTTAATATTCAGATTAAACCGGATACGGCCAGCGACACCATTATCAGCTTCGCCGCCCCGTTATTAACCCGCTACCAGATCGGTGATATCCGTCCGCAGCCGGATAAAATGTATAGCGCCGACGGGAAATTACATCTCGTCTATCAGCGGTCGAACCCCCCTTCACCGATATCTGTGTGGTTAGCCGTTACCCCAAAAACGGCCGGTAATATCTCTCTGCAGGCGGTAGTTAACGATCGCTATTCTGTAACCTGGCAGCAGTTTGTCTATCCGTAGGAGTCGCTATGGAAATGGTCCTTAGAGCCGCAGCAATCTATCTGATCCTGTTGATTATTTTTAAGATTGCCGGCAGAAGAACCCTGATGCAATTAACCAACTTTGACCTGATACTGTTGCTGATTATCAGCGAAGCCACCCAGCAGGCGATGCTCAGCACAGACTATTCGGTTACCGGGTCGATGCTGACTATCGTCACCCTGGTTAGTATTGATATTTTGTTCGGCTATATTAAGAAAAAATTTTCTCAGGCAGAAAATTTTCTCGATGGTACGCCGGTTATCGTGGTGGAAAATGGTGCTGTCATCGACGAGAAGATTAAGCTCGTCAATATCTCTGTCGATGATATCCTGCTGGCGGCCAGGCAGCACCATGGCATTTATGAATTGAAAGCGATCAAATTCGCTATTCTCGAGCGTAACGGCCAGATATCCATTATTCCTGAGCAGGAATAGTATCGGCTTCGCTATTTATCACGCTCCGGTTGTTTATCACCTGATTCCGGAGCGCGAGTGGCGTCATCCTCTTCTTTTTCACCGTTAACAACGTTCAACATTAACATTTTTCCTCCTCGCTGGTTGTCAGGGATCCTACAAATTATAGAACGCCTTCGCCGAAGTATGTAGGATCTGCCGAAACTAACCAGGAGATGCCGCCTGATTCACATTGCGCTTATTCCAGGATATTTCCCACCTCGTCATTGCCATTGGTGAGAAATAATTAACCGATCCGTACAGTCAATATTGTGAAAGCCAAAACATAATGAGGTCACTATGTCTGTGATGGTTATTACCGGTGGAACCGCGGGAGCGGGCAAAGCTACCGCGCTGCGTTTCGCCCGCGCTGGATATCACGTGGCGCTGATCGCCCGAGACGAAACGGGTTTGCAGGAGACGCGACAGGCCTGTGAACGGTTTGGCATTAAAACGCTGGCTATTAGCGCCGATGTCGTCGATGCCGGGGCGCTGCAGCGCGCCGCCGCCGAGGTGGAAACCACCCTCGGGGCAATCGACGTCTGGATCAACAACGCCATGACCACCGTGCTGGCGCCCTTTCGTCAGATGAGCGAGGAGGAGTTTCGCCGGGTGACGGAGGTGACCTATCTCGGGTACGTGAACGGCACCCGCGCGGCGCTGGAGGTCATGATCCCCCGGGATCGGGGGGTGATTATTCAGGCCGGCTCGGCGCTGGCCTGGCGTTCAATCCCACTGCAGTCGGCTTACTGCGGAGCGAAAGCGGCGATCCGCGGCTTTACCGATGCCGTGCGAACCGAACTGATGCATGAGAAAAGCCACATCCAGTTGACCATGGTGCAACTGCCGGGGATGAACACCGCCCAGTTTGGCTGGGCGCGAAACAAAATGGATCAGGCCATGCAGCCGGTGCCCCCGGTCTATCAGCCGGAAGTCGCCGCCGAGGCTATTTACAGCGTCATCCAGCGCCCGGTCAACGAGCTGTGGGTCGGAAAAAGCACCATCCAGTCGATCCTCGGCCAGGTCTTCTTCCCTCGCCTGCTCGATCGGCTGATGGTGAAAAAAGCGTGGGAGGGACAGTTTACCGGTCAGCCAAAGTCGTCAGACCAACAGGACGA
>OHTY01000234.1_pt1 | contig 19633 bp, 22 predicted proteins | sample 1579061 | NCBI WGS metagenome assembly OHTY01 (sample SAMEA3879520, study PRJEB24766) | human gut metagenome | biome: human-associated habitat; feature: feces | place: USA | collected 1985/1987 | reverse complement strand
GTCAGCGTCATATCCCCGTCTTTGATGGCGACGCGGGTTATCCGCTGGCCGTTGACCATCGCCCCCGGGCGAACGGACGGGATAAGCGGCAGCGTAACAGAGTTACCGGCCCCGGTACTGGATGCGTACTCTGTCGGGATCTCGACCGGCAGACCTGCAAAACGGGAATCCTGCCAGCGGCCCAGCCATACCGAACCATCCGGCAACTGCTGCCAGATATAATCATCAATGCTGAATGTCCGCCCCAGAGAGTTCAACAGCTGCCAGCCCGTGCCGCTGTGCACAAAATGCGGGACAGGCGTGTCGACATAATCAGCATCAGGAAGGATAAAACTGATCCCGCTGGCACCGGCCAGCGACCGAGCGACGTCGCGCAAAGTGGGGTGCTGCAGAGACAGCGGCCAGCGCTTTTCAAACACGGCCGTCATTTCACGGACGAACAACCGGCGAAAGCCGTTATCGGCCTCCTGATCCCGTTCAACGTAACCCGTAAACCAGCGGTATGATGTGTTGTTGTACCCCAAATCCAGACGAACAATCGCGCCGGTCGTATCCCCGGCCATTTTTGCCGTGATAAAGCCCCGCCCGGTGTCGCTGAGGTCGGCGACCACTTCATAAGCGGAGACCGGCGCATCCTGTGCGCCAATCTTCAGTGTGACTATAGGCTTCATAGCGCCCCCAGTTTGTCGTCAACACTTTTGAGTATTTTCTCAAAACCGGTCAGCTCTTTTTCCTGCTCTTCGGGATCGTCCGCCGATGCGGCCGTGGTACCGCTGGCGCTCTGCGTTTTTGTTGTCTCTCCCGGCGCGCTGGCCGCCTTTCGCCCTTTCGCCTTTTCAGCCGTGCTGATTTGCTCAGTCAGCGTAAAACTGACCAGCCAGGCGAGTTTGTCTGTTTGCTCCGAGGCTTCTATGGTGCCGGTAAACATCCCCTGTCGCATATTGATGGCCTGCGCCACGGGATTCGCGATACGGTACCGCCGCCCCTCCCCGCCAGTGCCTTTCGCTTCCGCCAGCGCAAAGATACGTGACAGCAGCGCTTTGTCCTTAAAGTCGATCAGCCCGGAGACGCTCAGCTCTTTTGCCTTCACGCCGTTCTCTGACTGGGTAGTCGCGGAGGACTGCCCCGACTTGTCTTTGGTTTCGATCGTCATTTTCGGTGAAACCTTGATGGATTTTAGCGGAATGGCTTCGCCATCCAGCGCCAGCAAAATGATCGTCATGGCTGGACCATCCTTAACAATTCGCCGACATCGCCCACGAACAGCGCGCCAAAGGTGAATATTGCATCAGGTTCCGGGATACCGTTCATCAGATTGTTAGCCAGGCTGACGGGATGCCCCTCATCGTTGAACATCCACGCATCCACGCGCCGGCTTTTCAGTTCTTCTAACGCCTGCTCTGCTGCCTGCTGCGCCTGGCTCGCGACATCGTCCAGCCCCTGAAGTGCGGCAGCGATATCATCAAACGACATTCCCCCGGCTGCTGACTGTGCGGCGGCCTGGATACGCTGTGCATTTCGGGCGGCGCGCGTCGTATTCAGTGATAACGGGGCCGCGTCAGGTATCCCGATCCCCTGCAGACCGGGAAGCTGCATTTTTGTTGCCGCGAGTCCGGCCTGGGCTACTGCCTTACGGACGGTCTTTTGCAGTTCAGGCAGGGGCAGTAAGGAGGCGAAAGCCGTCAGGTCATCCAGAAAGCGATCGCCTTGTGTGCCCGTGATCAAAAAACCGACGGCGCCGGGCGCCCCACCGGCGTTTTTCAGCTTACTGGCCATAAATTTTATGGCGTTCTCTGGGCTGAGATAATTTCCGGACGGCGTTACCTGCCCTGCGCCGTATGTCCACGGGTTGACCGTCAGCAATGAACAACTGATCGGGGCGAGGTCATCGGGAAAACCAAGCGTCGCGCGCTGCCACATTACGGCACCTCCGGCCAGGTGATATTGCTGGTCGTGGTATCAATACGGGCTAAAAGCACGCGGTACCGGCGCCATTTTTCCAGCTCCTGCAGCTCTTCTTCGGTCGCCATATCGAGCAATTGCGCATCCAACAGCACAGCGATGCGCGCGTCTGCCGCCTGCATTAGCCGTTTTTTGGTTCTGCTGGCCTCTTCCTGCGCTTTCGCGGCATAAACCACGATTTTACCTTTTGAGTACATCCAGCCCCCTGCGGCATCGCAGCCCGTAGGGATGGTGTCAATATCCACTACCGATCGCCCAACCGGATAAAAACGGGATACATCGGCGTCAATCCCCCGGATAACGCCAGTATCATTATCGATCAGCAGGGCATATTTTTTTTTGAACTCAGGCAACGACTGAAACCAGTCCCGGCCTGTTTCATCAACAAAATACTGCACGTCTTCGCCGTGGGTAGGTTCATCCGGGGTGTAGCGCTTCAGATTGATTAATTTCATATGCTTATCCTGCAATCGTGGCCCATACGCCATTTCGTAATACCTGGATCGGGGCGTATTGGGTTGCGATATCATTATCACTGTCACCCGACATACCGGTAATGACACAACCGGCGGGCGTAGGCCACAGATCGCCAATATGCTCTTGCACCTGCCGGGCACCCAGTTGCACCCCCGCCAGATAGTTTTGATAAACAAAGTTTTTGGTGTTGGTAAACTCTGTATTGAGCCAGTTTGATAAGAACCCATTCCACTGGGTGCCTTCGATATTGCCGTCAGGATGCAACGTGGTGCCGGTCGACATTTGCAGCGCCGGCCACTCCCCGGCCAGCATCAGCCCATTACCCAGCGTCACCTTTCCCGTGGCAATATCGACCTCGAAAGGTCGCAGGGCATTAGCCGCGCCGCGCTGATCGTCGATAGCGGTCAGCATCAGCAGCACGTTGCTGCCGTCATGACGCCAGAACGCACCATAACGACCGTTCACCATTCGCCAGTTATTTTCTGTGGTCGAAACCAGCTCGCCGCTGAGATCGTCACCGTCCTGGTTCACAAAACGCGCGTTGCTTTCGTTTTTGCTGTAAACATCGATATTTTTGCGGGCGTCGCTTTTGCTGCTGACGTCCTGCAGATTCTGGTCTTTGCGCAGGAATACGCGGTCGGCCTCCTGTTCACCCGAGGAACCTTTAGGGCGCAGATCGGTAACACTGCCATCTTCGTTGATACGCGCCAGCTGCGTCACGTAATGCGGGAATCCCTGCGGGTCGAGATAGTCCTGCAGTGTATCGGCGGCGACGATCTGAATTTTGGTTTCCCATCGGCTGGTCACCTGCCCCTGCAGGCTGGCGTCTGCCCAGATAAACGTCGGGTGATGGCCGACTTCCACCGGTGTGTCGGCTGGCAGCGACGCGCGCAATCCACCCACATACCCGACACCGGCGGCGGCCTGATATGCATCACCATCGCGGGAAACAAGGAAGCCGTCGCCAAAGAATGCGCCTGCTCCGTAAATGTCCATGCCAGCCAGCCGCTGGCGCTCGTCGATACCCGACAGGCGGGCGGCATAGTCGATTTGCCACGTCTGCGGGGTGACATTGATTTGTGTGGTGCCTGCCGCGCCGTTGAATTCCATCGCCAGGGTACGCGTCAGGGTGTTGCCCTGGGCCTGGCCGCTGGTCGCGATTTTTCGCTGGGTCCGGGTATGGACAATCATGCACAGGGTGTTACTGGCCTGATCCAGCAGACCGATCCAGTTATAGTCAAAATCGCCGACGGTCGTATCCATGACCACGGAGAAGACCACGGCATCAGTATTGAGCATGCCGTACTGCATTACCGGCGCGGTATAAACAATACTGGCCGGTGACGGCATCAGCTCATCACGACTGATTTCCGCTTCCGGGTCTTGCCCTGGAATGTAGGCAAAAACAAAGGTATCCGGGCGCGCAGGCAGATTCTGGGCCGTACGGCCTGCCGCCCACTGCTCATATTTTCTGGTGATAATGGCTGACATATCGGCCCCTTAGTTAAACTGCAGCACAGCCAGAAATGACGCTGCTCGATGTAATGGCCAGCACGGTCAAAAGTGACGGTGCACGCCGGTTAAACTGTCAAAATCTCGCCGCCTTCAGTCATGATGTACTGCCTGCTTTCGGTGATAATGGCGGCATCAATGCCCGGTCTTGCAACAAACAGCTGGTGATCGTTATCGAACCAGCCCGCCCGGGTACTTATCGGCGCAACGTTCAGCACCTCAAAGCGATAGCGGCGACAGGTACGCCCGTATTTCCTGATAATTTCATTCATCAGGGTGGCATTCGCCGCCAGCTGGGTATCGTTGACCCGGATGATGATCACGTCCCAGTCGATTCCTGGCTGGCGCTCCAGCTGCTGCATCTCCCCAATATTCAGACGCTCAAAAATGCGACTGAAGCCAATAAAACTGCCGCTGTCCTGGGCATTAACAAAGGCATGTTTGACGCGCAGCCGGTACAACCAGAGGGGCTCCCCCTCAAAGCGATCGATATCCCGCTGATACGCCAGCAGATTGAGGATCTGTACCGTGCAGGTTTCCGGGTCGGTCTGATTCAGGGGAAATGAAATCCAGCCTTTGGCCGCTTCCCAGAAATTTGCGCATGCAGCGGCGAGCTTTTTAGGTTCGCCTTTGTTCATCCAGCTAGGTAACGTAATCGGAGGTTTAGCCATTACCCTGCACCACATTCAGGGACGCCAGACGGGGCACAGACAGCCCGCTGATAATGTCGTCCAGTGAGAAGCTAACCGACTCCAGCGCGGGAAATTGTTCGTGCAGCTCTTCCGCCAGGCGCGAAAAACTAAACCGGCTGTGCGGCCACGTCTTCGTGACGGTATAGGTCGCATTTTCACGGAATGCGCAGCGGACAGCGTTTTCGATATCCTGCAGCAGGTCGGCCAGTTCGTCGGCGTCCAGGTTGAGCGTGGCGAATATCCAGACGGTTACCGTTAAATCCTGGTGCGTCTCCGGCATCGTAAAGCAGCGCATATCGTCGCCGTGGCCATGGTATCCCTGCACCATAATGTGATCGTTAACTGCGGCAATGAAGGAATCCGCCGGGGTGCCGGTATCAAGCAGTAAATACGCATTCGCAGTGCCCGGCCCGCGCGGCGCGTCATGCTCAAAATAGATGCGGTCAGTGCTCAGGCCTGCAACGCTGGCGATCATGCTGCGGTATACCGCGTCGATGTGATACGAGCCAACGAGGTTGTACTGGTTGCGCGCGCGGTCGCGGAGCTCGTCGTCTGACTCTTTATCTGCACCGGGCTGCGTCAGCCAGTTATCCAGATTTTCCACACGCGATATACCAGGGATGTCGGTCGGCAAAATACGGAAATAGCCTGGGGCGAGGTTATAGGCTGCGCCGTTCTCTTCTGCTGTGACATCGATAGCCTGGCTGGCCGTTCCGGCAGGGATCACGACTTCAGCCAGGGTTTTCACCCGATAAACCTTATCGTCGATACGTTCGGTCTGAATCACTGTCCCCGCGGGGATGGTGATCAGCAGCGTGGCATCACTTTTAAAAAAGGTGATGGCCCCCCGGGCAAAGGTCGCATCCTTGCGGGACAAATTCACCGCCCAGGCAAAAAGATCCAGATACGCCCCGGAGGCGGTGGCAAGGTACATATTCGCCATCACCACGCTGACGAGAATATCTTTCAGCCACATGACCGGCTTTGTCACGATGGCGGTGATCAGCCTCCAGAAAGGTGACATTTTAGAGGTGTTGGTGATCATCCCCTGCTCGTCGACGACCTTCTGGAACTCGGCGTTAATTTCGGCCTCTGTCGTCGGCATCCCGCCGGCACGCAGCGCAGCCTCAAAATCAACGGTGGGTTTACTGGTCATAATTCACCTGTGAGTTAATTGGGCCAAAGTCGTAGGTATCCGCCGTGATCAGCAGGCGCGTGGCGCTTTCTTCCGTGACATACACCGTGCTGGGGATGAGTCGCTCGTCGTCCTCGACCAGCATGGTGATCTGCAGGAGGATATCAGCGCGCAGCGTTGGGCTACGCTCGGCAATCAGCTGCGTGGCGAGCCCGCTTTCCATGATGGAATGCTTAATGTCCTGGCCGATGCTAACGCGGTTATCGCAGAGCACCGGCTCATTGCCGGGGTTGAGCGTGAAATCGCGGTCAGTGATCAGGAGGTCGATATATAACTTTTCATCAGCCATGACCGTACAGCTCCATGTTTTCTTGTAATTGTTGCGGGGTCAGCGGCTGCATGACGTTGTACTGGACGCTGCCGATAGTCAGGGTTTTTGTGGCGGTGCTGCTGGTCGACTGGGTAACCTGTCCCATGATCCCGCCCTTACCGGCCGGCAAGGCGTTGCCACCGGTCAGCAGCGGCGCGCTTCCGGTTTTATTGCCTGGTGGCGTGATGTCCGGCATGACACTTTTCATTTCGATATCGACGCCGGGGATCATATTCAGTTTGTCGACTATCCAGTTATACGTCGCGGCGAAGCTGTTTTTTAGGTAGTCCCACAGCCCTTTAAATATGTTGGTAATGGTGTTTTTGAAGTCAACAAACGCCTGAACCGGTGACAACCCAGCGAAGAAATTGACCACGTTTTGCCAGCCCTGGGCTATCACCGCCCAGGTGTCAGAGAAAAACGCGCCGACCTGCTGGATGGTACCCATCAGCCACTGGAAGGCCGCGGTATTGGCAATCGCCGCCGTCCACGTTCTCCAGTTTGCAATCAACCAGTAAACTCCATATGCCAGCCCGGCAACCAGCGCGATGATCAGCGCAATCGGGGAGGTCAGTAGCCAGGTTGCCATAGCCGTAACAATCATCACCGCGCGCACAGCCAGCAGGATCAAACGTAATGACTTCAGCACGATGATGAACCCCATCCACAGGAATTTACCGGCAGCGACAGCGATATTCGCCAGCGCAAACACGGCAACCAGCGAGGTTAACGTCACGGCGACATACCCGATCCAGCGCGCAATATTCTTAAATTTGAGTAGCCATTCGGTGGCCTGCGTCCCCATGTCTGACATTCTGCTAATCAGTGGGTTAATCACTGGCAGCAGTGCACCGCCTACCGCGATACGCATGCCGTTCCAGACCTGCAGCAACCGGTCAAACTGGTTTGTCATATCCGCCGCCATCTTGCGGGCGTTGTCCATGCCTTTGATTTTGCCAATCTGATCGATGTTGTTGCGAAGGCCGTCGACGTTCTGCGCCAGTAGCTTGATAAGCGAAACCGCCTCATCAGAGCCGAAGGCCTTTTTGATGAGGTCAGAATCGGCCACTTTCTTGATATCGCCGTATTTCTTCTGGATCAGGCCCATGATGTCGGCGATGCCCTTCATCGAGCCATCCTGATTAACAAAGTTCAGACCGAGCACCTTCTGCGCATTCCCGACGCCCTGCAGGAACGCTTTATATTTTGTCCCGGCCTCACTGCCGCTCATGGTGGCTTGCAGCTGGCCGAGCACGGCAAATTGTTCCGCCATACCGATCCCGGCGGCGGTGGCGTTGGCGCCAATGGATGTAAACGCGTCGGACATCTGCTTACCGTCCGATTTGAAAATCTTCACGGCTTCAGCTGTCTGGCCGGTCATGACCTCCACCCACGACGATCGCCCCATTGCATCGGCGGTTTTCTGAAACACGCCGTACATGGTGCCGATGTAGTTGGTGATGGTGTCAGCGTCTGCGCGGGTGCCTTTCGCCAGGATAGATCCCGCCGTGGTGAAGGTGCGCAGCTCTTTATCGGAAAGACCGTCGATGGCGCCGGCAATGGATGCCGCAGACGCGACGAACCCGGCGGCGGATTCGCCGTATTTCATACTGAACATGATCGCGGTGTTGCTCAGGTTCTTCAGGGCGGTATCGGCCACACCGATAGATTTCACTTCCGCCAGCGCGCGCTGCATCTCGTCGGCCGGGCCGAGGATGCCCATAATAGACTGGGCGACGCCCCAGAGCGTCGCACCACCGGCCACCATCTGACCGAAGGCGGCGCGGGATTTACCGGCGAAGTTGTTCAGCTCTCCGCCGGCCATTTTGAGAGGGCGTGAAAATTTGTCGACCAGCGATAACATCACTTCCAGCTGTTTCATCACCCACCCTTTAACGCTTTAACAATCCCGTTATTCACGGCGATCGACATATTTTTCCAGTACTGGTTATCGAGCCATATAGCGCGGGCGATCGACTCTTCGTCGTCAGGTTCGCCCGGTAGATATCGCCTGCGCAGGGTCAAAAACTGTTCCAGCGGGTTGTCTTCGATAGCCCGCGCCCGGCGTTCTAGTTTTTTACTTCGAATTCCAGCTCAGGCGAGTAAATATCGGTTACTTTGCCGACCAGCTTCACCGCGCCACCCGGCAGCGCGAGAATTTTGTCCAGGTCCTCTTTACTGTCAGGATGCACAATCCGGCGCAGGAAATTGGTTGCAGGTGCGACCTTGTTGTCGGTCGACACCTCATTAATAAATTTGTTATACGCGGTGATGTTCGGCTCGAAGACCAGATCCAGACCGTTGACCTTCAACTCAATTTTTACTTTATCGCTCATGGTGTTAATCCTTTTTCTCTCTGCTCTATTTCAGCGGCCAACTGGTTATGCCTGGCCGCGCACGGGGGATAAATTTTGCGGTATTCTTCCAGCGCTGCGGTCAGCGCGTCGCCGGTCTTATCGGACAGCCTCGGCAGCGTTTCCGGGCACCGGGCCAGCAAATTTTGCTGATAAGGTACGTTCGGCGCTGTCGGTAGCGGCGTTGAACAGCCGGACATATTCATCAGTAGCGCACACGTTATGAAAAACCGGTTTAACCACTTCGGTGCGAATAACCCTTTCGGTGTGCGTTTCATTGGCGGTCAGCTCCGCGAGTTTGCTTTCCAGCAGGCGGGCCGATTCGCCTGCCATCTGTTCGGTGTACTTGCGCGATTTTTCTGCGCCAGCATTCGCGGCCCGTTCAATAACCAGCTGCTGGCTGTCGGCGTACAGGCCGCAGGCATACCAGCCCGCGCCGAACGTCACGATCAGCTGAGCCAACGCAATAAACAGATCCGCGCGAGACATCAGCGAACCCCGTCATGCTCAAGGCTGAAGTGGTTCCCGTCCGGGCGGGACTTAAAGCGCCCGCCCCAGCTGCCGCCCAGGCTCTCCCAGTATTCGCCCAGCGGCAGATACGCCGCGCTGTCGGTCTGGTACTGGCCGTTAATAAACAGATTCAGGTCAACGGCCAGGCGTTTGGTGTGCAGGCTGTTACTGATCCCGCTGCCCTTTTTGGCATTGAGCGCGGCTTGTTCTGGCGTCCGGTATGCCTCGCCGAACGTCAGGCGGTACCCTTTCTCATCCGCCCATAAAATCAACTGGGCGATCAGGCGGGTAAAAAGTTGCTGCTTTTCACTTAACGTCATTGCTGCTGTCCCCCTGGACAAATTTATTCCCACGCTGGCGCAGCCAGCGCTCAACCCCCTGATAGCCTGCAATCCCCAGCGCGGCCCCGATGCCGTTGATCGCCACCGGCGACAGATCAGGAAACTGCACCAGAGCCGCACCGGCAATCATCGACACGCCGGCGCCCAGGATGATGCGGCCGATAAACAGCCGCAGGGTCAACGGCTCGCTGCTGCTCAACACCTTGCCGATGGCAATCGCCGCCCCAATCAGGGCCAGTGTTAAAATTTTCTTTTCATGGTCTTGCATCGCATCACCCCAGCAGATCGCGCGTATCGTCTGCAGAGAGATACGGGATACCGTTGATGTGTACAAAGTTCGGCGAAGTCACGATGTACTTGATTTTGTGCTTCGCCTTATCTGCGCTGGTCGGGTCGATATTCAGCAGATCGGAAATCATGATCTTGCAGCCGTACGCCTCGACCTTCATTTCCTCGTCGCCCGCTTTCGCATAAAAGAGGAAATCCTGCAGCGCGATGCCTCGCCAGCTGCCCGCGCTGCGGGCGGCATCCTGTGCAGCCATCAGGTTCTTGCTGTCCAGCTCGATCTCGCCGTCCGCCTCGACGTCACCGTCGGTGTAGCCATCAGGTACACCACGCGTTTTCGCCACCGCCGTGTTATCGGTGATATTCAGCGAAATGCTTTCGGCATGAACGGCGGTACCGTCCATGTTGAAATCAAAGCTCATGCCTGAAATACGTTTACTCATGGGCCGTTACTCCGTCAGGCTGGTATCCAGCAGGATGCCGATCGAAATCTCTTTCGGGCAGGCATACGGCCGGACGGTCATATAAATTTGCACCTTGATGCTGTTCAGCCAGGTGATCACCACGTCGCCAGCTTTCGGCGGTTTTACCTCACCGGGGAACGTCACCCCGTTAATCTGAGATGAGATCGCCATTTCACGCATCGGCCGGCTGAAGTAGGTTTCATGCGCGGCGATGCTGCTGTCTGACGAATTCAGAGCACGGTCGGCAATTTTCGGGATAGCCAGCAGACGAACACGGCGCGCGGCCTTGTCAACGGTGCGCAGGTACTCGATAACGGAATAATCCCCGCCGTTAACCTCCAGAGTCCGGCCATCAGACCAGTACAACCCCTCATAGTCGGCATACCACATAGGCACGCTGTATCGGTTGCTGTTCAACGCCTGCAGCACCGCCAGATCCAGCGGCTGGTCGGTACCATCGACCGGCAGGTCATCGCTGCCCATATCGATCAGTGCCCCGGTGCGCACACGGGCGGGACTGTCAGCAATGGTTACCGCGCGATTGCACAACCGGCCAGCCAGTACGCCCGGCTCATTCCCCCAGAGACGCGGAACCAGCTGAATGCTGGGCCCCACAATGTCTTTCTGCAGGGTGGCGAGTCGGGTGTTGTACTGCGCCCAGGTTTCTGCGTCATTTGGCCCGCCGACGGACAGGACAGACCATACCCAACGGCTGTTTTGCGCGATGAGATCGGCGCGCAGATTAATCGCGGCGGTAATGTCCGCCTTGTCGCTGATATCCATGCAAAGGATGAAGCCCTCGACCGAGGCGGCGGCCTGGGCGCTTTTCACAGCGGCCACCCAGTCGGCGGTCTCCGCGTCGTCGTCCAGGATTGCCACATACCCAAACCAGTTATTACCGGCGTTGCGGCGGGCGGCGGTAACGTTGCTCTTCAGCACGCTGTCAGCTTCACCCAGCACAGTGTCAAGGTTGGTGTTGCTGTTCAACGGCTGCAGGGTGCCGGTATTGGTCGCCCCTTTGCCGATGAACAGGACAACCCGCTCGATCTCTGTCGGCGTGCCCTGGTACTGGTTCAGCTGTTCAATGTTTACACTCGGCCAGGTCATAGATTCCCCTTGATATCCTGTGCTTTGACATCCCAGCCAAACCCGATGCCTTGCAGCTGGCGGGCCAGGATCTTGTTAAATTCCTCATCGCTGACGCCAAGAAAGGCACGTGACGGCAGGTCAATCGACCACGTCTGTTTACTCTCTTTGCGGGACAGCTTCTTAATCAGAAAGCCGGCCTTTTTCATCGACAGTTCCGCAGTGATGTAACTCACTGCCGGTTTGACATATTTTCCGTTCCACCACACCCGGTAACCCAGATCGCGTAGGCGCTTAGCCTGGCGGCGTGTGGCCGTTTTTCCGTCCTGGCTCGGCTGGCCCTTATAACTGGCCGCCCTGGCCGTAATCGTTGCCCCGTCCTGGTGAATGGCGCCGATAGTTCCCGCCGGCATTCGCCTGGTGCCGTTGCGGTAATTGCCGCCTTGCAGATAGATGCGAACCGCTTCTATCTCCGGCATTTCCCGCACCTTCAGCAATTTAGGCAGCTGGCGCAGCATCTTGCGGCGGCCGCGCTTACGCGGTGCCCAGGCGCTACCATCCGGTGCCATCTGGTTGCGGGCGTTGCGCTTAGAGGCCGGGATGATCCCGCGCTTCGCGATGCGCCACAGCAGGCGCTGACGCTTTGCCCGGGGCATCTCGACATCTTTCAGTGCCTGCTTTAACGCCTGTAACTGGCTTTTGTTCAGCTCGCCATTAACGATCGTCGCCATCGCTCACCGGCGCGCCGGTGGCGTCCGCTCCGAAAATGTCCGCCATTTCGGCGTAATCATAGACCGCGTCAACAACGCCCCACATTTGCCCGTCCAGCGGAATACAGCCGTTTTCGTCCGGGGCAATAATGACCTCGTCAACAAGCGGTACGGTGATGGTCACCAGTGCCGATTCTTCGTCGTACAGCTCAACATCAATGTCCGGGTCTCCCAGATTCAGGTCGCTGCGGGCATCGTTCGCCCCTTCCATCAACCAGGCAGTAATGAGCGCGTACAACACCGCCGGATCAAATTGCCGGTAGGGCAGCTTGTCCCACTCCAGCACACCGTCATAAGTCGTGATGGAAATCCGGCGCTGGCCCTTCCCGAGGTTCTTTAGCGCGGGCGTCAGTTTCTGGTTCTCCATCCAGCTGTCGGTCGTCCTCACCCTGGCAGGCAGGTGACCGTCAAGAAACGCGGTCAATTCCGTTAACTGGCTCATGACAGCGATACCGTCGCGCGGCCAAGGCCTAAAATGGCGCGTACGGCCTGGCTGGCTTCCGTCAGTAACCCATTCCGGGTAAATGACTCGGCAACGTCACTACTGGTACCCTCCGGCGCCGTGGCTTTCCCTGTCCTGCTGACGCTGGTCACTTCGCTGATCAGGTCGGCCTTTGCCAGGGCATACACCGCCTTTTTGTACTGCGCCGTCGTCTGGTTCTCGTTACCGGCCCGCGCGCCTGGCAGTTCGCTGGCCGATGTGAACCCCGCGGCTCTTTTGTCTGTTTCAAATCCGGTCAGGCGACGATTGATATCCGCGACTGCGGTTAACAGCGCCTGGATCGCCGTGTCCCCCTGCAGCTGCGGCGGCACTTTCCGCTGAACCTGAAACTCGCCCAGATTCAAATCGGGCCAGAAACTGCCTGGCTCCTGGGTGATAGCAACGTCCTGGTAGTCCAGGCTCTTACCACTGAAGCCCAGCGAACTCATCGATCACCCCCTGTTAAAGAAGCGGACTGACCAGCATCCACGGCGTGATTAACCAGACTGGTGTCACCCTCCGCTGCGTCCGCTCCGCCGTGCGGCAGTCTTTTGTTGAGCGCCCGCAGGCGCATCTCAATTTTTTCCCGTAACGTCTTCACCCCGACAGGTGGGTGGAAGGCGTGAGCCTGCGCAAGGAGTTCCTCTGCAGCCTGCAGGACGCTGGCGTCCTCAACCGCTGACGGCAGCGGCTTGCCGTGGCTGTCGCGAAGCAACAGCAACGCGGCAAACTTGAACCACTTCGCATTAATTTCTTCATGCAGCCGCCATTTCTCGCGCACATTCGCGAACGTGCGCGAGAAATACGGCTCTACGCTGTGCCCGGCTTCGGCTTCCCCCTCTGCCCAGGCCAGCACCGTGTCGGCAACGAACGCCGAAAAGCTGCGCTTAACATTATCCGGCGTGGGTTGGTGCTGCTCGATGGCGATGTCGGCCCAGTCCAGCGCCTGATCAAACTCGCCGGTATCGAACAACCAGATCACGCAGTAGGAAAACACCATGTTGGTGTAGGGCTCGCCGCCGCTCAGGTAGCGCTCAACCGTGGGCACCCACTTTGGCAGCAGCTTGCGGCGCTTCATGTCCACCCGGTCGCGTATCGTCGGCAGCTGGCGCAGGCGCTCAACGTCCAGCTGCAACTCGCGCAGCTGGATGTGCAGACTCTCAGGGTTGGCGCTCAGCGCCAGCCCCTCGCGTAACGTCTGCTGCGCAGCAATCCGGGCGTTATGACGCAGACCGGGCGACAGGCTCATCATCAGCCCCCTGCTGCCGCGTCTTCGTCAACGATGGTGATAGCAGACTCATCGATCGCGCCGTACAGCTCGCGATAGCCCAGCGCGTAGCCCTCATTACGCAGGTATTTGTTTTCGTACTGGGCGCGGTCTTCCACAAACTCAACTTTGCGCTGACGGGTGTTGCGCTGGGTCAGTACCTGCAGGTTGGCAGGAATAGTGACGGCCAGACGTTTACCCGGCATAAACGGCGGAATAGAAGAGCGACGGCCGGCGACAGAATCAGCCAGCAGCTGCGCGGCGATCTTCTCCGTTGGTTTATCAGCCTTGCCGTACAGGCGGAATTGTTCAGCGGCGACCAGATCAGCCCCCACCATGATGGTGAGTCGCGGGTCGTTGCGGAATTCCTGCGGGATTTTGGTATTAATGATGTCGGCCGCCGCCGCATCCAGCGATTTATAATCGCCGCCCGGGCCGATAGTGACCGGGTCAGTGATGATCTGCGAACCGCCGTTAAACTCTTTGGCAAGCTGGTGCCAGCCTTTGTTAACGTCCTGGCCTAACGGGTTAGTGTCCGGGTTGGTTGTCGCCGCCACACTGGTACCGTTAAAACCGATGCGCAGGATATCGAGGGCGAAGGCCTGCATGGTGAAGGCGTTCACCAGCTGCATGAACTCGTTAGCGTCGCCGCTGTTCGCCCAGTTCGACAGGGTTTCCCAGTCCAGATCAACCGCAGAGTCGGTTTTCGCCAGGGTGTACCCGTTACCGCTGACGCCGATATTGCGGTGGAAGCGCCCCGCCGCAGAGCGACCGGTATGCAGACGCGAGGCCCCCACATCAACCACCTGGCCGCTCATCTGATCGACGTCTTTCATGGTGATAAACTGCAGGAAGTCTAATGATTCCTGGAGCGCCTTGCGGATAGCGGTTTCCATCGGCGGCGTGACCGCGTAATACTTACTGCGGTCGGCGTTTTCCGGCTGACCGAGGTTTTTAAACAGTGTGCTGAAATATGCATCCATCGCCGTACGGGCGCTGTCGCTCAACACACAAAGTTGGTTTGACATGATTTTTTCCTTCTTCCCGCCGCCGTCGGCAGCTTCATTAATTGAGATAACGCGCGCTTAACAAATCGTCGGGGCGGTGGCCTTTTCTTTTTCGCCTGGAGCCTTATCCGGCAGCTGGGTAAATGTCTGATCCAGCTTTTTAAATTTCGGCAGTAAATCAGGCAGAGTTTTAAACAACTCTTTCGCTGTTTCGCTGCCAAGCTCCTGGGTAATTTCGCCAAACTGTTTTTTCAGTTCAGTAACCGTTTTTTCCAGCTCGGAATATTTTTGCAGCGATTCATATACCGAGTTATATTTCTCCTGCAAATCTGAAAGAGATTGCGCCATCCCCTGCAGCGCTTCGGTAAATTCTTCACCGGATTTATCTTTATTTCCCTGCGTCTGTACTACTGGTTTTTCAGGCTCTTGTGGTTTCACACCAAAAAGACTCATCCATAAAGGTTTCTTTTCATCAGACATCTGTTTATCTCCCGGCCGTTCTGTGACCATATCGATGACAAACGGCACCGGAGTACCGTATATAGTGTTTCTCTGTTTGGCATTAAAACGCATGCGGTCTGTGCCGATGCTGGCAGGCTGGTTAGTCACGCCCAGACCTTTTAAATACGTTTTTCCGGAGTTACGGAAATTTTCCACGGGCTCAATGGAAGCAAACAGCAGCTGGTTGTTGCGGTTTGAATAAATCAAACTCTGTGACGGCGAAAGACGGGCATACAGTTTGGTTCCTGTATCGCCTGTTTCCGTTTTCAGCTCCAGCACCTCGCCAGCACTGCCCCAGTAGCGTTCATGCTCAGGCCAGATCAGGGCGGTATAAATACCGGATGGATCGTAGGTTTCGGCCATTTCAGTGAGCCATGACGCCGGGATCTCGCGACCGTCGACCGTTTCGCCTTCGGTTGCGATACAAATCCAGTCCGTCATTAAATGCGATGCTGTGCCGCTCATTGCGTTTTCCCGGTTAAATATCTGCATTCAAATAAAGTGATTTTGAGTATTGCGGATATTTTATATCGGGGCGATTAGTTTGATTCCGTTTATTTCGGATATAGGGGCTTATCAGAATTAAACAGAATATCTGTTATCACCGGACGTTTAATTCCCCTGCATAATGCCATTTATGGCTATCTATCCCGAAGCAATTAAAAAGGTGGCGCGTTCGCTTTACTTAAAAAGCTGGACGCCTAAAGAAATTGCCGCCGAACTTAAACTTACATCTGCCCGTATTGTTTATCACTGGGCGGAGAAATACGGCTGGACGGATTTATTAGTTGAAGAAAGCGTTGATGAATGTATTCAGCGCCGTATTCGCACACTGACGCATCGGGAGAAAAAAACCGAGCAGGAAAATAAAGAGCTCGATCGCCTGATTGAGCATCACGTCAAGCTCATTGCTCAGAGTAATAAGCACGCCGAAAAAATAGCAGCCGCGCAGGCAGCTGCGGCGCAGGGCGACGGGGGCAATATTGGGTTTATGGCCACCGGTGACGATTCGCCCTCCCCACGTAAAGGGCGCAGGCAAAAAAACGACGTCAGCATGATGACGAAGGAGCGTTTCGACGAATTCGCCGAAACCAACCTCTTTGAATATCAGAAGACGCTACGCGCCAACAAACACCACTCGATCCGTAACCTGCTCAAATCGCGGCAGGTTGGCGCAACCTGGTATTTTTCATGGGAAGCCCTGGAAGATGCCGCGCTCACCGGCGACAACCAAATTTTTGTTTCGGCATCGCGCCGCCAGGCGGAAATCTTCCGACGCTATATCGTCAAGTTTGCCCGTGAAGTGTTTGGCGTCACGCTAACCGGCAACCCGATCACGCTCAGTAACGGCGCAAACCTGATTTTTCTGTCGACCAACAAAAACACCGCCCAGGGTGAAACCGGGCATTTTTATTGTGACGAATATTTCTGGGTCCCTAAGTTCCAGGTATTCAAGGACGTGACCAGCGCGATCGCCACGCATGACCACTGGCGGCGGACGTTCTTTTCAACCCCGAGCGCGAAAACACACGACGGCTATCCGTTCTGGACAGGCGACGAGTGGAAAGGCAGCGATCGCAAACGCCAGGCGCTGAAGTTCCCGGACTTCGACGAGCTGCGCGACGGCGGCCGGCTGTGCCCGGATGGTCAGTGGCGCTATGTCGTCACCCTGGTGGATGCCTGCGCCGGCGGGCTGGATAAATTCGTCACCCTCGACCGCGTTCGCAACGAGCACAGCGTCGACGCTTTCAACCTGCTGTATATGTGCATCTTCGTCGACAGCGGGGACAGCGTCTTTAAATTCGACCAGCTGGCACGCTGCGAGATTGACCCGGCAACCTGGCAGGACTTTGACCCCAAATCGAAACGGCCCTTTGGCGATCGCGAGGTCTGGGGCGGCTTCGACCCGGCGCGAACCGGAGACACATCAACCTTTGTGGTCATCGCCCCGCCCCTCTTCGAGGGCGAGCGTTTTCGCGTGCTGGAGACCTTCCACTGGCAGGGGTTCAACTTCAAATACCAGGCCGAGCAGATCAAAAAAATCATGCAGCGCTACCGCATGACCTACATCGGTATTGATATCACCGGCATCGGGCGCGGCGTCTTTGAACGGGTGCAGGCGTTCGCGCCGCGTGAGGTACGCGACATCCACTACAGCCTAGAAACAAAAACCCGCCTGGTGCTGAAGATGGTCGATCTGGTGGAAGGCGATCGCATCGAATGGGACGCAGAAAAGCGCGGCATTGCCGGCAGCTTCCTGGCGATACGCAAGACCGTGACCGGAAGCGGAAACGCCATCACTTTTGTGGCGGAACGCAGCGCAGAGACCGGGCACGCGGATGTTTTCTTCGCGATATCGCATGCAGCGATCAACGAACCCCTCAACTTTGATACCCGACGTAAATCTACGTGGGCATTTTCACAGGCGGCATGATGAGCAAAAAGAAAAAACCGGCCTTTCGGCAAGCAAGGCAGGCCGTGAAGCAGAACAACTTCAGCGCAGGCCTGCCCATTCCTGGCGACCGTAGCACAATCTTTATTGGTCCGCCTGAACTGGTCCTCACCAGTGGTACCGATTATCAGGATGTCTGGTACGACAACGACTATGACCACTGGACGCCACCGATCAGTCGGCTGGCCCTGGCCCGGCTGCCAAACGCCAACGCGCAGCACGATGGCATCCTTTACGCACGCAAAAATATGATCGCATCCAGCTTTATTGGCGGCGGGCTGTCGCGCGAACAGGTCGGCGCGCTGGCCTTTGATTACCTGCTGTTTGGCGATGTCGCATTACTGAAGGTTCGGAACGGATGGGGTGACGTCGTAGGCCTTCACCCGCTGCCGTCGATGTATTTGCGGATCCGCCGTACAGGTGAGTTCGTCATCCTGCAGAAAGGTGAGCCGCTGGTTTACTCGCCCGCCGACATCATTTTCTTCAGCCAGTACGACCCGCAGCAGCAGATCTACGGCCTGCCCGATTATATCGGCGGCATCAACAGCGCCCTGCTGAACAGTGAGGCAACTATTTTCCGGCGCCGCTATTACAACAATGGCGCTCACATGGGCGGCATTCTCTACACCTCGGATGCCAACCTATCCGATGAGCTGGAAGCCGAGATCAAGAAAAAAATTGAAGGGACAAAGGGCCTGGGTAACTTCCGCAACATGTTTATCAACATCCCCGGCGGAGACAAGGAGGGGGTTAAGTTCATTCCGGTAGGCGATATCAGCGCAAAAGATGAGTTCGCCAACGTCAAAAATATCAGTGCCCAGGATGTTCTCACCGCACACCGCTTCCCCGCCGGTCTCGCGGGGATCATTCCACAAAATACCGCAGGCCTCGGCGACCCGATCAAGGCCCGCGAAACCTACCGACAGGACGAGGTCGTCCCGGTTCAGCGCATGTTAGCGGAAACCATCGCCGCGGATCACGAGGTCCCGGCCCGGCTTCGCCTTAATTTCGACTTTTCTACACCTGCAGGGGAATAATAATGGCTGACGAATCACTGCCAACTAAACGCATTTCTGAGCTTCCGGATGCCGGGACGTCAAAATCTGACGACCTTATTCCCGTATCTCAATATATGGGTGAAGATACGTACGAGACTAAAAGTATCCGTTTGTCACAACTGATTAAAAATATCCTGTCATCGCAGGATGGTAATTTAATTTCTATAACTGATGGTTTTAAAATCCTTGTTGATAAAGCCGATATCCATAAAGAAATCAATAATTACATTAAGCAGGATATCAATGAAAACTCATCAATTCTTGTAGACAGTGATAACGCCCCCGTCTCTGTAACTGATGATTTCGGGGAAGTTCATTACGCAGGTCTCCCCTCATCTGCTCAGGAGATCATAAAACAGGTTGGTAAGGATAAAGCACCGGCCATCCTCCGCCTGACCGATGCCGAAAATGCAGCCTTTGCCTCAGTGGATGAATACGGGCATTTGCGACTGCCGGGGATGCCAGAGAGTATGCAGGAGCAGCTCGGCACCTTAAAAAAACGTATGGAAGAGTTCCGTAAGCGCAGCATGATTCTGGATGCGCGGGATTGCGGCTTCAATACGAAAACGGGCCAGGATGCCCATCGCCCGCTACAACGTGGTTACAACTGGCTGTCGGCAAACGGCGGCGGCTATTTATATGCACCACCCGCTTACTACAAGATGCCCATTCCGGTGATCCCCAAGTCTGGCGTTTCGCTTATCGGAGGCGGGCAGGAAGGCACGATATTTTTACCTATGGGGTACCTGCCTGCGTTTCAGTATCGGGGGAAACCAACCGAGGCATCACCGGAAGTTTACGTCGAAAATATCCAGTTCTGTGATTTTACCGTCGACGGTGAAAACCAGCAGTTGCACCCGGAGCGCGGTTATATCCCGGATATCAAGGGCATCTTCCTGCAATATTACC
>OHTY01000208.1_pt1 | contig 21413 bp, 29 predicted proteins | sample 1579061 | NCBI WGS metagenome assembly OHTY01 (sample SAMEA3879520, study PRJEB24766) | human gut metagenome | biome: human-associated habitat; feature: feces | place: USA | collected 1985/1987 | reverse complement strand
GATCTGCTACCTTAAGTTATTTATATTATATACGAATGGTTTCTTTTGTCAACAAACCAAAAAAAATGCCAGCGGCAATGCCGCTGGCATTTTTTGTTTTATTTTTATCCGATTGACCATGCATACGCAGCATACCCTTTGGCTATATCACTTCATTTAGTTCTACAACTACAACGAATCATACTACTAAAAATCAGGATCTTTATTGTAATCAGGGAACTGCAAAGCTTCTGCTCTTTCTAAACAATCTGTCACAACATCCAAGCCCTCATTACAATAGTAATATATTGTGAATTTATCTGAAATATATTTTTTAATTATATGTTTATTCTGTATATCTAATGTTTCTATTTCCTTGCCATTTTCACCATAAAACGTCAACTGATACCAATACGCTATATTTTCTGAGTTGACACTCTTTTTTCTAAAAGTTTTCTCACCTATCCCCTCCACAATAATTGAAACATCATTAGAATCAGTAATTTCAAACTCATTTCCACTGTTCTTATTGACAACTTTGATTATTGAAATCTTATTTGTTTCAATCTCTTCCAAAATGTGCGTTGGAAACCACCACCAAATACTTCCACAGCCAACTAACACAGACAAAAAAAAGCAAAAAATTATTAGCGTTTTTTTCTTTTTCATGCTACTCACTTTCCAAACAGAAATTTTCCATTTTTGACCCTATATATATTCAAAAAGGCGTGTCACAAAATATGCATTTTGCGACACGCCTTCGCTAACATTTTAATGATCTTGATTGCTTTCAGACCCGGCTTCACACAGTAGAGCCTGCTTACTCAGCGTTTTTTTACTGCGATGTCACCATTTACGGTTTCTGTATCCTCCCCACTGTTTTCAATAAACACATAATAGGAGCCTGGCACCTCGATATCGTCAATAAAAGCCACAACAGCACCACGTTTTTGAGGGAGATCGATATATTCCTTCTGGTACGATGTTCCGCCATATCCGACCCCAAAACTTCGCACGTGATTTGCAGCATCGATTGTCAGTTCGATATATTCATCAGAACCAACGCTGAACTTGTCACCATTTGTCTGATAGTAGTACTTCGTTTGACTCGCTTTAATTACACTGTCTTTAATATACCAACTTCCAGTAGCACGGGTAACAGTTTGTGACATACTGGTGAGTGTAGTATGGTACTCATTTTCAGTAACTTTCTTTATGCCATCTGCGTTCACAATGTAATAGTCAAATGTATTTTCCAACTCAAGTGCCGGACTTGCTGGTTTGTCCGCTTGTTTCATTTGGACGTACCCTTGCGTATATTGATGATATTCATCTTGCTCGACCTGTACACCATCAATAAAGTAGCAATATGAATTTTCTTCACTTTGAGTATTTTCCTCAGCAAATGCGGTTACCGGAAGCATGGTAGCAACTGCCATAACCAGGCAGATAAACATTAAAAAGCGCTTTTTCATTTTTCACCATTCCTATATAAGTTTTAGCAACATTTAAATGTCGGATACATTTGGAGAATTAGGATCTGCTGTTTTAGTAATTTTCACCTTATCTCCAGCAATAGAGTCGATAACAGAATTGATAGTGCCACTGAAACTGATAGAAATTGTACCAGCAGGCGAAAGACCAATTGACGGACTCCCCACACCTACAGTTGTGTGTCCATATAGAGCAGCAACTTTGAGATAACTAATACTGTTATGTACCTCGGGTTCAACCTTTACCGAAACTCTCACATACCCGTTGCCTGCATAAGCTTCTTCTGTCATAGTTGTAGAGGATTGAAAATTTTCTGCCTCATCGAATTGAATATTCAGGGAATTAAAATCCAAATCAGGTTCTTGTGTTCCTGAACGCGTAAATTGTACTCGATTGTTCCAGTAATAGCTGATGCTACACTTTTCGCTTGTTTTTGTAACATCTACCTCATAACCATTCTTATCATAGGCCAACCAACGCATTGCTACAGAATCTTTAAGCTTCATAATTGGGGCATGATCCCAGAACCAAGCATACTTAAATGTCGCTTCTTGAGCAGTTGCCTTGGAGGCAGTAATATTGCCTGTACATGTGCCTGTAATTGCTCGCATGGTTTCAACAGGCAACACATTTCGTGTCCTACAGGTATGTAGTGCATTTATTTCGTCTTGCGTATATCCCATGGCCAGCAATGTTTCATCCGGTAGCGAAGCACGCTCTTGCAGAGCTGCTTCAAATTCGGATATGACTTCATTGGCTTGAGCTCTTGTTAACCCCATTTCAGCCAGTTCTTCCGTTGTCGCGTTTTGAAGGCTAAGGATATAATCGTACTCGTTCGTATGAACTGTGCCAATCACAACCTCCCTTTCATTAGCAAAGGCCGTGACTGATAATGACAACAGCATAATCAGAGCAATAAAAAGCGATGCAATTTTTTTCATATGTAACCTCCTTACTTTTTCCGACCGCAAAAATATTTTTCTGGTCGTTTCTTACCTCAAAATTATCTTGCTACCCCCACCTTCCCATTGTTTATCTGCTTCGGTGATTTTGTCTGGCTATCTACATAAATATGCTAGCAGTTAATTACAAGAAATTAAACCACGTTCAATTTACATTCAGGCAACTGGCAGTTGCTTTCTCTATATTTTCGCTTTACCCTTTTATTTTCCACCTATTTTTGATATAATTTTCACGTTGCGCCTCCTTCCAGCGGAAGGAGGTGAACGCCTTGTCGTACTTAACCGCCTTTGCTATCTCCGTACTGGCAGGAGTAGTTTCATACTACATCTGCAAGTGGCTGGATGGAGATAGTTGACTCCGCAGCACCCGGCCCAACGGTCTGGTCCACCGATAACGGACAAGAAGCCCTCCAGAAGTTGCAGCTTCTGGAGGGCTTCGCTACGCCTTGTGTAGTTTTCTTAACCGCCTTTGCTCGGTCAACTGTAGTTTAGCAGCTTCCGCTGATTTTGTCAACGGAGGATCCTGTCGATTGGCTGTATTCCCGCATTATATTATATACCATATATATAGTATATAAATTATATATCATTTTCCTTTATTTCTTCAAAACAGATCACTATGCGTTCCTGTTCTGGTTAAGCATAGAACAAGCTCATCATTCTTGATCTCATAAATCAGGAGCCAGTCTGGGGTTATATGGCACTCTCGGCATCCGATATAGTCTCCGGACAGGTTATGATCCCGATAGATTTCTGGCAGCGGCCTCTGTTCAGCCAAAATAGTGATTACTTCCTCCAACAGCCGCACATCATAACCTCTCCGAACAATCCGCTTGTAGTCCTTCTTGAAGGCCGTCTGATACCTAATTGTCAGCATTCAGATCCTCCATCAGGTCTTTTACGGAGGAAAAAGATCTGCTCATACCAATCCCATTCTCTGCATCCTCGATTGCTTTCCTTGTTACAGCATTCGGCACTTCGCCGCCAATCTCAAAAGGAATGCGATATTCACGCACCGCCTTCTTCGCAAAAATATTAATTGCGGCCGTCATCGTCATGCCCATATCTGCGCAAAATGCCTCAAACTGCATTTTTAAGTCGCTGTCCATCCGGATATTGATGTTTGTGCTTGCCATTATCGCAGCTCCTTTCTGTTCTTAACATTTTTATTGTATTCTATTTTATTTACATTGTCAATACGTCTGTTCCATTGCCTCCAACTCGGTCATAGACTTCACGACACCATGCCCGGCACGAACCTGAGTAAGACCGCGATCCAGCTTCCGCAGACACACGGAGTTTCTTTCAGCCTTCTCCATTTCACCGTACCATTCCTCGCTGATGATTACCACGTTCTTATCTTTCTTCCGCGTGTCAATTACAGTTTCGTCAATCATATTGTCTCACTCCTTGCATTGTTTCTTGTACTTTTCATTGTGCCACTTATTATGAAGACGCTGCACAGTCTCATCTCCATTTTTTGGCAAATATGCCCCGCAAAAGCAATCAATAATTGATATAAAGTATATAAATTAAATAATATATATACTTTATATCACATAAATCCGCTATTTCTTTTTGGCTTAGTACTTGTTATACTATTTCCGTGCAAAGAAGAAGGATTGCGCTCCATGAGGATGTAATAGGAGGGAATCTGCATTTATGATTACACGCAAAGAAATTGACTTGGCTGCACCGCTAACAACGCCACAAATAGAAATGCTAACGGCTCTCGCAACCTCTCCATCGACCGCAGATGTAGACTGTCCGGAATTAACGGCAGCACAACAAAAAAATTTCTATCGGCTCATCCGCAAAACGGATTCCCGCTTCATCTCAGGTGACACAGATACACCGAAAAAGTAGCGTCCTTTGCTAAAACAATCACCAAGCAACCTTGCCATAAATCTATATATCGTAAATATCTTATATAACGTATATACTTTACACAAAGTATATACGTTATTTTGTTTCCCACCACTTTCGAATCGTCTTCGGGTCCAGCCCTGTTTCTTTATGGCAATCAGCTTTTCGCCCGTCCGGATGCTGTTCGCGCCACGCCAGGACTTTTTCCTGCGCCGTTCCGCTTCCGCACGGCCGACCTTCCGCAGCCTTCATTGGGATTCCAATCGCCTTCATATCTTCCTTACGCCTTCGCGCCAAATAGAGATGCTTTTCCTGCGTCAACCCGTTTCTTCTATTCCGCTCTATATGAACGTCCGTCAAAGCCTCTATATCGGAAATCGTAAAGTTGTAATATTCTCGGTCATATGCCTCCAGTGCGCTCTTGATATCATCCTCAGTCAGCGCATTTTCGTGCTGCACCATCTGAAGATCTTCAAACGCTGTCTGCATATCCTTCCGAAGCTGCGCCTTTGAAACGTCGCATTTGTAGGCATAGATCGCCATGCACATCAGGAAAAAGTAGCGATGCCCGCCTCGAATGGATAAGATCTGCCGCATCCACCAGTGATAAAGCGCATGGGGATCATCCCCATGAACCTTTCCTGCAATATCCCACTTCTTTGGATGCTTTTCACCTCGGACGATAACACGTTCATACCACTCCGGGTACGCTTCTCTGGCTTCAGCTCTCGTTATCTTGGAAGGTCGAAATGGTCTATTGACGTCTACACGATTTTCCGGTTTTGCGTAAGCATTCAAGTACTCCAGCGTCACCGGCTCGCCGGTCCGGAACGCCACAATCTGATTGCCATGCTTTTCATTGATGCTGCCGACCATGCGGAAGCTCTGGTTGATTGACTGATACTGAATCTCTTTATTTTGCGACGTCGCACCATACTCCCACATCCGGAATGTAAGATCATACTTTAGGCTCTTCAGCTGGATTTTAATATTCGGGTATAGATCTATTGGCTCTCGGAAAAAATAGCAAACGTGCAGGCCGGTTCCGGACAGCACAATGTACGTTGGCATCGGCAAGCGACGGATCCGCGTCGGATCACCGCCAAAACGTAAAAATAGATTCCGCAGCTCCTTCAGGCCAACACCATCCAAATCGAAGATCATCGCGTTCATCCGCTGCGCGTGCTCCAGCTTATTGGATCTTCCACGATAAGACAGCCCGCTGCACAACGTCAGCGGATTTTGTTCGATAAATTCCATGTAATCATTTTCCCACTGATCGGAGAACATGATTCTTCGACGCATTCGCTTAAAACCATCGGACGTTTGCTCCCGATACAGATAAATTGCGTTGGGGTGAGAATAATCCATATGCTGCTCGTCAGATCGCTCGTTATTCGGGAACATTTCCCGGTAAAAATCACACCCGCTGACCTCTGGAAACTGAGAACTCAAATACTCATAGCCTTCAGTATAATTCTGTGTCATACAGAATCCTCCTAGCAAAAGAAAAAGAAGCAAAAAGAAAAATCCGCTGCGGCGGGGACACCAAACCATCCGGTTTTGCCCACCGCCTTTCCCACAGGCTTACGCCTGCCGGTACGCCCACAGGATTCCCCACACCATAAAGGCGTGGAGAATCCTGATGGACGACCTTGGAAAAGACCGTGGACAAAACCTACTGCGCTGTCGGATGGGCTGCGCCCCCCGATCTAGCACCCAACAAATCGCTACAAATTGCAGCCCCCTGCTTGCTTCCGAAAAAGAGAAATTTTTATATTTTCGCAATAAAAATCCCAGCTCTGCCCTAGCCCTAGAACTCCTATACGGGGGCTTAGATTATCAATAGGTTTATTCCCTATTTTCAACTGTTATTATAGCCTGTCCGGTCCGCACTTTCAAGCCACCCGGACAGGCTATTTTACTATCCATTTTTCGTTCCAGCCCGCATATCTGCGGGGACGATTCCAATCGGTTTTGTGTGCTGAATGATATATTCCCAATAGCCAACTCTATAGTTTGCCCGAAGCTGCCGTGAGAATAGCGTATTGTGCGCTGCTTTGATTTCTTTCCAGTTTTCCGTTTCGATTAAATTCTCATAGCTGCTCCCGCTGCAAATCATCGTAATACCCACGTCGGCAAGCAAGCCATTTTTTCTGGCCAGAAGATCTTCCTCGATCAGCTGCCTTGCCTGGCTCTCTGTAAAATCGACCGAGTAAGGACTCTGAAGTACCGTCTCCCATACCTTTGCCGTCAGCAGCTTATTCCTGCCGGTTTTATACCGTATTTCTTTTTCGGAGGACATCACGACAACATACCCTGTATGTATCTTTTTCGGCCGCAGCCCTCTATCCGCATTTGCTCTTTCCCGCGAAATCCTGAGAAGGTTCGCATTGAGGGCGCGCTGGTCGGCGATTTCAGCCGTTTTCCGCTCCACCTGCTGTAGAAGGTCGTCTATCTGCGCTTGCACCCTCTGTGCGGCTCTGTCGGCCTCGTGTGCCGCCTCCTGTTTTACTCTGGATATCTCCCGCGCAGCGGCTCTTTCTGTTTCCTCTTTTTCGCGCTTGGCTCTATTACGCTGATCAAGAAGTGTCTCATATTCCTGCTTTGTTTGAATCACATGGGAACACTCCTGGTCGTCCAGGCTGTCCACGGGTTTATACCCACCCGTCCACTGTTTTTTTACATACTCGATATCTCACTCGCCTCCCATCAAAGGCCACGGATATAGTTGTCCGCGACCACGCTAATTCTGTTATGCCCCAGCGCCTTGCTGCAGACCAGCATAGCAGCCTTGTCCAGCTTCTTGCCCGCTTCATCCTTGCGGCAAGTGTAGACGTCGCTCTGATATCTTTTTCCGGTCCCCTTATTCACCCGGTCAAATGGAATTTCGCTGATCTTTCTCGCATGAGCTTTGTAGATGGCAACTGCATAATCCGAGCGGTAACTGTGAATGTCCGCGCATTGGTGAATGAACTGCCAAACCTTTTCATCGGGCGGCGTGTTCTTCATCCGGTCAATGATCTGCGTTTGATTCTTCCCTATAATGGGGCTTACACGCTCCCTGCCGCCTTTTCCGTTCCGCACATGGATGAAATACTCACCGTCAAACATTCGCGTGTCCTGCAGCATCTGAAGCCGCTTCGTGTCGCCCGGCGTTCGCTGCTGCTCTGGAATTTTCTCAAGTGTCGTGATCTGCGCTTCGATCTGTTCCCGTGTCACCAGATCCGTTCCCTTCAGATCTGCCAGCTCACTGCGCCGCAGTCCGGTTCCCCGGCAGAATTTTATCAGCTCATCGTTGTTAGCTTCCGAGAAGTGCCGATCCCGCTTGGCGTCTCCCCGGCTCCGTTTGATTTCTGACCGGTTCCGCTTCGGCGGCTTGAAGTAGTCTTCATCGTCTGGCTTTATGCCATACAACTTCCCCAATGCTTTCGCCTCGGCCTGAATCGTCCAAGCAGATAGATCCTGTTCAACTCGTACCTGCAGCCACTCGTTGACATACCTTTTTGCTTTCTTCAGCGTCGTACATTCCGGGTATTTTTCCTTGACATACTTCAAAAAGTACTTTATGTGCTTCCAGTAGGTCTTATATGTGTTGACCGAGAAGATCTTATCATCGGCTGTCCCGTTCAAGACTGCCTCGCGCTTACTTTCGCCCAGCGCCAGCATAGACGTCAATTTTTCATACGCCTGCTGGTGCAGGTCCTTCGAGTATGACTTGTTTTTTCGCCCCAAATGGTAGCCCCCTTTTCATTACGATATATAAATTATATATCGTATATACTTTATTTCAATTATATCAATTATTTACATTATATCATCGTTCAAGCTAAGCCGCTTCACGTCAGTTTCCGAAGAAACCTCGACGATCAGCAAAGTACACTTTTTTAAGTCTTATGTGTGACTGTTTTGAAGATTTCTCTTCTACACTTTTTTCTTGCTTATGTGTGCAGCCTATTTATTAGCGTCTACGGCAGTTGAGGTTCTGTCGAATCCTTTTCCGAGGGATCAGCTCTCCAGTGCTTTCTACAGTACACTGGCAACATTCAGTAGGTGGATGGAGAACAGGTGCGTTCTGCTTACCTGTGCTTTCACAAAGATTACTCACAGCAGGGTCCATGATGTGCTTTCCAATTCACAAAGGTTACTACGGCAAGCCCACACATCACAAAGGTGCATCATACCTTTTTAGCGGCTCTAAAATAAAAACTGCTAAACCCCCGGCAGCTGCCGGGACGCTCTGGGCCTAATTACTATTTACCCTCGCCCAGACGAGTTTTCTGTAAAATTCACTGAGCCTTTCCAGCCGCTCAGTATTTGCAGTAAATATCCGCTGCCTCATCAACGGAAGTTCCATCAAAAGCCGTATTGAACGCCTCCACGACCTTTCTAGTGTCTGCCTGATCCAGGCCAACGATCTGTGCCGCCCGTAGAAAATAGCCCACGCAAGCATCGTTACTCCAGATTTCAGTTGTTTCCATCATCGCATCGGTGAAACTGGCTCCAGCCGAATCTTTCGGCGTCATTTTTTCTGATTCAACCTTTCGCATATAGTCCTTAATTGTCATTTGTTTTCCCTCCCAGCCAGTCCTAATTTACCGTCCTTTTCTATTCAAGCCCATCTTACCATACTATGCTGATAAAGTCAACATAAACTGAGTATATACAGATATAACGGTTTACCCGTTCACGCATTCGCGCAAACGGGTAAACCGTTATTAGGCATCCAAGATGCCCGGAGTTCCCCGGCGCAGCAGCACCGGGCGGGGTAAACCCCAGGCGTCTGCGGACGCCTCCCCTGCTCGGTGCGACAACGAACCGCCTTTCCTGTCGGCTGTCCGTTGTCGCCACCGAGCAATGCGCTCATCGAGTATTCGCCGTGCCAGCGAGAAAACTTCAGTATCGCCGCTGCCTATACAACCAATCGCGCAGGTTTTGTATCTCCGTTTAGTTGCCTTGACAATAATTATTTTGTATGTATAATATAATTATGGACACACTAAGATTTGAATGGGACCCCAACAAGAATGAGATCAACAAAAAGAAGCACGGCTTATCTTTCGAGGCAGCAAAGGAGGTCTTTTACGACGAGTTTGCCATTCTATTTGACGATCCGGATCATTCCATTGAAGAAGATCGCTTCCTCATTATCGGATCGATCAAATCGCAGAAAATTTGTATTGTGAGCCATTGCTACCGTGACAACGAAAACTGCATCCGTATTATCTCGGCAAGGCAGGCAACCAAAACCGAGCAACGCATTTATCTTGATGGAATTTGAGGTGATAGTATGAGAGATGAATATAACATCAGCGAACTGAATCCAAGAAAAAATCCATACGCGAACCGGCTGAAAAAGCAGATCACCATCAACATCGACGGCAGCACCATCGACTACTTCAAGTCTCTGGCCGACGCAAAAGGCATCCCCTATCAGACTCTGATCAACCTCTATTTGAGAGACTGTGCCGATAACCACCGGCAGCTCCAATTGTCCTGGCAGTAATGCTTCTGCACGAATTTTTTCGGTCAATAAAACCACGCAGCATTGTACAACAGGATACGGCGAAATCCGATCCTACCTGCAGGATAGAGGTACACCAATCGGCCCATTCGATATGCTGATCGCCGCGCACGCCAGATCTGAAGATATGATCCTGGTCACAAACAACGTCCGGGAGTTTGAGCGTGTTCCTGACCTAGTCATTGAAAGTTGGGTGGGGTAATCGTATCACCATTCGTACCGCCTACGGCCTGCACTATCACAAAGAGTTAAATTATTTTTTGTTAATTCTTAGCCTATTTCAAATATTTATAAAGCAAGTGATTCTAGGCACTATAATGCCTAGAATCACCAAAGCTATTTACTTTTTTCGTTCCTCAATTCTCTTAATGATATAATAAGCGACACATAATCCAGCAAAAGAAATTATAAACTTCCGGAGAAGGTACAAATCAGCCGGCGCTCCTTCAATCAAAGATATCAAAGCAATTATACTTGATGCTAGTAACGCCCTCACCACAGTTCCCATTTATCAATACCCGTCGGTTAAGGTATAATTTACGAAATTTGACCACCCAGTTTCTAGTAATCCAGTAACATCATCAAAATCTGTGTGTTTGAGATTCCAGTTTTCACCGGTATCACTCACCCAATCATCTTCGCCTTTAAAGAAATAAGTCTTTCTTGTCCATCCTGCCCAATATTGCGTTCCACTATAACCATTAACAGTAACTAGTCTAGTATGCATAAGAGAAACATTAGTCCTCTTGGCCGTGAAATTGCTAATTGTTTTCTCTACGCCATTTACAATAATCGTCGTCACAACTGTTACAATCAGATTTACAACAGCAGCCTTCCATGACCAAGCTCCACCAATAGCCCAAGCAACAATTGCTGAAACCGCCGTATCCTTTGCAAACCACCTCGGATCTGGATCTGTATAGCTTGTTGTCTGGCTTTCTGTACATTTTACCTTATAAGTAGTGCCACCATAAGATTTGTTCGACAGCCCCTTAAATAATCCAGTATAATTAGATCCAAATTTCTCTGCAATGGCATCGCTTAAATCCGCATCTACCGCCGTTGGCGCTATGCCACTTTCCGTATTTTCTACTGTAACAGGAGTTTCTCCAACAACGTGGACATCAGAAAAATTTCCGATGTTGTCCATTATCTCCCTGTTTAGTTTTACATAGTTCTGATCTGCATCCTGTGCAATCGAATAGTTCAAATACAACTCTTCCATATCATAAATTCCGCTTTCTACCAGGGTGTCGTTCTCTACCCGATAGTAGGAAAACTGAATTTTCCCTCCCGGAATTATCTGCGCACAATATGAAAAGCTCTCATCGCTATATGCATAAAATAAATTGGAGTTTATACTTGAAACCGCCTCGGTCGTATGCTTGTCTTCATCCACCTCGTAATAATACACGTCAGAACTCATCTGTGCCTCTTCAGAATCCACATCCACAGCAAATACTGAGATGGGCATCGTGAACATCATTACTACCACCAGCAGCAGCGAAACAATCTTCTTCATATGAATCCTCCTAATTTTATATGAGTGGCCTGCAGTGTCTTTGCAAAAAAGCTCATTGGAATCACTCCCTTTCGATTGTGAAATCGTAAAAGTCTTCCTAATTTCTTAGTAGTTCACATACCCTGTCGTTCTGACCTCAACATCAGAATTGTTTCTAATCGCGAACGTATATTTTCCCCGCGTTCCAATTTTCATCGATGCATCAATGTATCCATCCGCTGCTCTAAGCGGATGAAACAAACCATCTGGAGAGATAAGCCCGTAATCAACGCTGGCTTCTCTGGGTTCATAGACTGCATGAAATTTCACAGATTCTCCAGCCGACATTGAAAAACTCGTTTCTGCTGCCATTATTTCGCCCGCTGGAATTGTCACGTCAAACGAATTTGATGCCCTCCTCATTATTTTAAATGTTCCAACCAAATGATTCTCTCCAATAGTCGTTACCCCTGCAGCTTCTACAGCAATTCCAAAGCAGATCATCAGTGCAATAGCTGTTACTGCTGCCCTGCAAATTCGTGTTCTTTTTGTACCCATTGCTTCCATCCTTTCATCTTTAATTTAGTGGAAATCTATTCTCCTCGGTTACACTTACAGCCTCGCCGGGAACATCATCCACTAGCACGTTCTCTCTCTTTTCTATATTTTTACTGATTGCAATTCCAATTGAGGCGATGATACTAGCTGCCAACAGCACCGCAATTACAATCATTGTTGCGCTTTTTTTCTTATTGTGTTTTGGCTCTTTATCTGCTTCTTTCTGCCCTACTACCTTTTCTTCACTTTCATCTTCATTGCACAGCCAATCCAATGACACATCATAGATTTTTGCCAACGCCTTTAGCTTGTCCATTGAAGGTGTTGCCGTTCCGCTTTCCCACCGAGAAACGGCCTGTCTGGATACACCAAGCTGATGCGCCAATTCCATTTGAGAAATTTCGGCTTTATCCCTCAGTACAATCATTTTTTCTCTAAGCGTCATGCGCTTTACACTCCTGATTCTATATTCAAGACCCATCAGATGTAAACCATGTGTGGTTTACATCTGGGCAACTCTGAGTTGCCTCTTTCATTTTCTGACCTTTTCATACTCCGAAAGTGCCGATTTCTGCTGATCTCGATACTGTAGCATCAGATCGCTAAGCAGTTCGCTGACGCTGCGCCTTTCGACATAGGCAATTTTCTGGATATCTTCATACAGGCTCGGCAGCACAGACAAACTCACCCGCTTCCGCAGCTCCCGGTCCTCCTTCGGCCGACCGCGGCCGGCACTATGCTGTGTTATTTCCTCTGCCGGCTGCTGCTCAATGATGCTGCCAACAACAGACGCTCTGCGCCGGCTCTCACGTTCTTTCAAATTACCCATTTTCAATATCCTCCCGGTCGAACTTTCCGCTTATAATCATCTTCGCAATTGCCGTGTATTCTTTCGCAATTTCACTGCTCGGTGCCTGCTCCACGACCGCCAGGCCGTCATAAATTCCTTTCTTCGCCACTGCCAGCCGCTTTACAACCCCGACGAGATTATACTCTTCCTTCAGCAGCGCAAGAATATCTTTATCGTCCGATACCCGCGCATCGTAGAGTGTCGCAATCACACCCAGCACCTTCAGCTCCGGGTTAATCAGCTCTTGGATCTCCCGAATGCTGTCCTGCAGCTGCGTCAGGCCACGGTATGCCAGGTAGTCCGTCTTGACAGGGATCAGAACGCCGTCCGCGCAGGAAAGCGCATTGATCGTGAGGATTGAGAGCTGCGGCGGGCAATCGATCAGAATATAGTCATAGCTGTCCTTGATCGGCTTCAGCGCCCGGTCGAGGATCTTCTCCCGACTCGCCCTCGAAAGCATCTCCATCTCCATCGGAGCCAGGTCAATAATCGACGACACTATGTGCAGCCGGTCATTGATTTTCTGTACGCACTCGCGGATCGGTGCGCCGTCTTTCTTCAGAACGTCTACAATCGTCTTCGGAACCTCCAACGGCTCCATGCCGACGCTGATCGTCAAGCTGGCCTGACTGTCCAGATCGATCAGCAGCACGTTCTTTCCTGCAGCCGCCAGCGCAGCGCCCAAATTGTGCGTCGTGGTCGTCTTCGCCACGCCGCCTTTTTGATTTGCTATTGCGATAATTGTGCTGTTCTTCATGATAAAACTTCCTTTCGTTTTATATCGGTTTCTTCTGTAATTTATATAGACATAGAAAAACGGCAGGGAAGAAACACGACCTGCCGTTATAGGGGAGCTACCCCTTTCTATGCCATGATGATATTTTCATACCATCAAATACACCGCTCATTTCTGAGCGGCTAAGTTCATGGTATGATTTGCTGTCTAAAAAAGAAAAATTCGTTTGGTGTGGTGAGAAAAGCATTAGCCTACGAAAGCATAATATCCTTTGTTTATTTTCTAAATCGTAAAATCCTCAAAGTGATTAAAAATATTATACCTGCTATAGTTATCCAAATCATATACGGGAAAACGCCTTTTATAGTAAGTATATCTCTTTCCATCCCATCACTACAGGATTGTTTACGTTGATCTATTTCTGATTTTACTGTTTCATTGATATAATCGGAATTGTATGCAATCCCTGTCAATTCTTCATTTTGAGGCAACTGCACTGAATATTCAAGATATTCGATTGTATCTCCATCTTCAACCGAAGCATATGTCTTTTGAGGAACAATAAGCTGTTCATCTCCGATATACAAATAGTATTTGCTGTTTATATTGCCTTTCTTTGTTATCCTCCCAGTCTTATTTTTGACAGAGATATTTTCAGCAGCTTTATCCAATTCTGCAATGTAATTATTGTTATCTAAACTTTTTGATATTACACGCGCTGGAAATACTAAAAAGAATAAAATAGCATATACAATAACACAAATAGCAGTAACTATTAAAATAAAAGTTAAAGCCTTTCCTATATTTTCTTTATTTTTCATCTTCAATTCTCCTCATCTAGCATTTTAATCAATCCTTTCAGAATGATATTCCATAAAAAAAGCAGCCACTTTTCGTGACTGCTCCTGATTCGTATTTAGTTATCTTTTCATTAGGTAAAGACGTTATTGGTCGATCTCTGATCCGGCAGAAAACTTTTCGACATATTCGTAATATGTCTTTTCGTCAAGTCCTGCATATTCAAGAGCATCAGAAAGCGCATTGCCTTTTTCCATTGCTCTCTTTACAGTTTTGATCTTCTCTTCCATCTTGCTTGCCGCCGCTCTTTCATCGCCGTATTCTCTTACTGCTTTGCACATAGCCGACACTCCTCTCTCGTCGTTCTTGTAGTATTTTACAGCTTTTGATAAAGCTCCAAAGTCATTATTTGTCGGATCGCTCTCTCTAAAGTAATGAAGTAATTGAGAAAGCTTTGTTCCATCGTCTGCCTGAGTATTGAAATACATTTCATGTACGCCGTTATCTGCTTCTATATCAGTTCCTTTAACAGTTCGGCTTATCTCATAGCTGCTCTTGTTCTGCTTGAATATATCAAACATAGATATGTATATCAAATAGAGTTCGGGAAGTTCACTGTATTTCTTTCCCTTTTGCAGTAACGACCAGTCGATAGCTGCTTGATAATATCTTACACGTTTGACATGGTCGTCGTTGTCCGCAACCTGTATTTCAACGTTATATAGTTTGTGATCCAGATCTTCAACGAGAACATCAAGTACAACAGAGTGGCTTGAAATATTTCTCAGTGCATATTGGGTATGAACGCTGTGCACCTTTACTTCTTTTCCGAGAAGTATTTTCAAAACATACTCACAAACTTCATTGTCTTTCATAACGATCGCAAAAAAATCGTCGTGCATTAAATTGAAGGCTGATACTAGCGTTTTTTTCTGTTCAAAAGTGCCAACCAAACTGCTTTGTTCAATTTTCAATTAAGGTTCACTCCTTTATTATTATATCATTCTGCATAAATTATGTCAAGGCTTATGCAATTGTACAATCAACTTCTACCCCAGTGGGGAAGAAGTCGAGGTAATCCTCCCTGCAATGGGATAATTCTCCAAAACCGCGTGCCGAGGGTTCGATCCCTTCTGCCCCTGCCATACTTGTGCAATAAAATAGATGCACCTCTCGAGAAGCTCGTATTTACGAGCTTTTTTTGCGTTTTGAGGGTAAAAATTTCAGGTGTAAAACCGTAGATGCTTTTTCGTTAAAAAAGGATCTGAACCCTCAACAATTAAACATCGTCAAACAAAACGGCAGACTTTGAGTATATTTTGCTCTAAGCCTGCCGTTTTGTATATAAAAGAACTTTCACAAAGTTTTCAATACAAATTTATTGGATCTGCCGATTTTGTTGGTATCTCTTAAAACAGAGAAACCAATAGGATCGGCTTTTTTGTTTTTTAAGAGAGGTGGTGATCCTAATGTAGCAGAGGCTGTATTAACAGATGAGAAAATAAATTTGACAGGAGGAATGTGTAATGTATTACAATAAAGAAAACGTTGAAAGGCTGCGACAGAGATATCCGGAAGGAACTCGCATCTGCCTTGACAGAATGAATGATGATCCATTCCCTGTTGAGTCCGGTACTCTTGGCAAGGTCGATCACGTCGATGATATCGGCACTGTGCATTGCGTTTTTGATAACGGAAGAATGCTCGGAATTATCCCTGGTGTGGATGATTTCCACGTTATCAGAGAAGAATCGGAACAAACTGAGGAAGAAGAAATGAATATGTCAATGTAACGGTCAAGTTAAGAAAGCTTGACCGTTTTTTTATTACGGAAAGGAACGTGGTAAATGATAAAATATTTCGATATCTTTGCAGGAATAGGCGGATTTCGCTCAGGACTTGAAAAAGCAGGCGGATTCAAGTGCGTCGGTTATTGTGAAATAGACAAATATGCAAAGAAAGCATACGAAACGTTGTATGATACGGAAAACGAGGTGTATTACGATGACGCAAGAAAAATTGACCCAAACGAACTGCCCAATCTCGACCTTATATGCGGAGGATTCCCTTGTCAAAGCTTTTCAATCGCTGGAAAAAGGGGCGGCTTTGACGATGCAAGAGGAACTCTCTTCTTTGAAATTGCCAGAATTGCCGCCGTCAAAAAACCTAAATATCTGCTGCTTGAGAACGTTCCCGGACTGTTATCGCATGACGGCGGCAGGACGTTTGCGACCATCCTCGGTACATTGGATGAACTGGGGTACGATGTCGAATGGCAGGTGCTTAACAGCGCAAATTTTGGAGTTGCCCAGTCAAGAAAAAGAGTGTTCATTGTCGGATTTCATAGAGAAAAGTGTTCCGGAAAAGTATTGTCTTTCACAGAAGCAAATCCAAAAACTCTTGTCCAAAGAATTCCCGGAAAGGAAGGAAACCGAGTCTACTCCGTTGAGGGACTGAGCATAACGCTTACAAGCCAGGCAGGAGGTTTCGGCGGAAAAACAGGGCTTTATGAAATTTTAGGACTGCCTATAAAGGTCAAAACCAAAACAGGCTATCAGATTGCCTTGCCGGGCGACAGCATAGATCTTGCCTATCCCGATATGAATTCAAGGCGTGGAAGAGTGGGCAAGGAGATAGCCCATACCCTTACAACAAGCTGTAATCAGGGATATTACGCATTGGGGATAGATATGAATCCCGAGCCGAAAGTCACAGAGCTTGCAAGATGTATCACCGCAAGGCAGGACAGCGGTATCGGTCATCACAAAGGCGAAAAATCCGGAGTGTTCCTCATAACAGACCCGATAGCTGTGCTTGACCCTGCAAAAGCAGAAACAAGACAGCAAGGTCGAAGATTTAAACTTCCAAATGAGCCTATGTTTACTTTGACCGTTGCTGACAGACACGGCGTTGTTTACTGCGGATATATCCGAAAGCTTATGCCGTTGGAGTGCTGGCGGCTGCAGGGCTTTACAGATGAGCAGTTTGAAAGGGTCAAAGCTACAGGAATGTCTGACGCTCAGCTTTACAAACAGGCAGGAAATGCCGTAACTACTAACGTTATTGAAGCTCTTGCAAAGTATATTTTAGAAATTGACAAGGAGAATTTGAATGGAACAGATAATCAAAATTTTTGAAAACGAGAAGTTTGGTCGGATCAGGACTATAACTAAAGACGGGGAACCGTGGTTTGTGATTGCAGATGTATGCAGAGCTCTTGAAATCAGAAATTCAAGGATGGTTGCCGGTCGTCTGGACAGGGATGAGCTGATGTCAGTTAAACTGACATCAGGTGGTCAGCGGCGTGAAATGACCGTAATTAACGAAAGCGGACTCTATGCGGTTATTATCAGAAGTGATAAGCCGCAAGCACAATCTTTTCGTAAATGGCTGACTTTCGAGGTGATCCCAACGATCAGACGCACAGGGGGTTACGTCAGCAACGAGGAAATGTTCATAGAAAACTACCTCCCGTTTCTCGACGAGCCGTACCGTGACCTGTTCAGACTTCAGATGACGGCTATCGAAAAGCTGAACGAGCGTATCAGACACGATCAGCCTTTGGTGGAGTTTGCAAATCAGGTAGCAGGAACAGAAAATCTCATCGACATGAACGCAATGGCAAAACTTGCGGCTGATGAGCATTTTAAAATCGGCAGGACAAGGCTGTTCCGCTGGCTAAAATACATGGGAGTGCTTATGGCGAATAACCTCCCCTATCAGCAGTTTATCGACCGTGGATATTTCGCAGTTAAGGAGTCTGTGTTCGAGGTGGACGGGCTGAAAAAGACTTATCAGCAGACGCTTGTGACCGGAAAGGGGCAGGTGTTCATAATCGGACTGCTGAAAAAGTATTACGGAAAGGAGTTTGCATAATGCCGAAAAAGCCAAAATGTCCGCTGATAGGTCAGGACGGCAATATCTTTAACCTAATGGGAATTGCATCGAAAACCTTGAAAAGAAACGGTATGCCGGATAAAGCCAAGGAAATGTGCGAGCGTATCACGTCTTCCGAAAGCTATGTTGAAGCACTGAGCATTATCGACGAATATGTTGAGATCACGTCGACCGATGATGAACAGACAGAAGATGAGGATATGGAAATGGAGATGATGTAATGACGTATTTATTCATAGGAATGATAATCGGAGGGATTATCGGACTGACGGTCGGCAGTCTTGCTGCGGCTTTTAAGGCAGCGGAAAAAGAGATCGCACGTCTGGACAAGGAGGTAAGTGATGCACACAAACAGAATTAAAGCTAAAGTGGACTTCAAGTTTTGTCTCGGCAGTATTCCTGCAATGCTGAGAGCCACAAAGCCCGTACTTTCGGAAAGGCAGTACAAGGAATTGTGCAACGAGGTCAATAAAGCCAACGGCTATCTTGACCAGAAAAGAATAATTTTCAGCTACGTCGATCCGATCATCAAGGGTTGAAAACAGCGTAAAATCAAATATTTAAGCGTAAAATCTAATATTTAATTAAGTCGTTTTGCCAATGACAGAAAACTTCTGTAATTAGCAAAGCGACTTTCTTTCTGTCATTGGCATACGGCAGAAAGGAAAAAAATGAACAGTTTTATGTCATGGGTAGGCGGTAAAAAGGCATTGCGTGACGCAGTGCTTGCAAGGTTTCCGCCGTATTATGAGCGATATATCGAGGTTTTCGGCGGTGCAGGCTGGGTGCTGTTCCGAAAGCCGCCCAGTATGGATTTTGAGGTATACAACGATTTTAACGGAAATCTTGCCAATCTTTATCGCTGTGTCAGGGACAAGCCGAATAAGCTGAAATACAAACTACGGTATGTCCTCGATTCTCGTGAAGATTTCGATTGGATTGCTAGTCTTCACAAGCGAGGTCTGTTCAGCAGATTTCGTGATGTTGACAGGGCGGCAAAGTTTTATCAACTTATTAGATACAGCTACGCAAGTGGACTTGACAGCTTTGGAAGTCAGCCGCATTCAATATGGTCGGATTTTCCGATGATAGACTTGGCGGCAAGGAGATTGCAGAAGGTAGTAGTTGAAAACAAGGATTTTGAAAAGCTCATCAGGCAGTACGACCGCCCTGTCAGCTTTTTTTATTGCGATCCGCCGTACTTTGCAACTGAAAACTACTACAAAGACGTTGGTTTTAAAACCAAGGATCATATTAGGCTCAGGGATTCGCTAATGGATATCAAGGGCAAGTTTCTTGTTTCCTACAATGACTGTCCTGAAATCCGTGAACTTTGGGATAAACCTAATATTCACATTGAGGAGATCAGCAGAGTGAATAATCTGGCGCAGCGATACGACGGCGGCTGTCAGTATGCGGAACTCCTCATATCCAATTACGATACAAGCGAGAGATTACAGGCGGTACGCCAGCTCTCGCTGTTTGACGATGAAACGGACAATTTTGGAGGTATAATTTTATGAAAAAGATAATTTTTGCACAGGTACTCACGACCAACGGAACTACCGAATTTTCGGGACTTTATGATGAAAACGGAAATCCTGTTGTTGTAGAAATGGAGTGCGATGATAACGGAGTGACGCTTACGATATGGCGCAATGCTCCTGAAACAGAACGTCCCGACTGCGGCATCTCGGAGGAAGAAATAGAGAGGACGTGTTCAATGTATGATGACTGTAACGAGTGTCCACTGTGGGATTATTGCAATGAAGATGAGGAGGTTTTGTAAATGAAAATACTTGTTATTGAGCCTGAAAAAGCGCCGTATGAAAAGGAAATCGGCGATGATATTCACGATATGCAGGCAATAGTCGGAGGGTGTATCGAGCCCATATATTTTGAGCCGAAGCAGGACGCTCTTGTCTGGTGCAACGATGAATTTCTGCTTAACGGTTCACAGCCTAATCGTGTTGTGGGAAATGTTCTTGTACATGGAACTTTCTTTGTTTCAGGCAATTATATGAACGAATACGGCGAATGGGACAGCTGTTCGCTTACCGATGAGCAGATCGAAAAGTATTCCAAGACGTTTAAGAACCCTATTATTGCATTGGGGAAAATGGAGATGGCGGATATTGAGGCTCTTTGCGAGGTCTTTGAGGAAACGGAAGAACCTGAAATTACGATGTCATAAACGAAAGGATCAGGTGATGCAAATGAAAATTACAGCAACAATCAACAGATTTGTTGACAAACAGGATTCATCGGTAAAAGCGTATGCCAGTGTTACAATGGACGGAATGTTTGCTGTTCACGGACTGAAAGTAATGGAAACCGAGAAAGGCAGATTTGTAAATATGCCGTCAACTTCATATACCGACCGTGACGGCAACAAGCAGTATTCGGACATTTTTCACGCTATAACAAAAGCAGCGAGAAATGCACTTAATCAGGCTGTTCTGAATGCTTACGATGTCAAACTTCAGCAGATACAGGCAACAGAGATTGAGGTTGAAAATACTCCCGACGAGGAAATGTCCGACGAGCCTGCGGACGAACCTGAACCTGAGATAGCAATGTGAAATATCTCACAAAAGAATACTGTATACTTTGTTGCTTTGGTAGAATTTCTTTGAAAAGACTGGATTATGATGTATCTCTGTGATATAGTGAAAGAAACAAATTTATCGGGGTGATACTATGAAAAAAGCGATAACGATCTTAGCTATATGCAGTCTTCTGCTCACGGCTTGCGGACAGATAGACGATACAGAATCCAAATCGGAAACTACTACTGCAATTGCTTCCGAAAGCACGGCTGGCGAAGATACTGCGGAAACTTCATCGGCAAAAGAAGAAAAGGATACAAGCGAAGCCACAACTACTACGAAAAAGAGTTCGCAGACGTTCTCTTTGCATATTTCAGCCATCAGCTCCGGGAAAGGATTTTTTCATGGAACCAAAAACAAAACAATCTCTGCTCGTTACCGTGGTAGGGGTAACGCTTTTTGTAGCGCTGCTGCGGCTTTCTGACGTTCTGGCCTTTGCCGCAAAGCTGATAGATCTGGTACTGCCCATTCTGGCGGGCGGCATTCTGGCGCTTTTTATCAACGTGCCCATGACCGGTCTGGAAAAGCGGCTGAACCGCCTGTTCGGCAAGGCCAAAAAGCAGCCCTCGGCGAAAGCCATCCACCTTCTCAGCTTTTTCATCACCCTGCTGGGCGTTGTGCTGGTGCGGCACCGCGGCC
>OHTY01000203.1_pt1 | contig 22117 bp, 20 predicted proteins | sample 1579061 | NCBI WGS metagenome assembly OHTY01 (sample SAMEA3879520, study PRJEB24766) | human gut metagenome | biome: human-associated habitat; feature: feces | place: USA | collected 1985/1987 | reverse complement strand
CCGTGGTTGACGTGGCAGACCGTGAGGGCGATGCCCTTTTCCCCGGCCAGCGGGCGCATGAGGCAGAGCAGGGCCATGCTGTCGGCCCCGCCCGAAACAGCCAGCGCGAGATGCTTTTTGCCGTCCAGCAGCTTTTCCCGGGCGCAGAAGCCGCGCACCGTCTGTAAGATCTCTTCGTAGTTCATCAGCGTTTGAAGTCCACATCCATAAAGCGGGTGTGGGCACCATCCCAGCCCAGCGGCACGGTGCTGGTCTCGCCGTGACGGTTCTTTGCCACGATACACTCGGCGGTATCGGCATCCACCTCGGCACCGTCCGGGTTCTGGCTGGCGTAGTAGGAGTCGCGGTACAGGAAGAGGACGCAGTCGGCGTCCTGCTCGATGGCGCCGGATTCCCGGAGGTCGGACAGAATCGGCCGCTTGTCGGTGCGGCTTTCCACCGCACGGGACAGCTGGCTCAGAGCGATGATGGGCACGTTCATCTCTTTGGCCATGATCTTGAGGTTTCGGGTGATGGAGCTGATCTCCTGCACGCGGTTCTCGCTGCGCTGGCCGGTGGTCATCAGCTGCAGATAGTCGATGACCACCAGGCCCAGATTTTCCAGGCGGCGGCACTTGGCGTTCATATCCGCCACGGTCAGCAGTGGGTTATCATCGATACGGATGTCCATGCGGCTGAGGGCGGAGGCGGCCTCGGCGATGCGCTGCCGGTCTCCGCTCTGCCGCCGGACGGCACCTGGCCCATGGGGACCACCCGCTGGGAGAAACGCAACATCGCCGAAGAGATCCCCATCTGGAAGGAAGCGCTGTGTACTCAGTGCAACCACTGCGTCGCCGCCTGCCCGCACTCGGCGATCCGCGCCAAAGTGGTCGCCCCGGAAGAGATGGAGAACGCCCCTGCCAGTCTGCACTCGCTGGACGTAAAATCCCGCGATATGCGCGGACAGAAATACGTTCTGCAGGTCGCCCCGGAAGACTGCACCGGCTGCAACCTGTGCGTCGAAGTGTGCCCGGCAAAAGACCGCCAGAACCCGGAGATCAAGGCCATCAATATGATGTCCCGCCTGGAGCATGTGGAAGAGGAGAAGGTCAATTACGAGTACTTCCTCAACCTGCCGGAAATCGACCGCAGCAAACTGGAGCGCATTGATATTCGCACCTCACAGCTGATCAGCCCGCTGTTTGAATACTCCGGCGCCTGCTCGGGCTGTGGCGAAACGCCGTATATCAAACTGCTTACCCAGCTGTACGGCGACCGAATGCTGATTGCCAATGCCACCGGCTGCTCCTCCATTTACGGCGGCAACCTGCCCTCGACACCGTACACTACCGACGCCAACGGCCGCGGCCCGGCGTGGGCCAACTCGCTGTTTGAGGATAACGCCGAATTCGGGCTCGGCTTCCGCTTGACCGTCGACCAGCATCGCCAGCGCGTGATGCGCCTGCTGAGCGAATTCGCCGACAAGCTGCCGGCAGAGCTGAACGCGGCGCTGCACGCCGAGGCGACGCCGGAAGTTCGCCGCGAACAGGTGGCGGCCCTGCGTCAGGCGCTGGCCGGCGTGGCGGGAGCTGAAGAGCTGCTGACCGATGCCGACGCGCTGGTGGAGAAATCCGTCTGGCTGATCGGCGGCGACGGCTGGGCTTACGATATCGGCTTCGGCGGCCTGGACCATGTACTGAGCCTGACGGAAAACGTCAATATTCTGGTGCTGGACACTCAGTGTTACTCCAACACCGGCGGGCAGGCGTCAAAAGCCACCCCGCTGGGAGCAGTGACTAAGTTTGGCGAGCATGGCAAACGCAAGGCGCGTAAAGATCTGGGCGTCAGCATGATGATGTACGGTCATGTTTATGTGGCGCAAATTTCGCTGGGCGCGCAGCTGAACCAGACGGTAAAAGCGATTCAGGAAGCGGAAGCCTATCCGGGGCCATCGCTGATCATCGCCTATAGCCCTTGCGAAGAGCATGGCTACGATCTGGCGCTCAGCCACGACCAGATGCGTCAGCTGACCGCCACCGGCTTCTGGCCGCTCTACCGCTTCGACCCGCGTCGGGCAGATGAAGGCAAGATCCCGCTGGCGCTAGATTCCCGTCCGCCATCAGACGCGCTGGCCGAGACGCTGCTTAATGAGCAACGTTTCCGCCGCCTGAACGCCCAGCAGCCTGAAGTGGCGGAGCAGCTATGGAAAGACGCCGCCGCCGATCTGCAGAAGCGCTATGACTTCCTCGCCCAGCTGGCTGGCAAAGCGGAGAAATCGCCAAGCGAAGGTTAACCGCCCCGTCACCTTTGTCCATAAAAAAAGCCCGAACACAACGTTCGGGCTTGTCGTTTTACCGATAAACAACATCATTCCGCAGAATGAGACGGCAACAATAAATTATTGGCATGACAATAAAGGCATATAACGCGCAAATAATACGTGATTAGCCCGGGCATGTATAATTTTTATTTTGTATATTATCTATAAATGCATTCAGCATAATTATCACCATTTCATTGGTATTATTTATTTTAGATTTTACTTATATCGTAACAATTGAGTCTTACCGGATCTCAGACCGCTCCTTTAGCATGAGTTCACTTCCCACCCGGAAGTTAAAACATAAAAACAGTTAAAGGAATTTCTTCATGAAAAGAAAAGTACTGGCCCTCGTTATTCCGGCTTTATTAGCCGCCGGTGCCGCGCATGCGGCGGAAATTTATAATAAAGACGGGAATAAATTAGATCTCTATGGCAAGGTAGATGGTCTGCATTATTTCTCCAGCGACTCGAAAAAAGACGGCGATCAAACTTATTTACGTTTTGGCTTTAAAGGCGAAACCCAGATCAACGATATGCTTACCGGCTATGGCCAGTGGGAATATAACGTTCAGGCCAACAACACCGAGACCTCCAGCGATCAGGCGTGGACCCGTCTGGCATTCGCCGGTATCAAAGTGGGCGATTATGGCTCCTTCGACTACGGTCGTAACTACGGCGTGCTGTACGACGTTGAAGACTGGACCGATATGCTGCCGGAGTTCGGCGGCGACTCCTACACCTATGCGGATAACTTTATGGCAGGCCGCGCCAACGGCGTCGCAACCTACCGTAACAGCGATTTCTTCGGTCTGGTGGAGGGTCTGAACTTCGCCCTGCAGTATCAGGGCAAAAACGAAGGCCAGAACGCGCAGGATATCAACGTCGGCACCAATAACCGCAGCAGCGACAGCGATGTTCGCTTCGACAATGGCGATGGTTTCGGCCTCTCCACTTCCTACGGCTTCGGCATGGGCATCAGCGCGGCGGCAGCTTACACCTCGTCTGACCGTACTAACGATCAGATGACCCAGACCAACGCGCGCGGCGATAAAGCGGAAGCCTGGACCGCCGGCCTGAAGTACGACGCCAACGATATCTACCTGGCGACCATGTACTCTGAAACCCGCAATATGACCCCGTACGGCAATGACGGCGTGGCCAATAAAACGCAAAACTTCGAAGTCACCGCGCAGTATCAGTTCGACTTCGGCCTGCGTCCGGCCATCTCCTACCTGCAGTCCAAAGGCAAAGATCTGTACAATAACGGCCGCTATGCCGATAAAGATCTGGTCAAATATATGGACGTTGGCGCGACCTATTACTTCAACCGTAATATGTCCACCTATGTTGATTACAAAATCAACCTGCTGGATGGTAACGACAAATTCTACGAAGACAACGGTATCTCTACCGATAACATCGTCGCCCTGGGCCTGGTTTACCAGTTCTGATGCGCCTGCCCGCCGGTTCCGGCGGGCTTTCCCCCACCCGCCTCGCTGCAGATAAAACAAAACGCTATATCTCGCGGACTAAAATAGCCGTCCGTTTAATGATATAGTCATGGCCAGTCAGTGCTTGCCCGAGGACGTCCATCATGCACCACCATCCGGTTAAATCTTCCCGAATTATCTCCGTCGCCTACGATGACGCCTCCGCCACACTGGAAATCTATTTCTATCACCAGCCGCCATTACAATATACCGGGGTCCCACCGCGTATTTTTCATGATTTTTTACAGGTGGTGTCAAAAGGCCGGTATTATGACGGGGTGATCAAAGGAAAATTTCCCGAACGCAAGCTAAGTTAATGTCAAAGTGTGACTGCGGTCATGATACAAAACGTGCCCTAATACCGTACAATATGAAGGGATACTTAAACAGGAGGTTTTATGAGCAGAATGATTCTTGTCCCTATCGATATCTCTGATAAAGAATTTACTGAACGCATTATCAGTCACGTTGAATCGGAAGCGCGGATTGACGACGCCGAGGTGCATTTCCTCACCGTGATCCCTTCTCTGCCCTATTATGCCTCACTGGGAATGGCCTATACCGCTGAGCTTCCCGGCATGGATGAGCTGCGTGAGGGTTCTGAAACGCAATTGAAAGAGATCGCGAAGCAGTTCTCCATCCCGGAAGACCGGATGCATTTTCACGTCGCGGAAGGATCGCCAAAAGATAAAATCCTTGCGCTGGCCAAGTCGCTGCCAGCCGACCTGGTGATCATCGCTTCGCACCGACCGGATATCACAACTTATCTGCTGGGCTCCAACGCCGCCGCGGTGGTTCGTCACGCCGAGTGCTCGGTACTGGTGGTCCGCTAACGCCGCAGCCCGCCGCCCGGCGGGCTTTTTATTTCCGCATCAGCCGCCCCCGCCTGGCTGCTCGCTGCCGAAAGTGCCGGAAAGATGCTGACATTCCGCCCCTGAATCCGTACCATACACGCCACGGTTGCCTGTCAAACCTCAATAATTGCTACGCGCCAGCGCCACGTTGTTCAGCGGCTGGCAGAATGCGTGCTCTTCTGATGCCACACTATGAATTGAGCCACTATTACATGCTGCAAAACCAAGAAATCAGTAAAAAAGAAAAGTACAACATCGATAAGCTGCAGAAACGTCTGCGCCGCAACGTCGGTGAGGCGATTGCCGACTTCAATATGATTGAAGAGGGCGACCGCATTATGGTTTGTCTTTCAGGCGGCAAGGACAGCTATACCATGCTGGAGATCCTGCGCAATCTGCAGAAAAGCGCGCCCATCTCCTTCTCGCTGGTGGCGGTGAACCTCGATCAGAAGCAGCCAGGGTTCCCGGAGCATATTCTGCCGGCGTATCTGGAGCAGCTGGGGGTTGAATACAAGATTGTCGAAGAGAACACCTACGGCATCGTCAAAGAGAAGATCCCGGAAGGAAAAACCACCTGCTCGCTGTGCTCTCGCCTGCGTCGCGGCATCCTCTATCGTACCGCCACCGAGCTCGGGGCGACCAAGATCGCCCTCGGCCATCATCGCGACGATATCCTGCAGACGCTGTTTTTGAATATGTTCTACGGCGGCAAAATGAAAGGGATGCCGCCGAAGCTGATGAGCGACGACGGCAAACACATCGTCATCCGCCCGCTGGCCTACTGCCGCGAAAAGGACATCGAGCGCTTCTCCCAGGCCAAAGGCTTCCCTATTATTCCGTGCAACCTGTGCGGTTCGCAGCCAAACCTGCAGCGCCAGGTGATCGCCGATATGCTCCGCGACTGGGATAAGCGTTATCCTGGGCGCATTGAAACCATGTTCAGCGCGATGCAGAACGTGGTGCCTTCGCACCTGAGCGACGTCAATCTGTTTGATTTTAAAGGTATCACCCACGGCTCAGAGGTGGTGGATGGTGGCGATCTGGCGTTTGACCGGGAAGATATTCCCCTGCAGCCCGCCGGCTGGCAGCCGGAAGAAGAAGACGCCCGTCTCGATGAGCTGCGTCTGAACGTAGTGGAAGTGAAATAACCCTCACGCGTCTCAGGCAGCCGCCTGAGACGCACTCTCCTGCCCTTACTTCAGCAGTCGTACGCGGCAGGATTTACCTTTGATCTTGCCATTTTGTAACTGCTTATACGCCTTCTGCGCCATATTCTGGCGGATCGCCACATAGACGTGGGCAGGGTGGACGGTAATTTTGCCGATATCGGCACCATCAAAGCCCATATCCCCGGTCAGGGCTCCCAGCACATCTCCCGGGCGCATTTTCGCCTTTTTCCCGCCGTCGATACACAGCGTCGCCATCTCCGCCGTCAGCGGCGCGATGGTGTTGCCCGTCGGCGCCGGCAGCCAGTTCAGGGAAAGCTGCAGCATGTCGGCCAGAATAGTGGCGCGCTGCGCCTCTTCCGGCGCACAGAAGCTGATGGCCAGCCCTTGTTCACCGGCGCGGGCGGTACGGCCGATGCGGTGAACATGCACCTCCGGATCCCAGGCCAGCTCGAAATTCACCACCAGCGCCAGGGATTTGATGTCCAGACCGCGGGCAGCGACGTCGGTCGCCACCAGAACCCGGACGCTGCCGTTAGCGAAGCGCACCAGCGTCTGATCGCGATCGCGCTGCTCAAGGTCACCATGCAGCGACAAGGCGCTCTGCCCGGCGGCGTTGAGCGCATCGCAGACCGCCTGGCAATCGCGTTTGGTATTGCAGAACACCACGCAGGATGCGGGCTGATGCTGGCTGAGCAGGCGCTGCAGCAGGGCAATCTTACCGTGGCGGGAAACTTCAAAGAACTGCTGCTCAATCGCCGGGAGCGCATCGACAGTGTCGATCTCAATGGTCTGCGGATTGCGCTGCACCCGGCCGCTGATCGCCGCGATTGCCGCCGGCCAGGTAGCAGAAAACAGCAGCGTCTGCCGGTCAGCCGGTGCGAAGCGGATCACCTCATCAATGGCATCGCTAAAGCCCATATCGAGCATGCGGTCCGCTTCGTCCATCACCAGGGTCTGCAGCGCGTCAAGGGAGACCGTTCCCTTCTGCAGATGATCGAGCAGACGGCCCGGGGTGGCGACGATAATATGCGGGGCATGCTGCAGGGAATCTCGCTGGGCGCCAAAGGGCTGCCCGCCGCAGAGCATCAGAATCTTGATGTTCGGCAGGCAGCGCGCCAGGCGGCGCAGCTCGCCGGCGACCTGATCGGCCAGCTCGCGGGTCGGGCACAACACCAGCGACTGGGTCTCGAAGCGCGGCGGATCGATATGCTGCAGCAGACCCAGCCCAAATGCGGCCGTTTTTCCGCTGCCGGTCTTTGCCTGCACGCGCACATCTTTCCCCGCGAGGATCGCCGGCAGGGCGGCGGCCTGAACCGGGGTCATCGACAGATAACCCAGCTCGTTAAGGTTGGCTAATTGGGCGGCAGGTAAAACAGTCAGGGTAGAAAAAGCGGTCACAATGTATTCTCGTATTAAAAGGCAGACAATCTGCAGGCGCGTATCCTCGCAGATCTCCGCGCCTGATGCGACAATTTAATCGGCTCTTCGTCAGGCGGCGGATCGGGCTGGGGCTGCGGACGCGGTCGTGGGTCGGGTAAAGGAGCCGGATCGTTCGGCTCGGGCGAGATAGGGATAGACTGGGCTGTCAGCCCTGAAGCGTAATACATAGAGGCCTCCCGGAGAGTGATACGGGCGTACCCGCAGGCGTCAACGGCCAGAAACCGTCGGGTGTCTTAGTAAGGGTAGAAGCTGGTCCGGAGAGCGCAAAAAAAAAAGCCGACTCAACAAAGCCGGCGTCGTACGAATCAATTGTGCTATGCAGTAATTCAAAAAAGGAAGTAAGACAATATGGAGCGCAACGCCCATCGCTTGACGTTGCATTCACCTGCGAGAGAGATATTGCCCTGAATGGGTAGATGGTTTATTGATTTCGCTCAAACATTGCCGGGTTTTCCCGGCACTACAGCCGCTAAAAGGCGATTCTTTACAGCCATTTACTGCGATGTAACCACCACGCAACACCACCGATGACAACGACTAACATCAAACAAAAAAGGCTAAACCCCAGATGCCAGCTGTTGCCAGGGATCCCGCCGAGGTTGACGCCGAACAGGCCGGTTAAAAAGGTGCTGGGTAGAAACACCATCGCCATCAATGACATGGTATAGGTCCGCCGCGCCAGCGACTCCTGCATAATCTGGGCGATCTCGTCGCTCATGATCGCCGTCCGCGCGATACAGCTGTCGATCTCATCCAGACCGCGCCCCAGCCGCTCGGCGATATCCTGCATTCGCCGCCGCTGATCGTCACTCATCCACGGCAGCCGCTCGCTGGCCAGCCGGGCATAAACGTCGCGCTGCGGCGCCATATAGCGGCGCATCACAATCAGCTGCTTACGCAGCAGCGCGAGAAATCCGCGCGGCGGCACCTGCTGATCGAGCAGGTCGTCTTCCAGGTCGATAATGCGATCGTGCAGTTGTTCGATAAACTCGCTGGCATGATCGGTCAACGCATCGCAGACCTCCACCAGCCAGCTGCCGCCGTCCGTCGGGCCATTACCTTCCTTCAGGTCGCCCAGCACATCGTCCAGCGCCAGCACTTTGCGCTGACGAGTGGAGACGATCAGCCGCTCATCCATATACAGGCGCATCGCCACCAGCTGGTCGGGCCGCTCATCAGTACTGCCGTTGATACAGCGCAGGGTGATCAGCGCCCCGTCACCGATCCGCGTCACCCGCGGCCGGGTGCTCTCTCCCGCCAGGGCATCGCGTACGTTATTGGGCAGCAACGGGGTGGCCGCCAGCCAGTCGGCGCTGTCGCTATGGGTATAGTTGAGATGCAGCCAGCAAGGCTTGTCTTTGTCGATAATATCGTCATCGGCGAGCGGCTTAACGCCCCCCTGCCCGTCGAGCACCCACGCGAAGATCGCGTCCGGTATCTGCAACTCCGAGCCTTTAATCGCGTCCACTCAACCTCCGTTAATCCATATCTGCTAAATTACGCGCCTTCTCTATAAGGTACGCGAAAGCGCGCATTCTTGCTTTTAATAACCCGGAAATACAGGCCTAGTCGCTTCATTGAAAAGCGCTTTCGCCCCCGGTCGCGGCGTTCCCCTCATTTAACGTTAAAACTTAGTGAAATCAAGTTCTTCACGATTCAACACATACAGAGCGACGTTTTGCCGTTTATTTTGCAACTTCTTGCTGTATTATGCTGTTTATTGCGTTAATTTGCGGAGTCAATGGCCATGCATAAGCTCGCCAGGCAAAAACATATTCTCGACAGGCTTAGCGAAACCGGTCAGCTGAGCATCAGCGAACTGGTTGCAGAGCTGCAGGTGTCGGCCGATACCATTCGCCGCGATCTGAGCGACCTGGAACAACAGGGCGTGCTGCAGAAAAGCCACGGCGGGGCCATCGCCCTTAACGTCCCGGCCATGACGCGCCAGGGCAGAAACGCTCTTCTCACCCAGACCAAGCAGCGCCTGGGTCAGCAGGTCGCCGCGCGCATTCCCTCTGGCTCGACGCTGTTTCTCGACGCCGGAAGCACGCTGCTGGCGGTGGCAGCCCAGCTGAAAGGGCCGTTGACCGTGATCACGGCTTCTCTGGATATCGCTCAGCTGTTCAGCGACCGTGCCGATATCCAGCTTATCCTGCTTGGCGGCCAGTGGGATAGTAAACAACGGCTGTTCGCCGGCAGCGCCACCCTGTCGCTGGTCACCCGCTACCGGGCCGATATCGCCATTCTCGGCGCCTGCGCGCTCCATGCCGGGCTGGGGCTGAGCGCCAGCCAGGAAGCTGATGCCGACGTTAAACGCGCCATGCTGGCCGCCAGCGCCGAGCACTGGCTGGTGGCGGACCATACCAAACTCAACCGCTGCGAACCGTGGCGGGTGGCCGGACTCAGCGACATTCACCATCTTTTTCTTGATCGTCCCTGGGCTGAGCTGGGGGATGATCCCGCCCTCTCTGTACATATTGCTGACGCTTAACAACGTGGAGAACCTGATGAGTAACAACACGATAAATATCGCCCTGATTGGCTACGGATTCGTCGGTAAGACCTTCCACGCGCCGCTTATCCGTTCGGTGCCGGGGCTGAACCTGGCGTTCGTCGCTTCCCGCGATGAAGAGAAGGTCAAACGCGACCTGCCGGACGTCACGGTGATCGCCTCCCCGGAAGCTGCGGTCCAGCATCCGGACGTTGACCTGGTGGTCATCGCCTCCCCTAACGCCACGCACGCCCCGCTGGCCCGCCTGGCGCTGAACGCCGGCAAACATGTGGTGGTGGATAAGCCCTTTACCCTCGATATGCAGGAGGCCCGGGAGCTGATCGCCCTGGCGGAGGAGAAACAGCGTCTGCTTTCCGTCTTCCATAACCGCCGCTGGGACAGCGACTATCTCGGGATCCGTCAGGTGATTGAGCAAGGCACCCTCGGCGCGGTGAAACATTTCGAGTCGCATTTCGACCGCTTCCGCCCGGAAGTCCGCGTGCGCTGGCGCGAGCAGAACGTCCCGGGCAGCGGCTTGTGGTTCGACCTGGGGCCGCACCTGATCGACCAGGCGCTGCAGCTATTTGGTTTGCCGCAGTCGGTGCAAGGTAACATAGCCACCCTGCGCGACGGGGCGGAGATCAACGACTGGGCGCATGTGGTATTAAACTACCCGGCGCATAAAGTGATCCTGCACTGCAGCATGCTGGTCGCGGGCGGCTCGTCGCGCTTCACGGTGCACGGCGATAAAGGTAGCGTTATCAAAGCGCGGGCCGACCAACAGGAGAGCCAGCTGCTGGCGGGCGTGGTACCGGGCAGCGCCGGCTGGGGCCAGGATGACGACCCGCTGGTTATCTATGATGCCTCGCTGCAGGCCCACGCGCAGGCTACCCCGCAGGGCGATCAGCGCCAGTACTATATGCTGATCCGCGATGCGCTGAAGGGCCAGATCGCCAATCCGGTGCCGCCGGTGGAAGCGCTGGCGGTGATGGCCGTTCTGGAAGCGGCGGTGCGCTCTGCTGAAAGTGGTATGGTGCAGACCCTGGACCTGTCCGACGACGAGCGCAACACGCTGCGCTAATCCGCCCTGTTCTCCGGTTACCTGCGCGGCCCGCAGGTAACCGGTACTTTTGCTCCACATTAGAAAAAATCACTATCTATCCGCAGATTAACATTGCTTTATCCTGCTCCATGGCGCAAAGCACCGCTGGAAATTTCAGCCAATTGGGAGGAGGATAGAATGCAGATCGATCGTAATGAGAAAGAGGTTGCTGACGCTGTGGACGCGGCAACCGTACTACCGGACAGGAGAAGCGCATGTATTACACGTTAGGAGATACCACTCTCCATTTTTATCGCTATCAGTGCAAATTTTACGTCGCCCACTGGGAAGGGGGTAACGTGATGAGCGAAAAATTTAAATCGTTTATCGAACAGATCACTGAGAAGACCGGGCTGGATGCGAAACGCGTCGAGACCGCCGCGCGCGATTATTTTACTAACGTGGATTAACAGGCAGTGCTGTTCGTAAGAGACAAGCTGGTGCGGTAGCCGCGCAGGCTAACCCCACCTTTCACCGCCAGGACGCCTCGCGCCGCCTGGCGGCTTCTCTATTCTGCCAGCATTAAACGGTAGTCAGTTTTGCCAGAATGGCGGCGAAGGCGTCATTAACCTTATCGCCGGCGAGCAGTTTTTTACGCAACGTGAAGCTTCTGCCGCTGGAACGGATCAGCAGCCGGACTTTCGCATCATTATTGCTGCGTTCAACTACGGCAACATCCCGCAAGGGAATAACGTAGGTATCGGCATAGAGCCCCGGCGTAAATATCATCGACTCGCCGCTCACGCCAATCACCACCCGATTTTGCAGACGATAGCCATTGCACAGCGCAACAATACCGGCGGCAATAAATACTCCGCCTATACCCATGCCAATCATTAAAATAATGATCCCGGCGATGAGCGCAAGCGCCCCTTGGGGATAAAAGCCTGAGGCATTAAAGGTTAATAGCTGCTGGTTATCAGCCTCGCCCACTGCCGTGGTTGATCGCCAGGGCGTAAATCCGGCATTAATCCGCGTTTGCAAGCTGAACAGGCTACCCACCAGAAAGATCACGCTGGCGGGCACCATCACGATGCCGCCAACAAACGCCAGGACGATGGCCAGATAAGGGTAGCGGCCTGACAGCATTATGCTGATCGCCTGAACCACCACGGCAATAAACAGGGCCAGCACCAGCCAGGACCATACGCCGTCCGCCCGACTATGGAAGTTCAGCTGTCCTTCATCAAGTAATAAATTTCGCGCGACAAAACAGATAATAATATTGACGAACAGGCCTATCCAGGCCAGCTTGTGCACATGCTTCATACCCTACTCCATTATGGTTTTTACTATTCCATTTCCAGGCATTATTAAATACAGTCTCAATGCCGGCTGGATAGTAGCAAAGCGGTACGCAAGATCAATAAAAAGCGCGCGGTCTCCTCACATTCTAATTTATATTCAGCGTGATATTGTTAGTTATCATTTATCGTAATTATATAAACCATCCTATATATTGGCGCTATATATTTTCAGCGCAATAATATCGCCCTGCCGCCAGGCAGGGCGTCGCAGATTAACGCTCCTCAAGCGCCGCCACCGGCGCCGGCGCGCTTTTCCTGCGCAGCAGATAGCCTGCAGCAAGGATCAGCAGCCATACCGGGATCAGGCAGACGGAGATGCGGATGTCCGGGGTCAGATACATCACCCCGAGGATCGCGGCGAGAAACAGCAGACACAGCCAGTTTGTCAGGGGATAGGCGAAACTCTGGAAAGCCGTTACCTTCCCCGCCCGCTGCATGGCGCGGCGGAACTTAAGATGAGTGATGCAGATCATCGCCCAGTTGATGACCAGGGCGGCCACCACCAGGGCCATCAGCAGGGCAAAGGCTTTCCCGGGCATCACATAGTTAATCACCACGCAAAGCGCCGTGGCGACGGCGGATACCGCCAGGGCGGTCAATGGGATCCCGCGGTGGTTCACCCGCAGCAGCGCACGCGGGGCGTTGCCCTGCTGAGCCAGGCCGAACAGCATCCGGCTGTTGCAGTAGACGCAGCTGTTGTAGACCGACAGCGCGGCGGTGAGCACCACCAGATTGAGGGCGTTGGCCACAATATTGCTGTCAATGGCGTGAAAGATCAGCACAAAGGGGCTTCCCCCTTCCACGACGTTCCGCCACGGGTAGAGTGACAGCAGGACCGCCAGCGACCCCACGTAAAACAGCAGAATACGGTAGATCACCTGGTTGGTGGCTTTGGGAATGGTTTTATGCGGTTCGTCGGCTTCCGCCGCGGTGATCCCCACCAGCTCAAGCCCGCCGAAGGAGAACATGATCACCGCCATGGCCATCACCAAGCCCGTGATGCCGTTAGGGAAAAATCCCCCGTCCTGCCACAGGTTGGCCACCGTCGCCGCCGGGCCGCCGTGACCGCTAAATAACAGATAGCAGCCAAAGGCGATCATGCTGATGATGGCGGCCACTTTGACAATCGAGAACCAGAACTCCAGCTCGCCATACACTTTGACGTGCGTCAGGTTGATGGCGTTGATCGCCACGAAGAAGATCGCCGCCGACAGCCAGGTGGGTACCTCCGGCCACCAGTACTGAATATAGATCCCCACCGCCGTCAGCTCCGCCATGCTTACCAGCACGTACAACACCCAGTAATTCCAGCCGGACATAAACCCGGCGAAGGGCCCCCAGTAGCGGTTGGCGAAATGGCTGAACGACCCCGCCACCGGCTCCTCTACCACCATTTCGCCAAGCTGACGCATGATAAAGAAAGCGATAACCCCGGCGATGGCGTACCCCAGCAGGACCGACGGGCCTGCCATACGGATCGTTTGCGCGATACCTAAAAACAGTCCGGTGCCGACCGCCCCCCCGAGGGCGATCAACTGGATGTGGCGGTTTTTTAACCCGCGTTTTAACTGATGCTCTTGCTGCGTTGTCATCTCTGACCTGCCCCTGTCTGTAAAAAGTCACGTTCGCCGGTAGCAACTTTCAGGCCAGCGGAGCGTCTTGCAGCGTCAGACAAAAATTAATTAATTGAAATATATTCAAATATTCTTTTCAAATCAGTTCCGGTAGCTGGTCATGTCGGCGCCGACCTGGCGCATCACACGCGAAAACTGGCAAGATAACGCACAGATCATGAGAAAAAGAGCGGATTAATGCATGAACCTGACCCGTTTTGGTGCATCCGGTTTGCCGCCGTCCGCTCAGGCTTCACGCCAGGCAAAAAACTGTTAGGCTGGTAGCCACTTTTACGTTCCGCTAGTGGCCACTATGTACAACATCGACGACTATGATCTGAAAATACTTACCCTGCTGCAGGCCAATGGCCGTTTAACCAATCAGGAGCTGAGCGAGCTTATCGGCCTGTCCGCTTCCCAGTGTTCGCGCCGCCGTATCGCCCTTGAACAGGCACAGCTTATCCTCGGCTACCATGCGCGTCTGGCGCCGGATGCAGCCGGGCAGGAGATGCTTGGCCTGATTGAGGTGCGTCTGCTGAATCACACCCCGCAATGCGTGGAGAGCTTTCATCAGATGCTCAGTGAAGTGGACGCCATTCTGGACGCCTGGAAAACCACCGGCGACGCCGATTATCTGCTGCGGGTAACGGTCCCGGACCTGCCCGGTCTGAGCCATTTGATCAGCCATATTCTGGCGCAAAACAAAGGGGTGGCCCATCTGAAAACCGCCGTCGTGCTCAACCGCCTGAAAGAGAACGGCCAGCTGATGCCGGGCACGACCCCGCTGCGCTGAACCGGGGCACAGTGCCCTGCGCTGGTGCAGACTCGGGGCCAGACAATGCGCGACAAGCGGAAAATTCGCACAATTCACGCATTCGGAAACCATAAAACGCACGACCCGTGCAATTTTCTCTTCCTGTCAGAACAACAGGTTAGGCTAAACCACGGCTATTTTTTCCGCAAACGCTCGCCAGGGCACGCTCCTCTGGTGCGATTTTTGCAAACAAGAGCTTATCCTTGTTAACGAAAAGATAGTGCTTATTTATGGATAACGTCCTTTCCCCTGAAAAACTGACCCACACCTGGCTGGAGGATGCCCTGGCGCTGCTGTTCGGCACGCTGATGATCTCCTTTGGCATTATCCTCTTTCGCCAGGCTGGCGCCCTGACCGGCGGGACGGCGGGTATGGCCTTTCTGATCCACTATGCCACCCACTTGCCGTTCGGCGTGGTTTTCTTCGCCATTAATCTGCCCTTCTACTGGCTCTCCGTCCGGCGGATGGGCGCCGCCTTCACGCTGAAAACCTTCTGCGCGGTCGGACTGGTGTCGCTGTTCTCCGACCTGCACGGCTACTTTATCCATGTCGATCGCCTGAACCCCTATTACGCCACCCTCTTCGGCAACATCATGGTCGGCATCGGCTTTGTGGTGCTGTTCCGCCATAAAGCGAGTCTCGGCGGCGTCAATATTCTGGCCCTCTATCTGCAGGATAAAAGCGGCATCCGCGCCGGTAAATTCCAGATGGTAGTGGACGCCTGCATCGTCACCGCCTCGCTGTGGGTGGTTAGCCTGCCGATGCTGCTGGTCTCTGTCCTCGGCGCCGTGATTTTGAATTCGATTATCGCCATGAACCACCGCCCCGGACGCTATGCGGTGTAATGGCTTCACCTTTAACGGTCACTTCAGGAGTAACCACTGTGTTCCAGAACGTTGACGCCTACGCGGGCGATCCTATCCTGTCCCTGATGGAAGCCTTTCAACAGGATCCCCGGGCAGACAAAGTTAACCTCAGCATCGGGCTGTACTATAACGAGCAGGCCATCATTCCTCAGCTGGAGGCGGTCCGTCAGGCCGCTGACCGGCTGCAGAGCCAGTTGCAAAAGGCCAGCCTCTATCTGCCGATGGAGGGACTGGCGCCCTATCGCCGCGCCGTCCAGACCCTGCTGTTTGGCGAACATCATCCGGCGTTGCGTGCCGGACGCATCGCCACCATCCAGACGCTGGGCGGCTCCGGCGCGCTGAAGGTGGGCGCAGATTTCCTCAAGCGCTACTTCCCCGACTCCGCGGTCTGGGTCAGCGATCCAACCTGGGAGAACCATGTGGCCATCTTTGCCGGGGCGGGCTTCGAGGTGCATACCTATCCCTGGTTCGACAGGGCCACCCGCGGGGTGAATTTCCCCGCTATGCTCGCCGCCCTCCAGCAGCTGCCGCCGCGCAGCATTGTGCTGCTTCACCCTTGCTGCCATAACCCGACGGGGGCCGATCTCACCCGCGAGCAGTGGGATCGCGTGATTGAGGTGCTGATCGGCAGGGAGCTGATCCCATTCCTTGATATCGCCTACCAGGGCTTCGGCCGCGGACTGGACGAGGATGCCTATGCCATTCGCGCCATCGCCAGCGCCGGGCTGACGGCGCTGGTCAGCAACTCGTTCTCGAAGATTTTTTCGCTGTACGGCGAGCGCGTCGGCGGCCTGTCGGTGGTCTGTGACAACGCCGATGCCGCCGGGCGCGTGCTGGGCCAGTTGAAAGCCACCGTGCGCCGCAACTACTCCAGCCCGCCGGGGTTTGGCGCCCAGGTGGTGTCGCAGGTGCTCAACGATCCCGAGCTGAATGCCCTGTGGCAGGAAGAAGTGGAGGCCATGCGCACCCGCATCAGCGCCATGCGCGTCGCGCTGGTGAAGGCCCTGCAGGCAGCCCTGCCGGCGGGGGATTTTTCCTATCTGCTGACCCAGCGCGGCATGTTCAGTTACACCGGCTTTAGCGCCGATCAGGTAGACGTTCTGCGTCAAGAGCATGGCATCTATCTGATCGCCAGCGGTCGGGTCTGCGTGGCCGGGCTCAACCACGGCAATATTGCGCGGGTAGCCAGCGCCTTCGCCGCGGTCTGCGCACGCTAGCCGGGTCAACCCCGGCGCGGTAGAGCGATTAATCGCGACGCAGCCGGCGAGCCAGGCGGGTCCCCAGCGTCTGAATAAGCTGGACAATAACAATCAGCACCAGGGCGGTGGTGAGGGTGGCAAAGGCGTCGAAGCGCTGATAGCCATAGGTGATCGCCAGGTCGCCAATTCCGCCGCCGCCCACCGTTCCTGCCATGGCGGTCGCACCAAGCAGGCCGATGGTCGCCGTGGTAAGGGCCAGAATCAGCGACGCTGCCGCCTCCGGCAGCATAAAATGCCAGACCGTCTGCAGGGGGGTCGCGCCCATAGCATCCGCGGCTTCGAGGATCCCCTCATCCACCTCCAGCAGTGAGCTCTCCACCAGCCGGGCAATGTAGGGGGCGACAAAAACGATCAGCGGCACGATGGCCCCCGCGGTGCCGATAGTGGTGCCCACCAGCAGTCGGGTAAAGGGCAGGATCACAATCAGCAAAATGATAAACGGCAGCGAGCGCAGCACGTTAATCAGCGGATTCAGCGCCTGATGCACCACCGGGTTGGCCACGATGCCGCCGGGACGGCAAACCACCAGCACAATCCCCAGCGGGACGCCGATCAGCGCGCCAAAGCCCAGCGAGACGGCGACCATAATCAGGGTGTCATGCAGCGCCAGCAGGAACTGAACGCCGGTGATGGCGGTATCAATAAGATCAAACATGGGTGATTTTCACTCCTGCATCGGCCAGATGGGTGATGGCGCGTTCGGTTTCGTCAGGCTCGCCGAGGAGCTGCACAATCATAAATCCCAGAATCCGGCCCTGAACTTCAGACATGCTGGCAAACAGGATATTCACCTCGACAGCATACTCGCGGATCAGGTGGTTAATAATCGGCTGCTGCGCCGTCGCGCCGACAAATTCGAGGCGTAAAGCCCGGGCGCCGTTATCGCGCTGCAGGAACGACGCCACCCGCTGCGGCAGGCGGTCGTGCACCACCGACTGCACGAAACTGGCAGTGACCGGATGCTGCGGCTGAGCAAAGAGATCAAAAACCGCCCCCTGTTCAACGATACGGCCCGCCTGCATCACCGCCACCTTGTGACAGATTTTCTGGATCACCGACATCTCATGGGTGATCAGTACGATGGTGATGCCATACCGACGATTAATCTCCTGCAAAAGCATTAAGATCTGCACCGTAGTGTGGGGGTCGAGCGCCGAGGTGGCTTCATCGCACAGAAGGACCGACGGGTTGGTGGCCAGCGCCCGGGCAATACCGACCCGCTGCTTTTGTCCGCCCGACAGCTCATTAGGGTAGCTGTGGATTTTGTCGCTCAGATCGACGAACGCCAGCAGTTCCGCCACCCGCGCCTGGATAAAGGCCTTGTCGCGCCCCTGTAAAATAAGCGGGATGGCGATGTTATGAAAAACGGTTTTCGAATTCAGCAGATTAAAATTCTGAAAGATCATGCCGATATCTTTTTTGATGGCCTGCAGGCGCTGGCCGCTGCAGTCCTGTAGCGGCTCGCCGTTTAACAGTACCTCGCCCTCGCCAGGCGTTTCCAGACGATTAATCAGCCGTAATAAGGTGCTTTTTCCTGCCCCGCTGTAGCCAATAATGCCAAAAATATCGCCTCGCTCAATGCTGAGATTAATATCCTGCAAGGCCAGAACCGGATGTCCTTTCCTGGAAAAGCTTTTACTGACGTGGCGAAATTCTATCATCGCGTTATTCATTTTAAATAGTCAGGCAGCAGGTAACCATCATACTGCGGATGGCTGAGAATATATTTTTTGAACTCGGCCGAGTGGTAGCCATCGATAATATCTTTGGCAAACTGCGCCTTCTGATTTTTACCGGCGACGGTCACGACATTAATAAAATGGCTGGTGGCTGCTTCCAGCTTTAATGCCGAGGTCAGGGACATACCGCTGGAGACGGCAAAATTGCCCTGAATCAGGCCATAGTCGACGTCCGGCAGAGCGCGAACCTGCTGGGCATTATCCATCTCTTTTAGAACAATTTTGTAAGGATTATCTACGATGTTACGCTGCGAAAAAGTGGCCGGATCGCTGTCTGGTTTAATTTTCACCCAGCCAAGGCTCTCCAGCACCAGTACCGCGCGATATTCATTTGACGGCTGGTTTGGTACCGACACGACGGTGCCCGCCGCCGGGGTCCCCAGGGTGGTCAGTTTCCCACCATACAGCCCCATCGGCGGCGTGGGGACCTGCACAATGCCCACGTTATCGATCCCCAGCCGCTCATTAATTGCTTTCAGATATACCGGATGCTGCATAATATTCGCTTCGATATCGCCGCGGGCTACCGCGTCATTCACCTGAATACCGTCGCTGAAATCCTTATATTCGATTTTATACCCTTTACTCAATAAATAGGGCGCGACGCCTTTCTCAAATTGTTCTTTATACGGCCCGGGGTTAAAGCCGACGCGGATAAGATGAGCGTCGGCGGCGGCATAAAAAGAGGTGGCCGACAACAGGGCGAGAGCGATCCCGCGCGCAACTGACTTGTTCATAAGGTATTTTCCTGGAGGGTTGGCGATATTGAACGATTAAATCACAGCCGACTGTGGGTTGTAAGCCAGAACGCCGAATTTCCTTTTGCTAATTCCTCATTAACTTTTGCTATACCGACATATCTTAAAAACAAGAAACTTTTGCGTATATTGTTATTTAGCCAGCCGCTATAAATCCCTTAAAGATGGTTAATTATTCGTGATTTAAACCGGGAATGTTATGCCTGATTTTACTGCTTCGCCGCTGGTGGACGCCCTGGAAGAGAATCTGTTCAGCCTGCTGGAAAAACTGGCCGCGGAGGTCAACACCGAAGCGCTGCCGCTGATCGATCTTTCCAGCGGCAGTCCGGATCAACCCACCCCGCCGGAAGTGATTGACTCGCTGCAGAGCGCTATTCATCGTCGTGAAAACCATGGCTACCCGTCGTTCTGGGGCAAACCACAGGTCCGCGAGGCGATCGCCCGGTTCTATCGCCGGCAGTATGATGTGGAACTCGATCCGCACAGCGAAGTCGCCGTGTTTCAGGGGTCGCATATCGGTATAGGCGGCATCCCGCGGGCGCTGCTCAGCCCCGGGCAATACCTCATCTCCACCGATCCCTGCTATCCGATTTACCGCTCGGCGGCGCTGCAGTCCCAGGCGGCGTTTTATGGCCTGCCGCTCAGGGCGGAGAACCATTTCCTGCCGGATTTTAACGATCTTCCCCGGGAAGTCGCTGACAAGGCCGGGCTGGTGGTGCTTAACTATCCGCATAATCCAACCGGCGCCCTCGCCACGCCGGCGCTGTTCGCCAGCGCGCTGCAGTTTGCTCGTCGTCACCAGGTGCCGATCCTCCATGATTTTGCCTATGCGGCCATCGGCAGCGCGGCCAGCGATGCGCCGCTGAGCCTCTTCTCCCAGCCCGACGCCAAAGCATGGGGAGTGGAAACCTATACTTTTTCCAAGACCTTTAATATGGCCGGCTGGCGCTTCGGCTTCGCGGTCGGCAACGCCTCGATTATCCGGGCGTTTAAAAAGCTGCACACCCATAGCTACAGCACGGTGTTTGGCTCGATTCAGGATGCGGCGATCGCCGCGCTCAACCTGCCGGCCGAACGGATTGCGCAGCTAACGGCGGTCTATCATCAACGTCGGGAGTGGGTTCTGCGTCGACTAGCCGCGCTGCGCTGGCCGGCGCGTGACGCACAAGGCACTTTCTTCCTCTGGCTCGGCGTGCCGCCCGGCTACCGTTCGCAGGAGTTTGCCCGTCTGCTGCTGCAGGAAGCGCATATTCTGGTGGCGCCGGGCACTGGTTTTGGCGCAGGGGGGGAAGGATTTATTCGCATCAGCCTGACCGCAGGGGACGAGGCGCTGAGCAACGCGCTGGACCGTCTTGCCCGGCTGGCGCTGTTTTAGCCCGCCGCAGGGAGAAGCAAAAACGCAACCCTGGCCGTCGGGGATTACCCGGCTGACGAGTCCATCACCGACAGCACGATTTTGCCCTCAAGATGCCCCTGCGCTGCTCGCTCATGCGCCATCTGCGCCTGCGCAAGGGGGAAAACGCTGTCAATTGCAACCCGGATGACCCCGGCGTCCAGCAGGTCGGCAAGCCGGTCGAGCTGCGCGCCGCTGGAGCGTACCTGGGTGGTGGAGACCGTCACTCCGCGCTGTCGCGCCTCTTCCGCCCCGGCAAAGCCGAGCGGAAAGATCGGGTGCAGCGCGCCGCCGGGTCGCAGGGTACGCAAAAAACGGCCGCTGGCCGGCCCGCCCGGCGCATCAATGACCAGGTCCAGGTCACGCACCGTCTCTTCCACTGCGGTGGTTGTATAGTCGATAACGCTATCCGCGCCGAGCTGACGTAAGAAGGCTTCATGGCGGCCCGCGGCGACGGCAATCACCTCGGCACCCTGCCACTTTGCCAGCTGCACGGCGAAATGACCGACTCCCCCTGCCGCACCGTTGACCAGGACGCGTTTACCCGCCAGCGGCACCGGCCGATGCGGCCCCGGCTGCAGCGGATTCGCCACCTCATGCCCGGGATCGATCATGAACTGCCAGGCTGTGAGGAGCGACATCGGCACCGCGGCGGCCTGCTGATGGCTCAGGGTTAGGGGTTTGCGAGCGAGGTCGCTGACCGGCACGCTAACGTACTCGGCGTAAGCGCGGCTGCCCCCTGCCGCCCCTTCGGGAAAACGCGCCATAGCATACACTTCGTCGCCGACCGCCACCTCCCGGACGTCATCCGCCCGCGCCACCACCACCCCGGAGAGATCGGTCCCGAGGATCAAGGGAAAGCGGACCTCGGGCCGCCACTCCGGGGGCAGCTGTTGATAGCCATCGCGCAGATAGCTGTCCGGCGGGTTCACGCCCACCGCGTGCACCTGTACCAGTACTTCACCGGCCTGCAGGACCGGCATGGGCGCATCCTCATAGCTCAGGACTTCCGGCCCGCCAAAGGCGTGCTGTTGAACAGCCTTCATCATCTGCGTCGACATCGCTTTCTCCTCATATGGAAATGCGTTATATTTAACGGAGCACTGTTCCGAATATATGGAGCAGTGCTCCGATTGTCAAGGAACGCCAATGAGAGCTGATGCCAGAAAAAATTATGATCTGTTGATCGACGTGGCCCGGGAAGTGTTTGTGGAGCAAGGCGCCGAGGCCTCGCTGCGCGATATCGCCCGCCGGGCGGGCGTCGGAATGGGAACCCTCTACCGCCACTTTCCCAACCGCGACAGCCTGCTGGAAGCCCTGCTCCGCAGCCGCTTTGCGGCGCTAACCGCCCGGGCTGAGTCGCTTCTGCGCGCCGCCGATCCTGCCGCGGCGCTGCTGGAGTGGCTGGCCGAGAGCGTGGCGTTTACCCATCAGCATCGCGGGATCATCGCCCCGCTGATGAGCGCCATCGACGATCCTGAATCCGCCCTGCACAGCGCCTGCGTTGCCCTGCGCGCCGC
>OHTY01000166.1_pt1 | contig 28108 bp, 21 predicted proteins | sample 1579061 | NCBI WGS metagenome assembly OHTY01 (sample SAMEA3879520, study PRJEB24766) | human gut metagenome | biome: human-associated habitat; feature: feces | place: USA | collected 1985/1987 | reverse complement strand
GAGCCCGGGGGTACAGGGGGCGGCGGCGACTGGCCGCCCCCTGTGCGCTCCCTGCGCCATGACAGGCATAACGCAGACGATTAACCGGGAGCGCAATGTGCGCTGAAATCAATGCGACAAACGCTTTACCCGGATTAATAGGGTTGCATATCAATAACATTATCTCCGGTACCTCGCAGGCGCATATACCCCAGGCCCGGCAAGCGTAGCGCCGCCGGGCAGGACACCTCCGGCGCCATACCCGCCTTTGTGCCGGATGGCGGCTTCGCCTTATCCGGCCTACGGGATCCTCCCGCAGGCTTATACTGCGCCGCCGAGTAACAAACGCCAGGCAGCCTATCTCACGCCTTCTGCTTGGCCTCGGACTCCTGGCTGCTGTTCAGCGCCAGCGAAACCGCCAGTGTCTGGGCCAGACACAGGGAAGCAACCTGCGAGCGGAAGCCATCCACCTGCGCTTCACGCACTACAAAGCAGACATCGCTGAAGGCCGCCAGCGGGCTGACCTGGCTGTCGGTAATGGCGATCTGCCGCGCTTTGCGCTGCGCGCCCAGCTCCACCAGCTCGACCACTTCCCGGGCGTACGGCGAGAAGCTCACCGCCACTACCACGTCTTTCGGACCGACCAGGCTCAGCTGCTCGGTGAACATGCCGCCGAGGCCGTCGATCAGAAAGGCTTTGCGATCGAGGTGACGCAGCGCATAGGTCAGATAGGAGGCGACGCTAAACGACCGGCGCAGACCAATGACGTAGATATTTTCCGCCTCGCCCAGCAGGGCCACCGCGCGCTCCAGATCATCGCTGGAGGTCTGCATCGCCAGCTGCTGCAACGCCTGGTTGTTCACCATCGTGAACATATTGAGGATTTCCGTTGGCGTTTCCGGCGGGCTGGACTCATCGCTGGTGGTCTGGCGGAAAAGACGGGCGCGCTCGGTATAGTTGGCGGTCTCTTCCATCAAATGTTGCTTGAACATCTGTTTCATTTCGTTAAAGCCGCTGAAGCCGAAGGCGTTGGCAAAACGAATCAACGTGGAAGGGGGAACATCCGCCTGTTGCGCAATGGAGGCCACGGTATCGAAAGCCACGCTATTGCTGTTATCAAGGATATAGCGGGCGACCTGTTTCAGGCGTTTGCTTAACGTATCGTAGCGACGCCTGATTTCATCCTGCAGGATGGTCAGCTGTGTTGGGTTATTGGCCATAGAGTGCGCTCTGAGAAAATGGAAGGAATATGGCTTCCAGTGTACCAAATGAAGCGAATTTTTCATTTATTGCGACGAAATACGCGATTCATTTCACGAAGAAACAGAAAAACGCCCGCTCCGCAAGGTGACGGAGACGGGCGTCGGGGGATCAGCGGCGGGCTTCGCGCCAGTAGCCAATGAGCGTCAGGTAGTTGCGTTTCACTTCCTCTATCAGGGCCTCATCGCTGAGCTCACCCTGCATCCAGCGCCGCGACGGCTGGCCAAAGATGGTGCGCCCGACGGCGAAACCTTTGATCATCGGGTGTGCGGCCGCCTCGGCGAAACCGGCGCGCAGTTTGTCGGAAGGCGCGTCAAGCCCGAGGATCAGGATCCCGCGGCTCCACGGATCTTCACGCTCGATAAGCGCGGTGATCTGCTGCCAGCTGGCGCTGGAGAGCGGCGGCAGCTTCCACCAGTCCGGCTTGATCCCCAGCTGATAGAAGTGTTCCAGCATGGTGTGGTAATGGCGCTCGTCTTTGTCCGGGCCATTTTCCGGCAGGATCACCTCCAGCAGTAGTTCATGGCCTGACTTGTTACAGGCCTGCCAGACCTCGAGCAGCAGGGCATCCTGCTCTGCACGCAGCGCCGCCGGGTCGTCCGGGTGATAGAAGACCAGGCATTTGACGACATGCTCCAGCGGCCAGTCGATCAGCTGCGAGCCGATGTTGCCATGCTCCAGACGCAGCGGTCGCGAGCTGGGCAGTTCGATAGGGCGGCCGATCCACCAGCCCTTGCCGGTAATGGCGTTGAGCGCACGCTGGCCGTAGGTGCCGTCGGCCAGAATGCCGCTGCGCTGATCGAGACCTGCCTCCTGCGCCGCCGCTTCGGCCGCGGCCAACAACAGCAGTTTGAGCTGCGGAATGCAGGCTTCGTCGCGCCCGGTCTCCCGCGCGAGATCGGCCAGCTGTTTGCGATGGTCGAAGGCGAAAATGCACAGCTCCGGCCACTGCTGACGGCGGCTGGTGACCCGGTGCAGGTGGTTGAGGCGCTCGTCGACGTCCGGGCGCGGCACCAATTCGGCGCGCTGCAGGTAGTCATCGAGTTCGACTTTGGTCGGCATCGCCGGCGCGCAGCCGTGGCGGGAGACCACCAGCGCCCCGCAGGCGTTGGCGTAACGGCAAGCCTGCTCCCAGCCTTCGTCGTTGAGCCAGCCGCGCAGCAGACCCGACATAAAGGCATCCCCGGCGCCCAGCACGTTGAGAACCTCCACGCGCACGCCCTGCTGTAGCGGCACCTGGTCCCAGCTGTCCGGGATGTCGCCTTCCAGCACCACGCAGCCCATCGGCCCGCGCTTGCAGACGAGAGTGGCTTTGGTGGCATTGCGCACATTTTTCAGCGCGGTCAGGGTATCGGTGCTGCCCCCGGCAATATGAAACTCTTCTTCGGTTCCCACCACCAAATCGAACAGATGCAGCACTTCCTGCAGCTGGCTGGTGACCGGTCCGGACTCAATGAAACGGGTTTCGCCATCGCCGAGCGAGGTGAGCCCCCACAGCACCGGACGGTAATCGATATCCAGCGCGGTACGCAGGCCGTGACGGCGGGCGTACTCCAGCGCCTTCAGCACCGCGGCGCGGGTGTTGGCGTGCGACAGGTGGGTGCCAGTCACCGCCAGCGCCCGGGAGGAGGCAATATACTCCTCGCTAATGTCGTCAGGCGTTAAGGCCATATCGGCGCAGTTATCGCGGTAGAAAATCAGGGGGAAGGTCTCCTGATCCTTAATCCCCAGCATCACCAGCGCGGTCAGGCGAGATTTGTCGGTAATCAGATACTCGGTATCCACCCCGGCGCGGTTGAGCGTTTCGCGCAGGAAACGGCCGTTGTGTTCATCGCCAACGCGCGCCAGCATGGCCGATTTCAGCCCCTGAATCGCGGTGCCAAAGGCCACGTTGCCGGAGGAGCCGCCCAGATATTTCGCGAAACTGGCAACGTCTTCTAGCCGCGAACCAATCTGCTGGGCATAGAGGTCGACGGCCACCCGACCTATACAGATGACGTCGAGCCGCTTTACTGCTGCATTCATAGCTAGGATTTCCTTTTTGGTGTCTGCTGCCTGGAAGGGTCGGGATCCCGACGTCGACTCCGTGAACAGCCTGAGGGTTATTGGTTACCCTTAGTTTGAGAAATAAATATTTCATTTGCAAACTCGTTCGAAATTAAAAAACCAAAAGTGTGAGGGATCTACCACTCTGCCGCACTGAGCCTCGCGCGAGCGCGGATCGCCCCCTATGTCGACCCGGGGGAAAATGAAACGCCAAATGACATCCATTTACCTATGATTTTTAAGGGGATATTGCCGTCTGGTGCGGCAAAAAAGGCCCCGAAAACGTGTCTGGAATGTAAGTGAAACGTATGAAATGGGTAGAGAGTTTGATCCTTCTCGCAAAATGAAATATTTCTTCTGTATTTGTATTTAATGAAAAAAATGTTTGCCTATAATCCACAGGTATTCCAGTGACGTGAACGACGGCCCCGGCGGCATCGGCGCGACGCCACACACAAATACTGAACAATAAGGATTGTGCATCATGGGCAAACTGAGACTGACAACGGCGCAGGCGCTGGTGAAGTTCCTCGATAACCAGTACCTGGAAGTGGATGGCGTAGAGCTGAAGTTCGTGAAAGGCATTTTCGCGATTTTCGGCCATGGCAACGTCCTGGGGCTGGGGCAGGCGCTGGAGCAGGACAGCGGCGATATGCGCGTCTATCAGGGGCGCAACGAGCAGGGGATGGCCCACGCGGCCACCGGTTTTGCCCGCCAGGCCCTGCGCCGGCAGATTATCGCCTGCACCTCCTCCATCGGTCCGGGAGCGGCCAACATGATCACCGCCGCCGGCACCGCCAGCGCCAACCGCATCCCGCTGCTGCTGCTGCCGGGCGATGTCTTCGCCACCCGCCAGCCGGATCCGGTGCTCCAGCAGATTGAACAGAGCTACGATCTCAGCATCAGCACCAATGACGCCTTCCGCGCAGTCAGCAAATACTGGGACCGCATTACCCGCCCGGAACAGCTGATGAGCGCCTGCATCAACGCCATGCGCGTCCTGACCGACCCAGCGGAAACCGGCGCGGTAACGCTGTGCCTGCCGCAGGACGTGCAGGGCGAAGCCTGGGATTACCCGGAATCCTTCTTTGCGCGCCGCGTGCACCGTCTCGACCGCCGCCCGGCCAGCGCCGCGCAGCTGGCGGACGCCGTGGCGGCCATCAAAGCCAGCCGTAAACCGCTGATCGTCTGCGGCGGCGGGGTGAAATACTCCGGCGCGGGCGAAGCGCTGTCCCGTTTCGCCGAGCGCTACGGGGTGCCCTTCGCCGAAACCCAGGCCGGGAAGGGGACGGTGGTCTCGTCTCACCCCCTGAACGTCGGTGGCGTCGGCGAGACGGGCTGCCTGGCGGCGAACCTGCTGGCGAAAGAGGCCGACCTGGTGATCGGCGTCGGCACCCGTTTCAGCGATTTTACCACCGCCTCGAAATGGATTTTCCAGCACCCGGAGGTGCGTTTCCTGAATATTAACGTCAGCAACTTCGACGCCTGGAAGCTGGACGGCATTGCCATGCTGGCGGACGCCCGGGAAGCGATGACCGCCCTCGACGCGGGGCTGGCGGACAGCGGCTGGCAGGCCGGCTGGGGCGCGCAGATCGAGAGCGTGCAGAGCCGTCAGTTAAAAGAGACCCAGCGCGTCTACCAGGCGGTGTGGCAGGAAAAATCCTTTGTGCCGGAGATCGACGATCATCTCGATCGCGAATCGGTGTATCGCGAGTTCCGCCAGATCACCGACTCCACCCTGACCCAGAGCAGCGTTCTTGGGGTACTGAATGAAACGCTGCCGGCCGAGGCGGTGATCGTCGCGGCGGCGGGCAGCCTGCCAGGCGATCTGCAGCGCGTCTGGCGCAACCGCGCGGAAAACACCTACCACGTGGAGTACGGCTACTCCTGCATGGGATACGAAGTCAACGCCGCGCTGGGCGTGAAGCTGGCGCAGCCGCAGAGCGAAGTCTACTCCCTGGTCGGCGATGGCTCGTTCATGATGCTGCACTCTGAGCTGGTCACCTCCCTGCAGGAGCGGGCGAAGATCAACGTCGTGCTGTTCGACAACATGGCCAACGGCTGCATCAACAACCTGCAGATGGAGCACGGGATGGACAGCTTCGGCACCGAGTTCCGCTACCGTCAGCCGGAAACCGGCCAGCTGCAGGGCGGCCTGGTGCCGGTGGACTTCGCCACCATCGCCGCCGGCTACGGCTGCAAAACCTGGCGCGTCACCACCCTGGACGAACTGCGCCACGCGCTGGACGCCGCCCGTCGCGAAACGGTCAGCACCCTGATTGATATTAAAGTGCTGCCGAAGACCATGGTGCACAAATACGGCAGCTGGTGGAACGTCGGGGTCGCCCAGACGGCGCTCTCTGAGCGGATCCGCAAAGTGGCGCAAATGATTAATGAAAAGCGCGCCCAGGCGCGTGATTACTAAAACGAACATCCACTCTGAATCCTACAGACTTACGGAGAAAACCATTATGTCGCTCAAATTAGGTGTCATCGGCGCTGGCGCTATCGGTAAAGAACACATCCGTCGCTGCACCCAGGTTCTGCAGGGCGCCACCGTTGTGGCGGTGTCTGATATTAATGCCGACAACGCCCGCGCGGCGGTCGCGCTGCCGGGCGTGCAGGCGGAAGTCTACGCCGACGGCCACGACGTGATTAACGCCAGCGATGTCGATGCCATCCTGGTCACCTCCTGGGACCCGACCCACGAAGAGTACACTCTGGCCGCCATCGCCGCCGGTAAGCCGGTATTCTGCGAAAAACCGCTGGCGATGACCGCGGAAGGCTGCCGCCGCATCGTCGATGCCGAAATGAAGGCCGGCCGTCGTCTGGTGCAGGTTGGCTTTATGCGCCCGTACGACGAAGGCTATCTGGCGCTGAAAAAAGTGATCGACGATGGCGATATCGGCGCACCGCTGATGCTGCGCTGCGCCCACCGCAACCAGTCGGTCGGCGAGAACTACACCACCGATATGGCGATCACCAACACCCTGATCCACGAGCTGGACGTGCTGCGCTGGCTGCTGAACGATGACTACCGTTCCGTGCAGGTGCGCTTCCCGCGCTCCACCTCGCACACCCATGCGCGCCTGAAAGATCCGCAGATCGTCTCCTTTGAAACCAAAAAAGGCACCCTGATCGACGTCGAAGTGTTTGTGAACTGCCAGTACGGGTATGACATCCAGTGCGAAGTGGTCGGCGAAACCGGGATTGCCCGTCTGCCGGAGCCGTCTGCCGTCCAGATGCGCAAGTCCGCCAGTCTGTCGACCGCCATTCTCACCGACTGGAAAGACCGCTTTATCAAAGCCTACGACGTCGAGCTGCAGGCCTTTATCAACGACGTCAAAGCCGGCCAGCTGCACGGCCCGTCGGCCTGGGACGGCTACGCGGCGTCGGTGGCGGCGGATGCCTGCATTAAAGCGCAGGGAACCAGCGAGCCGGTTGAGGTGACGCTGCCTGAGTGCCCGGCATTCTACAAACGTTAAGCGCGTTTTGCTGACGGAACTTCTTTGCACAGGTAACGACGATGAAAATTGCTTTTGATGTGGATGTCATTAAGGACCTCGGGATCACCCGCATGGTCCATCAGGTAGCGGAGTGGGGCTACAAGTACATTGAACAGTCGCCGCACCCGCAGATTAACCCGTTCTACAAGCACCCGCGCGCCAGCCGGGAGATCATGGCGGAGTACAAGCAGGCGCTGCGCGATACCGGCCTTGAGCTGTCGTCGTTTATCTGCGTCTACCGCTGGTCCGGCCCGGACGAACTGCGCCGTCAGGCGGCGGTGAAAAACTGGAAACGGCTGGTGGAAATTGCGGTGGAGATGGGCGTTCAGGTGATCAACACCGAGTTCTCCGGCGATCCGAATCAGCCTGAGATCTGCGATGAAATGTTCTATCGCTCAATGGAAGAGCTGTTGCCGATTTTTGAGCGGGAAGGCATCCGCGTGGAGATCCAGGCGCATCCCTGGGATTTCTGCGAAGAGAACAATGAAACCGTCGATATCGTGAAGTCGTTCCGCAGCGATAACGTGAAGTACGTCTACAGCGTGCCGCACACCTTTTTCTACGACAAAGGCGTCGGCGACGTGGCGAGCATGCTGCGCTATGCCGGGAGCGATCTCTCCCATGTCCTGATTGCGGACACCCGCAATCATACGAAACATTGCCGCTATATCGTTAACCCGCCGGGCGTGGATGCCGTGGTGCACCAGCACGTAGGCGTCGGGGAAGGGGATGTGGATTTCGACGCGCTGTTCCGCACCCTGCGCGAAATGAAATTCGCCGAGCAGACCTTCAAGGTCGGCGGGGAGCCGATTGTCGCCACCTCGCTGTTTGGCTACCCGGAAAAAATGAAATACCAGGCAGTGGAAACCCGTGAACTTATTGAACGTGAATTGCTGCGCCGCTAAGGCGCAGCGGCAGGAGCCCTACTATGAACAAAGATAACGTCAAACTGGCTATCGCCCCGATCGGCTGGACTAACGATGATATGCCGGAGCTCGGCAGCGAAAACACCTTTCAGCAGATCGTCAGCGAAATGGCGCTGGCCGGTTTTACCGGTAGCGAAGTCGGCAGCAAATATCCGCGCGACCCGGCGGTCCTCAAGCCGATGCTGGATATTCGCGGCATTCAGATCTGCAACGCCTGGTTCAGCACCTTTTTCGCCAACGGCCAGCGGGAAAAAACCATTGATGAATTCGTCAATCACATGAACTTCCTTCATGCGATGGGCGCGAAAGTGATTGGCTGCTCCGAGCAGAGCGGCAGCATCCAGGGGCTGGATAAACCGATCCTCGGCGATGCGAAGCCGTGCTTCAGCGACGAAGAGTGGCAGCGGGTAGCGGAAGGCTATAACACCCTCGGTCGCCTGGCGGCGGAGAAGGGGATGCAGGTCTGTCTGCACCACCACATGGGCACCGGCATTCAGACCACCGCGGAAATCGACAAATTTATGTCGCTGGTGGACGAGCGCGTCTTCCTGCTGTTCGACACCGGCCACGCCTGGTATTCCGAAGGCGGCGAAGCGCCGATGCTGGCGATCCTCAAAAAGTATCTGCCGCGCATCAACCACGTCCATCTGAAGGACGTCCGCCCGCCGGTGATCGACCAGGTGCGCCGCGACGGCCTGTCGTTCCTCGACGGCGTGAAAAAAGGCACCTTCACCGTCCCGGGCGACGGGGTGATCGATTTCCGTCCGGTGTTCAAGCTGCTGGACGACTTTGGCTATAAAGGCTGGATGGTGGTGGAAGCCGAGCAGGATCCTGCCCTGGCCAATCCTTTCGAATACGCCGTCAAAGCACGCAAATATATCCGCGAAACGGCAGGGATCTAATCGTTGTGACATTTTCAGGCCATACCGGGTATGGCCTGCTTTTTTCCTTTCTCAACCGGACCCAGGGCTTAACCACAGCGCCGGACAGTTCCCTCTCCCTCAGGGAGAGCGCCGGGGTGAGGGTGACGATGACGGGTAACGCGTCACTTCACTTCCGCCAGCGCGGTCTTATCCACATACGGTTTCATCAGCGCGTCGGCTTCCTTCTGTGCCGCCTGCACCGCCGCTTCCGGCGTCACTTTGGCATCGTTAACCACCGCCGCCAGCTGGTTCTCCATCGCCTTACGCACCGCCACGGTCTCCCAGGTGGAGTACCATGGATGGGCGTACTTCAGCTGCTCAAGGGCGATCGCCGCCCGCGGATCCTGCTGCAGATAGGCCTTCATCTCCGGCGTATCGTATGACGCCTTGCGCGGCGAGAAGTAGCCGGTGAAGCGGCTCCACGCGCCGTTCACGTCGGGGCTCACCAGATAGGTCAGGAACTGATACGCCGCTTTCTTCTGCGCATCGCTGATGCCTTTAAAACTCACCAGGCTGGCGCCGCCGATCGGCACCGCGCGCTGCTCTTTGGCCGGCAGCATCGCCACCCCAAGCTCAAAATCTTTGCTGTTCTCGCGCATAAAGCCCAGCGCGCCGGTGCTGAGCATCGCCATCCCGAGCTTGCCGGAGAAGAACGCGGCGCTGATCTGCTTCGAGTTCAGCACCCCGGACGGCATCACCTTGTCCTTGTAGATCAGATCCTGCCAGAAGCGCAGGGCGCCGATGGCGGTCGGCGAGTTGTAATAGACCTCGCCCGGATAGTCTTCGTTAAAGTATTTCCCGCCGTTGGCGCGCACCAGCGCCGAGAAGATCCAGCCGCCGTAGTCGTCGTTGGTCGACGGCAGCATGATCCCCCACTGGCCTTTGCTCTCGTCGGTCAGCTTTTTGGCATCGGCCAGCAGCTCGGCCCAGGTCTGCGGCGGCTGTTTGATCCCGGCCCGATCGAACATCGTCTTGTTGTAGTAGAGGATCGGCGTCGAGTTATGGAACGGGATCGCATAGGTGGTGCCCATCACCTGGGCGTTCTTATGCATCGCGGGCCAGAATTCCTTGTGCAGAAAATCGCCAGCCTTTTGATCGCCATATTTAAACAGCTCGTCCATCGGCAGGATCTCATCCTTCAGCGCCAGATCGGTGGTGAAGTTAGCGGACATGATCACCAGCGCCGGCGGCTGGCCGGCCTTCTGCGCCGATTCGGCTTTGATCTTGGTGGTGTCGTAGTTGCCGGTGAAGATGCCGCGCACTTCGACATCCTGCTGCGAGTCGTTGAATTGCTTAATGACGCGGGTCATCTCCATGGTCAGCTTGCCGTCCACCGGCGCCGGGAACATGAAGTCTATTTTCTCTTTTGCCAGCGCCGCGCCGCTCAGGGCAAGGCTGAGGCCAACCGCGACTAGCGTAAAAGGTTTAAACATGATTACACTCCATCAACAAATTATGCTGGGTCTCAGCATGAAAAAGATGCACATCGGCAGGTGAGAAGCCAACCAATAGCGACTCGCCTTTCTCCGGCACCGTGCCGCGGTGGCGGCGGCTAAAGCGCAGGGTGCCGATCGGGGTGCTGACGTGGAGCAGGTAATCGGCCCCCATCAGTTCTCGTTGCAGAACGGTGGCCGGGAGGCGCAGATGGCCCTCCTCCACGCGGTCGGTAATATGTTCCGGGCGAACGCCCAGCCAGACGCGGGTCTGATCCCGGTGGCGCGGCGGCAGCGGATAGCGCTGTTCTCCCAACAGTACTTCACCGTTGGCGCAGGCCAGCGACAGCAGGTTCATCGCCGGCGAACCGATAAACCCGGCGACGAACAGGTTGGCCGGGTTGGCGTACAGATACTCCGGGCGCCCGACCTGCTGTACGTGGCCGCCGTTCATCACCACGATGCGGTCGGCCATCGACATCGCCTCGGTCTGATCGTGGGTCACATAGATGGTGCTGGTTTTCAGCTGCTGGTGGAGCGCCATAATGCTGTCGCGCACTTCCAGATAGCGCAAATATGCCATCGTGGACATCTTCTGTGGCATCGTATATTCTTTGCCACCCGCTGGCGCTGGCCGCCGGAGAGCTTCGCCGGTTTGCGGTCGAGCAGCGCCTCCAGCTGCAGCATCTGCGCCACTTTGTCCACCCGCGGCTGCCAGCTGCTTTTCTCTTCCTTGCGCACCTTCATGCCGAAGGTGATGTTGTCGCGCACCGACAGATGGGGGAACAGGGCATAGTTCTGGAAGATCATCGCGAAGTTGCGCTCGCGCGGCGTGGTGGCGGTGATGTTCTCATCATGCAGCCAGATTTGTCCTTCGCTGACCGGCTCCAGCCCGGCGAGCAGGCGCAGCAGGGTGCTTTTCCCGCAGCCCGACGGGCCGACCAGCACCACGAATTCGCCTTCGTGAATATCCAGCGACAGGGCGCTGAGCGCCGGTTTGCCGTCGAAACGTTTACTGATGTTTTGCAGACTGAGCATGGCGGTTAGCGCTCTTCCGTTGGGCAACTGATGTTTTCGTCGTACAGCCACGGCCCGGCGTAGTGGGCCAGCGAGTGCTGGTAGCTCACCCACTGCTCGCCGACCTGGCGGTGCATCAGACACGAGGCAGGAGAAAGGTCGTAATAGGGCCGGGTATCTTCGTGGCAGTACGGCACCTGATGGACGGTGCCAGGGATAGTGGAGATCAGCGCCTGGCGATACTGGGTCATGGTCAGGCTGTGGTTATGGCCGCAGAAGATGCGCGTCAGCGACGGGAAACGCTCCACCAGCGCCAGCAGACGGCGGCCGTTTTCGCAGGCGATCGGGTCCATCTGCGCATTGCCCAGCGGCAGCGGCGGGTGGTGCATAAAGATCGTTGCCGGTTTGTCGCCGCCCTCGAACAGTTGCGCCTCCAGCCAGCTGATGGTCTCGTCGGTCAGCCAGCCTTTTGACGTGCCGGCATGACTGGAGTCGATAAACAGCAGGCGGGTGGCGAAGTCATCCACCGCATAGCGCATATTTTGTGGATCGTTGCCCAGCTGCGGGCACAGCGGATGAAGATGCTCGAGAAAATGGGCTTTGTCGTCGTGGTTGCCGGGGATCAGATACAGCGGATAGTTCAGGCTGCCGAGGATCTGGCGGGCCACCTGATACTCCTCCGGGCGGCCGCAGTTGACGATATCCCCGCTCACCACCACCGCGTCCGGGCGCTCGCGCAGCGCGTTAAGCTGGGAGACCACGTCGGCGTTGGCGGCATTGACGTCGATAAAGCCGTACAGCTTCTCGCCGCGGCTGCGGAAATGGGTATCGGAAATGTGCGCTAACAGCATGAATCACTCCTTATTTGATCCCGGAGAAGCCGAAGCTCCGCAGGAACTGTTTCTGAAAAAGGATGAACGCCAGCATCAGCGGCAGGCAGACCATCAGCGTCCCGGCGCCGATGGTGCCCCACTGGCCGCCGGATTCGGCGCCCATGGCGAAGGAGACCAGCCCGACGGTCAGCACCTGCTTATCGGGATCGTTGAGCATCATCAGCGGCCACAGGTACTCGTTCCAGTGGTAGGTAATGCTGACGGTGGCGAAGGCCAGCACCGACGGCCAGGACATCGGCAGCAGCACGCGGAACAGCACCTGCCACCAGCGGCAGCCCTCCATCAGCGCCGCCTCCTCCAGCTCTTTCGGGATGGCGAGGAACGCCTGACGCATCAGGAACACGCCGAACGCCGAGGTGAAGTAGGGCATCATCACCCCGGTGAGGGTGTTGAGCAGGCCGAAGGTTTTCAGGGTCAGCATGTTCGGCACCATCATCACCACCGGCATGATCATCAGCTGCACCAGGAACAGGAGAAACAGCGTCTGCTTGCCGCGAAACTCGTGGCAGGCGAAGACGTAGCCGGCGGTGGTGATGGTCAACAGCTGCACGAAGAAGGTGCCAAAGGTGAAGATAATGGTGTTGGCGTACAGGCTCAGCCAGTCGGCGCTGTTCCAGGCGTCGCGGAAGTTATCGAGAGTCAGCGGCAGGCGGGGCAGCAGCGACGCCATATCGTCGCCGAAGGTGGTAGCGCTGAACGAGGTTGCCAGCATCCAGATAAACGGGCTGACCCACAGCAGCGCCAGGCAGCACATTAATACCGTCAGGGTAAAGGGCGACGAGCGGCGCAGGCGCAGCCACAGCGGACGGGCAGCGGCGGGCGTGCGGACCAGCAGCGGCGAGATGTCAGCGCTCATAGTGGGCTCCTTTCTCCAGCAGTTTCAGGTTAATCAGCGAGAAGGCGAACAGCCCGGCCAGGGTCAGGAAGGTGGCGGCGGAGGCTTTGCCGAGGTCGTGGGTATCCCAGGCGAGATTCTGGATGTAATAGAGCAGCACGGTGGTGGCGTTGTCCGGCCCGCCGCGGGTCATCACCGCCACGTGGTCAATCTGGGTGATGGAGTAGATCAGCGCGGTGGTGATCACAAAGCTCAGCGTCGGGCGCAGCAGCGGTAGCGTGACCTTAAAAAAGACCTGCGTGCGGGTAGCCCCCTCCATCAGCGCCGCTTCCCGCGTCGAGGCCGGAATGCTCTGCAGCCCGGCGAGGAAAAACAGCATGTAATAGCCGGCGAACTTCCACACGCCGATCAGCGCCAGGGCCAGCAGCGCGCTGTTGCTGCGTCCCAGCCAGTTGTTGTTCATCGGCCCGAACAGCTTCGCCAGATAGTGGTCGAGCAGGCCGAGGCCGGGCATAAAGATAAACAGCCACAGCGCGGCGGCGCTGACCATCGGGATAATCATCGGGAAGAAAAAGGCGGTGCGCAGCCAGCGGTTGACGCGATGGTTCTCGCTCAGGGCGACCGCCAGCAGCAGGGCGAGGGTCACCCCGGGCACTACCGTCAGCAGGATATAGAGCAGGTTATTGCCCAGCGACTGCCAGAAGACGTTATCGGCAAACAGGCGGGCGAAGTTATCCAGCCCGACGTACTGCGCGCCGTCGCTGGCCATGCGGGTATCAAACAGGCTGTCATACACCGAACGCCCCAGCGGGAACCAGGTAAACAGCAGTAAAAACAGCAGGGAAGGCGACAGGATCAGCCAGGGAAGCCAGGTCTTTCTCATGGTGACGCGCATCTCGTTCAGCCATTTATCGAAGCCCGGATTGTGGGAAGCTATGACTACAGAGGCATGGCGGGGAGATGACGGTTTGATGAAGCGACGGGGAAAACGCCGGGCGAGCGGGCCGCCCGGCGGGAGAGAACCATCAGAAGTCGGCTTTCAGCACCGCGCGGTAACGGGCTTTGCCTTCGCGAACATGCTTCAGCGCTTCGTTAATCTGCGACATCGGGAACAGCTCGGTGGTCGGAGCCACTTTGCTGCGCCCGGCAAACTTCATCAGCGTGCGCAGTTCGGACGGGTTACCGGTCGCCGAGCCGGAGATGCTGCGGTCGCCGCCGATCAGGGTAAAGGCCGGTACCGGGAACGGCTTCATCACCGCGCCGACGGTGTGGAAATTGCCGCCGTAAGCCAGCGCCTGGAAGTACGGCTGCCAGTCGAGATCCACCGCCACGGTGTTGATGATCAGGTCAAACTGACCGGCCAGCGCTTTTAAGGCTTCCGGATCGCGGCTGTTGACCACGCGATCGGCGCCCATCGCCAGCACTTCCTGCTCTTTGGCCGGGTTGGAGCTGAAGGCGGTCACTTCCGCGCCCATCGCCCGCAGCAGCTTAATGGCGATATGGCCGAGGCCGCCGATGCCGATCACCCCGACGCGGCTGGTGGCGGTGACGTGGTGGGTCAGCAGCGGTTTAAAGACGGTGATGCCGCCGCACAGCATCGGGCCGGCGGACGCCAGATCGATGCTCTCCGGCAGGGGGATCACCCACTGCCAGTCGGCGCGCAGCTTATTGGCGAAGCCGCCGCGGTTGAGAATGGTCGGCACTGAGCCTTCCAGACAGTTGATCTGGTTGCCGCTGATGCAGGCGTCGCAATGGCCGCAGCTGCGCGCCGTCCAGCCGATGCCGACCTTCTGGCCAATCTTCAGCCCTTTATCCTGCGCCGCGCTGCCCAGCGCCGCCACCCGGCCAATCACCTCGTGACCGGCCACCAGCGGGTAGCTCGACATCCCCCATTCGTTGTCGATCATCGACAGGTCCGAATGGCAGATCCCGCAGTATTCCACCTCAACTTCGACATCTTCCGGCTGCAGCTCGCCGGCATCGTATTCCCACAGCGACAGATCGGCGCCCGCTTCTTTGGCGGCGTAGCTTTTAATGATGCTCATGTTCATTTCCTTGGGGTTGGCGTGATAACCCAGAAAGTGTAGAGCATGGTATTCCCCGGCGCTTGGCAATCGGAGGGGTCGCGAAGCGGGCGGACCAGCCGCCCGTTAAGGTCAGCGGCTGGCCAGCGGCCACTGATTAAGGCGGATGCCGCGCTGCGGGGCGTTCTCGGCAAAATCATCCAGCACCGCCCGCACGTCCGGGTCGAGATAGCCGACGCTGTCGTGCTCGACGATCACCACGCTCTTTTCCGGAATCTTCGCCAGCAGGGCCAGCAGATGCGGATTGTGCATAAAGGTCAGATTCTGCTGGATGCGCAGCACGTAGTGGTCATCGTAGCGCGCCAGCTGCAGCGAGTGGCGATGGCTGCGCCAGAGGCTGAACGCCATCTGGGTGGCAAGACCAATCCCGATCCCCGCCAGCATGCCGAAGGCGATAATCCCGCCGATGGTGGCGAGGAACGGGACGTACTGCGCCGCCCCCTGGCGGAACTGCTCGATGAACAGCCGCGGGGTCGCCAGCTTATAGCCGGTATACAGCAGCACGGCGGCGAGGCTGGCGAGCGGGATTAAGGTTAGCAGACCGCTAAACCACAGGCCGCAGATCAGCAGCAGCACGCCGTGGATAAAGATCGACAGTTTACTTTGCGCGCCATTGCTGACGTTCACCGAGCTGCGGACGATCACCGCGGTGATCGGCATCGCCCCCAGCACGCCGGAGAGCAGGTTGCCGACGCCCTGGGCGACCATTTCGCGGTTCGGCGAAGGCGGCGGATTTTGCGGGCGCAGCTTTTTCAGCGCCTCCTGGCTGAGCAGGGTTTCGAGGCTGGCGACCAGCGCCAGGGTTACCGCCACCACCCACACCGACGGATTGCGCCACGCGTTCCACGCCGGAGATTCCAGCTCGCCCAGCAGGTCGCCGAGGCTGCCGAACGCCGGCAGGGTAATACGCGGCAGAGCGGCCAGCTGCTGCGGCGCAAAATGGGTCATTAATACGGTGGTGACACAACCGAGCAGGACGGCGATCAGCGGCCCGGGGATCCAGCGCAGGCTCTTCACCCGGCGGATAAGCGGCGAGCCCCACAGCCAGAGCACGAGCAGGCCGCCCGCGGCGACGGCAATCGCAGTGACGGAGAAAGCGGCGTTGCCCTGAACCACTTCGGCAAGTCCGGTCTCTTCCGCCGTGCCGAGCGCGACGGGGATCTGCTGCATAATCAGCAGGATGCCAATCGCCGCCAGCATGCCTTTGATGACGCTGGCGGGAACCAGCGAGATAAAGCGCCCGGCCCGCAGGATGCCGAACAGCAGCTGCAGCACGCCGGCCAGCACCAGCGCCATCAGGAAGACGGAGAAGGAACCCAGGGATTCAATGGCGGCGACGACGATGGTGACCAGTCCGGCGGCGGGGCCGCTGACGGCGAAGCGGGAGGGGCTGAGGGCGGTGACGACCAGGCCGCCGATGATGCCGGTCAGCAGGCCGACGAAGGGCGGTAAGCCGCTGGCCTGGGCGATGCCGAGGCACAGCGGCAGGGCGACAAGGAAGACGACGATGCCGGCGAGAGAGTCCTGACGAAGCGTGTTCATGGGGCATGCTCCTGCGGTGAGAGGTGTTCGACGAGGGTGGTTAAATGGCCGGAAGCCAGATCGTAGACGCAGCCGTGCAGGCTGAGCGGGCGCCCGCTGGCGAGCACCGTCTGCACCGGCTCACTCTCCAGCAGACGGGCGAACTGGGCGCGAACGTTGGCTTCCACCAGGGCGTCCAGCATACGGCGAGAGCGCTCCGCGTCGGAACTGGCGCTGGCACTGGCGCCGGGGGAGGCCGCAACACCACACCCATCGGCGATCTGCGCAATTTCTTGATGCAGGGTGTGGCGCAGCTGGCCGATGCGGTGAGCCAGCGCCGAGGACTCCTGCGCCAGCGGCAGGGTGGGCAGAGAGAGCGCCGCCTGCACGCCGCCGCAGCCGTAGTGGCCGCAGAGCACCACCCGCTCCACCTCAAGGTAGTGGAGGGCATATTGCAGGACGCTCATGACGTTGTCGTCGGCGGGGTCGAGCATATTAGCGATATTGCGGTGGACAAAGAGCTCGCCGGGCTGGCTGCCGGTGAGCACCTCGGCGGGAACGCGGCTGTCGGAGCAACCGATCCACAGCGAGTGGGGCCGCTGCCCGTCGACCCATTTTTCGAAATAGTCCGGATCATGCTGACACTTCTGCAGCGCCCAGCTGCGGTTGCGGGCCAGCAAAGGTTTTAACGTCGTCACAAGTATTCTCCTGAGTTAATTCATCGAGTGAATATGTCCATCAAGACTCGTACAGCGACTAGTAAAAATAGTGTTTACCGGAACCCTTCACGCCTGAGGAAAATCCTGGAATAAACGGCAAAAAGAAAACTTTTCATTAATGTAAAGTTATAAAAATATTGATGAAATTAATATTTTACTGCGGGGCGGATGAATAACAAAAAGGTATTGGTTAAAACTTACAGGAATATATGGGAATGGTGGTGGATGGGGTTGGGGGGAATAGTTGGGGAGTGGATATTGGGGATGGGTGGGGAGCGTTGGGTTGGGTTGAGTGATGTGGGAGAGAATTATGTGAGAAAAATTTGAGATGAATTTGAGTGGGGTCTGGGGGGATCAAGGGGGAAAGGGGGAAAGGAGAAAGGGGAGTTGCTGGCAGGTGGAGTTGGGGTTGTGGGGGTTGTGAGAGGAGGGTTGCCGGTGGCAGTCGCGCCCCGGAACGGCGGTAAAAGCTGACGCCGCGCAGGATAGCGCTGTTTTTTTCAACACTTGGCGCATTGACGACACGCTGTCGCTTGCATGGCCGCCACCGACAGGTATAATCCAGAACGTTTCCGCATCCCCTTCAGTGCCGAAGTGGCGAAATCGGTAGACGCAGTTGATTCAAAATCAACCGTAGAAATACGTGCCGGTTCGAGTCCGGCCTTCGGCACCAAGTCTTATCTAAGTCGTTGTTTTAAAACAATTTAATCCATAATTTTGCTTGAAATCGCGTAGCCCCTCTTACAAAAGGGTATACGAGGCGATGTCTCAGCGATATAAACTCTATCGTCGAACCAGCGGCATTTATGTTGTCCGCATTAGCGTTCCCCAACGTTTTCGTCGATACGCAGGACAGTGTGAGATTCACACTTCAACAGGCACTCACGATCTTCATGAAGCAAAGCAGAAGTCCGCGCTCCTGTTGGCGGTCTGGTATCAGACCTTACAAGAGTATGAACAATTGGATTATCGAACTTTAAGTGACTGCGCCCCGCTGCTTGCTGGTGAGGGTATGATCTCGCTTTCTAACTTTGCTCAGTCAGTTGAGTTGCCTGTTGCGCAATTAATACAGGCGGTGATGAACCGTAATCTGCCCGTATTCTGGCTGGCGACGGGGCAGGCTGGCTTTTATGTTGCAGCGCTCTCTGAGGCTGAGCTAGACCCGCTTGATGGCAGTTACGTTCTTAATTATGGCGAAGAGAAGGGTATCGAGGGGGTTGCTAAAGGCTATCTGCAACTCACTGCGCAACCAGCACATTTACGTAACATTATTAGCGACGGTTATTCAGAAGCTTCGGTGTTCAAAACTGCCGGAAGCGACGCTAAAGGCGGTTGGTTTTTCACCTCCGGTTGGCCGGTAATTAAACCCGATACGCTTTTGATCAATAAAGTCCATGCAGAAAGCCTAAGGCTTGATTGGCTGGCTAAGACCACGCCTCCAGTCGCTAGCGTTCATCCTACCGTGCCTCTTGCCGCTCCTGCCCCTACTATCGATAACGAGTATGTTAATCGAAAGTATTACACTAAGAACCTGTCGTGGTTATGCTCTGAATATCTAAAGCATCGGCGCAAGGGCAAGGTATCGGAGTCGGCTATAAGTGATATCCGTAACTATTTCAGCTTTATGATCGAAGCGATGGGTGACATTCAGTTGGAAGATTTTGATCGCGATTTCCTCCGGGCTTATGAGAGCAAACTGCGCACGATCCCAGCAAACCGTAATTTAGTCAAAGCTAAATATGGAGTGAAAACGCTGGATCAGTTAATCGCCAAAGCGGCAGAATGCGGCGATAAATTGATGACTGAGGAATCCGTTAGGAAGTATATCAACGGCATTTATGGTGCAATGAAGTGGGCTGTTGCTGACGGTAAGCTACTGAAATCGCCATGCGAAAACTTTTTTCCATCCGATGATAAAGATGAGCGAGATCAGGATCACACTGACATATTTGAACCGCATGAAATTAAAGCGATTTTTTCGTTACCGTGGTTTGAGGCTGGAACTGTTGAACGCAATGCGCAAGGGCGATTCCATCAATATTGCCCGTTTAACTATTGGGCACCTTTGCTGGGCTTGATGACGGGGGCGCGAGTTAATGAAATCGCTCAGTTACTGCTGAGTGATGTTCTGGCAGACGACGGCGTCTATTATTTGAACCTTGAAAGCGATAATGAAAGCGGAAAGAAACTCAAAAACGCTAATGCTCGCCGCAAGATTCCGCTCCATTCAAAGCTGATTAGTCTCGGTTTCATCGACTACGTGAACGCCTTAAAAGATGCAGGGTATACCCGTCTCTTCCCGGAGCTTAAACCACATAAAACAAAAGGCTATGGTAGGCCAGTTTCCGCATGGTTCAATGAATCGTTGCTTGCGGGGCGGTTGAAACTCGAGAGGAACAGAAGCAAATCTTTCCATTCTTTTCGCCACTCAGTTTCGACTTTGCTCAAGGAGAAGGGCGTTAGCTCAGAATTACGAGCGCAGCTACTTGGGCATGTGCGCGGCGAAACTGAAACGGAAGTGCGATATAGCAAAGACCTCAAACCAATTCATATGATTGAAGTCGTGGAGAAAATTGATTTTTCGTTACCTGATATAGCGGAATTCAACATTCCTGACGGGCTGGATGCTGTCAGAGATGCGTTGCGAAGAAAGCGTGGCAAACAAACAGGTTGAATCAGTTACTATTCAGTTGAGTGATGCTTGAATGCGCTGGGACGCTTCCTAGCGTGTTTTTTATTAAGGGTGGTGGAATTTCATAGTGCTGAATTTGGAGACGCTCAAAACGCGTCTGGTGAAGCCATATGACCTATGATTGCACTCGCAGCCCTTCCACGCTTTCTGATGGTAGGCTGATCACTGTTTTCATGCTGGTTTCTATGCTGCCAACGATGTCTTGGCGTGGGCCGTTGCGCCAGTCGGCGCTTGCGTAGAAAGAACCGAGAACCATTGCCATGCTTTCGGCGCTATCAAAGCCGCGAATCGGGTAGTAGCAATCCGGGTCATGAAGCGAGTTGCCAAACGAAACAATGTCGATCCCGTGGCGCTGGTGTATTACTCTTTCATTCCACTTGGATCTGTAATATAAGTGAGGAGGTTTTTGAAGTAAAACGATATTGAGTAATTGATGGTTTATGTTGTTCTGCTATAAGCTGACAATAACCGTCTGTCAGATGTTTATTGAAAATAAATAAACTTAATGTTGTGGAGGATAAAGTGGAATTGGAGAAGGTTCTTAAATTTTCGGTTGAGGATGGAAAATCGCTGACCGACGATGAAGTTATTGAAGTATATAAATTGATTGAGGTTAACATTGAACATGTTCGCTTCTCACATAATGATTTCTTTATTTATCTTTCGGATCGCTACCTAGATCTATCGATCGCAATGGATGAAAAGGATAGGGAAAAAGAAAAAAGTCGTAAAAGTGTTATCAGAAATTCCTTGGTAATTCTGGTCGTGATGGTTGCAATTTATGGTAGTGCCAAGCTAGTTAGCTATATAACAAAACCCAGCGAACTGGATATACAACAGTCTCAGGCCTATGCTTCTTTACGTATTGATGCCATTAACCGCAAGCAACAGGCGTTGCAGTTTTTAAAGAGTGCGCCAGATGTATCGACAGAAGATCTCTCTTTGATTACGTCTACGATTACGAATTCTGGGATTAGTTTTGGGGATTCTTTTGTTCTTCAATGCCAAGAGTATGGAGAAAAGGTTGCAAAAAACACATTGGCTTTATCTCCGAATTTATCGAGCGAAACAATTAAAGCATTACAGCAAGCCGTTGATGCACAATGTGAGTTGTATAATCTTGATAAACAGTAAGGTGGATATGTTTAACACCTATATTGAACAATACACTAAAAGTAACTTTTAGCATATAGCCACTTGCTATCGTGTAGAAAAGATATCAACCAAAGGAGCACGGACGTTTATGGCGACTTACCGGCAGATTGCTGATGATGTTAAATCCCGAACGGAGAGAACAGTCAAAACATGCTGGATAGCGCATGTTAAGTCATTGCATGGGCTAACCCACTGCGTATCTCCGAACCGGATCAGCACCGAAAGCCGGGTTTACCCTTGTCCTGAGAAATGGGTAGCGGAGTTCGAGCAATCAATGAGAAATCTGGGCGAGCTTTAAGCTTTACCGCGCTTCTTAACTTTTGAGTCTGTTTGGCTCTATAAGGATAAGCCTGCCGCCGTGGAAATTTTCGGACGCTATGCCTGAGAGGGGCGCTTCCAAACCTAGGAGATCCACTTTTCGGCGCGACAATTTTTCCGGTAGCTTATGTCGTGTAGGTTGGGGGATCTGGTGGGTGTTAAGCTAAAAATCTTAAGACAACAAGAACTTGGTTCTTGAGTTGTCTTCTTTTCTTAACTTCTTGTTTTGTTTTATATGTTTTATAAACCTCTTTTCTGGGGAGCAAAACTAGCCCTAAGGACCAATGCGATGATTTGCAGTGAGGCCCTTGGCTAATCAGGCTTCCAGAGTTGTAACCTCTTTTCTGGGTCCCTGCTTGGATCGGCGATGTGAGCTACTCTGCTTTAAAAAAGGCTCACGACGTAAGCCCTTTGCAAAACATGATAACTCGCTATTCTTATTGGCTGTGCAAGTCCAAGACTCAGCACCTTACACAACCTCACGCACCCTGGCATACGCCGCCTTTCGGAACCAGACCAGTGGGTAACGGTGCGCCCGCTTTAAACCCCGGCTCCGCTAGTTGCAGAGCCTTGTTGATACGCCATTTTGGGTAAGCGTCTGTATACCAAAACCCCAAAATGTATACTGATAGTAACATTTTGAGGCTTCAGTGCAAGAGAGTTATCTTGTTTAGAGTTGTTCAATAAAGCGTTTAAAGGGTGCCGCTGCTCGCTCTCCATGATGCTCTTCCACCCAAAAGGCAAGCGGTTCAAGATTTGAAGCTGTCAGTAATTTTTGTGCAAGTGGTATGATCTCTTGGGCCATGTTAATTTTTGCTTGAATGTTGCTTGCATCTTTGGACAGTTGTGCAAGTTCACGAGGCTTCAAATTATCGACATCACAATCTATTAATTGCCTTAGTGTTTGTGTAACGCCACGGATCAGTAGTTCTTTGAGATCATTGTCTTTAGACATTGCTTCGAGGTGGTTAATCGAGCCTGTAACGATAGTAACGTAATAAGGTTGGCCATGGTATTTATCCTCCAAAGACGGATTCATGGAAAAATCCCGCTCTCTTTCTTCTTTCGTTGCAAGACGAGATGAGAGTAGCTCTTTACGTCTCTCCTTAAGCATTTTACGAATTTCGCTAGCCGCTGCCTCACCAATTACACCTCGATTGCGGAGTTTCTCAATACGAGAGTAGATCCAATCAGCCCCTTTAGGCTGTTTCCGTAATCCCTCTACATGCTCAAGGAGTTGTGGTGCTGTTTCTTTTGCCTTGCGGATATTGTCGCGTTGTAGTGAGGTTTTAACATCTCGATCAAACCGCGTCTTCATTTCGACGAAATCTACGGAAAAGTAGTTTTTGCCACAATCTTTTCCGATGTTGGTTTCGTAACCTTCTTTTGTCACTACGATATAACCACGTTTATGCGGTTGATGACATGTTGTGAGTCCACACGGAACATCTTCTGGAAATTGGTAGCTACCGATGATCTCTTTAAGGTCAACGTTTGTAGGGTTGATGTTTGAGCGAAAATGCGGGCGCTCAACGATATCATGCCAACTGCTGATCTCAATGATTCCCTTGACTGTGTTGAGAGCAATCATTTTTGTTCCTTTTTTGGCCCAGAGAATTTTCATGTTATGTCATCCGGCTTTCCGCGGCAACGCTCTGCTGTATGTATAAACAGATCAGGAGTGCCAACAAACGACCGTTTTCCGACACCCCTTCGCAGGTATCTTCTGGGATGTTGAAAAATTAGCCTTGGCAATTGTTGGCAGGCGTCCTATTGTTGACACCGTTTTCTGACAGGTATTGAGAGGTGTTGAGAATGGCGATTTTTGGCTACGGGCGTGTTTCGACATCGCAGCAGGATACTGAGAACCAGCGTCTGGAACTTGAACAAGCTGGGTGGACGTTCGACTTTTGGTTTACTGATGTTGTTAGCGGGAAGGTTCCGGCGGTGCAACGTAAAGAGTTTTCTGAAATGCTCAGCAAGATCCGCGATGGTGAAACGTTGGTAGTTGCGAAACTAGACCGTCTGGGACGTGATGCGATTGACGTTCTGCAAACTGTCAGGACGTTGGCTGACCGAAATATTAAGGTTATTGTCCACCAGCTTGGCACGACTGATCTCACCTTCGCTGCGGGTAAGCTGCTATTGTCGATGCTGGCAGCAGTCGCAGAGATGGAGCGAGATTTGCTGATTGAGCGCACTCAGGCGGGGCTATCACGGGCTAAAGCCGAAGGTAAGAAGTTGGGGAGACCCTCTAAAATCGCACCAGAAGCCCGTAGAACGATTGTGGATAAAATGAGTAGCGGAACTAGTATCAGTGCGTTAGCCCGTGAATATGGCGTATCCAGAGCTACGATTGCTGCTTTGGGGCGTTAGGTCCGATTACATTAAGAGTTTGGGCTGCTATCATACCCCTATACTACGAATGCCCTGACGGGTATGCGTTCTTAGGAAGTCGTGCTCAGAAAAAAGTTCGAGAAAAATATTCAATGAAAACAATACCGCATCCTATTCCTTATCAAGGTAGTAAAAGAAAGCTAGCTCCAGTTATCTACAGCGTCATACCTCGTAACATACGTTGCTTCTATGAACCATTCGCAGGTTCCGCAGCTATGACACTTTTTATGGCTGGCAACAATGCGGCTGAGCGCTTCGTAGTTGGAGATAAGTTTCCTTCGATTATTAAGCTATGGGAAATGATTGTGAATAATCCTCATCAAGTAATTGATGAATATTCCACCATTTGGATGGGGTTTGATGGGGAGAATCATAACTATTTCAATGAGGTGCGTGAGCACTATAATGAAACTCAAAATCCAGTCGCCCTGCTTTATTTAGTATGCCGATGTGTAAAAAATGCCGTTCGCTTCAATGCGAAAGGGAAATTTACACAATCAGCGGATAAGCGCAGAAAAGGTATGGCACCGGAAAAGATGTCATTGGCCATTGAAGGCGCTTCAAAATTATTAAAAGGCCGCGTTGAGTTTCGTGTGGGGGATTGGAAGACAACCTCGCAAGACGCTGAGAGCCAAGATTTCGTTTATATGGATCCCCCGTATTTAGGGACTTCCGTTGGCAGAGATAAGCGTTACCACGAACAACTTGAGGTTGACTCTCTTGTTTCTGGATTAGAACTATTAAATGAAAGAAATATTCGATTTGCACTTTCATATGATGGTATGACAGGTGATAAAGAATATGGACCTGCTCTGCCAGAACATTTATCAATGTCTCGTTTGCTAATAAATGCAGGTCAGTCAAGTCAGGCAACATTAAATGGTCTGAAGGCAGAGACAGTAGAGAGCCTTTATCTTTCTTCAAATATAAAGGCTCCAACAAAAACAAGGCTTAACTTGAGAAATACAAGTCAAGAAGAATTATTTTCTTAAAAGGCGAATCAAGAGGGTCTTAATATCAAGGCCCTCTGCTTCAGCTTTAGACTTTAATTCTTCATAAGCATTAACTTCTTCTTCACCGGACCACGTGATATTCAATTGTCTGACAGGGTTCATCGCAACATGTGAATAACCTTCTGGAAATGCCCAATAGCAGCTCATACAAATGTTAGGGTCTTGTATTCTTATCCAATTATCGCAGGATTCACATGTAAATGATTTTGCTCTTTGGCTTGAAGCGTCAAGTAGCATGTATGCGTCAAGATTAGTCTCGTCATGTTGTGAATCACCTGCTACCTGATATGGAACGCGATGATCTATTTGTAAATAGCGTTGCTCTACTTGAGCGCCAGTAATGGCATCACGTGAATCATATTTAAAAATCAAAGCATCTTTAAAGGCTTTTGAAAAAGCTTTACGCCCACCAATGCGTCCATTTTTAATGTTGTCGGGGCTATCAAAACGATAAGCTGCAATCGCTCTCCCAGTCCTATTGCTTACGGTTTTGAATGTTTCAATAGGAATTCCTTCCTCTCTTACATCTCTTACCGCTCTTGGAGGATGGTCGTAGCCGTATGTTTCTTGTAAGTCCTCTGTAGTAATGAAACCATGTTCTATAATATGGTCGATTACTGTCTTGGCACGTTTTCTAGTGACCCTCTCGCACAGTGCCAGAATGCGGGGATCAACGCTGTGTATGTTCATAGGACAAGGAAACCATATGAAACGGTTCTTGTCCATGGTCTACGATAAGTTATGAAAGCACTAACATGATGTTAGGTAGCAAGCTGAGGACTTTCGCTTCGAACCATTCATTCAAAAGAAGCGGCTATAATTTCCCCAGTGTTGGCGTTAAAAACGCAATAATACTGAAGCGGTGTTAGCATTTCCAGACTGTTAATGGCGCTAGCCTGATGTCCAAATGCTTGAATCATTTTCTTTTCTTCATCATGCCACAAGTAAGTTCCGAAAATCGGCTGCGCTTCACTTTCCTGCCACACATGGCGAAACGTCGCTTTCTTGTCTATTACCTGTTTGCACTCCCTGACCGGGTTATGGTGCGTTTTCGCATAGCATTCCGGGTTGTCATCTGCACATACGATATCTTTTCGTGCTGTCTGATGCTCAGCACCTACAGCAGAAAAGGCGCATACGCCCAGCACCAATGAGAGAGTGCCCAGAGCACCCCATACAGTTGCGCGTAGCGTGCTGATGTGCTGCTTTGATACAGCATGGGCAACTACACTATAACTGGCCCAGCTAATCGCGGCTCCCGCTGCAATCGGTAATAAAAAGTCTGCTCCCGTCATGATTCCCTCACTTTCCAAACCACATCGCGCCTGATAGCGAACGCTGGTGACGCCCAACCGATGATGATCATCATATTTGTTGGGTTTTAAATGTCACCATTGGTGTTTGTTTTGAATCAAAAAGGATTGTCATGATACATCCGATGAATGCTAGTGACTAAGCTCGCTGACGTGAGATTGGATTCAAAATGTCTCATATGGAGCGTGGCCTTACAGTGGTCAAAATTGCACATTCAGTGCATGAAAAAATCCCTGAGAATACAGTTTGGCGAGCGGGTAAAAGAACTGCGCATTGCCACCGGATTGAGCCAAGAGGCCTTTGCCGATCGGTGCGGGTTTGCACGTAGTTATATGAGCAGAATTGAACGTGGTGGCTCTAATGCGTCTCTGGATGCGATTGAGGTGCTGGCTAACGCTCTGAGCGTTGAGCCGTGGCAGTTGTTAGCGCCTGGCCCATCTGAAGATAACGACTCGGAACTGTTGGTTCCATACGCAGCCGATGGTTCCTGTTTTCACCCCGGTTTGGCGAGCACCCGTGATGGTTCGTTTGGCGTAGGTGATAAAGCGGCTCAGAAGCGTTTTGGCACGTTTGCTGAAGCTCTTGAGTATCTTCGTAGCATGGAGACAGCAAAATGGCGTAGGCCTAATCCTAGCGGCAACTGGGGTATCGTATCAGCGGTTCGGTGGGACAAACTGAGAAAGTAGCTCAAGTGTAAGTTTATGAATTTTCATGCTGTATGGATGAACAGTATTCATTAGATGCTGATAGTCTTATGTTTCATCAGCCCTTTGTTTCTATAAGAGTGAATAAAACAGCAAAATGCGGGTGCGTTACGTAGGCGTTACGGTGGCGTTTCGCTTTGGCTCTGAATGGCTTAATTCATATAAATAACATTGAGTTAAATAGTTATTCTGAACAAGGTCTGCCGGGGTCTAACTGGTTTCAAAATCCGAACGCAGTGGCGTTTATTCAACGTCCACATAGCTGACAAATGTTCTTTCCTCCCGACCCGGCAGACCTCCAGAAACATTAAAAGGCAGGTATGGCACGTTGATGTTTTATGCCGCCACGAACACTCGGTTTGATTCCGTCCAGCGGATCAAACTTAATATGTAGCCCCTAGAACAAAAAGGTCCTACGATTGCTCTCTTAACAGCTAACAGGAACGTGATTACAGCAGGTTATAGAGACTTAGGTTCGAGTCCGGCCTTCGGCACCATTAGTACTTCCAAGACCATCCGAGAAAGTCCAATTATCCCTTAAAAATCAATGCTTGCAGTGATTTTTACGTCCTGAGTTGTCCGAGGTTGTCCGTTGAAATCCGGATGTCATTGGGGGCATAATTGGGGGCATCTTAACTTCGATTAGAAATGTGCCCCCAAAATGAAGCTCAACGCCAGGCAGGTAGAGACCGCAAAGCCGAAAGACAAAACCTATAAAATGGCCGATGGCGGCGGTTTGTATCTCGAAGTTTCGGCTAAGGGGTCTAAATACTGGCGCATGAAATACAGACGCCCCTCTGACAAAAAAGAGGATCGCCTTGCTTTTGGTGTTTGGCCTACTGTGACGCTTGCTCAGGCAAGAGCCAAGCGCGACGAAGCTAAAAAGCTGTTAGTACAGGGCATTGACCCAAAAGCCGAACAGAAAGAAGCTCAGGCCGAGAATTCGGGTGCATATACTTTCGAAACCATTGCTCGCGAATGGCATGCCAGTAACAAGCGCTGGAGTGAAGACCATCGATCCCGCGTTCTTCGCTATCTTGAGCTTTATATCTTCCCTCATATCGGTTCGTCCGACATTCGCCAGCTCAAAACCAGCCACCTGTTAGCCCCGATTAAAAAAGTTGATGCCAGTGGCAAACATGACGTCGCACAGCGTCTTCAGCAGCGTGTGACGGCCATTATGCGTTATGCCGTACAGAACGATTACATCGACTCTAACCCGGCCAGTGATATGGCTGGTGCTTTATCAACAACCAAAGCGCGACACTATCCGGCTTTACCCTCTAGCCGGTTCCCTGAGTTTCTTGGTCGTCTTGCTGTGAAGTGGTCAACAAAAACTGGCCACCGCGTTAGAGTTTTTCCAGTATCGGTTT
>OHTY01000157.1_pt1 | contig 29132 bp, 28 predicted proteins | sample 1579061 | NCBI WGS metagenome assembly OHTY01 (sample SAMEA3879520, study PRJEB24766) | human gut metagenome | biome: human-associated habitat; feature: feces | place: USA | collected 1985/1987 | reverse complement strand
GCCGGTGCAGCGTGTGGAGGATTTGCTGCACGACCGCGCCACGACGCGCCTTGGCGACGTGCAGCCGACCTACCGTCCGGGCGTTGTGCCGGCGGATTTGCGCGCATGTCTGCCTGATTTCATCATTGAGGACTTGAAGTTCGGCATTCGGCGGATGGATGGGCAGCTGCATGGCTTTGCGCATCCGCACCACCCCCACCGTGGAGTGAAATAAAAACAGAAACGTTGTCATCCGCGCCTCCGCTGGCGCTGGCCGATCAGCGCCGCGCCGATCGCCCCGGCAAACTGGGCGTCGGGATGGGTTGTCACCGCCATGCCGACATGGCTTTCCAGCATCCGGGCAAAGGCGGCGCAGTGGCTGACGCCGCCGGTAAACAGCAGCGGCCCCTGCGCCGATAAGCGGCCGATAAAGTTCGCGCTGCGCCGGGCCATGGCGTTAATCACCCCGGCCAGAATCGCCTCCGGCGCGACGCCGGCCGACCGCAGGCTGATGACCTCCGATTCGGCAAACACCGTGCACATACTGGTAATGGCGTGCGGTTCCACGCCGTCGGTAATGGCGTCCAGTTGTTCGACGCTGGCGCCGAGGGTGCGTGAAATGACTTCCAGAAAACGGCCGGTGCCGGCGGCGCATTTGTCATTCATCAGGAAGTCGCTGAGGTTGCCCCCGGCGTCCAGCTGGATAACTTTGCTGTCCTGGCCGCCGATATCAATCACCGTGCGGGTGTCCGGCGCCAGCAGGCGGGCGCCGAGGCCGTGACAAGAGATCTCCGTCACCTGCTTATCGGCAAAATCCACCAGCTGGCGGCCATAGCCGGTGAGGGTTAAAAAAGGCGTCTCCGTGAGGCCAGCGCGCAGTGTCTCCCAGGCCTCGTGGATGGCGTCGGCGGGGCGAAAGGGAGTGGGGCAGAGGAAGCGGCGCACGATGACGCCGTCCGCCAACAGGATGCCTTTTGTGGCGGTGGAGCCGGAATCAATGCCAACCGTATAGTTCACGCCAGCTCCTTACAGCATTTCGATAAAGGCGGCGACGCGGGTGCTGAGCTGGCCGAGGTCCGCTGTCGAATAGTCGGTTTCAATCGCCATGTAAGGAAGATCGTGCTGTTGGCGCAGATGGCGTTTAATCGCCAGCGATTCCACGGCATAGGTATGGCAGGCCTGCAAAATGACGTCGATCACCCCGTCGGCCTGATACTCCTCCACCATCTGGCTCAGCAGCTGCAGACGCTGGTCGTTGGGGGAGATACAGGAGCAGCCGATGGCGAGATATTTATCGGTTAAGGCGTCGTAGACGTCGCCCTCTTCCGCCACGCAGCGCTCGGTCGCTTTCGCGCCGGTGCAGTTCTCATAGCCGACCACCCAGCCGCCGTTTTCCTCGATGGCGCGGACCACTTTTTCCGCCGCGCCGCCGATCGGGCAGCCGGTGATCAGGATCCGCGGACGAGGTTCCAGCCGTTTACCCTGCTGCCACTCCTGATGGATGCGCTCCGCCATGGCATGCAGTTCATCAATCAGGGCGGTTTTGTCGAAACGAAAAGTGGCGCCGTACACCACTTTCAGGATGTCGCCGCCGCTGAGCGCCGGCGGATTGAGCTGCCCGAGACGATAAAAGTGGGCCAGCGCCCGGCGCTCGCGATTTTTCAACACGATGGCTTCGCGCAGCGCCGCCTCGCTAATCGGCGTGCCAAACCGGGCCTCAATCACCTGCTGCAGGCGCAGGATCTCCGTTTTCCACAGTGCGCGCGAGGCGGCATCGCTGGCGCTGTTCGGCAACTGCATGACGTGGACCGCCTTGAACTCGGCCATGTACTCATACATTTTCTTTTTGCCGTCGCAGGTGGTTTCCCCAACCACCAGGTCAGAGAAATAGAAGTAGGGACATTTATCGGTTTTGCCGAAGCCGTAGCTGCTTTTGATAAGCGGGCAGAGGTTGCGCGGGAGATCTTTTTCCGCTTCCTCGATGGTTTCATCGGAGGTTGAGCACAGCGAGACGACAACGGCGCCCGCCGCCATGGCGATCTCCTGGGGCATAAAGGTGCAGTAAGTGCCCACCAGCGGTACGTTCTGCTCTTTAAGATCCATGACGGTGAGAAAGCCCTTCTGGCGAGCTTCTGAGAACTGGTCAAAAATGGCGGGTAGATCGGTGATAAGCGACATGGTTTTCCTTCCCCGTACACGGGAGATGCTGAAAGAGTCGCCATTATAGCCATGGTGTATGCAGGGTTTTATTGATCTCCTGCGTCTGTACGCGGTGTTAATAGACCTTTTTCAAATCCATCTCTTCCTGGATACGCTCGCTCCATGCCTGATGGGTGCGGATGGCCTCTTCGATACCGGCGTTGTAAAACAGCGGCCCCAGCTCTTTGGCGATAAAGTCGACGAAAAATTCGGCGTCAAACTGCTCCAGTTCGAGGTCGAAGGTCTCTGCGCAGTACTTGCTGAGCCTGTCGCGCAGCAGGTCGCGCTGCGCCTGGCTGAGTTCAATGTCATTCATGATGGGGCTTTCTCCGTAAAAGGGCTCACGACTGCCGGGCTTCGATCACCGCTTGTCCGCGCTGGTGGCGTAACAGTCCGGCCAGGCAGCAGGCGGCGACAATCCCGGCGGCCACCGCCAACAGGTGGAAGGGGAGTCTGCCGCCATGGAACCACAGCCAGCGCGCGCCTTCAATTGATAACGCGCTGACGCTGAGGATCACGATATTCAGCGAGGCGGAGACCGTGCCTTTCGGCAGGTCGTTGGAAAAGAGGGTAAAGCGAAACAGCGTCGGGAAAATCAGCCCGATGCCGAAGGCGTAGAAGCAGGTGCCGAGCACCGACCACAGCCAGACGTGGGGCCATACCAGATTGCCAACGATCAGGATGGCCAGGCCGAGCATCTGTACCGGCACCGCGCTGAGGACAAAGCGCGGGCGGGTAGGGTCTTTTACCCAGCGCGCCACCGACAGGTTGGCGATGATAACGGCGCTGAAGACCGGCACCTGGCTCCAGGCGAACTCGCTGGTGGTCAGTCCGCCGGCGTCCATTAAAATCACCGGCGATACCGCCACCCAGCTCATCAGCGGAATATAGCTCAGCGACAGCGTGGCGGCGCCGAGTAAAAAGATGCGGTTGCGAAAGACGTTGCGAAAATCGCGCAGCACGCCCAGGGGGCTGAACGGCACATCGCCGCGGCGCACCGTCTCCGGCATGGTCAACAGCAGGCCGAGCCAGGCCACCAATCCCATGGCGGCGATAATGCCGAACAGCGCTTTCCAGTGAATGAAATGCATCAGCGCCGCGCCGGAGAGCGGGCCGACGATCGGCGCCACCAGCACGACGGAGGTGATCACCGCCATCAGTCTGATCGATCTTTTTTCCTCAAAGGCCTCCTGTACGGTGACGTAGCCGACGGTGGCGATAAAGCAGATGCTGGTGCCCTGCACGAAGCGGGCAATCAGGAACTGCGTCATGGAGGTGGTGAACAGGGTAGCCAGGCATGCGAGGGTGAAAATCAGCGCGCCGGTGAGCAGCACCGGACGCCGTCCTATCCGGTCAGAGAGCGGCCCCAGCAGCCACTGTAGCGCCATGCCGCCGGCCATATACAGGCTCACCGAGGCCGGAGCCAGCGCCACATCAGCATTGAAATCCCGCACCACGTGCAGGATCCCCGGCTGGATCAGATCGGTAGTGAGATAAGCGGAAAAATCATACAGAATTAACGCCGCCGGGAAGAACAGCGCGGCGGCGTGTCGGCTCAGCCAGTGGGAAATCCTGTGCATCATCTCGCCCTCCCTGTGGAATATTTATCAGCGCTATTGTTCGGATAGTATCATTGCTAACCAATATGCAGATGCAGCAGCGAGGGGATCTGCGAGAGCAGCCACAACAACAGGCCGATGGTTCCCCCCACCAGGGTACCGTTGATGCGGATGAACTGCAGATCTTTACCGATATTGAGCTCGATCTGCCGCGACATATCGCGGGCGTCCCAGCTCTTCACTGTGTCGCTGATATGGCAGGTGAGGAAGGCGGCGAACTCCGGCGCCACCCGGTGCGCCGCCTGCTCCAGGTGTTCGTTAAGCGATTCGCGCAGCGCGTCGTCGCGGAGTAAGGTTTCACCGAACCACTGCCCCGCCTCGGCGATACGCTGCTTAATACGTGAGTCGTCGCTGCTGATATCGTTTTTTACCCAGCCGCGCAGGTCGCCCCATACTTCGCCAAGATAGTGGTTAAAGGTCTCATCATTTTTTAGCCAGGCTTTGATGTTATCGGCCTTCTGCGCCATATCCGGGTCGGATTTCAGGTTATCGATAAGCTTTTGCACGGCGCGGTCAAAAGTCTGACGGATCTGATGCGTACGGTCGTGAGTCACCTCGTCCAGCAGGGTATTCACCGCGTCGGTGACCATCTCAGCGCTGTGCTCGCCGAGCCACTCGGTGGGTAGGAGTTTGGCCTTCAGCGGGTGTTCGGTCTCCAGCCAGTGTACGATGCCGCGGGCGATAAAGGCGCGGGAGCTGTCGCGCTGCAGCAGGGCAATCAGTTGGTTTATCAGCGAATCGAGCAGCTTTTGATGGCGATTGTCGCGGGTCAGTCCCTCCAGCATCATGGCGCTGGTCTGCGTCAGGTCGACCTTATCGATAGCCTTATGCACCGCGCGTCGCAGCAGACGTTGAATGCGCGCGTCATCGGTCAGTTCGAGAAAACCGCTCATCACCTGCAGCAGGTGCTGGCCGACCCGTCGGGCGTTCTCCGGCTGGCTGAACCAGTTGCCGAGCATCAGGGCTGGCTGATAGCGGCGGATCAGCGCGACCAGCGACGGGGTATCAAGGAACTTTTCCTCGACAAAGCGGCCGAGGTTGTCGGCGATGCGGTCTTTATTGCGCGGAATAATCGCCGTATGGCGGGCGACAAAGGGCAGCGGAATACGGCGAAACAGAGCCACGACCGCAAACCAGTCGGCCAGCGCCCCGACCATCGCCGCTTCGGAAATAGCTTTTAGCGCACCGACCCAGGGCGATGGTGGTAGCGCGAGGGTAGTGATAAAAATGGCGGCTGCAATCAGCAGCAGCGACAGCGCCAGCAGTTTGGCGCGTTTCAGTTCAGCGAGTTTTTCCATATGCTTAAGCATATAGCCTGACGGCGAGGTCGTGCAAAAATCGCCAGATAATCCCCAGGCCGAAGAGCATCAGGATCGCCCCCGCCGCCCGCTCGACTCGCCAGACGATGGCGCCCAGGCGGCGCTGTATCTGCGGCAGCGCAATCGCGCTCACCAGCAGTAAATCCCAGAAGAACACCACGCTGACCATCCACAGCCCGCTCACCGTTTGCTGAAGCAGGGTCACAGCCGGCCCGAGCAGGGAAGTCATCAGCGCCAGATAAAACAGGGCGTTTTTGGGGTTGAGCAGCGATGACCCCAGCCCCAGCAGCAGCTGCCTGCCGAACCCCGGACGCGCTGCGCGAACGCTCTCCATCGCCAGCGTCGCGGGACGGCTGCGTATCAGCAGGCTGCCAATCCACAATAAATAGCCCGCCCCCAGCAGTTCGATGAGCAAAAAAAGCAGCGGCGCCTGGCGCAGAAGCCCCCAGCCGACGATGGCGAGCACAATATACAGCGCATTGCCTGCGGCGATGCCGAGACACAATCCGATGCTGCCGCGGATCCGGTAGCGCACGGCGTAGCCGACCAGCAGAAAAAAATCAGGGCCCGGACTGAGCAGAGCGACAAAGTGGGACAGGGCTAACGCCGGGAAGGCGGCGGGAAAGAGCGTCGATAAGGTATGCATAGTGGCCTCGATAATGGTGCAGAGGCCACCCTACGCCAGGTGGCGTATTACTTATTGTCAGATATTGATCTGCTTTGCGCATACTGCCGCGGCGTGGCGGCGGTATAGCTGACAAAGGTTTTATGGAAATGGCTCTGATCGGCAAAGCCGGCCTGATAGCCGACGTCGGCGATAGGATCCCCGGCGCGTAAGCGCGTTTTCGCATATTCGATGCGCGCCATGTTGATCAAACTGGCAGGCGTCAGGCCGGTATCTTGTTTCACGGCGCGGATAACGGTCTCTTTACGAAGCGCGCTGTCGTGGGCCAGCTTATCCAGCGACGGCGACGCCGGCAGATCCATCGCCAGGCGCTGAAACAGCAGGGCGCTGGCGTGATGTGGCGCCTGCGGCGCGGCGGCGCACAGCGGCAGCGCGTGCAGGAGTTGCGCCAGCCGGGCGGGCAGTTGTTCAAGGCTCCCGCGGCTCATCAGGGCGACAACCTGCTGGAAACTGGCAAAGAGAGGGCTGTCGCGCAGCAGCGGCTGCGGCGAGGTGATACTGGCGCCAGGGGGAATATCCGGGCGCTGCGCGTGGCACCATGTCGCGTCCAGGTAAAGCATGTGATAGCTGCGCGGCCTGCCATGCAGCGGATTACAGCTATGCGGCGCGTGCGGCGGGATCACGATCAGATCCCCGGGCTGCAGCAGGTACTCCTGGCCAGCGCACAGGCAGCGCGTTTCCCCCTCGATAATCGCCCCTACGGAAAGCTGGGGGTGGCTGTGGCGCTTATAGGCCTGGCGGCTGCGCCAGGTGCTGCGCAGCTCCAGCCACGGCAGACGATCGTCTCGCCAGAAGGTTTGGGGAATATCTCGGGTATGGTTCACTGCTTTGGCCTTTGCTGCGGGGATAAGCCGTTTATAGCATGCTGCGCCGAGGCTGTCGCCCGCCTGGATTTGCGTACCGCGTCGAAAAAGGATGTCACGCTTGCAGTCCGGGGAAATATGTTTTCGTAGCGGAATGTAAAATCCCGGTTTCCGGGGTGCCAGAGACATTCATGGGATGTAGAGTCCCTGCAGGATAAGCAGGCAGGGATGAGCCGATGGCAAAGGGCACCACCTCGACGCCGCATGATGCGGTGTTTAAACAGTTCCTCACTCAGGCCGACACCGCGCGCGATTTTCTGGCGATCCATCTACCGCCTGCGCTGCGTCAGCGCTGCGACCTCGATACCTTACAGCTGGAGTCGGCAAGCTTTATCGAGGAGAGCCTGCGGGCCTGGTACTCCGATGTGCTGTGGTCACTCAAAACCGCGTCTGGCGAGGGCTACATTTATGTGGTTATCGAACATCAGAGCTCGCCGGATGCGCAGATGGCCTTCCGCCTGATGCGCTACGCCATCGCCGCGATGCAGCGCCATCTTGATGGCGGTCATACAAAACTGCCGCTGGTGGTGCCGATGCTGTTCTATCACGGAGCGACCACGCCATACCCGTGGTCACTCAACTGGCTGGACTGTTTTGCCGATCCACAGCTGGCGAGTGAGCTTTATATCTCGCCCTTTCCGCTGGTGGATGTCACGGTGATCCCCGACGATGAGATCGTTCGCCACCGGCGCGTGGCATTACTCGAGCTGATACAGAAGCATATTCGCCAGCGCGATTTAATGGGCATTGTTGAGCAACTGACGACGATTTTACTTAGCGGGGACGCTAATGACAGACAGCTAAAAACGCTGTTTAATTATCTGCTGCAGACTGGCAACGCGCGCCGCTTTGGCCGGTTTATCCACGAAGTGGCGCAACGGGTTCCTCAGCACAGGGAGAGATTGATGACTATTGCTGAAAGATTACAGGAAGTGGGCCGCAGAAAAGGCAAGCGTGAAGGACAGCATGCCGAGGCGCTGCGCATTGCCCAGAGGATGCTGGCCGACGGCATTGCCCGCGAGACGGTGGTGAAAATCACCGGCCTGACCGCCGACGAGATCGCCGCGCTGGCGCATTGATAACGCCGGGGCGGACTGACGGTCGCCCCGGTTAGCCTCTTTATGGAATATTCCGGATATACCTAACTTTACCCGCATCGCCAGCCATCTCGACTACCCTTAATATCCTTAACGGCATTTTTGACTGCCTTAGTAGCGATAACAAGGAGACATGCGATATGGCCTATCAGACGGTGAATCCTGCGAACAATCAGCTTATTAAAACGTACCCGGCGCACAGCGATGCGGATGTGGAGGCGGCGCTGCAGCAGGCGGATGCGCTCTACCATTCTGCCTGGGCAAAAGGCGATATTGAACCGCGGCTGGCGGTACTGCATAAGCTGGCGGATCTGATCGATAGCCGGGCGGAGGAGCTGGCAAAAATCGCTAGCCAGGAGATGGGGAAACTCATTAAGCAGAGCCGCGGCGAAGTGAAACTTTGCGCGCAGATCGCCCGCTATTACGCCGATAACGCCAAATCGTTCCTGGCGCCGGTGAAGTATCCCTCCGAACTGGGTGAAGCCTGGGTTGAGCACCATCCCATTGGCGTCTTACTGGCGGTGGAGCCGTGGAACTTCCCCTATTACCAGCTGATGCGCGTCCTGGCGCCAAACCTGGCGGCCGGTAACCCGGTTATCGCCAAACACGCCAGCATTGTGCCGCACTGCGCGGAGACCTTTGCCCATCTGGTGCGTGAGGCCGGCGCTCCGGAGGGGGCGTGGACTAACCTGTTTATCTCCCAGGATCAGGTGGCGAAGATTATCGCTGACGATCGCGTGCAGGGCGCGGCGCTAACGGGGTCGGAGAAAGCCGGCAGCGTGGTGGCGGCGCAGGCGGCGAAGCATATTAAGAAATCAACGCTGGAACTGGGCGGCAATGATGTGTTTGTCGTGCTGGACGATGCCGACCTGGAGCGCGCGGTGAAAATCGGCGTCCAGGCGCGGCTGAACAACGCCGGCCAGGTGTGTACCGCTGCCAAGCGCTTTATCCTGCACGAAAATATCGCGGATGCGTTCCTGACAAAATTTAGCGAGGCGTTTCGCCAGGTGAAAATCGGCGATCCGCTGGATGAAAGCACCACGCTGGGGCCGCTCTCTTCCAAAGATGCGCTGGATACCCTAAGCAAACAGGTGGACGAGGCGGTGAAAAATGGCGCTAAGCTGCATCTGGGCGGCAAAGCGGTGGCTCGAGAAGGCAATTTCTTTGAACCCACCATTTTGACCGGTATCACCCGTGATAATCCGGCGTACTTCGAAGAGTTCTTTGGCCCGGTGGCGCAGATCTACGTGGTGAAAAACGATGAGGAGGCAATCCAGCTGGCCAATGATTCCCACTATGGTCTGGGCGGCGCGGTGTTCAGTCAGGATATCGAACGCGCCAAACGGATGGCCTCCGCCATTGAAACCGGAATGGTTTATATCAACTGGCTCACCGATACCGCGCCGGAGCTGCCGTTTGGCGGCGTGAAGCGTTCCGGTTACGGACGGGAGCTCTCCGATCTCGGCATCAAAGAGTTTGTGAACCAGAAGCTGGTGGTGGTGCGCCGCTAAGCCTATGACCCGGCCATAAAAAAACCTGCCATTCGGCAGGTTTTTTTATGGCTAATGCTCAGCGCACCTTAACTTTATCGCGGGGCGTTGACCATAATCAGAAGGTGACCCCGCCGCCCACATAGGCGCCATCAATCAGGGTGTGGTTCGGGCGACCCTCTTTACCGTCAACGCTCACATGGCGGTAACCCACTTTCAACGTCACTGGACCAATCGGAGACCAGCTCACGCCGCCGTTCGCTTCAACATAGTTTTTCACGCTGTTGTTCAGACCATCCGGCGCGACATACCCTTCGCCAAACACGTGGATGCTGTCGGTCAGGGCCACGTTCACCCCGCCGCCGACCGGAAACGCGACGCCGTTATCGCCTTTTTTCGGCCCGAGGTAGATGGCTTTCGCGCCGGCGTTGAGCATCACCGGGCCCACTTCCAGGTTGTAACCCGCGCCCACGCCGCCGGTCTGGCTACCATCATCGGTATTCTTCAGCCAGTGGCTTTCGGCGTACAGGCCAGAAGAGGATTTACCCATTTCCATATTCAGATTAGTGAAGTTTTTACCCTGTTCAACGGTAAACCCCACCGCCATGGCGGAACCAGAGACCGCGGTCAGGGCTGCAAGAATAAGGATGTTAAGCTTTCTCATGGTTTACTCCTCGTCAATAAAGTTGTCTGAGGGCACCTTAACAAGCGATGTTTACCTCTGCAAATGTGACTTGCGTCGATTTTTTATGCTGGTTTTGTCAGGAAGGTGTTTTGAAAATGTTGTAATGACGTTTGGTTACGGCGAGGTCAATCATCAAATTTAGCCTGTTTAGCCGTGGTTTAATTGGTGGGCTAAACAGAAACTGAACAGAGCAGTCATTAATTATTAAGGGGCCTATTCATTCAGTTTCTTATAATTTCCAAAAATGTTTCTACTGTTACTTATTAAAACGTTGCTTTACATTTTTCGACGCGCTGCCGACGTTTGGTCCCTGTTTTTGACGAGGTCTCAGAGAGAAGGGGGCCTGCGCCTTAGGGCGCAGGCGGGCAGGTTAGCGTCGTAACCCGGCAAACGCCGCGCGAATTTCCTCTTCCGGCAACTGAATGCCGATAAACACCAGCGTGCTGTGCGGCGTTTCATCGCCCCACGGGCGATCCCAGTCGGCGCTGTAGAGGCGCTGCACGCCCTGGAACAGCAGGCGATTTGGCTCGCCGTCGATCCACAGCATGCCTTTATAACGCATCAATTGCTCGGCGAAGGAGAGCAGCAGATTTTCCATTACCCGTGAAACTTCACTGATATCCACCGGATAGTCGAGCTCGACCACAATCGACGAGACGTCATTCTGTTTTTCTGCCACAAAATGAAAGCGCGGTGTGGCGCTGACAACCTTCTCTTCCAGCATAAAACCGCTGGTGTTAAACAACTGGCTTAAATCGATATCGCCGTGAATGACGGTATAAATCGGCGCCCGCGCGTTAATGCGCGCCAGCCGTTCACGCAGCTTTTCGGTGTCGCCGGCGACGTCGGTTTTGGTTAACAGGATCCGGTCCGCGTAGCCGACCTGCGACTGGGCGATGGTGAACTGATCCATCTGCTGGTCGGCATGGACGGCGTCAACCAGGGCGATCACGCCGTCCAGCAGATAGCGCTCGCAGAGCACCTGATGGGAGAAAAAGGTCTGGATAATCGGCCCCGGGTCGGCCATGCCGGTGCATTCAATCACCAGCCGGTCAAACTCGATTTCGCCGCGATCGCGACTGTCGAGGAGATCGAGCAGGGCGTCTTCCAGTTCGTTGGAGCGTGTACAGCAGATACAGCCGTTGGTCAGGGTTTTAATCTGCGTGGCGCGGTCGCCGATGAGCTGATCGTCAACGGAGACTTCGCCGAATTCGTTTTCAATTACGGCGATTTTGAAACCGTGCTGCTCATTGAGGATATGGCGCAGGAGGGTGGTTTTTCCTGCGCCGAGAAAACCGGTGAGTAGGGTGACTGCAATCGGTGCCATTATTGCCTCCATTAACAGCAGCGTACGCCGCCTTTGCCGTCGCCGCCGTAGCGGGCCTGCTGGCGTTCGCGGAAGAATTCTTCATAAGTCATGTACGGCTGATCCGGATGGTTGGTTTGCATATGCGTGACGTAGTTGTCGTAATCCGGAATGCCAATCAGCATTTTTGCCGCCTGACCGAGATACTTTTTTGCCTGACCTAAGTTACCAAACATTATAAGTTCCACATAACGAATAAAGCCGGATGGCGGCTAGCGCCATATCCGGCCTACGTTAATGCGCTTTTGGTAGGCCGGATACGCGTAGCGCTATCCGGCATCAGGGTTAATGATGTGACGAGGTCTTCACGCCGCCTTCCGGTACCGGCACATACGGAGTCTCTTTGTCGGTACGCACCTTATTGTTGCGGACATTGAGCCAGGTTTTGATGCCGTAGAAGATGATGCTGTACACCACCACCAGGAACAGAATACTCAGGCCGGCGTTGGTGTAGTTGTTGACCACGATATGGTTCATGTTGGCGATCTGCTGCGCGGTCAGCTCGCCGCCGGCGGCAATCTTCTCTTTATACTGCTGAGCCATAAAGAAGAAGCCTTCCATCTGCGGGTTGCTGCTGAACAGCTTCAGGCCCAGCGCCCAGGTGGTGCACAGCAGCAGCCATGCCGCCGGGATAACGGTGACCCAGATATATTTGGTGCGCTGCATCTTGACCAGCACCACGGTGCCAAGCACCAGCGCCACGGCGGCCAGCATCTGGTTAGAGATCCCGAACAGCGGCCACAGGCTCTTCACGCCGCCCAGCGGGTCGACCACGCCCTGATACAGCAGGTAGCCCCACAGCCCGACGCAGCCGGCGGTACCGATAATCCCGGCGACCAGCGAGTCGGTTTTTTTCAGGAACGGCACGAAGTTACCCAACAGATCCTGCAGCATAAAGCGGCCTGCGCGGGTACCCGCATCCAGCGCGGTGAGGATAAACAGCGCTTCAAACAGGATACCGAAGTGGTACCAGAAGCCCATATCCGCCATCGGGATGATTTTATGGAATACGTGGGCGATACCGACGGCCAGCGTCGGCGCGCCGCCAGCGCGGTTCAGTACCGAAGGTTCGCCGATATCTTTCGCCGTCTGCAGGATCTGCTCAGGTGAAATCACAAAGCCCCAGGAGCTGACGGTCGCCGCCGCGTGGACGGTGACTTCTTTCAACTGCGCTGCGATCATCGCCGCGTTTTCACCGCCCATTTCATGCAGGTTCGGCATGACGATGCCCAGGCCCGCCGGCGGGGTGTTCATCGCGAAGTAGAGACCCGGTTCGATAATCGAGGCCGCAACCAGCGCCATGACTGCAACAAAGGATTCCATCAGCATCGCGCCGTAGCCAATAAAGCGGGCATCGGTTTCGTTGGCCAGCAGCTTCGGCGTGGTGCCGGAAGCGATCAGCGCATGGAAACCGGAGACCGCGCCGCAGGCGATGGTAATAAACAGGAACGGGAACAGCGCGCCTTTCCACAGCGGGCCGGTACCATCAATGTACTGGGTCACTGCCGGCATTTTCAGGTCCGGGTTGAGGATAACGATCCCCAGCGCCAGGCCGACGATTACGCCGATTTTCAGGAAGGTGGCCAGATAATCGCGCGGCGCCAGAATCAGCCATACCGGCAGCAGCGCGGAAATAAACGCGTAGCCAATCAGGGTAAAGGTGATGGTGGTGTCTTTAAAGGTCAGCGCCGGGCCCCAGTACGGGTCGTGGGCAATCACGCCGCCGAACCAGATAGAGGCCACCAGCAGCACGATACCGATAACCGACACTTCACCGACGCGGCCTGGGCGCAGGAAGCGCATGTAGATCCCCATAAACAGGGCGATAGGCACCGTCGAGCAGACGGTAAACACGCCCCACGGGCTTTCCGCCAGCGCTTTCACCACGATGAGCGCCAGCACCGCGAGGATGATGATCATAATCAGGAAGCAGCCGAACAGGGCGATAGAGCCCGGAACCGGCCCCATCTCCTGTTTAATCATCTCGCCCAGCGAGGCGCCGTTACGCCGCGAGGAGATAAACAGCACCATGAAGTCCTGTACCGCGCCCGCCAGCACCACGCCGGCCAGCAGCCACAGGGTGCCCGGCAGATAGCCCATCTGCGCGGCCAGTACCGGGCCGACCAGCGGGCCGGCGCCGGCAATCGCGGCAAAGTGGTGGCCAAACAGCACGTAGCGGTTGGTTGGCACATAGTTCAGGCCATCGTTATTAATCACCGCCGGCGTGGAGCGCGTCGGGTCAAGCTTCATCACCTTCTGCGCGATGTACAGGCTGTAATAACGGTAGGCGACGAGGTACACAGAAACCGATGCGACGACGATCCACAGGGCGCTGACGTGCTCACCGCGGCGCAGGGCGACGACTGAGAGGCAAAATGCCCCGATGATTCCGAGAACCACCCAGGGTATGTGCTTGAATAGTTTTTTGGTATCCATAGTAAAACCTGGCGTTAATTAGATGAATAATTGGCCGAAGCCGTCTGGTTTTAAGTAAGGGTTGATGGAGGTATTGATTAGCTAGGCTGCCTCCGATCTTGCCAGAACAGCGCGCGCGTAAAGTTGGGTAAATCGGTGAGTGGTTGTATAGGGGGTTAAGCGGTTACTTGCGGGGGTAAGCGGTTAGATATGAGTACGAGAGCGCGTAAATGTGTGATTAAGATCACAATATTATTCTGCGCATCTCAAAGATATGCTTTCAAACTGAGGATAACGGTTTTTATCACCCGCAGATCACTATCTTTATTTCAAGTAGAGGTATTTTGATATTATGCTGACTTTGCCATGTCGTATGGATAGCGTTTAACAAAGGGAATTCGAGTTATGAAATTTGTAAAGATAATGATCATCGCCAGTGCTTTTTACTTAACATATGCTCATGCAAGAGAGATACATCAGGCTGTTGATGAGCCGGCAGCCCCTTATAATTTGCGCTGGGGGATGAGTTACGATGAGGCCAGAAACACGCCTTTATATTCTCTGGAGGTATCAGATATCAATTATGCCGGAAAAGACCCGGATCTGATTATCTCAACGCTGACTCCCCAGGAAGTGGGGGCGTTGAAATATCAGGAGATGAAGCTTTATTTCGATAAGAATAAAGGGCTGAAAAGTGTTTTTGTTAGCGCTGATGTTGATTCCAGTCAGCAGGCCTATAAAGTTGATGATGGCCGGGAAGCACTCGCCTTATATAATGAGGAAGTTAAGGTTCTTGATCGAGAATATGGGCCAGCGACAATCAAAGAAGAGTTCATTGCAGAAAAAGGGAAATTCTATCAAAGTCTTTCCGCCTGCATTGCAAAACAGCAGGAGTGGTATAATAAAAGATTAGATCTGAATAAAATAACAAATTGTTCAACCTGGCAACGTACTTATAAAAAAGGTCGGGTAACCGTTTTGCTATACATCGAACCGAGACAAGTTTCCAAACATTATATTTATAAATAAATTAAAGGACTTAACGGTGAGAATGTATAAGATTTTTTTTAGAATTATTGCCATGGTCATTATGGTTATGATCCTTTCTGATTGTCGTCAGTCGTATTATATTGCCAGAAATACGGGGCGCAATATAATGACCTTATCCGACCATCAGCGCGCTAAATCGGCGTTAAACGCTAACGATTTAAATGCAGCTCAGGGCTACCTGACGGGAGAAAAATACAATAATCGCTACAGGCCTGTTAGCGGTGAGGAATCCTGGGGAAGTTTACAATATCGGGCGGCGAAAATCGTCGCCAACGCCGCGGCGAACGGTCAAAAAGTGCGTGATGATGCGCTCTATCTCGCTTATATCTCTTTGTTTGAAGCAGAAGAGGGAGTGCCCGAACATCCCGATATTATGTTGGGTTACATGCATAAAGCCATGGCGCTACTGTTAGCGAATCCGCAATTACTCGATAAAATCGATTCTAAAAATGTCAGTACTTTACCCAGCCAGTTTACCCTTGAACGCTATGCTGTATGGCAATATTTATACGATGGCGGCGAGATTGACTGGACCAAAAAAGCGCCTGAAGGTGAAGGTTATACAATTGCTGGTGAAAGCTATCAGACCTGGAATATCAAGTTAAAAAAAGCTATCTGGAATCGGGGAGACGCTTTTTTAACAAATATAGGTAAACAACAATTTATTCATGACGCTATAGATTATTCGCAATTCCCGGTTATTGCCTGTACCGCCAGGCGAAAAGGCTGGCACTTAACATTACCTGCTGACTACCGGGAACAAAATTTCCGCGGCGGTGGACGTTTTGATTGGGCTTCATGTCGCGCTGTTGAATAAGGTTGGCGGGTGAGATGACGCATATTAAGCGCCAGGTTTACGTATCGGGCGATAAGTAAACCTGGGCGCGGATTTTAGACTGCGACTTCCATTTCCATCATCACCGGATGGAAACGGCGTTTAAAGTAAATCAGGCCGTGCCCTTGCGGGCTCAGGGTAATATTCCTGATCTCCACCAGATACACCAGGTGGGTGCCGATGGTTTGCACCTGGCTAATCTCGCCTTCGAGGCTGGCCAGCGAGCCTTTCAGCACCGGCTGCCCGAGCGCGCCCTGCTGCCAGCCGCTGAGGGCAAACCGCTCTTCCATCGTCACCCCGGTCATCCCGGCGAAATGACGGGCCATGATTTCCTGTTCGTGGTTCAGCACGTTGATGCACAACTTGCCGTTGCCCTGAAACACCGGGTTCATCGCGCTGTTGGCGTTGATACACACCATCACCGATGGCGGCGTATCCGTCACCGAGCAAACCGCCGTGGCGGTAATGCCGCAGCGGCCGGCTTCGCCTGCGGTGGTGACAACGTTAACCGCAGCCGACAGGCTGGCCATGGCATCGCGAAAACGCAGGCGTTGTTCATCTAATTGCATTATGACCTCCCGCTGTGAATTACTTCAGCAGCTTATCCAACATGTTGATATCAGCATTATTGTGCAGATGCGGCACCGTCCAGCCGTTCTGGTCGTACTCGGACAGGCAGCGGTCGACCATCGCCATCATCTTGTCCATATTGCCGGAGCTCTGCGCCTGGCGCAGACACTGCAGGCGAATTTCATCCTGGCTACCGGAGTAGTTGATTTCATACAGTTCATGACGGCCGCCGAATTCGCTGCCGATCGCGTCCCACATCAGTTTGAGGATCTTGATACGTTCAACGTGATCCATACCGTTGGAGCCGCGCACGTACTTCGCCAGATACTGGTCGATCTGCGGGTTGTTCAGATCGCGGGCGCTGGACGGCAGATAAATCAGGCCGCTGGTGACGTTGCGCTCGATGATGTTCTTGATCTTGGCGTAGGCCATCGGCGCCATCACGCGATAGGTCTGCAGCGCGGCGTGATCCGGCAGCCATGCGCCGTTGACCCACGGCGTCGCTTCCGAGCACATGGAATCGCTCAGCGCCCAGAACATGTTGCGCCACGCCACCACTTCGCCAAGGTCGGCCTGCACGCCGCGGAATTCGAGGGTGCCGGTACATTCCAGAGAGCGCTTCAGCAGGGCGGTGATAAAGTCCAGTTTTACCGCCAGGCGTACGCAGGCCTGCAGCGGGTACATGCGGGCGAAACCGCCTTCCATGGTCCAGCGACGGCAGCGGTCAAAGTCGCGGTAAATCAGCACGTTCTCCCAGGGGATCAGCACCTTATCCATCACCAGAATCGCATCGTTCTCGTCAAAACGGCTGGAAAGCGGATAGTCGTACGGCGAGCCGGTCGCACCGGCGACCATCTCATAGGAGGCGCGGGAGATAAGCTTGACGCCTTCGGCATCCATCGGCGCGACGAACATCAGCGCGAAGTCCGGGTTCTCGCCCATCACCTGCGCGGAGCCGAAGCCGATCATGTTGTAGTGGGTCAGCGCCGAGTTGGTGGCGACCACTTTCGCGCCGCTAACGATGATCCCGGCATCGGTCTCTTTTTCCAGCTTGATGTAGACGTCCTTCACTTCATCGGCCGGCTTGTGGCGGTCGATCGGCGGGTTGACGATAGCGTGGTTAAAGTACAGGCCGGTTTCCTGAATGCGGGTGTACCAGTTGCGGGCGTTCTGCTCGAACTGGCCGTAAAACGCCGGGTTGGCGCCCAGCGCGCAGCCGAAGGCGGCTTTGTAGTCCGGGGTGCGGCCCATCCAGCCGTAGCTTAAGCGCGACCACTCGGCGATGGCGTCGCGCTGCTGGCGCAGATCGTCGGCGCTTTTCGCCACGCGGAAGAATTTATGGGTGTAGCCGCCGCTGCCGGTATCGGTGCCCCAGCACAGGGAATCCTGCATCTCCGGTTTGTGCAGCGCATCGTACAGCTGAGCGACGGAGGCCGCGGCATTACGGAAGGCCGGATGCGTGGTGACGTCTTTCACGCGCTCGCCGTAGATATAAATTTCGCGGCCATCCTGCAGGCTTTTTAAATACTCTTCGCCAGTTAACGGGCGTTTCGCGTCGGCGCGGAAATCTTCAGGTTTCATAGGGGCCTCTTCAGTATTTATCGGAATAATGATGTTAAATATATGTTTTGTTTTTGTTGTTTAATTGAAGCGGTTATGGCGCTTGTCGTGAAGGGACGTTTGCGACAACGGCGGGTACTTTTCAGGCGGGAGTGAATTTTGTGATCTCTGCAACTTTTACCGGCTGGCGCGGCGCTGACCCGCCCTACGGTCTATAGCCCAGGCAAGCGCAGCGCCGCCGGGGTATTACGACACAGGTACTTTTTGCGCCCGGTAGCTGCTGGGCGAGCAGCCGACCTGGCGGCTAAAAAAGCGCGCAAAATAGGCGGGGTCTTTAAACCCCAGCTGCCAGGCAATCTCATTGACCGCGCTATCGGAGAACAGCAGCAGGCGCTTCGCCTCGCGCAGCTGACGGTCGAATATCAGCCGCTTCGGCGAACGGTTGGCGAAGCGGCGACAGATGTCGGTCAACCGCGATTCGGTCAGATGCAACTCCCTGGCGTAATCCGGTACCGTCCAGTGCTGATGGTAGTGGCTGTCGATCATCTGGTTAAAGCGCTGGAATAGTTTCAGCTCGCCGCGCATCCCGCTGGCGGCGTGATCGTCGAGCTTTGCGTTACGCAATAGCAGGGTAAAGACCGCCTGCGCCAGTAGCGCCAGGGTATGCTCCCGCCCCGGCAACTGGGCGGTAGATTCCCGGCGAATCAGCTGCCAGTAGTGGGCCAGCGCCGCCAGCTCGTCGGGTTTATCCGCCAGCGACAGGCAGATCCCCGGCAGGCCGAAGGTCTCCCGCGTGCCGGGATAAAGCACCTCCAGCAGCGGCCAGATCAGCTCCTCATGGACCGTCAACACATGGCCATCGCTATCGGACTCGGTAATAAAAGCGTGCGGTACCGAGGGCGGCGTTATCACAAACAGCGGCGCCTGCACCGAATAGCGATGGTCATCAAGCTGCAGCTCAATCTGTCCGGTATCAAGGTAGTGCATCTGGAAATAGCGGTCGTGGCGATGCGCCTGCATGTCGCGGCCAAAAAAGGCCGCCATGCGGGAGAACGACTGGTAGTGCACCTCTTCGGTACCCAGACTCTCGTCGTAATCTTTATTGATGTCGATGTTGGCGATGGAATGCTGGCACATACCCGCTCCTTAGTGGCCTTTTTGCGCCGCTAAGCCCGGCGCGGCGGCGGCGTCCTCACGCTGGCTCATTGGAATGCGGGTAAGCACCAGCGCGCCGACGATCAGTAATCCGGCGACAAACCACAGCCCGGAGCTAAAGCTGCCGGTGGTATCGCGCAAAATGCCGATCAACAGCGGGCTGACGGCAGAGCCGACGTTGCCGATAGCGTTGATCACCGCCAGCGCCACCGCGCGCGACTGCAGGCTGATCACCCGATCCGGGGTGGTCCAGAAAATGGCCATCGCGGTAAAGGATCCCACCGAAGCCATAATAATGCCGATCAGTTGGATCAGGCTGTGGTGCGTTGCCGAAGCCAGCAGCCAACCTGCCGCGGCGAACAGGTAGGGCAGGATGGTATGCATCTTGCGCTCTTTGCGGCGATCGGATCGGCGGCTCCACCAGATCATGCCGAAAATAGTGCAGAACTGCGGGATCGCCGCCAGCAGGCCAATCATGATGTTGCTGCTGCCGGTGTTGAAGCTCTGCAGGATCTGCGGCGTCCAGATATTAATGGCGCTGAGGGTATTGGTCAGGCAGAAGTAGGCGAGGGTATACATCAGCACCGCTGGCGTCAGTACTTCGCGCAGCGTGGAACGCGGCGAAGCCGGGACGATCGCCGCATGTTCCCGTTCGCGATCGATCATCGCCTTCAGCGCCTGTTTCTCTTCGTTATCCAGCCAGTTGGCTTTATCCGGCGTGTCGTTGAGGAAGAACCAGGTGACGACGCCGAGCACCACCGACGGCAGGCCTTCCAGCAGAAATAGCCATTGCCAGCCTTTCAGGTTCCACAGGCCGTCGAGCGCCAGGATATAGCCGGAAAGTATCGAGCCGAGCATCATGGTCACCGGCATGGCGATCATAAACAGGGCGTTGGCGCGGGCACGATGGTAGGCCGGGAACCACCAGGTCAGATAGACGAGGATCCCCGGTAGAAAACCGGCCTCGGCGATGCCGACCAGCATGCGCAGGATGTACAGCGTATGCGGATTGGTGGCGAACATGGTGCAGGTCGAGGCGATCCCCCAGACCACCATGATCCCGGCGATCCAACGGCGCGCGCCGACTTTCGCCAGCATGATATTGCTGGGGATCCCGCACAGCACGTAGGTGACATAGAACAACGTCGCCGCCAGGCCGAACATGGTGGAGGTCAGGCCGAGATCTTTACCCATCGTCAGACCGGCGAAGCCGATATTAATTCGATCCAAAAATGAGAAAACAAAGAGAACAAAAAGGAAGGTAATCAGGCGGCGGAACAGCTTTTTGATCACCCGGTTTTCTACTTCAACGGCTTTATTATCATTGTGTTGCAGGGTAGAGGTAGTCATGTTGCGCTCCACATTATCCGTTCAATAGACGGATTTATTGTTATCGGTTGTGGTGGTTGCGGTGTGGGTAAACCGGGCCGCCAGCGCTTCTGCGCCGCGGGCCAGCAGGGTGGTATCGACGCCGACGGCGACGAACAGCGCGCCCAGTTCGAGATAGCGTTTCGCCAGCTGTTCATTGGCCATCAGGATCCCCGGCGCCTTGCCGGCCTGACGGATTTGCTGGATGGCATCTTCAATGGCGGCCTGCACTTCCGGGTGCTGCGGATTGCCGCCGTGGCCCATATCAGCGCTGAGATCCGCCGGGCCGATAAACACACCATCTACCCCGTCGACATCAAGGATCTGCGGCAGATTTTTCAGCGCTTCGCGAGTCTCAATCTGTACCAGCACGCACATGGCGTCATTGGCCTGGTGGATATAATCCGGGACGCGATTCCAGCGCGAGGCGCGGGCCAGCGCGCTACCGACGCCGCGGATGCCGGCTGGCGGGTAGCGGGTGGCTCTGACCGCCAGCCGCGCTTCTTCGGCGTTCTGCACCATCGGCACCAGCAGGGTCTGTGCGCCGACGTCCAGCAGTTGTTTAATTTGTACCGGATCGTTCCACGACGGACGCACCACCGGCTGGCTGGGGTAGGGCGCAATGGCCTGAAGCTGGGTCAGCACCGTTGGTACATTGTTGGGCGCGTGTTCGCCGTCGATCAGCAGCCAGTCGAAGCCCGCGCCGGCCAGCAGTTCGGCGCTGTAGCTGCTGCACAGTCCAAGCCACAGGCCGATTTGCGGACGGCCCGCTTTTAAGGCGTCTTTAAAGGCGTTATTCATGGTGTTTCTCCTAGACAAACCGGCAGCTGATGGCGCCCATGTTGCCGTAGTCGACGTGGAAGGTATCGCCCTTGCGCGCCGGGACCGGGCGGGTGAAGGAGCCGCCGAGGATAATCTGCCCGGCTTCGAGCTGGACATCGTACGGCGCCAGCTTGTTGGCCAGCCAGGCCACGCCGTTGGCCGGATGATTGAGTACGCCCGCGGCGACGCCGGTCTCTTCAATTACGCCGTTGCGATACAGCAGGGCGGAGATCCAGCGCAGGTCGAGCTCGTCCGGTTTAATCGGCCGGCCGCCGAGGATCACCCCGGCGTTGGCGGCGTTGTCGGAGATGGTGTCGAACACTTTGCGCGGACGCTGGGTTTCCGGGTCGATGTTGTGGCAGCGCGCGTCGATAAGCTCCAGCGCCGGGATAACGTAGTCGGTGGCGTTGTAGACATCAAACAGCGTACAGTTCGGGCCGCGCAGCGGTTTGGCCAGCACGAAGGCCAGCTCGACTTCGATACGCGGAACGATAAAGCGGTCGGTGGGAATATCGCTGCCGTCGTGGAAGAACATATCGTCGAGCAGCGCGCCGTAGTCCGGCTCGCTGATCTGCGAACTGGCCTGCATCGCTTTAGAGGTCAGGCCGATCTTGTGGCCTTTGAGCACGCGGCCTTCGGCGATCTTCATCTCGACCCACTCGCGCTGGACGGCGTAGGCGTCCTCAATGGTGATCGACGGATAATCCAGCGAGATCGCGCGGATCTGTTCACGCTGCTTTTCGGCCTGGTTCAGCCGCTGGGCAATCAGGGTACGGGTCTGTTTATCGAGCATAGAGATTCCTGTGGCATTGCATTGCCGGATGGCGCTTCGCTTATCCGGCCTACAAATTCATGGCCGTTGTAGGCCCGGTAAGCGCAGCGCCACCGGGCAATTTGCACATTATTTAAATAACGCGTGCACGTTGTTTTGTTTGTAGTTCAGCGTCGGGTCGAGCTCTTCCATGGCGAACGACAGCGCCAGATAGCGGCTCTCCATTAGCGTCGCGAAGTGGGATTTGATCAGCGCGAACAGCATATCTCCCACGTCCTGACGGCTCTCCAGGCTGCGCCCGGCGCCGATCTTCAGGGTCATATGCACGAAGGCGTAATCCTGCCTGCCGTCGGCCATCTGCCAGGTATCCAGCCAGTGGGCGCGGCTGCGGATCCCGCCGATCGGAAAGATGCCGGTGGCGGCCAGCGCCTCGTTGACTTTGGCGAACAGCCCAGGCAGATCGGCCTGCTCGCGGATGTTGTCGGTACATTCGGCGATAAAATGCGGCATGGGGCCCCCTTACGCCTGCGCTGGCAACGGGAACACGGCGTTAACCTGGCCGGTACCGGAGCTGGCGAATAGCTCGGTGATAAACTCCACCTTGCCGTCGTATTTATCCCAACCCAGCAGGCCGAGCAGCATCACCGTGTCGTGCATGTTGCCTTCGCCGTAGCAGTAGTCGGCGTACTCCGGCAGCATGGTGCAGAACTCTTTGAATTTGCCCTCGCGCCACAGCTTCACCACGCGCTCATCCATCTGATGATCAAACTCGCGGGTGTAGCTGTTCATCCCCTCTTCGGCGCGCTGGTCATCGATAAAGCGGTGCGACAGCGAACCGCTGGCCAGCACCGCCACGGTGCCGTCATATTTGTCGATGGCCTTGAGGATGGCCTCGCCCAGCTTGCGGCTATCGGCAAAATCGTGAACGGTACAGAAGGCGGAAATGGACACCACTTTGAAATGCTTATCGCTGTTCATGTAGCGCATCGGCACCAGGGTGCCGTACTCCAGCTTCAGGCTGGGAATATTGTGCGCTTTGGCACGCACCCCGAGCTTCACCGCCTCGTCGGCGATAAGCTGGCCCAGCTCCGGGTTGCCGTCGTAGTCGTAGGTCATGTCGCGAATGAAATGCGGCAGTTCGTTACTGGTGTAGACGCCCTGAAAATGGTCGGCGCAGTTGATGTGGTAGGCGCTGTTGACCAGCCAGTGGGTATCAAACACGATAATGGTATCGACGCCCATTTCACGGCAGCGCTTGCCAATTTCTTTATGCCCGTCGATCGCGCCCTGACGGCAGCCGTGGTTTTTCCCCGGCAGCTCAGACAGATACATCGACGGCACGTGAGTGATTTTTGCTGCTAACGCTAACTTACCCATATCAGACTCCCCATTTCGGGATCGGATGGTCGCCCATCGAGATGCAGACGTTTTTCATTTCGGCGAACACTTCAAAGCTGTACTCGCCGCCTTCGCGGCCGGTGCCGGAGGCCTTCACGCCGCCGAACGGCTGACGCAGGTCGCGCACGTTCTGGGTGTTGACGAACACCATCCCGGCTTCAATACCGCGCGCCAGACGCAGCACTTTGCTGACGTCCTGGGTCCAGATATACGACGCCAGGCCGTATTCCACATCGTTCGCCAGGCGCAGCCCTTCCGTTTCGTCTTTGAACGGCAGCAGGCAGGCGACCGGGCCAAAAATCTCTTCCTGGGCAACGCGCATACGGTTGTCGACATCCGCCAGCACCGTCGGGCGCAGGAAGTTGCCGGCTTTCAGATGCGCCGGCAGGTCGGACGGTTTATCCGCGCCGCCAGCCAGCAGGGTGGCCCCCTCTTCGATGCCGAGGCGAATGTAGCCGGACACTTTCTCCCAGTGCTGCTGGCTAATCAGCGCGCCGATCTGGGTGTTCGGATCGGTCGGATCGCCTACGCGCAGGCGATTGGCGCGCTCGGCGAAGCGTTTAACGAACTCGGGGTAGATACTCTGCTGAATAAAGATGCGCGAGCCGGCGGTGCAGCGTTCGCCGTTGATCGAGAAGATGGTGAACAGCGCGGCGTCAAGCGCGCGCTCGATATCGGCATCTTCAAAAATCAGCACCGGCGATTTTCCGCCCAGCTCCATGGAGTACTTTTTCAGGCCGGCGTTTTTCATGATGTTGCGGCCGGTGGCGGTGCCGCCGGTGAAGGAGACGGCGCGCACATCATGATGGCGCACCAGCGCGTCGCCGGCGGTGGCGCCGTAGCCCTGCACCACATTGAGTACGCCAGCCGGGATCCCGGCTTCCAGCGCCAGCTCGCCCAGACGATCGGCGGTCAGCGGCGACAGCTCGGACATTTTCAGCACCGCGGTATTCCCCAGCGCCAGGCACGGCGCCACCTTCCAGGTGGCGGTCATAAACGGTACGTTCCACGGCGACACCAGCGCGCAGACGCCAACCGGCTGCACGAGGGTGTAGTTCAGCATCTTGTCGTCGACCGGATAGGTCTTGCCGTTCATCTGCTGACATACTTCGGCGAAAAATTCGAAATTGTGTGAGGCGCGCGGGATCAACACGTTTTTGGTCTGGTGGATCGGCAGGCCGGTATCGGCGGTTTCCATCGCCGCGATCTCCGGGACGTTCTGATCGATCAGATCCCCCAGGCGGCGCATCAGGCGCGCGCGCTCTTTCATCGGCAGGTTAGCCCACTTCGGGAAGGCCTCTTTCGCCGCCGCCACCGCCTGGTTGATTTCGGCTTCACCGCCGCAGGCGACTTCCGCCAGTACCTCGCCGGTGGCCGGGTTGGTGGTATGAAAATAGTCTGCGCCGGCAACGTTTTTACCGTTGATCCAATGGTTAATCTTTTTCATGACAGTGTCTCCTCATACGCTTGCTGGCTGATGATATGGTTGACCAGGCGGCCCACGCCCTCGACTTCAACGATCACCTCGTCGCCCGGTACCACGTCGGATAGCCCTTTCGGCGTGCCGGTGGCGATCATGTCGCCCGGTTGCAGGGTCATAAATTCGCTTAAATAAGCGATGAGGAACGGGATGCTGAAGATCAGATCGGCGGTGGTGCCCTGCTGGCGCAGCTCGCCGTTGACCCAGGTGCGCAGGGCCAGATTATGCGGATCCGGGATCGCCTCTTTGCTGACGATCCACGGGCCGATCGGCGTCAGGGTGTCGCGGCTTTTCACCCGCAGGTTCGGGCGGTAGTAGTTTTCCAGATAGTCGCGGATCGCGTAGTCATTGCACACGGTATAGCCGGCGACATAATCCATAGCCTCGGCTTCGCTGACGCGGCGCGCGGTTTTCCCAATCACCACCACCAGTTCGGCTTCGTAGTGCATGTATTCGACGTTATCCGGGCGTACCGACTGCTGCTGGTGGCCAGTAAAGGTGTTCGGCGCTTTGATGAATACCAAAGGCTCGGTTGGCGGTTTAAATTCCAGCTCGCTGGCGTGGTCGGCGTAATTCAGCCCCAGCGCGAACAGCGTGCCGTTGGCGGGCGGCAGCCAGCGGAATTCCCCTTCTTTTAATACCGTGCCATCGTCCAGGCGCACCTGGTCGCGTTCATTGACCAGCACGTCGCGTACCTGTCCCTGCCATTCAATGCGTGCCTGTTTCATGCCAGCTCTCCTTCTGCGACAACCGGGTTTTCGAGCGCCGGGAAACCGTCGGCGAGAATACGTACCCGGTCGCCGGGGCGCAGCGTGACGCGGGAGTGGGGCGTGCCGATAAGGATCGCGTCGCCGGGATTGAGGGTGGCGAACTCGCTCAAGGCGCTCAGCAGCTGCGCGGCATTACGCTGCAGATCGCCGGTATGCCAGCTATCCGCCTCGCGGCCGTTAATTTCGGTGATGATGGTCAGATCGTCGACGTTGCGTACCGCCGATAGTGTGCCGATGGGGCAGAAGCCATCGCGGCACTTGGCTTTGATCGCCGGGCGATAAAAACTCTCTTCCGGCAGACTCACATCGTTAGCCAGCGCGTAGCCAGCGATATAGTTCGCCGCCTCTTCCGTCGCCACTTTACGCGCGGTTTTGCCGACAATCAGCGCCACCGTTGCGCCGCTTTGTACGGTCTCGCCCTGCGGATACGGGATCGCTTCGCCATCGCCAATTACGGTATTGCGCGGCTTGATAAACCAGACCGCGGTTTTCGGCGGCGTCTTGTAGGGGGCCTGTTGAAATGCCTCGCGCCAGGCGTCGAGCTGGCTGCGATGATTGAGCGCAACGGCGAAGATGGTACCTTTCATTCACCACTCCTCTGGGACAGATTTCGGTTTAAAGGGATTTCGTTAATATATTAATGATCATCTTTTATGCTTTGCGCTGAGGTTTAGCAACTGGAAGTGAATGTTTTGTGATCGGATTAACACAATATTTACATAACAATTACTTATTTGTTATAAATCAATAGATTGAATATTTTTCAGGAAAAGACTGGTACTTTTCAGGTGCAGAAACCGGTTGTACATGGCAGGATTAACGCTAATTATTAAGTTATTAATAAGTTTTTGGTGAGGCTGTTGAGGGGATACTATGCATGATTCATTAACCATTGCCTTGTTGCAGGCGCGTGAAGCGGCGATGGCCTACTTTCGACCGATCGTCAAACGGCACAATCTCACCGAACAGCAGTGGCGGATCGTGCGAATTCTCGCCGAACGTCCGTCGATGGACTTTCACGATCTGGCCTTTCGCGCCTGTATCCTGCGCCCCAGTCTGACCGGTATTTTGACGCGCATGGAGCGGGATGGGCTGGTGCTGCGCTTAAAGCCAGTTAACGATCAGCGCAAGCTGTACGTCTCGCTGACGCCTGCCGGAACTGCGCTGTACGAAAGCGCCCAGGCGGAGGTGGAAGAGACCTATCGCCTGCTGGAGGCCCAGTTCACCACGGAAAAGCTGCAGCAACTGACCTCCCTGCTGGAGGAGTTTATTGCGCTTGGCGTCCCTGCCGGGCGCGGTGATGAAGAAGAGTAGCGGTTACGGCTCGGCGCTCAGCCTGGCGAGGGCAATAAGCGTTTCCGCGCGGGCGGGGGACAGCGGCTCTCTCGGTTGCGGCAGCGGCCAGCAATACAGCCAGCGGGCGCTGGCGGCGCAGGTGCGCCCCTGACAGGTGCCCATACCGCAGCGCTGGGTCAGTTTGGCCTGCAGCCAGTCGTCGGCGGCAGCCACGTCGCCGCAGCGCACATCCTCGCAGCGGCACAGCAGGCTCTCCGGCGTCGCCGCGTTTTTCAAAGATTCCGCCAGCCGGAAGGCGCGGTTTATGGCGTCGGCGAAGTGCTGCCAGCGCCGGGAGCGGCGCTTGCTCAATGATATTCGTCACGTCGCCTCCGGCCTGGTTCATCGTATCCGCCACCGCCTGCAGGCCGCCCGCGCTGCAGCAGAGGATCAGTTTCTGCCAGTAAACCACGCCGCCGCCGTCGGCGGTTTCAAACAGCACGCTGTGCGCGGAGGGGCGGGCAATCAGCCGCGCGCCGTTCACCTCCCGGATGGCGGCGATGTCGTTGGGGATTTACTACTGGGGCGCGCGCAGCTGCCTGCCGCAGGCTAACTTTAGCGGAGACGAAGAAGAGTAAAGGAGAACAGTATGGAGTCGGTAACTCTATCGTTACCTGAAGCTTATGACCTGGCGCTGGAGGTACTCAGCGCCAATGGATTTAGCGCCGACCACGCGGCGGCGATTGCCCGCAATGTGACCGCCGGGGAGCGCGACGGCTGCGCTTCCCACGGCCTGTGGCGGCTGTTGGGCATTGTCGATACCCTGCGCAAAGGTAAGGTATCGCCCGATGCCGAGCCGCAGATCCATGACCAGGCGCCGGGGATTGCGCGGGCGGACGCCGGGGGCGCTTTTTCACTGCTGGCCTACGAGCGCGCGCTGCCGCTGCTGCTGGAGAAGGCGCGCCACAATGGCATTGCGGCGCTGGCAATTAATCGCTGCGTTCATTTTTCCGCGCTGTTTGCCGATATTGAGCCGTTGACCGAGGCAGGGCTGGTAGGGCTAGCCTGTACGCCAAGCCACGCCTGGGTCGCCCCGGCGGGCGGCACACGTCCGCTGTTCGGCACCAACCCCATCGCCTTCGGCTGGCCGCGGCAGGATAAGCCGCCATTTATTGTTGATATGGCGACCAGCGCTGCGGCGCGCGGCGAGATCCAGCTGCATCAGCGCAGCGGCAAAGCGCTACCGGAAGGCTGGGGAATCGACAGTCAGGGACAGCCAACGACCGATGCCGCAGAGGTGCTGAACGGCGCGATGTTGACTTTCGGCGGCCATAAGGGCTCGGCGCTGGCGGCAATGGTTGAGCTGTTGGCCGGGCCGCTTATCGGCGATATGACCAGCGCCGAATCGCTGGCGTGGGATAACGGCGCGGGCGGTCTCCCCTACGGCGGCGAGCTGATTCTGGCGCTGGATCCGCAGCGTTTTCTCGGCGCGCAGGCACCAGAGCAGCTGGCGCGCGCCGAAACGCTGTTCATGGGTATGCAGGAACAAGGGGCGCGTCTACCGGGCGAGCGGCGTTTTGCCTGCCGCCAGCAGAGTGAACGGCAGGGGGTCATTATCAGTCGTTCATTGCATGATGAGATTTGCGCCTTGCGCCAGGGCGGGTAAGGCGCGAAGCGCCGCTATCCGGATGCCTGTCAAAACAGCGTGTCGAGCTCGTCCAGCACGTTGTAGTCGTCATCGACCAGCAGCAACGTCTTCCACTTATCAAAGGTCAGACACGGGTGCGAGGTGCCGAACAGCAGAATATCGCCGACCTGCACATCGCTGCCCGGCGCCAGGCGCAGCATACAATGCTGATCCATGATGCCGGTGCTGACGATCGACTCCGCGCGCAGCGCTAACTCCTGGCCATTACGATAATGGGCGATCGGTTGCGGCAGCCCGGCGTCGAAAGCGCAGTCGCGCTTGCCGAAATTCACTACCGCGCGATCCGCCTCCGGCACCGATTGCACCATCGCCATCAGCTCCAGCGCTGAAGTGAGATCGCCGGCGAGATCGCAGGCAATCGGATCGCGGGCGATCAGCTCTTGTTGTGCGAGATCGTAGATCCCGCGATCGTGGGTGATATAACAGCCAGGGCGAATAACGATACGGCAGCGGCGTGGTTTTGCCGCCGCCAGCCAGATATTGCACACCACGTCATACCAGACGGTGCCCGCGCCGGTGAGAATAAATTCGCCGTCAACCAGCGGCTCCATGCGGCAGGCAAGCGCCGCGGCCTGCTGTAGCAGCGCTTCCACCTGCGGCTGCGGATCGTCGCCGTGCAGCACCCCTTCATACAATTCCAGTCCGCGTAGCC
>OHTY01000149.1_pt1 | contig 29941 bp, 21 predicted proteins | sample 1579061 | NCBI WGS metagenome assembly OHTY01 (sample SAMEA3879520, study PRJEB24766) | human gut metagenome | biome: human-associated habitat; feature: feces | place: USA | collected 1985/1987 | reverse complement strand
CTCAGGGCGGCGATGCGCGCTTTGCACCGCCGCCGCGGGGACGTCATCGCCTGTCAGGGATCATCAGGCCAGGCTATCGACCGCCATAAAAAAGCGATCTTCGGTAAGCATAAGCCGCGCTTCCGGGGACTGGTGCGCCTTGCGGATCATCCAGCCCTCCTCCGGGGCCAGGCTCAGATAAAACACCTCCCGGGATCCCGCGCCGTCGGGCGCCTCAAGACTCAGGGTCACGATCCCCTTTTCCACGCCATCCAACAGCTGCTGCGGCACGATATTGACGCTGCGCTCGCCGTTTTGCAGACGAATGGCCGGGATATCGTAGCGGCAGATGCCGCTGTTGAGGCTGTAGCCAAGGGTACTCAGGTCGTGGAGATGGCGGGTCGAAATCACCACCTCAATACCGGTTCCATCAAACCACTGACTTATCTGCTGAGCCAGCTCCGCCATCTGCTGACGAAACCTGGCGATATCCGCGGCGGCCGCCCCGTCGAGGGCCTCTGTCCGCCGCGGATTTTGCTGTTGCTGCAGTTTCTTAAAAAAACGTTCCCTCGCTGTCACGTTATCTCCCTGTGCTGTGATGAAACCGGTTGGGCTGGATGAAGATGGTTATCGCCCGTTCGCTGGTTACGAAGATTGAGGGCGAACTGGCGCGATGGCCCCGCTGCAAATGTTTGTTTTTTTACGTTACTTCGCCGCTTCAGGCCTGAGCCGTAGCTGGTTGTGTTCGGCGGTGAAAATGCGCGGCTTGTCCGGATCCAATTCCTCACGCGCCAGCACCTGCTTCCAGGTATTTCTTTGTGTGTCCGGATGGCGGAACAGGCCGACAACCGCCACGAACGTCGCCTCCGCTTCCAGCGGCATATTCAGACTGGCGTCCCCTCCGGGACCGATCACCACATCGCGACTGGCGAGGAGATCGGCGGCGAGCAGAATATCCCCCTCCTCCAGCAGCTGCTGGTAAACCAGCCGGTCAAAGGTCTGGCGATCTTTAAGCTGATAGATGCGCACCACCACCGGTTCAGAGAGCGAGTGATTCTCTCTGGCATCGGTGTTGAGCGCTTCGCGCGCGGTAAAGTCCAGATGCAGCGTATTAATTTTCTTATAAAAAACGGCGTTGAAGGCAGACTTTGTTCCCTCCGAGACGCGCTGGGTGAGTCCGCATCCGCTCAGGCAAAGCGCAAGCAGGGGCAGCAGACAGGCGGTTTTAGTCAAACTTATACGTAACACGTCGGTTTCCTTGTAGAAAGGTGGCAGGCTGCAGGCCCGTATAGGTACCCAGCTCGGTGGTAAAGGTCTGAGGAATATCGTCCTCACTCTCGCCCTGACCCACGCCCAGCACGCCGTTCATACCGAGCCAGAACGGCTCGTCCCCCAGCGGCGGGACAGCCAGCAGTCGGGTCGGCGCGGTCAGGGTGATGTTGGCCCGGAATCGCCAGCCGAGGTATACCCGCAGCAGGATGAGAAAGTCCCGAAACAGCGGGCCGTCAGGCTTCCAGCCCTGCGCCTCCGCGGGATTGTCGGTGGTAAGGGCGACGAGGAGCTGGCTGCTGGCATCCATCGCTTCGTCACCCAGCGGCGTATTGCCGTCCAGGAAGAAGTCGTCATCGCCGTAAAACCCCAGCGGCTGGCTGATCGCCACCGGACGCAGGCTGTACGGGCTCACCCTGACGGTGGTCTCCGGGGCCAGCAGGGTGACCAGCGCCTGGATCCCCTGCTGGGTTTTGCCCGGCTGACGCAGCACGCCGGTGAGCGCCAGAAAGCGCGACGCCGGCGAGGCGATATGCTGCGTCGTGCCGGGGATGCCTAGCCCCGCCAGGCCCAGTAGCGACTGCGAGAGACGATCGGTGCCGCCGGGCTCAAAGGTGGCGGGCCAGGAGTATTTCCGCCAGATGCGGTAAAACTGCGTCATGATCCGGTGGCTGAAGATATCCAGTAAGCCCTGCAGCGCTTCATGCCCTTCCCTGTGTTGGGCGATATCATCGAGATATGCCGTCGGGAGCGGCGAATCGACACCGTACAACCCCATAAAGGTGGTGCGAATGACCGGCGGCCTGCTGTCATCGGCCTCATCGTATTCCACGGCTTTCAGTTCGCTGGCGGGAAATCCCATTCCCGGATGCGGGTAAAAACGCACCGGATCGTCAGCCGGATGGCTGGTTCCCCCCATCAGCGGTTGGCCGGGACGCCGTTTTTCCAGAAGCTGGCAGAAGCGGTAAAAATTGATCCGCGGCAGGTCGGCCTCCAGTCGCGGGGTCAGCCGGGAATGCGGCGGCTGTGCTTCTCTTCCCATTCCAGTCGTTCTCCGGTTGGTTGCAGAATGATAATCAGGCGGTTGAACAAGTAGATGTCGGTGTAGAGCGCGAAGAAGCGGCTAAGCATCTCGCCAAACAGGCATATATCGCCTCGTCCGGCAAAGCCGTGACTGTCGAGGGTGACTTCAATCTGTACGCCGCGCACCAGATGGCCCTGTGCAAAGCGCTCTGTTGCGCGGTGCTTCACGTCGAGGATGGCTTCCAGACGCCGACGATTCATCTCGCTGTCGGTCCATTCATACAGCGCCAGGGTGCCGCGCAGGACCTCCGCGTTATCCATCAGGGAAAGAAAACTGCTGCCCAGATGGCTCAGCACCCGCCAGTGAAAACGGTCCTGGGCGGGGGGATAGCACGGCAGCGTCGGCGCGCAGAGGTTACGCACTGCAATACTGGCGGAAGTGGTTTTCATCACCGTATCGAGCACGGTGCTCTGCAGCGCGCGACGCGGCAGCTGGCCGTTGGTTCCGGTGAGGGTCAGCGACAGGCTTTCATCTTCCGGTACGGTATGATTATCAAAGGCTTCTCCGCCGACGATAAGCCAGGTGTTGTACAGCCCGAAGGGGCCACGGCGCACCCGGGTATGATAGTAATAGTTCGCCGCGTCATGACGCATCATGCCGCCTTTGTGGCGAAAACTTGAGAACGGCGCGTAAACCTGCTGGTGTGAGGAGATCACGGAATCGACGGTGTAAATTTCGGTGTGGCCGTCCTGCACGCGCATCGGGCGCAGCGGGTATTCGGTCTGCAGGGAATTGATGGTCAGCGGATCGGACTCCAGCGGAAACAGGTTGATCACTGGCACGCAGTGCAGGCGCAGCTGCTTTTCGCTGAAGCGGAAGTCATGTTCCCAGCGTTCCGCCAGCACGACGTCGATTTCAAACCACGCCAGTCCGGCCGGAAAAGCCACCGTCTCCAGCCCGCGCAGATCGATGAACATGAACTTTTCGCGGAAGGTAAAATACTCCAGCAGCAGCTGGTAACCGCGAAAACTGCGGCCATCTTCAGGCCAGAGGCCGTCATCCTCGCCAAATCCCAGCGCGCTGAAATACCCGTCCAGCGGCCTTCTGTCCACCTCATCGGGCATGCGCAGCCACATCCGGGCCACATTGAGGGTAAAGGCCTCGTGCATGGCGCAGGCCAGCGGCGCATCGGCGTTGCAGTACAGCGGGATATGACTGAGATCGACTCGGCGCCAGTCCGTCAGCTGGCTGCAGGTAAAGCGCAGCGTGATCACCGACCGGCCATCCGTATCGGTGGCCAGCTGGACGCGTTCCAGGGATAACGGCTGCAGAGCGATCGCTTTGGTGGTGGTGTACCGGCAGCGCGTGCCCTTTTCACCGATCGGCCGGGAAAGCACTTCAAAGCCTTTGGCCATCGTCATCGGCTCTTTCATTTCCGGCCAGTCGGGGGTGAACTCCACGACCGACATCGAGGGAATGGTACGTAAATAATGTGGCCACAGCAGACTGACCACGCCTTCGGTCAGCTCAGGCAGATCGTCATCGAGTTTCTCGCGCATGCGGCCCATCAGGAAGGCAAAACCTTCAAACAGACGCTCGACAAAGGGGTCGCGAGCGCCCGCTTTGTCGAGATTGAGCATTGCCGCCTGCTCAGGATGAGCGCGGGCAAACTCTTCACCCGCTTCCAGCAGGTAGCGCATTTCAGCGTCGTAATAACGCAGGGTTAAATCGTCCATAAATCACCAGAATGAGTAATAGCTTTCAGATATGCAGAGAACCGCAGGTGTAGGGAGTGCAATGTGAATGATGCGTGAATTATGCGCACAGCACCGCGGCGCGAGCAGGATCCAGAGCGATGAGCCCGGCAAGCAATGACTCCATTTCTGGCAGCAAGCGATTTTTTTCTGCCTCACTGCGCCCGGCCTTGCCTCTGAGCAGCCGGAGTCGGCGGGCTTTGACCTCAAAGATAAGCTCCGGCTTCCATTGTTCGAGCGTCATTTCCCGGGCGCGGCTGTCGAGTTCCGCCAGCAGATGCAGCGCCATTTCATTTTTTCCGTACTGCTCGCTGACCCGCGCCATCAGTAAGCGCATCAGCCACCGATTGCGGCTGGTGGTATAGCCCGGCTGCGCCTGTAACCAGTTCAGCGCCGACTCAATACCTTCATCGTCCGCGCGGGTGAGCACTTCTGGCTCCAGCGACAGCACCTCATCAGCGGTGGTCGCCGCCATTACCGGCTCATCTTGCCATCCGGCCATCTCATCCAGGACACGTTCGTTAAGCCAGTTGAGCGTCACTTCATCGGCGAATGGCGTACCATCGTTAAACGCCAGGGTTTCCAGCCCCGGCAGACGAGCCAATAGCCCTTTCATATCTCGGCACAGGATATCGGCCCGTACACTGTCAGCATCCAGTTTCAGCAGCGCCTGCCAGGCGTACCACTGCACATCCAGCCACAGATGGTTGACGCCTTGCGCCAACAGCGTGTCCGTATGCTCCAGCAGTTCCGACCAGCTTTTCTGTAAATACAACCGCTTAAGATGGGCTTTACTCTCAGGCTTGGGAGGCAATAGCCGTGTCCGGCCGGAGGCATCCAGCGGCGGTAACTCCGTTAACGTATCCCAACGCACACTCTTCATCAGATGATGACCTGCCAGCCATCCGCCGGGACACTCGCGCAGATATTTCGCCAGCACCTTAGCCTGATCGAGCAAATCACGACCTGACGTGACGGTATGCATTACCGGTGCGGTGTCCGTATGTTGGGGTAGCAGATCGTGTTCTTCGCGGCTGGTCTGCGGCACCAGACTGTGGGCTCCGCCGCTTTGTACCAGGCGGTTCTCCAGTATCTGATATAGCCCGGAAAGATCGGGGCGAGATGCTTCAGCCAAGCCGGAAAAAGTGGCTTCCGCCAGCAATAACGCCCCGATAATGACCTGCATAGTGGTCATGTCGACTTCCGGATAAAGAGACAGACTGTCCGACATCCGGCGACTGCCAAGCCATTCCAGCGCTGATTTACAGCTACGTTCACGCTGGGGATGGAGCATAGCCCCAAACCGCTCAAGCATTGCCGCCAGCAGCGTAACGCCCTCCGCCATACCGGTTTCGCCATCCCGCTGCAGACGCGCCCACACGTAAAAGGTGATCACGCGCAGATCCTTGCAGGTCTGAGTCAGCAGTTTTTCTGCCAGCTGGCAAATCAGTTCGGTATCGACACCGGAGATCTTATTGACCTCCTCGCGGATACGCTGAAAATCATCGTCATAGCCCGGATCGTCCCCGGTTGGTTGGGCGTCACTGACTGGCGCAAGCCAGGACTGCCACTGCGCCTGGCGTGACCGGGCCTGCTGGCGCAGTGCGCTTTCATCCAACTGACTGGCGGCAACCAAATTTTGTAAAATGCTCATTATTCCATCTCATCCATGTCACTATTCCCTACCCCCGTCGTCAGAGCCTGTGCGCTCTCAGCCGCATCGACAGTGAAAATCTGATCCGGCAGGGTCAATCCGCGCAGCGCCAGAAGCGCCAGCGGGCCGCTCCCAAGCTGGGAGCGCAATACCCACTGCAGGGTGCGGCCATCCGGAGCGGAGAAGCTCATCATCCACTGGCTGCGATCCAGCGGATGGCGTTTACCCTGCTCCAGCCAGCGAATAAAGCCCCAGGTACCGCTGTAGTCACCGAACAGACGCGTGCCCGCATTGACGGTGGTCCAGGTCAGCAGAGTGCCGGGTTTATACGTCTCCCCCGGCCAGCGGAAAGTCTGCCAGTCGGCCATCTGATTGAAATAGCGCAGCTTTTGGCCGTCTATCGTCAGCAGTGTCTCGACAACCTCCGGGGCAGGCCTGGCCTGTAACTCAAAGCTGATCCCCTGGCTGCCGTCGGTGAAAAGAATGTCGGACAGCTGGCTTAGCTGGTCGATCGCGCGCAGAAAGGCCGGATTAAAGACCAGGCCGTGACTGTTGACCTTATCCGGCACCCACTGACTACCTTCTTTATGCAGGACACCGTTCAGCTCCGTCGTGAGAAAACGTTCGATTCGCCCGCTGTCTTTGCGCACAAACTCAGCCAGCATCGGCAGGGAGGCGTCGCTTTTGCTGGCGGCAAACGGAAAGCGTCCGTCAAAGGCGGTGTGCCAGTTGGCGACCACCGATCGGCGCCATTTGTCATTCAGACTGGCCGCCGACGGCAGAAGCACGGTTTCCCATGCCTGGGTCAGCGGCTGCACAAACAGAGTGTTGCCGAAGCCACTCCACTCTTCGCCAAGGCTTGCCGAAATCAGGCTACCGTACTGTTGCGTGTCGGTCAGGTCGACGCTTTTTCCCTGGAAGACGGTCTGCGCCAGGACCTGCATCATTTCCTGCGGATCGGAGGCATTCGCAACCTGCTGCAGGCGCAGGCGCACGCGGGTGATACGGGTCAGATAGGTTTGCAGGCTCAGGGTGCTATCGGCCGACATGACGTTGCTGCCCGTGTTTTTCCCCATCAGCTGGAGCAGTGGGCCGAACGTGTCATCCAGAGGCCCCTGCGGGCCGGCGGCCGACTGGTCGATGACCGGCTTGTCTTTCCCGCCCACCAGATCTTTGGCCGATTTAATAAGGCTGTCAGACAGCCCCTCCCTTTGTTGCCCCGCCTGCCCCTGCCAGGCAAGGGTATTCATCAGGGCAATCAGCGGCGACTGGCGGACATCGCTAATCAGCGTGAGCTGGTCGGTAACATCGGCGATATTGGTCGCCGGATTAAGTCGCAGACTGTTGAGAAAATTCAGCCAGCTGCCGGCGAAATCGGTGAAGTAGCGTCGGGTCAGACGCGCTTTCAGCGCCTCCGGCGACAGGTCTGTCGACACCGTTTTGCGCGAATCGCTCAGCACCCAGTCGATTTCCTCCCGGCGCGAGCTGGCTGCCTTATCAATGGCCTGCTGAATGCCGCCTTCCCATGCCTGGCGGGTAAACATCCCCGGGACCACTTCATCGGTGGTAAACAGGCGGCGCGCGTCGGTGCCACTAGTCATGTCTTCCAGCGACACATCGGCAAAATTACGACGCACGGATTTGAGCATGTTCTCATATAAGGTGCTTTCGGCATTGCGGCGACCTAGCTGCTGCAACAGAACCTGACGGCTCTGACTCACCCGTTGCGCATCCGGGATGATCTTCCACTCTGGCCGCTCGGGCAGCAGGGAGAGATAAAAGGCCCACAAATCCGGCGCCAGACTTTGCCACAGACCGGTCGAGATCCCCATTCGCGTCGGCTGGACCGTTTTCATGGTCTGCGCGAAAAATGCGCCATCGGCTTTATCCGGACGAGCCATCATCAGCCAGGCTTTCAGCTGGTCATAGCCCGGTTTCGCCAGCCTGGCTCGTTGGTCGCTATTGGGGGCGGAGTTGACCAGCGCGCTGAGCGCCTGCTGCAACGCGGCATTGGCCGGGTCACGTATCAGGCGATGATTCGCCACACCGTACCAGGGCAGGACGGCGTTTAATAGTTGCTGATGATGGTCCAGACCAAAGCGCCGATACCAGGGCGCTCCCTTCTGCCCATCGTGCACGAGACGGCCGGCCTCATTGCGCAGGGCATGGAGGGCCGTCAGTTGATAGTCAGAAACGGAGGGGTGGGCCACCAGGTCGCGGGCTTTTCCCGCTACCGAAGCAATCTGACTGTAATTGAGGGCAAAGGAGAGCAGCAATCCCGCCGCCCACAGGCCGAGGATCGCCAGCAGACCGCACGCCAGGCCCCGCTCCCACGCCATTCCCACGTGATGCCCGCGTAAACGGCGGCAGTCATCGACAATCCCCTGCCAGGTCGCGGGCAGCGTCAGGAGATGAGGCTGGCTCGCAGGCGAGGTATCAGCTTCCTGATACGGATCCACGGCGCGAGGTTCTGGCAGGCTAAACATCAGGCCTCGCAGCGCAAGCCGCTGCCGCGAGGCGGTCAGCCACGGCGCCAGCTGCCGGCGCCATTGTGCGATCTCCCCGTCGATAAGCTGCTGCCCCAGACGCAGCAGGAAGTCGTGGCGGGTATCTGCTGCGATCTGGTGCATCCCCTGCTCCCGTAGCGTGGGCAACATCTGCGCAAGCTGACGGGCGACATCGTCCTCGGTAGCGCGTAACGGGAAGCTAACCCCTACCGCCTGCACCGCGCGGTCAGCCTGCGGCCACTCACTATCGCATAGTTTCCACAACCAGACCGGGGCGGCATAGCCCAGCAGTTCGCTGATTTTTTCCAGCCCGCGCAGGTCGCTCTCGCTTATCTGCGGCGTCAGGGTCAGAGACGACGGCATCACCCGCACAATCCCGTCCAGAGGACGGCCACGGCGCAGCTTGCGCAGCGCGGCGTATTTTTCTTGGTCGGGCTCTGTGATCAGGTTACCGCCGTAAATCAGCACGGTGCGGTTGCCTTCAAGCCAGTGCTGCTGACGCAGGCCAGGCGCCAGTTGTTCGATTGCCGCCTCGTCGCCGGTGACTAAAAGCAGGCGGACTTTGCGCCGCCAGCGCAGGCGGTAACGTGCGTGAAGGTGCTTTTTCAGCGGGGCATAAAGGGCTTCGCCCCCGGCAGGCCTGGTGGGTTGCCACACAGGCGCTGCTGAAGGCTTAACCTTATCTTTTATCAGCAGTCGAAAGGCCATAAACCCCAGTACCAGCAGGCTGAGTGCCATCCCCCAGATAATAAAGCCCGTGGCGATAAGCGGGCGCAGCGTTTCCCACTGCGTGGCACGATCCATCGCCCACAGCCACCATGCCAGCCCGCCCAGGAGCACCAGAAGCGTGACCGCAGCAATACAGACGATAACCGTAGCCGCCACAGAGATAGCGGCAGGTTTATTGACGTTGTCCATCAGGTTTTACAATTCCAATTGCGAGGGTATTCAAGGGATCGCGGGCTAGCCAGCCACACGGTTGTTGGTAGTGCGCGGCGTAGATCGCCGCCAGCGACAGAACGGTCAAGCCTTCCATCTCGCCGATGTCTCCCCAACAGGCATCTTGGCGATACAGGTTAATATCCCATCCGCTGTGCGCCAGCGCTTCCAGTCCCGGCTGAAAAAACAGCGCACAGGCTTCCGGGGGGCCGCTCAGTTCGTTCTGCTCCAGCACACGAGCGGCTACAGCAGTCAGGGCCTCCCCTTTTTCTGCGCAATAGGTTTCCCCCCTGGTCAGGTGCACCGGACCGTCCCGTCCGGCGAGCCACAGTACCGCAGACTCTCCGGCGGGTTGCACGGCCCCCGGCTGGGCGACAACCACCTGACATCCGGCGATAAGCACAGTGTCATGGGGGTCAGCTTCCGCCAGAGCGTGTGCTATCTCCGCGAGGCTGGCCTCCCCACGCCAGGCATCCGGGCGTGAGGGTAGTGTCATCTGCGCAACAGTGAGGGTCATCTGTGCACGAAACGCCTGCCAGGCGAGCTCCGTTCCCTGCCAGTAGCAACGCAGCGGCGGCGTAAGCGTTCTTTCACTGCGCTGTCGTTGCCATTCCATCACCAGTAGTTCCGCCAGCCGTTTTTCGCGGGCGATAGCCTCAGAAACTGAAAGGTATGGCGCTCGCAGCGCCCTGCCGCCGCCCTCGTTCTCTTCCTCTGGCGGACGCTGGTGACGGCTTAGCACCCGCAGCCAGTCAGTGGTCGTTTTGCCCATGGGCCCCAGTAACAGACCTTCCTGTAACCCGATCGGCTGCCGATGCTCCGCCCACCATTGCTGTTGTTCGTATGCCACCAGTTGGTCATAGAACCTGGCGTTATGCACGCTCATGCGGTAGTACAGCAGCCGGATCAACCAGCCGGTACCTGCCAGCACCAGAGCCAACAGGATCCCGGTGGCGGCCAGGGCGCTTTTCCCTTCTGACGAGGGAAGTAAAGCGCTGACCCCGCCGCTAAGCAGGACCAGCAGGGCCGAAGCCGATAGCCACCTGGCCGTACCAGGCGGTCGCGCGTCTCTGTACGGGGGATACTCCGGTACCGGCCTCACTGATCAACCCCGCAGTCTGGGTTAGAGCTGACCAGCGTGCAGCCGCAGGCGCAGCGATGACCGTGCAGCGCAACCGGCTGGCCATCAATCGTAGTTCGTGCGCTGCCTTCAGCAATGGTCGTCATACCGTGTTTGTTACACTTGACCGGGTCGCCCTTGCAGGCGAATCCCAGACCAAAACACTGATAATGCCCCATCAGCACCCTGCCCCCATACTCCCGCAGGGTATCGCCTTTGCGAATGACTTTATTCATTGGATCCTCCTTATCCGCGTTCAGACCGTTGTCGTCAGAACGTCCTCCAGCCAGCTGGCCGGCAGCGCGGCTTGCCCCCGCGCCAGCTGCTCGTCCGCTTTCCGCGCCTTTTGCTGTGCGACAACGGTTCCCGGCTCGTGGGTAAATGCCCGCAGCTGCGCCCCTCCGGGCAGCTCCGGCAGCGCTTCCCCGGTTATCTTGTCCAGCACCGCCACCTCCAGCGAGCGCACGGCGCCTGTCGCAGCCAGCCCGGCCAGCTTGCCGGTCAGGCGCTTTTGCCGGAAACTGAGCACGACACCCGCGGTCACGGTCGCAAAACCCACCAGGTCTCCGGCGAGCACCAGCGGCGAGAGCGGCTTACTGCAGCGCTCGCTGAAGTAAATCATCCGGTAGCGGAAGTAGCCGGTCCACATCTCGCGCGTGCCGAGCGCGGCATACATAAACCAGGCGCGTGAGTCATGCACCTGATCATCAAACAGCGCCCTCACCAGTCCGGCAGGCTGCTCCGCGTTGCTGGCTTCCCCGGCATCGGGAAAGAGGACGGCCACCCGGGCCTCTCCGTCACGCTTCATGCGCCGGTATTCCTGCGCTTCATCATCGGTATTGAGAACGAAAATCACCGGCTGCAGCACGGTATCCAGCACCAGCTGCGCCAGGTTATCCGGGATACGGTAACCGTCGTGGTAATCCTTTCCGAACTCCTTCGCCGCGTCGAACAGCTGGGTTTGATCCATCTTTGGGTCAAAATCCTTCACGCCCGGCTGCAGAACCAGCTCATCCATCCTGTCAGGAGGCTGGTTTGCTATCTGGTTCTGGCGAGCCCTGAGCACCTTCTCCTGTTCTTTATCACGAATCTCTTCTGCCGCCTTACGCGCGGCAGGCAGCGCTTCGGTATTCTTGGCGCGCTGATAGAAGGGCGTTTTCAGCATCGAGCCTCTGGCATAGCGGTCGATGCGCCAGGCGGTGATCCAGGCCATCTGCTCAGCAATGACGGTTTCCAGACTGCCGCCGGCGGCAGGTGGTTCGTAGTGAGAGGCTGCATCGGGATCGAACGTTTTCGGCGTGGTTTGGCCTAGGGTAAGTTCGCGCCAGGCGTTGAAGCGTGATATTAATTCCGGTGCAGCGACAAAATCTCTAATTTGCTCAGCATCAAGAGCGCGCCAACTATCCTTTCTTAAACTCTCCGGTAAACTAAATTTATTGACTTTCAGTGGCGCGCCAGCAGAAAAAGCGCTTGAATACAGGTCATGCAACACTATTTGTGACAACAGATAGCCATCATGTTTAGCATTCGCCTTCCCCTGATCCCCCGGTGGATACCCTCCACCAATATCCGAGTGCATTCCCGGGTAAACCACCTCAGTGGCACAGGGCGGGTATTTGCCGTTTGCCCGGCGCACAGAGTCCAGCGGAAAGCAGAGACGCTGCTCATGCCCGGAGACCAGGTGAACACATTTTTTTATCAGCCCGCCATAGGTTTCATCATCCGGCAGCTCCATCGTGCCGTCTGCCCAGGACATATGCCCGTCGGCAACCGGCACCACATGCGCCACCCCGACGGAGGCCACCGTATCCAGCAGTCCGAGAAACTCCACGCTGACGGGCAGCTGCATCCCGCCTGTCTGCAGGCACTGCGGCGGTTTTTCACCCTCCGCCGCCGGAGGGGGCAGCAGTTCGCTCAGCCAGCGCACAAAGGTGCGCGCCGCTGCCGCGCCGCGGGAAAAACCATAGACATACAGCTTGATGCCTGTCAGTTTCGGCTTGCCCGGTTCAGGCTGAATCAGCATCGGCATCAGTTTCGGGGCAAGACCATTCAGCAAGCGAGTGAACTCTTCATAGCGGTTATGGCTGCCGCCAAACCACAGCCGGTTCCAGCTGGTGCTCATTTCTTTCAGTGAACGACGACTCTCTGTGGTGGTCAGCCATTTTTCGGTGGCACTAAACATCAGCACATCGATTATCCGCAGCAGCGCCCAGTTAATCCGATCCTCCCCCTTAACTGCCCCCACCAGACCCATGGTGGAATAGTCCGGGTCATTCACTTCCGGGAACGGGGTTCCCACGCCGGGCATATAGAATTTAAAATATTTCCCGTCCCCCCCGCCGTCATCATCAAACAGCTTGCTCTGATCGTCAGACGGCACCCCGCCAGCCGTACCCGTTCCAATAGTTGCCCGAAACAGCCGGGCGATATTGGTCGGATGTTTCGGCTTCGCGATAAAAAAGTCATGATTTAAGTTATTGCCGGTACCATCGAAAAACAGACTGATATGCAGCGTCTTGCAGCACGGCGGCTCCACGCGCCGTCCCGCAGCCAGGCACAGTTCCTGATGATAGCGCCGCTCGTCGCTGTTCTGCTGATGGCAGTTCTGCCCAACCTGCAGCGCCCGGCCCGGCAGACGTCCCTGCGGCGGAAACGGCGGCGGGACCCAGGCGGCATGGGTTTCGGTTATTTCGGACATACAGCGGGCTCCTTCATCCTGACGGGCTCTTTTATCGGATAGTTCGCATTTCTCGGTGACCAGCAGCTGGTGGTCACTTTCACGTCATCGCAGGGCAAAAAGTGAACCGTAATGCCGCACACATCCTGGCCGTTATAGTCGGGTAGCGGGACGGTTTTGCTGTGCTGACGGTTCTGAGCTTTAATATTCCTTGCCCACTCTAAAAACTTCTTCTCATCTTCATATCCCGGGAAACCCGCAGATGAACCCACCCCGGTTTCCCAGTCAACGCGCACCGTCATACCCGGCGTCCAGCGGGCGGGAACGCTGAAGCAGCAGCCGCCACCGCCGCCCTGAAACGGGCCTATAATGTCGATCCCCGACTGGCCATTGACACTGAAGTGGTTGATCGCCCATTTTGTGTGGTTGATGGCTTTTATTGTGCCGCCACCGCCGCCTCCGGCCTGTGCGGTTGGCTGCGCGCAGCCGGTTAACAGCAGCAGACCCGCCAGCAGCGGGCTGATTAATGCAGATTTCATCGGACTCTCCCTGTCGGTTTGAGGGTGATTAAGTGAAGGTGATGCCATCCTGAATAAACGAAGGCGGGCTACTTCGGACAGACGGCGGGCTCCTTCATCCTGACGGGCTCTTTTATCGGGTAGGACGGACTGCCGTAGGTGTAACAGCTGGTGGTCACCTTCACGTCATCGCAGGGTAAAAAGTGCACCGTAATGCCGCACACATCCTGGCCGTTATAGTCGGGCAGCGGAACGGTTTTGCTGTGCTGCCTCTTTTGGGCATCAATCCCTTTTTTCCAGGCAAGGTATTTCGCCTCATCAGCAAACCCCGGGAAACCCGCGGATGAACCCTGCCCGGTTTCCCAGTCAACGCGCACCGTCATACCCGGCGTCCAGCGGGCGGGCACGCTGAAGCAGCAGCCGCCACCGCCCCCCTGGAACGGGCCTATAATGTCGATGCCCGACTGGCCATTGATACTGAAGTGGTTAATTGCCCATTTTGTGTGGTTGATGGCTTTTATTGTTCCGCCACCGCCGCCTCCGGCCTGTGCGGCAGGCTGCGCGCAGCCGGTTAACAGCAGCAGCCCCGCCAGCAGCGGGCTGATTAATGCAGATTTCATTGGACTCTCCCTGTCGGTTTGAGGGTAATGAAGAGAGGGGTGTACTCAGCCAGACCAGGCTTTTCATTCTGAAGGTCTCTCACTGGTTTTTACGTCGGCAAGCCACTTCTTCATTACCCAGTCTTCACGAGCGTCATCCAGAAGAAGACCCTGGCGTGTCGCCTCCACCATGCCCTGGTAACAGGCCGAAAACAGTGACTGTCTTGAGTCAAACATGCCCGCAGGCGGAGCACAGTGCGACAACATGACGATGACATCGCTGATACACATCAGATGCTCAAGCTGGAGATCGCTGAGTTCTATTTTTGGCGCCTTTTCATCGCGTTCCGGCGGGAGACCACTGCCCTTGATGCCTTTCGCCTGGCCGTCAAGATCCTGCCACGCCCAAAACAGGGCCGGACGCATCAATGGCTCTTGCTGCTCGTCACTGAGAATGTGCGTAAACAACAGCGGAAATACCCGGGTATCGTAAAAGCGTAAAATTCCGCTGCGCCCTTCCTGCAGAATATCCATACACTGCGTGAGCCAGTTCGCTAGCGCCGAAAAGGGCCAATATGTGCAGAACAGGAGCAGCGGCGCCTGGATGGCAAGTTGCTGGCTGATATCCTGTAACCAGCGCATTTGCTCAAGATCATCAAGCGTAAAGCGCGCCACCAGCGGAGCATCATCGACAATAAATGCTTCCGGAAGTCCATGAAAAAGCGACTGCCACTCAACTGATAGCGAATTCAGCGCCGGAATAACGGAAAAATCCACCCCCGCCTGATCGATAATGACATGCAGATAATCCGTTCCGAAAGCCCGACAGGTTCCGGCGACCTCCTCAATCCATTGTCTGGTCATCTATGCCTCCCGCGGCACGAAGCCCTGCGCCAGCGCCTGGGCTTTTTTAAGGCACTCTTTACACACCGATGCCGGTAGCTCAGGCAAGGGAAACGCCTCGCTGACTGGCCCCTGCAAATCATGCTGCCCCTTAAGGCTAATCACCCCCGGTCCGTGGATCTGTACCTCTCCCTGCGGGGTAAGACGGATATATGCGCCGCCGCAACCCAGGGTGATGCCATTTTTAGCCGTCAACTGCAGATGCCCCTGGGTTGACTGGACGGTGATATCTTTTAGCGCGGTCAGCGACAGAATATCGCCGTGCGACTCTACTTCCAACGGGCCTTTGGCGGAGACCAGCCGCATTCCTTCCTGTTGCGCCAGCAGTGAAATAGCCTGGCTGGCATTCAGTGAACAGCGCTGTGCCGTGGTGATGTTGACCTCTCCCAGGCTCTGCAGATACAGCCCGTTACCGCTGTGTAGTAGGGTCGTTTCCGGCGTGACTGCGGCAATCCCCATCGGCGCCGACATCAGCAATGTCGGCTGTTTAAGATCGCTGGCGCCTGCGGTCAGTGCGCTTAATGGGCCGGTGTCTGGGACAACATTGTGATGGGTTTGCGTAATACTTCCCCATTCCGTGACCTGATTCACCGCACCTTTCAGCAAACTGACCGCCGGCTCCATCGCCAGCACCTGCCCCTGAGCCTGCGCCTGTCCGTCCGCGCTGATAAACATCCCTTTCTGTGCCCGGATAGCTCCCCAGCTGTCGGTTCTCAGCTCAAAACCGTCCCCGCGCGGCTGCTTTTCAGCATCCACCAGATGCCCGAGATTGAGCTGGCTTTTACCGCCGTACTCCGTGCTGACCTTGATATGTTCTTTCCCGCGCTCATCGTCGAGGCGGATTTTGTTGTTGGCCGGGGTGCGCAGGACGTTACGTTTGTCATTGCGAATGGTGACGTGGTCGCCGTGCGCCGAGTCGTGCAGCACGCCTGCGATATACGGCCGGTCGGGGTTACCATCCTCAAAGCCAATCGCCACCTCCGTCCCCGCCAGCAGCGGCAGGTGCAGGCCGTAAGTGTCTCCGGCATACGGCCGCGACTGACGGACCCACAGGCTCTCGAACCCGGTTTCCCAGCGCGCCCGGTCAAACAGCATATTCACCCGGTAGCGTCCGTGTTTGTCGATATGCCCGTAGGTGTCGTTTTCCCGGGTGCTGGTCACGCGGGCCGGCAGCGTCCCGGCCATCACCGGACGCGCGCCGGGCTCAGGCCGGTAGCCGACGTCCGGGCTGTCCGGTATGCCGGCAAACTCCACCGCAAAATCCGCATCGCGCCGGGCGTGGCTGTGCATCGCCGTGACGAGCACGCCCTCAGCAAACTCCCCGGCCACCTCCTCTCCGCCGGTGACCTTCAGCACCTGTCCCGGGCAGAGTGTCGGGCAGCTGGTGGTGGCCTGCATCCGGGTCTGGCCGTTCAGATAACGCTCATGACGAAGACGGGCGTAAAACGCCCCGGACTCCGGCGCCGGATGGCGGTCATGGACATTCCCGGCGGTCAGGTAGTTATCTCCCCAGTGGTAAGCCTCACCAAAGGTAGTGGTCTCCCCGCGGGTGACATCCACCTGCGCGTTCATGTCCGCCGTCGCCTCGCGGTAGTTGTAGTCGCGGGTACTGACCTGCTGCTCCACAACGCGGTGGCGACATGCCATCTCCCACACCGCGTCCACCCCGGCCGACTGCTGCCCTGACGGCGGGACCGAAGGCAACGTCAGCCCCTTCTCATAGCCCTGCTGACTGTCGCAGAACTCAGCGACGTCGATGTGCAGCCGCGTGTCGGCGGTAAACCGAAACCAGATCCCCACCTCACCCAGCAGCCGGGTGATAAAGCGCAGGTCATCCTCGCCGTACTGCATCACCTGCTCGCGGCGCGGATACGTTTTTGTCAGCGAGAACAGAAAATCCTGACCGCGCAGGCCGTGGCGCTCGCGGAGGATTTTTTCCACAATCTGCGGAACGGACTGGTCCTGGTAAATGGCGTTCTGGTGCGAGCGGTTAAGCAGCGCCAGGCGCGGCTGAAGCGTCAGCGCGTAGTGCGTTTCATCCCTGGAGGTACTGAGCCGTTCAAACCCCGTCACCACGCCCTGGATAACCCGCACGGGTTGCTGAACATTGATGCCGAAGCCCTGAGCCACCGGCGCCTGCAGCGTCAGGGAGGCTGCCTTCATCAGCATCATCTCTTTGCTGATGGCATGGTCTGCGCTGGTGAATTCAATACGGTAGCGGAACGGCTGGCTCAGGGCTTCATCGCCCTCGAAGGCCAGCACATCAAGCCCGGCTTCACATCCCTTCACCGAAAGCAGGTGGTGGTTGTGGCTGAACAACAACGATTTCACGCTACTCATCGGCGATTGCCCCCTCGTCAAACGCCATCACGACGCCTTCCTCTTCGTGATACCCCAGCGTCACCTGGCGCGGTTTCTGCCCCGCCGCCATATGGCTCAATAGCTGCTGACTCAGCGCCGGCAGGATCTGCTGATTCAGCAGACTGTCGACGTTGCGGGCGCCGGTATCCGGCAGCAGGCAGGCCTCGGTCAGCGCGTCGAACAGGCTCTCGCTGAGGGTGGTGGTGATTCCGTAATGGCAAGCCAGACGCTGACTTACCTGCCCGAGCTTCATGCCGACAATGGCGCGCAGCGCTGCCGCCGGCAGCGGACGGTAAATCACCGTCTGGAAGCGGGCCAGCAGCGCCGGCTGGAAGTGGCCGCGCAGCACCGGGCGCAGCAGCTCGTGCAGGTCTGATTCGCTGGCCTCCGGCTGTTCATCCAGCAGCTGCATCAGGAGGTCGCTACCGAGGTTGGCGGTCATCAGGATCACGGTGTTGCGAAAGTCGATTTCACGCCCCTCGCCGTCGCGCATTACCCCCCGGTCGAAGACCTGGTAGAACAGGTTCATCACATCGCGATGGGCCTTTTCCACCTCATCGAGCAGCACCACGCTGTAGGGGCGTTTGCGCACCGCCTCGGTCAGGATCCCGCCCTGGCCGTAGCCGACGTAGCCGGGCGGAGAACCCTTCAGCTGGCTGACGGTGTGCGGCTCCTGGTACTCGGAGAGATTGATGGTGATCAGCGCTTTCTCGCCGCCGAACAGCGCATCGGCCAGGGCGAGCGCCGTTTCCGTTTTGCCGGTGCCGCTCGGCCCGACCAGCAGGAACACCCCTTGCGGACCGTTCTCCGGCGTCAGGCCGGTTTTCGCGGCGCGCAGGCGCCGGGCAATAGCGCTCAGGGCCGCCTCCTGGCCAACCACCCGTTTGCCGAGACTCTCTTCCAGACTCAGCAGCTCCGTCTGCTCATCTTTCATTAGCGAGGAGAGCGGCACGCCGGTCCAGTCGGCAATCACCGTCGCCACGGTGCGGACGTCGACGTCCAGCCCGAGCAGCGGATTGCCCTGCTGGACGGCGATAAGCGCGGTTTGTAGATCGCTAATTTCCGCCTGGCGGGAGATATCGCGGCGACAGGCGAGCAGCGCTTCCGTCAGCTGCAGCTCCTGACCATACTGAGTTTCAAGGGTATCCAGCGCCAGAATAAGGCGGATCTCCTCCTGCTCAATGGCCGCCAGCCGATCGCCGCGGGCGCTGTTGCCCAGCGCAATATCTTCCAGCAGCGCCTGCTTCTCCATTGCCAGCGCGGTGAGCTGCGCCTTCATGCGGGTCAGCGGCTGAGGCACGGTATCCAAACTCATACGCAGGCGGGCGGAAGCGGTGTCGAGTAAATCCACTGCCTTGTCCGGCAGCTGGCGGCCGGTGAGATAGCGTCGTGACAGCGTCACGGCGGCGCGCACCGCATCATCCGTGATATGCACGCCGTGGTGGTCGGCATAGCGGGACTTCAGGCCGCGCAGCATCAGGCAGGCGGTGTCGTCGTCCGGCTCATCCACCTTGACCATCTGAAAGCGGCGCTCCAGCGCGGCGTCGCGCTCGAAGTACTGCTTGTATTCAGACCAGGTGGTGGCGGCGATGGTCCGCAGCTCGCCCCGGGCCAGCGCCGGCTTCAACAGGTTGGCGGCATCCGCGCCGCCCGCCTGATTACCCGCGCCGATGATCGTGTGCGCCTCGTCGATAAACAGCAGCACCGGCGAAGGCGACTGCTGTACCGCCTCAATGATATTTTTCAGCCGCTGCTCGAACTCGCCTTTGACCCCGGCGCCGGCCTGCAGCAGACCGAGGTCAAGGGTGCGCACCGACACCGGCTTCAGCGCGTCGGGGACGTTGCCTTCGGCAATGCGCAGCGCCAGGCCTTCCACCAGAGCGGTCTTGCCCACGCCCGGCTCACCGACGAGGATCGGGTTGTTTTTTCGCCGACGGGAGAGAATATCCACCATCTGGCGGATTTCCGTGTCGCGTCCGAACACCGGGTCAATCTGGCCGTCTCTGGCTTTGGCGGTGACGTCGAGAGTGAATTTGTCCAGCGCGTTCTGCAGCGCCGGGTTGAGCCCATCCGCATTCAGTTCGCTGCCCGCAGGACGCCCCACAAATTCCACGTCCCAGCCATGGGGCTGCGCCAGCGCCGCTTCCTGCTGCGCTGGCGGACGTTCGTCGGACTGGGCATCCAGCAAGGAGCGCAGGCGTTCCAGCTGACGCTGGCCCAGCGTTAACAGCGGCCACAGGCCATCGCACTGGATCAGATTCTGTTTTTCAACCAGCGCCATCAGCAGGTGAACACTGCGGATCTGCGCTTCGCCGCTGAGCGAGGCAATCAGCCAGGCCTCCTGCATCAGCCTCAGGGTATGGTCAGAGAGCTGGGGACGATGACGTACCGAGCGCGGCTGTTTATCCAGCCAGCTCAGCAGATCCTGCCACAGAGCATCCATATCCCATTCATAGCGCCGCGCCAGCACCGTCAGATCGCCTTCCCCCTGTTCCAGCAGCTTGAGCAGCCAGTGCTCGGGCAGGATCTCGGCATGCGCCCGGGTCTGGCACAGGGAGGCCGCCCCCTCCATTGCGCGGGCACAGCAGGGATTAAGACGGCGTAACAGGCTGGCTGGATTTTCCATGAGATCCTCTCTTATTGTTTCCGGACACGCTACCGCCCGTCGCTGTTCCTGAACAGGAACCCCAAGCGCACAAGGTCAGGCAGACAGATTGTGTTTTTCTTTGCTGAGAACCCGTATCTCAGGCGCTCAGCAAAAAACGGCGGGCAGAGAAACGCTGCCCGCATCAGGCGATCGCCCGCAATAATCCCCGGCCGCAGAGATAACGATGCGGCCGGGATGAGCGAACGTCGCCTGCGCGCCAGCGGCGCGAAATATGACGGGCAATTACGCGGTGGCGCGTTCGTTCCAGCTATCGGAGTGAATGATGTTGCCGTCTTTATAGGTCCAGGTGATCTTCTCGTAGCGCAGCTCAATCTGTTCCAGATGGTTGTGCTTCTCGTAGGCGGGGTTTTTGATGTCGTGCATCAGGGGATTCACTTTCACCACCTTGACGTTCTCAAGTTTGGTATTGAAATACTCCACTTCCTGGCCGGCATCGTTGATTCGGTACCACTTGAACTCGGCGGATTTCAGGGTCTGGCCGGTGGTCACCGCCTTGTACAGGTAGGGGCTGGAGGAGTCGATCTCCTTGGTGAACAGGAACGGCGTATGAATACGCGTGCCGGTCAGTTTGCCGGTGTTGTTATCGGTCGGGATGTACAGGTTATGCTCCTGAGCCACCACTTCGATACTGCCTTCACGATCCTGAACGTCGACAGACCCTTTAATGTCCGCGCCGCCGTCGTCTTTCAGCCAAAGATAAACAGGAATTGCCATGGAATTACTCTCCATTGTGTAGTGAAGCGCCATCATCCTGGGATGACGCAGAGGGTTGGTCCGGTAACCGGCAGGCGTCTACCTGCGGCACCAGACTGATTTCGACACGACGGTTCAGCGCACGGCCTTCCGGCGTATCGTTTGTTGCAATTGGTCGGCTTTCGCCATAGCCCTGAACGGCAAAGCAGCTGTCCGGCACCTCGCCGGTATCGCGCATCCAGTCGCGGACCGATTCCGCACGTTTCAGCGACAATAGCTGGTTGGCTTTTTCCTCACCCACGCTGTCGGTGTGGCCCGCCACCACAATCAGCCACCCGGGCCTGGCCTTAATGTCCATCAGCGAGCTGACCAGCCGCTTTGTCGAACCAGGCTTCAGTACCCATTTCCCGGTATCGAATAGCGACATGCTGTCAAGGCGGATGACGTTCGGCGCGACGCGCTGCACCGGCCTGGGCGGCGGTGGAGGCGGCACGTAACCGCGAATCGCCTCCAGCAACGGCAGGCGAATCTGCTCCCCGTGATACAAGCCCAGACTCAGGCGCAGCGGGACGCCGTTACGCGCCCAGCTATCAAGCAGCGCGGCATCTTCACGCAGCACCCTGACAGCGCTGGCTTTTGGTCGATAATCATCCATCGCAATCCGCTCATAACGCGCAATATCGACGCTCACGCGCTGCAGCAGTTGTCGATTGTTCCAGCCACTGCTGAGCAGCGCGGTGACAGCCGCGAGGGTGAAAATCGCGAGCGCCGCGCGCCAGGCCCTGCCTCGTGGCGTGAGTCCCCGTCCCGCCGGTAACTGCGGCAGGATGAATTCCGGCAAAGCTGAAGCGTCCCCGGTGTCGCTCTCATCTGGCTGCCAGCCAGCTACCCGCGTCAGGCCGCTATGTCGGGATAACCACGTCGTCCAGGCCGACGATGCCAGACTTCCAGGCAGCGAGGGCCCGAGACCCCACAGCACGGCCGCAGGGGTCAGAGGCGGCAGGTCGGTATTCTCTTCCGTCAACACGGCATGGACGTGCTGTTCAGACCAGCCCATCAGGCTGTTCATCAGCACCTGCTGCTCCAGCGCGGCCGCCCCGCCGGCGCGTACCCAGGCCGGTACGGAACAGGGGGCGCAGGAGGGCTGCCAGACTTTCACCACTTCACCCGGTATCGCCGCCTGCCACAACAGGTCGCGACTCATCGCGCTGCCCACCTGCCCCTGCAGCGCCAGCGGTACGGCATACCCCGTCTGCTGACGCAGCTGGCTGAGTTGCCAGCGCAGGGCCAGCAGAGCGCTGGTCAGCGCATCGCTTTGCGCATGCCGCTGCGGGCAGACGCAGAGCAGCACCGACAGCTGAGGCCCCCATTCCGGCCGCTGGCTCAATACCTGGCGCGCGACCTGCTGCAGCTCCTCCGTCTTTTCCACGCGGATCCAGCAGCCCTGTTTGACGACTCGCACCGGTGACGCTGGCGGCCAGACACACGGCAGGTCGCCGCAAACGAGGACCACCGGCTGGCGATAAGCGCCCTCCGGGAGAGGGTCCAGGGTTGATGCGACGTTACGTCCGGTACGACGACTGGCGATGCGCCAGATCCCGATGATCAGGGCCAGCGTGACCAGCAGAATGAGCCACGCCCCCCAGCGGGGAACCGGCAAAAATAGCAGGCACACCAGCGCACTCAGCAGACTGGCCCACAGCGCCAGCCCACGCTGCTGCGCGGGGCTCATTTCACCTCCCCCGGTAACAAGGTCAGCAGCAGGTGATCGAGCCAGTGGTTGAGTCCCCACCACAGGGCGAGTACCACCACCACGCTCAGGCCAATACGTACCGGCCATGGGGCCAGCCAGCCGCTTATCCCCAGACCGGCGCGACTCTCTACCAGTACGGGAGCGGTAGCCGGGCACTGAAAAGGAGGAACACGCTCACCGAGCGCGTTGACCAGCTTCAGGCGCTCGGGGTCGTGGAGGGAGCGAAAGCTGCCAATAAAACCCAGCAGCATCACCCGCTGAAAACAGGTGACCACGGCCAGGTTGGGCGCCGGTACACGCAACACATCACGCATCCGCTCGCACAGGGTGTCGCCGGCGTCCATGGTGCCGAGGAAGTGCCCCTGCAGCGGAATGTCATACCACTGCAGGCAGGCCTCATCCTCCACGCCGCGACCTTTCACGGCTTCATCGAGCAGCGCGCACTGGGCGGTGAGAATATGCTGACAGCTGGCGTCATCAAGCCCGCTCGCCTTCAGCTCATGTTGCACGCGCTCGACATCAGCAATACAGCGCTGCCATAGCGTGTACCCTTCCTCATCGCGAAACTGCGGGCCGTGGCGCAGGCTGATAACCTGCAGCCAGGTGTTCTGCAGTAGCGCATCAATATCAATGGACGCGGCGTTGCCGCGTTTAGGCTCATTCACGTTCGTAGTACCGCAAAAAGTTCAAGTTCAGGCTCACCGAGCATCCCCGGGACGTAAAACATACAGGTGCCGCTCTGCAGCATTTCCGTCGCCAGAGGGTGGGACACATCGAGGCTGAAATACTGATTTTCCAGACGCAGCGGGATCGCCGCCGGCACATGACGCAATGGCGTGAGGGGCACCCCTGTCCGTGAGGAGTTGACGATGGCTTTGACATGATCCGGACTGCCCACTTTGCACTGGCGCGGAAACTGCTCCTGCAGTTGGGCGACCGGTACCGACGAACGAACCGACAGGTAGTAATCAGCCCCTTCCCGCAGCCGGGCATCGTGCAGACGCGCCTGCCAGAAGTGCAGCCGGGCATCATGCTCCAGCGCAATCGCCACCACCCGCGATGGCAGGCTCGCCTCCAGCAGGTCGCTCAGTAAATCAAACAGCGGCGGAAAAACCGCGTTCAGCTGGTCATGCTGATAGATCGGGACGGCATTCGCCTGATGGGTGAGCGAAAAGGTCAGCAGGCTACCAGCCAGGCGCGCCAGCTCCGGGTAGAGGCGTTCCGGCGGGCTTTGCCGGTAACGCAGAAAGTACCCCAGCACCGGCTCGGCGCTGTTCAGCGCATTCAGCAACCAGAACAGAGAGACATCAGCCACGGCAAAATCAGCCATCCGTTCATTGCTTTCGCGACGCATGGCCATCAGGCGCGTCAGACGAGCCCGGAGCTGGACGAGCAGCTGTTCAAGCTGCGTCGCCAGCCAGCGGCTGCCCTGGATCTGCAGCAGCGGCGGGAGAAACGTCTCGTCGATAAGCCAGGCCCCCTGCGAGTCCCGCTGCAGGCGAACAAGCGGACAGGTCAGGTAATCGCTGTTGTCCTGGTGGGCGAAGCGGAGGGTCAGCTCCGGCTGTATGACGGCAATCTGCCGGGTATCATCCCCAAACTGGTTACGGACATCGCGCCAGCGCTGGCGGAAGCGCGCCGGCCTTTCGGCCACCTCCTCCGGCTTCAGACAGTTGCCGCCATTCGCCTGCATCAGGGGCAGCGCCAGCACGATCACCGCCTCACCGGACGCGCCGTCCAGCGACAGCGCGGACGGCAGCGCATCGGCATTGTCCGTATCAATCATCGTGCCATCCTGGAACCGGACCTGCAGCCTGTGAGCCTGCAGGCGGCCCAGTTTGAGCATCTCTGGTTCGAAGGTCGCCTCAACCACTCCCCAGGGGTGGTTAAGACCCATCCGGGCAATCACTTCCGCAGTCCAGGCTGCATACGCAGCCTGCTGTTGAAAATGCTGAGGCGACACCATAATGCCCCGGCCCCACAACGGACGTTCCGTTTTCATCATCGTCCGAACCTACGCCTTCGCCTTTGGCATCTGGCTAACCAGCGACAGATTGACGTCCATCCCCTCGACCTGGAAGTGCGGCACCGCGTACAGCTTCACGCGGAAGAAGCCCGGGTTATCCTCGATATCTTCCACCACCACGCTGGCATCGCGCAGCGGATGGGAGGCCTGCAGCTCGTCGCCGGGGTCGGTCATTTCGGTCACCAGGCTCCGCACCCAGGTGTTCAGTTCCAGCTCCAGCAGACGCCGGTCCTTGGTGGTGCCGATATTTTCGCGCTGGATCATCTTCAGGTAGTGCGCGATGCGCGACAGCAGGAAGATGTAAGGCAGACGCGCGTTGATACGGCTGTTGGCGGTGGCGTCGGCGGTATCGTACAGCGCCGGTTTCTGCGCGGAGTTGGCCGAGAAGAAGCAGGCGTAATCGCGATTTTTGTAGTACGACAGCGGGATAAAGCCCAGGCTGGCGAACTCAAACTCCCGCGTTTCCGGGATCATCACCTCGGAAGGGATCTTCACCTGGTTGCCGGTGCCCAGATCGTACAGATGGATAGGCAAATCTTTCACCGCGCCGCCCGCCTGCGGACCGCGAATTTGCACGCACCAGCCGTTGTTAACAAAGCTCTTCACCATATTAGATGCGAAGGAGAACGCCGCGCTGGTCCAGAGATATTTTTCGTGGTCCGGGCCCTTCACCTGCTCGACATAGTTGAAGCTGCGCACCGGCACGGTGTCCGGGCCGTACGGCAGACGACCCAGCACGCGCGGCATCACCAGGCCGATGTAGCGGGCATCGTCAGTTTCGCGAAACGCCTTCCAGCGAATATATTCCGCGCGATCGAAGTAGTTGCCGATATCCTTAATGGCAGCCACCTCTTCCATGGTCTCTTTCAGGAAGAAGGCCGGGCCGACGGCGCCGATAAACGGCATATGGGCGGCCGCAGAGACGCGGGAGATATTGCGCAGCAGCGCCATATCCTGCGGGCTGGCGTCGAACTCATAGGCCGAGATCACCGAGCCGATCGGCTCGCCGCCGGGAGTGTCATACTCCGCGGTATAGGTGTGCCAGTAGAGGCCGCTCTGGATAAGCTCCGGCGCGTCCTCAAAGTCCTGGCGCAGATCGTCTTTGGCGACGTCGAGGATCTCCGTTTTGACGTTCTGCCGATAGTCGGTGTTGTCCACCAGCTGTTTGAGGCCGCGCCACAGGGATTCGACCTGCTGAAACTCCTGATGGTGCATCACCGCGTCCAGCTGACGGCTTATCTGGAAATCCAGCTCGGCGATATGGTGGTCGATCAGCGTTTTGTCGAGCTTTTCCACCCGCTGGCCGGACTGACGGATGCGTTCCATAAACACCTGCATCGCCGCGGTGAGACGCTCCGCCGCCGGCGCCTCGGAGAGCGCGGCATCGTCCAGAAAGTCGTTGATATCCCCGAGCCGAGACGCCGGGGTGAGATTAATTTTTTCAAACAGCGAGGCGTAAACGCCCTCGCCCGCCCTGTTTTCCTGCAGCGTGGTTTGCCCCTGAACAGGGGCGTTTTCTGTGGTAACAGACATTAGCATTTTCCCGGTTAATCCATTAACAGACTTGCCCCGCACTTATTTCGGGGCAAGCGCACTCATTTCGTCGCGTAATTCCTGGGACAGCGCCGGATCTTTCAGGATTGCCTCAAGCTCTTTTCTGAAAGTGGCGTTATCAAGCAGATTGGATTTGAGATCGCGTAATAAATTACGCATCGCCAGCATGGCGCGGAGTTGCGGAATTTGCCGGGCAACCTGCTCCGGTTCAAAATCTTTGATGTCGGTAAAACGCAGTCTGACGTTCTCCTCTTCGCCATTGCCGGCCAGCGTATTCGGCACCGAGAGGTTAACTTCCGGGCTAAATTCCGAAAGTACGCTGTTAAAATTATTTTTATTGACGTTGATTTTTTCTCTTTCCGATAAAGGCCGGTTTTCCTTCCCATGACTAAAATCGCCAATGGTAAGCAGCTTCAGCGGCAGTTCGACCTTCTTTTGCGCGCCGCCGGTATGAAGAGATAATTTGAGATTAATGCGCGCCCTGGGGACTTCATTCTGGAACGTATCAGCCATAGCAGTTCCTTTCCTTAAGGAATAATTATTGAAGATATATTGATGTGAAACGTGACGATGATAAAGCAAAAATGGATTACCGATCAACTTAACCACCTAATAATTATATTTATTCACAAACACCCACTTTCACCACGAAAATAAAAGCACCATGAATATCAATATTTAAAATGTGAAACAACAGTCAATGATAAATTCAATAAATAATGCACCAAAGGAATGTTTGCAATGGATACTATAAGGCGGGCTAAAACATTAAGCGGATGAATAAAGGAAACCATAGAGACGACCGGGGCAATATAATTCGCTCATTATGCAAATTTAGCGTAACAACGCAATCAATTACTCAGAGGGAAAATATCTGGCTTCCATCCGATTGCCCCTTCGCTGCGGACGCTTAATAGTGCTAGCGCGAAATCTAAACGGTAACAATATTCTTCTGCTCCCCTTACTCCCCACAAACCGATTTTTTGCGGATAACGAGCCACAGCGCGATGTCGAACAAAGTTGTCGTTAGCAAAAAAACATGAGCCCGGTTACAAGACGCACATGACACCGTCGTCGGCATCCTGAACGGTTCGCGTTCTGCAAGTCGCCAGGCTATATCTAAGACACCTTTCGCCCACAACGAGACACAAAGATGAGCAAGAAAATCCTAATGCTGGTCGGCGATTATGCCGAAGATTACTTGAACAAAGCAACAACCAACTGATTTAAAATAAAATTAATTAATACTCGCCTAAAGTATGTACTTAATTATGTACTCACAAACCTAAACAATCCATTTGACTAGTAATCATCTCTCGTTAAATACTGTATATCCAACCAGCACAAAGGTGATTATCATGCGTGTAGAAATCAGCATTGCCAAAGAGAAAGCCGCGAAAATGCCAAAAGGGTCAATGGAGGCCTTGAAAGACGAAATGACCCGTCGAATCAGCAAGCAATATGACGACGTTGAAGTGATCGTGAAAACAGCCAGTAATGATGGACTGAGCGTTTTGTGGGCGACTGATAAAGAAATCGCCAAAGAATTTGTAGAGACCACTCTAAAAGACGCCTGGGAGACGGCTGACGACTGGTTTGTGTGTTGAGTTATGGGTATAGTGCGTCCCGACTGTACGGCATGAACACCTGCAGTTACCCTACTCGGCAGGTCTTATATACGGCTGCCGGGTGGGTTTTTACACCAAATCCTCACCCAGCCTCATGCAGTATGCTATCCGGGAAATCTTTATAAATCGTCTTCACCCCCTCCGAGCACATAGGCCACAGACACAATGTTTTAACTGCTCAGACCAGAAATATCTGGAAGCTTTAGGCATCTTCTTGGAAGATAGACGAGCGCAAAGACGCACACATCAATGATGTTATGTAGTATTTTCCCCTTGAGTGTGCCTGCTCAAGGGGATTTTTTATCGCCGTATTGTACTGGCAAATATTTGTAAATAGTCTTCACCCCCACGCCTGTCACATCGGCCACACGCGACTGGACAGGCGGTTAGTCCGGTATGTTTCTCGCGCTACTACTGCTTACGTTAACGTCTGGTAATGATCTAGCGGCGCGACGTAAAGCGGCGTTGAAAGCAATTATAGTGACCGGCCGGCGATGGTACTTCACACGGTTAGAATGACTCTGAAATAAATAAACATCTTCTGGATAGCGTTCTCTTCTACGAGCAATCATCGCCTCCACTGGAGGGGTTGATTTAACACGTAGCTCCTTCAGGTGACCCTGTTTTCGTATCAGTATCAAGTCACCATCAATATCATCATATCGAATACTCAGCAGCCTTCCAGCGCTTAAACCCGTGTGAAAAATTAACGCCCACAAGTCAGCCCATGTATCTGAGATGGAAACAAGATTGCTGTTAATAGTTAAAAATTGCTCAAAACTTATTGTTTTCTTACCGTTCACGAACAACCCAAACTGTTTTCAAAGCTGAATGAATTGATTAAGCCAAACGTAACATATCAGGAAAAGTAGTGAAATCTTTGTCTTCAAGTCGCCGGGAGGTACTTGTAGATTGTTTTCACGTCCACGCCTGTCACATCAGCCACCTGCTGCCGGGTAGCGCCATTCTCCAGCATTCTGCGGCACCGCTCCACCACTTCTTCAGTCATTACCCGGCGGCGGCCGCCGACTCTCCCCTGCTCCCTCGCTGCAGCTAAACCAGCGCGTGTGCGCTCCACGATCAACTCTCGCTCCATTTCCACCAATGAGCTCATCACGTGAAAGAAGAAACCACTGGCGGAAGTTGAAGCATTGAGCGGACTAGTAATACTTCGAGCGCTCTCCTGCCTTAGTATAATTTCGTCGCCAAGAAAATTATTTATGTTATTCCACGCTTATGTGCCTTTGATAAGTATGCAATATTTAATTCTGGTTTTCTTCGCACGCTTTGTATACATGGTTTTAAACGTGCTATTCCCTGTCCTGCTAACGCACAAGCACCTAAAGCTATAGCGGTTTTAACATCACCGTGATGAGCCTCTAATATTGCATAAAAGGCAGCAGCCGCGTCTTTCATATCTCCAATATTGATTTCTAGCAATGCTGATGTATCGAATCTAATAGGGCTACGCCAACCTTCTTCATTAAGTCTTTCAAGATCAGCTAAAGATTTATTCAACCTTTCAAAAGCCTTTGACTTTGCTAGATTAAAATCTCCAGAGGACACAACATCAAGGTATAATTCATCTAAATAACTATTGAATGCCTCATACTCAGAGCTCCATCTATGTTTAAATTCCAGGATTTCATTTATGTTCACACTCGTGTCAGGGACTGGTAGCGCTCGTGCTAACTCAAGCCTAAATGTCTGCTGTATATCACTTCCGCCTTCAAAAAGTCTAAAATTATCACCGACAATACTCATGCGCCAATCACTACTTTTATCCTCCTTCCTTTTGGCATCCAACCAATAGGTTTGCGCATTTGAATATGCTGATATAAGTTCATCCCCAGTCAGTGAGTTTTTCTGTCTTGGAATTTTTGGTCGCTGAAGGAATCCTGCTTCTATAAATGGTTCTTCATCATTGATTCCAAGATACACCAAGTCGCTTGCTGGGATGATTAACTCATCCCAGTACATGGCAAAAAAATTCAAATCAAGCGTATTAAGGCCAGAACCACCAATAAAAGCAAGCCCATCCTCTGAAGTGCTAATCTCCATTGGTATCGATACAATCCCTCTTTTCATTTTATCACCTGAATTTTATGAAAAATAATCAGAAGGATAGTATCTTTAGAGCTTACTAGCAATTTACAAAAAGAATTAAGATATTCTTAAAAAGAATGTAATCGTGTTTTTTAATGACAAATAGTTAGAAGTACGATATTGCCTCCTCCATCTCTTGCTCTGTCAATGCCTTCGGCCAGTAAATCAGTTTTTTTATGTACCCGTTAAACCAGTTTTCCGGCCCAATG
>OHTY01000148.1_pt1 | contig 30023 bp, 25 predicted proteins | sample 1579061 | NCBI WGS metagenome assembly OHTY01 (sample SAMEA3879520, study PRJEB24766) | human gut metagenome | biome: human-associated habitat; feature: feces | place: USA | collected 1985/1987 | reverse complement strand
CTTATTATATTCATGAATATATTCATAATATTCTTCTGTATCATTATTAATTTTCATGCTTTCATTCATGATGGAAAAACCGCTTACGTTCATCAATAGGATCAATGCTACAATAACCCCAAGCGAGGCCCTTACAATTTTACATTTCCATTGTCTGAGCAAATTACAGTATCCTATGACGCTATAAGGCATAATAAACAGAAAATACGGTAATACATATCTGCATTTTGTCTCCCAAAATGTCCAAAACACAAAGGCTCCGATCATTAACAGAAATGGCAGTAATTCTCCAATACCTGCTTTTTTTCTGTAATCAGGTACATGAGAATACCAAACAAATACAGCGACTGGCACACATCAAAGAATGCGATCAATAGAATATTGATCTTGCCGTCATCAAATATGGTGGATTTCACAAGTGGTGACAGTTCTACATTCGAGACTTTATTACTCTGCAAAGTGAAACTTTCAAAAGTAGGATTGTTCCACAAAAGTTGCTTCATTGTAAGTATTATACCATCCGGGCGCACTTTCTGTGTCCTGCAGTCCCATGGCAATATGCGCCCATTTAGTGTTACCGGCACCAGGTTCTACCTGTAAATGGGAACTGATATAAGCTGTAGGGATACTGCTTATTGTAAAAGTCAGCACTGTAACCACTATCAGATTTCCTGTCATTTTCAGTTTCTCCTGTTTTCCCGGAGTACGATCTGTAATAAGGTGCATGAAATAAAAAACCACGATTCCCACAAAAACAATGAGACAATTTTGTTTAAATATTACGGCCAGGGCCATATTGATGCCGCAAAATAAAGAATAACGCATCTTTCCGGATTGTCGGTAGAGAAACGCCATCCAGACAGCTACTACGGCAAATGCGTATCCGATATGATCTCCATAAATATTATTGACTAAAAATGCATAGGGCAGATAGGTGGACAAAATCATTCCCTGTACTGCTGTAAATGCATTTTTTCCAAACAGCAGACAACAGATCTGATACAGCCCCACAATAGTCACTGCATAGAAAAATATGAGGATCACATACATCACATAAAAGCTTTGTACAGTATCTGCGAATCGCAGTAGAAAAGCCACCAGCAGTATCATGCCGTTCTGGTGCGGCCACATGTAAGCATAGCCTCCCGGTTCCCAGGGAGAAGGATCTCCTCCGAGAAAAGCTCCGGCACACATATAAATCTTTTCCGAATCACCAAAGAACCAGAAGCCTGTCTGACTGACCCACCATAACAGGAAGAGAACCATGCCTGTAATACAGACATAGAAAACATAGTGTCCATAGCGGTCCAGAAATTCTTTCGCTTTAAATTTTCTGGCAGCAAGGCACAACAATATCACGATTCCGATGCATAGAAGCTGACGCCAGGGATTATTTTTCATGTAATATACCCGTTCCGTCACCCTCTGCATATTACAGATCGTAAAAAGTCCCTGTAAAAAAAGATAGCCTATAATAATGATCGATACGATACGCACAATTCGGGAATATATTTTTTCCATCTATTCAGCCTTTCCATATAGATTCCCTTTGAACATACCATATTTTCAAAATCGGTTCAATAGCCCGTCCTGTTTTGTCTATTGATACAGGTTCTGCTCGATCTGATACAGTCTTTCCCCGGTCGCCTTCATACTGTGTTCCTCCGCTAAAGCTCTGCCTGCCCGGGTTCTGCGCAGTACTTCTTCCTGTCGTTCCCCGGACAGGATCTCCCGGAGTGCCTGCTCATAGGAATCTGGATCCGTGGCTTTCCGCACCTGGACACCATCCTCCAGCCATTCGTCATACACCGGAATATCCCTGATGATCACCGGGATCTCACAGGACAATGCTTCCAATACCACAATTCCTTCCGTCTCTTCATAGCTGAAAAATGCAAACGCATCCGCTCCACTGTAAGCATCCCGCAGAATTATAGATGGTACAAATCCCGCGAAAATTACATTCTCTGGTTTTTCTGCCACAGCTCTTTTAATTTCCTCGGGAATCAGCGCATGATTACCGCCGCCAAACCACAGAAAAAGAACATCCGGCATTCTTCTCGCTGTCTCAAGGAAATCCAGAATGCCCTTTCTTCGAATAAGATGTCCTGCAGATATCACAACCTTTTTATCCACAGGAATATGAAAAAGAACACGAAACTGTCCACTTGCCTGTTCTGTTTTGTGGAAAAAATCCGTGTCTACACCATTGGTCAGTGAATAAACCTTCCTATGCAATCCATAGCTCATCAATAATTTCCGGGAATACTCCGTTGGAGTAATGACCACATCTCCCTGTCGATAACAATGGCGGATCCATTTTTTGAATAAAGGAGCCACCAGATTGGAACCGATAAAAGAATTCTTAAAATCTTCCATGGTGGAATGCCCGTAATAGACGACCTTTTTCCCCTGCCGCCTTGCTCGCTGCGCCACCAGAGGCGAATCAGGCAGTACGGTATTGATCTGAACGATATCCGCCTCTTTCCAGATATCCGTCACAATCACTCCCGCCGCCTGCAGCATTTTTTCCTGATGACGGATGGCACTGCCGACACCGCTTTTTGCCACCAGTGACTGTCCGCCTTTATAAATATATACTTTCATATGAAGATACTCCTATGCCAGATGGAAAATCACCTGGAACAGTGTCGTAAGTCCCAGGCTGTACAGTGCAATGGAAAATGGCTTCCCCAGAAAGATGACTGCCACAAACTGCTTCCATGTCATGTTCGTCGTTCCGGCGAGATAACAAAGAAAATCATCCGGTGCCACCGGCAGAAAGATTGCCAGTGTAAATAATTTCAAAAATCTCCCCTTCAACTCCGTCCATGTCAGGTATTTTTCAATCATTTTCCCGGGAAACATCTTGTACAGCACCGGTCTCCCCAGACTTCTTGCTATTCCAAAAGCAATACAGGAACCCACACAGATTCCTATATAATTATAGAAAAATCCCGGCACCGCTCCAAAGAGCAGTACTCCTGCCAGACAGCTGATGCCACCCGGTATGATGGGAAACACCACCTGAACGATCTGGATCAGCACGAAGATCAGTGCACCGATCATTCCGAAACGGTTCACAAACTGCTGCATAGTCTCCACCGATTGGAAAATGCCGCTCTGATAGCTCCAGACTGCCAGTATTCCACAGAGGATCAGACTAACCCAGGATGCAATATTGACGGCTCTTTGCCAAGCGTTTTTCTCTTTCGACCTGTTTTTCTTCGATCTGACGCTGGTATAGTTGTTCCATGCTTCCCGCAAATCTTTTTTGGGAAAATATTTCTGCGGACTGTTTTGCATAACTGCACATTCCTCTGCGTTCATCGTCTTCTTTCTCCTTCCAGTTCTTTAGGTCTTTCAAGAATTCCTCTTCGGTCCGGTACTGCCAGCCGTTTTTTCCCTCTTCCACAACCGCCCGCAGGCATTGATCCCTTCTGCATAATAACGGTAATCCTGCTGCCAGTGCTTCCGCATAGGTAAGCCCCTGGGTCTCACTGGTGGAAGCGCTGACGAACAGATCTCCTGCCGGATAATAAGATGCTACTTCAACGGGTGATACCATTCCGGTAAAAATAACGCTTTCCGTCACACCCAGTTCTGCTGCCTTTTTCCGTAAAGTCTCCAAATAAGGACCGCCGCCTACAATCATCAGTATTGTGCCGCTCTCCTGAATTTTCTGCTGGTACTCCAGCAATTCTTCCACATTCTTCTCTTTTGCCAGACGACCTACATATAAAAGCACTGTGGTCTTCCGGTCCATTTTATATTTTCTTCGGATTCTCTCCCGGGAATCCGTCCGGGTCTGCGCGTCATATTTACTCAGATCAATCCCCGATGGGATCACTGATACCGGACAATGAATGCCATAGCGTTTTAGTAATGTCTCTATTTTTGTGCTGGGTGCGATCATACTGTCCACCTTCTCGGAGATCTGTCGCGTCAGGAACTGTACCATATCCCTGCCCCATTTCTTGTAAGGGGAAAAATAGTGGGTATAATCTTCGTATACAGTATGGTAAGTATGCACCAGAGGGGTCTTACATTCCTCTGCGATCTTTTTTGCCATGAAAAAGGTAGAAAATTCACACTGGGAATGTACAATATCCGGATTCCACTCTATAATCCCGCGATACAGTTCGCGTCCCGGGGACACCCGAAATCTTGCTCCCGGATAAATATATCCGGCATTCACGGAACCCATATAGATCACACCCTCTTCTTCGTAGGAACGAGCTGTACGGGACAAGGTCAGGATCTTCACTTCATGTCCTCTTTGCTGTAATTCCTCCCGTAGATTGCATACCGAAGTAACAACTCCGTTGATGGTCGGCTTGTACCAGTCTGTTGTGATCAATACTTTCATCTTTTTTCTCCCTTCCGTTTATTTTCTCTGAATTGATCTCAGCATAACAGACACAGGTAAATTCCATCCGAATAAAATCAAAAGTTTTCCTAAAGTTTCTGTGAGTTTTTTCCAAAATGTGCACTAAAAAACAGCATTCTCCGGAAATTTCCGGAAAACGCCGTTTTTAATCGTCTTTCTATAAAATTATTATCTCTCTTCTCTGAAGTACGCCAGTCCCAGACTTGCGGGGGGCTGATTCTCTCTCTTGCTCCTCATACTGGTGATGACCAGTACCAGTAAGGTCACGACATAAGGGATCATCTTATACAGCTCCTGATACTCCATATGCTCGATACCGGTGGGCAGATACAGATACAGAATATACAGACCACCGAACAGGAAAGAAGCAAATACACTGATATTCGGTCTCCAGATAGTGAAGATGACCAGCGCAATGGCAAGCCAGCCTCTGTCACCGAACGCATCGTTGGACCAGACACCGCAGGCATAATCCATTACATAGTACAGTCCGCCCAGACCTGCGATCATACATCCCACGCAGGTAGCGATGTATTTGTACCGGGATACGTTGATACCGGCTGCATCTGCGGTATTGGGACCCTCACCGACTGCTCTTAAGTGCAGTCCGGTTCTGGTATGACTCAGAACATACGATGCCGCAAACGCAATGATCACTGCCAGATAAGCCAGGAATCCATAGGATAAAAACAGCTTGCCAAACCAGCCAAGTTTTCCCGCAAAAGGAAGGGACTTACTGAAATAACTGCTGGTAGCAGACAGTGCAATGGAAGGTACATCACTGTTTACCAGCTTGATCAGGGATCCGCCGAAGAAGTTACCGAAGCCAACACCGAAGGTGGTCATTGCCAAACCGGTCACGTTCTGGTTCGCCCGCAGGGTGACAGTCAGGAAGCAGTACAGCAATCCCATCAACAGGGATCCTAACAGGCAGCAGAGCATCGGAATCGCAATGGCAAGAAACCCATTCATGTTCGCCGCGTCTCCTGCTGATCTCTCATAGAAGAAAGATCCGATGACACCACAGATACCTCCCACATACATAACGCCGGGGATTCCCAGATTCAGGTTACCGGATTTCTCCGTGATGATCTCACCGGTACTCCCGTATAACAGAGGAATTCCCTGTACGATTGCTCTCGGAATAAATGCAAGTAAAAATGACCACATGCTTACTGTTCCTCCTTTTCTGCTTTTTTACGGAACTGCAGTCTGTAAGTAATGAAGAACTCACAGCCGATGATAAAGAACAGGATAATACCTGTCAGAATATCGGAGTAAGAATGATTCAGTCCAAAATTGGTAGAGATCTCACTGGCTCCGCGATCCATGAATATGATCAGGAAGCTGGAGAATACCATGGTCAGAGGATTGAACTTGGACATCCAGGATACCAGTACAGCGGTAAATCCCTGTCCACCTGCAATCGTGGTAGTCACAGTATGATTGATGCCTCCTACCAGAAGCAGGCCTACCAGTCCGCAGAGAGCACCGGACAACAGCATGGTACGGATAATGACTTTTTCTACCTTGATACCCACATATTTTGCAGTATTTTCGCTTTCACCCACAACAGAGATCTCATATCCCTGCTTACTGTAGTTCAAATATACATACATAAATATCGTGATCACTACTGCCACTACAATACTTAACAGATATTTGGAACCGAAGATCTGCGGCAGCCAGCCCACATTGGTGTTCTGGTTGATGATACCGATCTTACCGGATCCCTTGGGAACCTCCCATACTATCGTATAAAATGCCACCAACTGAGTAGCTATGTAGTTCATCATCAGCGTAGACAGCGTCTCATTGGTATTCCATTTCGCCTTGAAAAATGCGGGAATGAAGCCCCAAATGGCTCCTGCTGCCAGACTTGCCACGATCATGCACAGGATCACAACTGCGTTTGGAAGCTTATCTCCCAGACAGATCATACAGGCTGCTACTGCCAGCCCGCCGATCAGCACCTGTCCCTCACCGCCGATATTCCAGAATTTCATCTTAAATGCCGGAGTCAATGCCAATGCGATCAAAAGCAGGATCGCTATATTCTGAAAAGTGACCCAGGTCTTGCGGACGGATCCGAAAGCACCCAGAACGATGGACTGATATACTTGTAAAGGATTGATTCCCGTGGTAATCGTCGTAATGATACCGCACAGGATCAGTGCCAGCAGGATTGCCAAAAATCGAATACCCAGAGATTTATACCAGGGAAGCGCATCTCTTTTTACGATATGAAACAAAGGCTCTTTATTCTTTTCCTTCATGTTCTTTGCCTCCTACTCTGGTCATCAGCATACCGACCTCATTTTTGTCTGTCTTTCTCGCATCCAGAATACCGCTCACTTCTCCGCCGCACAATACCATGATACGGTCGGACAGCTCCATCAGCACATCCAGATCCTCACCTACGAAAATCACGGCAACGCCCTTTTTCTTCTGTTCATTGATCAGGTCATATATAGTATACGAAGAATTAATATCCAGTCCACGTACCGCATAAGCCGTCAACAGTACGGTAGGTGCAGACGCAATCTCTCTTCCAACGAGAACCTTCTGTACATTACCACCGGACAATCTGCGTACCGGAGTGGTGATACCCGGGGTTACAACCTCCAGATTTTCTACCACATCCGTTGCAAGCTGTTTGGAAGGCTTTCGGTTCGTAAATGGTGTATGTCCCTGTCGGAAAGAACGTAACATCATATTATCGGTCAGATCCATATTGCCTACCAGTCCCATGCCAAGACGATCCTCCGGTACAAAAGAAAGAGATACGCCCATCTCTGCGATCTTCAACGGATCCTTGCCGATCAACATTTCCTTACTTCCATCATCTTCCACATAACTGATCGTGCCGGCTTCTGTTACCTGCAGACCTGCAATGGCTTCCAGAAGCTCCTTCTGTCCACAGCCGGAGATACCGGCGATTCCCAGGATCTCACCACTATTGGCGGTAAAGGAGACGTCCTTGAGCTTAACGATACCTTCTTCGTTACGTACGGTCAGTCCCTGTACTTCGATACGGGGCTTTGGATTCACAGGTTCCGGTCTGACAATATTCAAAGTAACCGCATGTCCCACCATCATATTGGTCATTTCCGTAACGGTGGTATCCTTTGTCAGCATGCTTCCAATATACTGACCGTTACGAAGCACAGCCACCCTGTCGGACAGAGATTCCACTTCATGCATTTTATGGGTAATAATGACAATAGCCTTGCCGTCATCTCTCATTTTCCGGAGAACGTTAAAGAGCTTCTCTGTCTCCTGCGGTGTCAGTACAGCGGTAGGCTCATCCAGGATCAGGATATCCGCACCACGATACAGCACCTTTACAATCTCTACGGTCTGCTTCTGGGATACCGTCATATCATAGATTTTCTGCTTCGGATCTACTTCAAAACCGTATTTGTCACAGATCTCCTCTATTTTACGGGATGCCTCCTTGATATTAAGCCTGCCTTCCAGACCCAGGATGATATTCTCGGTAGCAGAAAGTACATCGATCAGCTTAAAATGCTGATGCACCATACCGATTCCCAGCCGTAACGCATCCTTGGGGGATTTGATGACCTCTTCCTTACCGTTAATAAAGATCTGTCCCTCATCCGGAAAATAAATACCGGAGAGCATATTCATCAGTGTCGTCTTACCGCTGCCGTTTTCCCCAAGCAGCGATAATATCTCACCCTTATAGATATCCAGATTTACCTTATCATTGGCAATCACGGATCCAAAAGTCTTGGTAATGTTTTTCATTGAAACCGCAGCTACTTTTGTCTCTTTTTCCATCCTAGTCACCTTTCCAATTTATCCACGACCTGCAATTTTCAGGTCTTTTAATACCTGGCATAAGCACACTGGCCGCCCCTTTTCTACCTCATCCATCCACAAAAGCAAAAGATCCATAAGGTAGAAAAAGGGCGGCGCGGCGATAAACGCTGCGCCGTCCGGGCTATTTCAATAAGTCAATTAATACTGCTCATCCAACAGGTTGATTCCATCAATTCTTACATTGAAGTAAGGAGCGGAACGGAATGCAACATCGGACTCATGGAAGTATCCGTCACTTACTACCTCATGGTCGGGAGTATAATCAGGATCGGTATCGATATCAGCTTCATAGCTGTCCAGGGTCTTGCCGTCTACAGTAAAGGTGGTGATATCATATACATGAGCCTTGCCTGCGATCAGATCAGCCTTTGCAGCTTCTACTGCTTCTGCGGTACCATCTGCTACAGCAGCACCAAGATCGCTCAGCTCTACAGAGCCGGTCTCCAGAGTACCACACCAATCGGTATCGATAGGAGTTCCATCTGCTACACATTTAATAGCATACTCAAAGTAAGGCTCCCAGTTAACTCTGGAAGATACCAGGAAGGTATTGGGGCAGGCTGCCTCAGTGCTTCCGTTGTAAGATACATTGGGAACGCCTGCGGTCTCACATGCGGTAGGAGCACCCATGGAGTCTGCATGCTGGCTGATCAGTACACATCCGCCCTCGATCAGCTTGTTAGCTGCTTCCTTCTCAGCGGTCTCATCGTACCAGGAACCGGTAAAGGTTACATCCATGGTAACGCTGGGGCATACGGAACGAGCGCCCAGGAAGAAGGATGTATAACCGGACATAACTTCTGCATAAGTATAAGCACCTACATAACCCATCTTAGCCTGATCCTCGGTAATATCACCGTTAGCGATCATCTCATTCAGCTTCATGCCTGCAACGATACCTGCAAGGTAACGGCCATCATAGATGGAAGCAAATGCATTGTGGAAGTTGTCCAGGCCCTCGGTATGAGCCTTGGTTCCGGTTGCATGGCTGAACTGAACATTGGGATACTCCTTAGCAGCCTCGATGATGTAGTCCTCATGTCCAAAGCTGTCTGCAAAAATAAAATTGCAGCCTGCATCAGCAAGCTCACAAGCTGCTTCATAAGCTTCCTGTCCTTCAGGAATGTTGGTCTTGGTCATGTACTCAATGCCAAGCTTCTCACAAGCTGCCTTTGCTCCGTTCAGGAAGTTCAGATCATAAGTAGAGTTCTCATCATGCAGGAAAATAAAACCTGCCTTTACACCACTGACAGCTTCGCCAGCTGCTTCAGTAGTAGCTGCTGCCTCAGTAGTAGCTGCTGCCTCAGTAGTAGCTGCAACAGTTGCAGCATCTGTGCCGGTGGTAGCTGCGTTATTGGATCCGCATCCTGCCAGAGCAGTAACTGCGAGAGCCATAGCTGCGAGTAAACTTACGACTTTCTTTTTCATAATTCTCCTCTTTCTGCGCTGCTGCTTCGTTACAGATCCATGTAGCAGCGCGGGCACAGATCTGCAGATAAACCGGTGAGTCAACGCAAAAAGGGTGTATGACACCTTCATACGACCCCTTTATTGTACTCTCTCAACATTAGTCAGTATAAGCATTTGTCTGACTTCTTGTCAAGAGAAGTATTAAATTTTTATTAACTCGTTTGCGAATGTGGTTCTGAATAGTTATCTAACTCTTAAGATCGAAATGTGATCTCTCCTGTTTTGTCATCCATACTTTCCACAATAGCGAGCGACTCTACACGGATACCCTTGGAACGGATCAGGTCGCCGCCCTTCTGGAATCCCTTCTCAACGGCAATGCCGACACCCTCTACAGAAGCTCCCGCTTTATTGACAATGTCGATCAAACCCTCCAGTGCGCATCCGTTGGCCAGGAAATCATCAATGATCAGAATATGATCTTCCGGATGCAGGAATTTTTTGGAGACGATCACGTCATATACTCTCTTATGCGTAAAGGATTCGATCTTGGTGGAATATACTTCACCGTCAATATTTACGGACTGGGACTTTTTTGCAAATACCACCGGTACATGAAAATGCTGGGCTGCCACACAGGCGATGCCGATACCGGAAGCCTCCACAGTCAGGATCTTCGTAATCTTACGGTCTGCGAACAGACGCGCCCACTCTTTTCCCATTTCATTGAACAGATCAATGTCCATCTGATGATTCAGAAAAGAATCTACTTTTAATACATTCCCTGCTTTTACTGTACCGTCTTTGCGAATGCGCTCTTCGAGTAATTTCATTGGTATGTCTCCTCTTTTGTTTCTACTTAATATATTCTGTGGTAGTACTTTAGGCTTTTATGTCTCTTATTATACGCAGGATATTGCTCCTTTTTCAATAGAAGAACTATATTTCTTGCTATTTTGATTACATTTTGCTATGTTAACCATGAGAATACTGAAATTACGAGGTGCCTTATGCCTATCAGAGGATATATCATAGAAAAATATAATGCTATGACCAACGCTTATACTTGCAATCGTCTGGTACAGGAAGCTTCTGCCCTGGATATGGATCTGCAGATTGTAGGGATCCACGATACTATGGTCTCTCCGCATGGTGTTATAAATCATGGTAAAATACTGGAACCTGTGGATTTTGTCATCAACCGCTATAAATGGGGACGGGAAAAGGATGCTATAAATGCACTTGCCACCCGAAGCTATAATCCTTTAACTGCTTATAACATCTATATTAATAAATTTGAACAGGTACGAAGGCTTCATTCCGAAGCCTTTCTGATCCCGAAATATCTTCTGGGAACTTCACTGTTGCCTTTTTCTTCTATTGTAGAACAATTGGGGCTTCCTTTTGTCGGTAAAGGACTGGAAAGCTCCATGGGCGAGGAAATCATCTGCATCCGGGATAAAGCTTCTTATGAGGAACTCTCTCTTAACTACCCTTCATCCAAGGAATGGCTCTTCGAAGAATTTATCTCGAAAAGCTACGGCAGAGATCTGCGATTTTACAGCATCCGCGGAGAAGCCGTTGCCTGTATGCAGCGCAGATCCCATGGGGATTTCCGTGCAAATGTAGCTCTGGGCGCTTCGGTAGAGCCTTACCCTGTCACGCCCGGCATCCGTACCATAGCCGCAGATATTTACGAACAGACCGGACTGGATTTTCTGGGAATTGATCTGCTTTTTGGCAGAGAAAAACCTTATTTTTGCGAAATCAATGTTATGCCGGGACTGGAAGGCATTGAAAAAGCCTCCGGTATTAATGTTGCAGCAAAAGTTATGGAAACAATACGATCAGACTTTGCATAAGGAACTCATCTCATATTTGTACCTGCACAGTATACGAAAATATACGATACTGTAATATCGGTAAAATTGCAGGTTACGGAAAGGTATGCTTATTTTTATGAATAATGTTTCCGGAACACCACTGGAATTTCATAAGTTCACTACGCAGAAAGAGGCGGAAGACTTCGTCTATGCTTCCTATCTGCGGGCTGCCACACATCAGGACTATGCCGCTCAGGATGCCGGAAAAAGACATCCTGAGCTGACGAGATCTCTGCTCCGGCAGAAATCGATTGCTCCCTGTGTCGTCGTCACCGGAAGCAAGGGAAAAGGATCCGTTGCCAATATGATTTCCCGGATCCTGCAGACAAATTTATCCGTAGGCCTAATGACCAGTCCTCATATTACGGATTTCAGAGAGCGCTTCCGCGTCAATGATACCATGATCAGTGAAACCGACTTTTGCCGTCTGATGGCACAGATCCAGCCGGAGATTCTGGACATTGCCTCCGATCTGCCGGAGTCGGTATGTATCAGCCCCATGGGCATTCAGGCGGACCTGGCACTGACTTATTTTTCGGAAAAGCATACGGATTTCAATGTATTTGAATGCGGAAAGGGTGCAAAATATGATGATGTGAACAACATTCGTCACGACTATGCCGTGATCAACCGGATTTTCTTAGAGCATACAAGAGAGCTGGGAGATACGCTGACTGCCATTGCAGAAGATAAATCCCACGTCATCACCGGGGAGCAGAAGTGTGTTTATTTTGCGGAGCAGGAGCCGGAAGTATTGAAGGTTCTGGTTCGCCGTGCCGAGGCTATGCAGGTTCCCTACAAAATATATGGTCGGGATTTTCAGGCAGAAAATATCCGCTATACCTGTTCCGGTATGCTATTTGATGTGGTGATCGGAGATAACATTTATCCTGATTTACAGATTCCGTTATTGGGAGAACATCAGGTGAAAAACTGCGCACTGGCTCTGGCTCTGTGCGTGGATGTCATGGCAGATCTTTGCCGGGAATCCAATGCTCCGGATATATTTTCAGATACAATGTGCAATCAAATTCGCCGCCAACTGTCTGCGATCCATCATCCGGGGCGGATGGAGATTCTAAGTTCGGACCCTTTTATCCTGCTGGATGCGTGCATCCATTCCGCCAGCTGTGAAAATGTAAAAGAAGTTCTGCGTCATCTGGGGATTTCGAATTGTACTGTTATCGTGGGGATTCCGGAGGATAAGGATTATGCCGGTGTGGTCCGGTCCATGAAAGATGTAGCTGCCCGCATCATTCTCACCAGATCCGGGAATCCGCATTATCATTTTTCGCAACATCAGAGGGAAGTTCTGATGCAGGAAGGAATCCTCACGGAATGGACGGATTCGGTGAAACAGGCACTGAACCTGGCGAATTCTTTTTCTGATGCGATCGTAATATTAGGTACGACCTCCGTGATTTCGGAGACAGAACAATTATTTTAGGATATTTTATTGCGATACTTGGTAGCATTTGAACAACGAAGGAGTGAGATACATGGAACAGTTATTGATTATTGAAGATGATATCGGTTTGAATCAAGGCTTATGCAAAGCACTGAAAGCAGATGACCGTCAGATTATATCCTGTCATGATCTAAAAGCGGCAAGAGAGCAATTGCTTTGCGGCGGTGTATCCCTGATCCTGTTGGATATCAATCTGCCGGATGGCAGTGGGCTTGAGCTGCTCCGGGAGGTCAAGGAAAACATGCCCGGAGTTCCTGTTATTCTGCTGACTGCCAATGACACCGATCTGGACATCGTAGACGGACTGGAGAGGGGCGCTGATGATTACATTACCAAGCCCTTTTCTCTTTCGGTTTTGCGGGCAAGGGTGAATACCCAACTGCGAAAGCAAGCGTCAAACCATAAAAATGCACCGATCCATATGGATCTATTTCACTTTGACTTTGAGGCTATGACCTTTTATGTGGGAGATTCAAAAGTGGAATTGAGCAAAACAGAGCAAAAATTACTGCGTCTGCTTGTTGAAAACCGTGGTCGGACCATGACCCGTGGAGACCTTGTAGACCGGATCTGGACAGATGGCGCAGAATATGTGGATGAAAATGCTTTGTCTGTTACGATCAAGCGTCTGAGGGATAAGCTTGGTGCACAGAAATACATTAAAACCGTCTATGGAATCGGTTATAGCTGGGTGACAAAAGATGAATAAAACCGGTATTGTGATCATACTGCTATGTTTTCTGGCGGCGATAGCTGTTCTATTATGGGAGCGGAGAAAGGCCAGAAAAACGATGGAAGAAATCGAAAGGATGCTGGACGCTGCCATGACCGGCTCCTTTTCTGAAACCAATTTTAATGAAAGCCGGCTATCTGCATTGGAAACAAAGTTTGCTCACTATCTTTCCGCAGCAGAAGCATCTTCTCGAAATGTAGCACAGGAGAAAGACAGAATTAAGTCCTTGATTGCGGACATCTCCCACCAGACAAAAACGCCGATTGCAAACCTGCTGTTATACAGCGAGCTTTTGATGGAGGAAACTCTGCCTGCATCGGCGAAGGCAAATGTGGAGGCGCTGTACAAACAATCGGAAAAGCTGCGATTTCTGATCGATTCTCTCGTAAAGCTTTCCAGACTGGAAAACGGGATCATTTCACTCGCCCCTCAGCAAGCAGCGCTGCAGCCGCTGCTTGAAAGCGTAGTAGAACAATATGCCGCCAAGGCTTCTGAAAAAGGATTGTCTTTGCAAATGCAGGATACAGATGCTTTTGCTGTATTCGACTTCAAATGGACAGCGGAAGCGCTGGCTAATATCGTAGACAACGCCATCAAATATACAGAGCATGGCACCATTACTATTTCTGCCGTAAGCTATGAAATGTTTGCAAGGATCGATATATCGGATACCGGCACAGGCATTCCGGAAAGTGAGCAAGCTAAGATCTTTGCCCGTTTTTATCGTTCAAAGGCGGTTCAGGAGCAGGAAGGGGTCGGCATCGGCTTATACCTTGCCCGACAGATCATATCCGGCGAGGGCGGTTATATCAAGGTTGCTTCCGTTCCGGGAAAAGGAAGTACGTTTTCCATATTTCTGCCGAAATAACAACAATTCTATCAAAACTGTTAGATTTCATTTTCCGCCGGAAAGAATGTGGAAAGAATCCTGTGCGATAATCTGTATGTATCAAAGGATGATCTCTTTGCATACATACAGATTTTTTCATGGAGGTACTCGTTTATGGAAGTTTTACAGGCAAAAAACCTGAGAAAAATTTATGGCTCCGGCAATAATGCGGTTCATGCGCTGGACGGAGTGAATTTAAGTGTGCAGAAAGGCGAATTTGTGGCGATTGTCGGCACATCCGGCTCCGGCAAGTCTACCCTGCTACACATGCTGGGCGGGCTGGACCGCCCTACAAGCGGCACAGTCATGGTGGACGGACAGGATATTTTCTCCCTGAAGGATGAAGCCCTGACCATCTTCCGCCGCAGAAAAATTGGCTTTGTGTTCCAAGCATATAATCTTGTTCCGGTGCTGAATGTGTATGAAAATATTGTTCTACCCATTGAGCTGGACGGTGGCAAGGTCAATAAGGATTTCGTACAGCAGATTGTACAGACACTTGGGCTGGATGATCGTCTGGATGCGCTGCCCAATCAGCTCTCAGGCGGTCAACAGCAGCGGGTAGCCATTGCCCGTGCGCTGGCGGCAGCACCCGCTATCATTCTGGCAGATGAACCGACAGGTAATCTGGATTCCAAAACCAGCCAAGATGTATTGAGCCTTTTGAAAGTCACCAGTCAAAAGTTCGCCCAGACAATCGTAATGATCACTCACAACGAAGAAATTGCGCAGATGGCAGACCGCATTATCCGTATCGAAGATGGTCGGATCGTCTCCCAGAACTAACGGGAGGTGGCTACGATGAATGTCAAAAACAGAAAATGTATTCGAAAGCTCAGCTTAAAATCTCTTTATGCGAACCGTCGCCGCAATCTGATCGCCATTTTTGCCATTGCGCTGACAACGCTGCTATTTACGTCCATGTTCACCATTGTCTTGTCATTGAACGCCAGTTATGAAACCTACCAGTTTCGGCAGGTAGGCGGCTATGCACACGGCACCTTTAAGGATGTTTCCCCCGAGCAGGCGGAACGCATCGCTGCCCACCCAAAGGTGAAGGCTGCGGGGGCACGGAAGGTAATCGGTATCACTGCGGAAGGTGTCTTTGCCAAAACGCCGGCAGAGATCAGCTACATGGATGCAAACTGTACCAAATGGAGCTATGCCACCCCCACTACCGGGCGAATGCCCGAAAGCGGTAAAGAAGTTGCCATGGATACAGCAGCGTTGCAGCTGCTTGGCGTGACACCGAAACTGGGCGCAGATGTCACGGTTTCCTATTCTATCACGGACAAGGATCAAACCGCCTTTGCTGTAACGGATACCTTTACGTTGGTGGGCTATTGGGACTATGATGAACTAATGCCTGTTCACTACATCAACATCAGCCGTGATTACGCAGATGACATCGAAGCGCAGGCAGTGAAAACAGGGTTACAGCCCTTCCGCACCGATTTGAATGTCATGATGGCTTCCGGCACAAACATTCAAGGGCAGATGGAGCAGGTGGATACCGATCTTGGCTACACATGGGACAGCTATACCGATCCCAATAGCGTCCGAATCGGTGTCAACTGGGGATATACCTCGTCCCAGCTGGAATCGCAGCTCGATCCGGAACTTGTGATTGCCATAGCAGCTTTTTTGCTGCTGGTGATTTTCACCGGGTATCTTATCATCTATAACATTTTCCAGATCTCTGTTGCGGGAGATATCCGATTTTACGGACTTCTGAAAACCATTGGCACAACGCCCCGACAGCTCAAACGTATCATTCGCCAGCAGGCACTTCTACTTTGTCTGATCGGCATTCCGGCAGGACTGCTGCTGGGCTACGGCATCGGCGCTGTTCTGGTGCCGGTTGTCTTGTGCTCCACCCAGTTGGATGCAGGCATCACGACTATCAGCACTTCGCCTGTGATCTTCCTTGGTTCCATGCTGTTTGCCCTGTTGACGGTGCTTTTGTCCTGCTCCAAGCCCGGGAAAATGGCAGCCAGGGTCTCTCCGGTGGAGGCTACCAAATATACGGATGCGATGCAGACCAAGAAAAAACAGCGCAGCACCCGGGGAGCGAAGCTCCATCAGATGGCCTTTGCCAATCTGGGACGAAACAAGCAAAAGACGGTGCTGGTGGTGGTGTCTTTGGCACTGTCGGTGACGCTGTTCAATGCGCTGTGTGCCTTTGTGGGCGGCTTCAGCATGGAGAAGTATGTATCCTTCATGACCTGCGCCGATTTTATCGTCAGCACGCCTGACTATTTCCGTTACAACCCGGCAGATGAATTCATCACGCCAGAACAGATCGAGGAGATCGCAGCAAACACAAAGACCAGTCTTTCCGGCACGGGATATGCTGTGCGAAAACCCGTATATCTTTGGATGACGGAGGATGCTCTGCGGCAGGACTATGCAAGGTACGAAAGTGCTGAGCAGTTGGACAGCCATATGAGCCGCATGGAGCACCGGGGCAATATGGTGATGGGAGATACCAGAATCGAGGCTCTGGATAACAGCCTGTTTGACAAGCTGCAAGTGTTCGACGGAGATATTTCTCCTATGCTGGAGCCAAACAATAACGCTATTGCCATTGCGGTTTCCTTAGATGACTACGGTAATCTGCCCAATCCTGAATACTACCCCAAGGTGGGAGACACGATCACCGCCACCTATGCGGACGATGTGAAATATATCGACAGCCGCACCGGGGAACTCCGCACCGAAGATACACCGGAGGAGTACTTTCAGGAAAAACTGTATGGAGCTAGAGATGTAGAGTACACGGTCTGCGCCTTGGTAGAGCTTCCGTATTCCATGAGTTATCGTTATGGTGGTATTGGATATGAGACAGTTTTGTCTGTGGATACCGCACAGAGGGACAGCGGCGGTGCGGCCATTCCGATGCTCTACCTGTTCGACACAGCAGACGACGCAGACGAGGCCGAAGCAGAGCAATATCTATCGAAGCTCACTGCCGGTGAGTTTTCACCCTTGATGTATGAAAGCAAGGCCACGGCTCGCTCTGAGTTTGCTCAGTTCCGGCAGATGTTCCTTTTGGTAGGTGGTATCCTCTGTGCCATCATTGGGCTGGTGGGACTCTTGAATTTCTTCAACGCCATGATGACCGGTATTCTTTCCCGCCGCCGTGAATTTGCTGTGCTTCAGGCTGTAGGAATGACGAACCGGCAGCTCAAAACCATGCTGATCTACGAGGGATTGTTTTACGCAATGTCCTCCGTATCGGCGGCCTTTATTCTGTCGCTGGCGGTGGGACCTCTTGCAGGAAAAATGCTGGGCAGTATGTTCTGGTTCTTTGAGTATCGATTCACCATTCTGCCTGTCCTGCTGACAATTCCGGTATTTCTTCTGCTGGGGTGGCTGATTCCTTGCATGATGTATGACAATGCAGCGAAATGCAGTGTTGTAGAGCAATTAAGGGATGCTCAATAACTGTTAAGCAAAAAACGGCCCTCTGCCAAGGAAAAGGCAGAGGGCTGAGTTTTAATCTAAGGGTTTACATTCAGTTACAGTTTTTAGATAATTTCGGGATCACCGTTCAATATCAAGTCTGCATATCCAATCGGATCATTGTAGATCAGATAGTCCAATTCTGACCGCTGATACATATTGTCGGCAACCTCATTCTCCACGGCTATTGTATCAATAGCAATCATACTGCCATCTAAGAATTTCAGTTCCACACAGGCATTATCCATGTTGAACTCACAAGAAATCAACCTATCCATAAGAAACCTCCACTTTGCTGGATGTTAGATCATCCCAAAATATTTGAATGCTTCTCGGATTGCTTTCTCTTTTTCCGGCGGACACTGGGGCTGTCTGGAATCCTCGGACTTCGGCAGATTATAGTTCTTACCAACCCCAATCCCACATTTTCGTTTAATCTGTGAGATATAGAGGTTGGACACCTTTAACCCGGTATGCTCCAACACATACTCCTTGATCTGCGGATAGGTTGCCCCATCCTGAAATTCGGACATATCCATATCTTCCAAAGAGAACTCAACCCGAATCTTTTTCGAGTCGACCTCACCCTTGGAAAGCAAAACAACCGTCTCAACGTGCACAGTCATCCCAAACTGGTCCACGCCCCGTACCTTCCGGATCTCATACCCACCATCACAGAGGATCTTCAGGTCTCTGGCAAGGGTGGCAGAGTCGCAGCTGACGTATACGATGCGTTCGGGCTGCATGCGGAGCATGGTGTTTAAGCAGGCATCGTCACAGCCTTTTCGGGGTGGATCTACGACAATGACATCCGGATGGAGCATTTCATCGGAAGATGCTTCTGTGGTTGCCTTTTTGTAGAATTCCGGCAGGACTTCCTCTGCTTTGCCCACGAAAAACTCAGCATTTTCAATATGGTTTCTCTTTGCATTCTCTCTGGCATCATCGATAGCCTGGGGGATGATCTCCACGCCGCACACCTTTTTGGCTTTACCCGCCAGGAAGAGAGAGATGGTTCCGATACCACAGTAGAGATCCCAAACGGTCTCTTTTCCGGTCAGTCCCGCATATTCCAACGCCAGGCTGTAAAGCTTCTCGGTCTGTACGGGATTTACCTGATAGAAGGAGAGAGGAGAGATCTTGAAGGTTAATGCATCCCCGGTATAAGGGTAATTTTCTTTCTGCATGTCTCTTACGTGGATCGTATCTTCAATGGTGCTCTCACCCCAAAGATTATGGATCTCGGTACCCATGATCACATTGGTTTTCTCGGTATTGATACTGACTGACACACTCGTCATACCTTTTATTTCTGCCAGTGCTTCCAGTAATTCTCCCTGATTTGGTAAAAACTCATTCGTATTCTTCTGTACTCCGGCAGTATGGTATGACATTTTTGTCATATTCTTATTAATGACCAGACATACCATCAACTGTCCACTGGTGAAGCCTTTACGGATCAATACATGACGTACCAGACCTTTGCCAGTGACTTCGTCATAGGCAGTTATTTTATTTTTCCGCATATAAGAGAGTATGGTTTCGAGGATCTGCTGATTCTCGGAAGCACCAAGGGCGCAGTCTGTATTGGCAATGATGTTATGGGTGCGTCCGGCATAGAAACCGGTGATGACATTACCGTCTCTATCAGTTCCTATGGGGTACTGCGCTTTATTACGATAGTGGAAGGGTTCCTCCATGCCTACAATGGGCTGCATGCGTTCATCAATGTATTCCGCATCGAACCCACCGATCCGGATCAGATTATTGCGGATCTTCTGTTCCTTGAAATGCAACTGCTCGGAGTAGGAGAGTGCCTGCAGCTGGCAGCCGCCGCACTGTCTGTGGTATGCACATTTCGGTTCCACACGAAAAGGAGAAGGCTGTAACACCTTCTCTAATCTGGCATAAGCGTAGTGCTTTTTACTTTTTATGATCTTTGCTTCCACTTGATCACCGATAACGGCATCTTTGATAAAGAGGGTAAAACCGTCTACTTTACCGATTCCTTCTCCGTCACTTCCCATATCCTCTATGGTCACCGTTACACAATCGTTCTTTTTAAATTCCATAAATATCCTTATGCCTTTCCGTAACCTGCAAACTTTTTTGTACTTTAGTGCCATATTCTAAAATAGCTTACGCAGGCTCTTGTTTGCGTGTGAAAAATTTTCTCAGCAAAGTTCCTCAGCGAGTTTCCCGATCTCGCCCTTGTTCTGCTCATTCATGGCAGACTTGATGCTTACCGTAGTCTCCGTAAATGTCAGATTCTTACTTTTTTCAAACATTCCAAGGATCAGTTTGCCTGCCATGGGTGCCCAGGTGCCGTTCTCAATGATTGCCACCTTACGATTCTGGTAATTACGCTCGGTCAGACCTTCGATAAAACTGCGCATGCAGGGGAAAAGGTCTCCATTATAAGTAATACCCGCCAGCACCAGTCTGTCATAACGGAAAGCGTCGGCAACAGCTTTTGCCTTATCGCATCTTGCCAGATCATACAGTACTGTTTTCTGTCCTTTTTCCTGTAAAACATCCGCCAGATACTCCGCAGCACTTCTGGTATTGCCGTAGACAGAAGCATAGGCAATCACCACTCCGGATTCTTCCGGCTGATAAGAAGACCACTTATCATATTTTTCCAGATAGAATCCCAGATTCTCCTTAAGTACCGGACCGTGAAGAGAGCAGATGGTCTGAATGTCCAGTCCTGCCGCTTTTTTCAGAACAGCCTGCACCTGTGGACCGTATTTTCCGACGATGCCGATATAGTAGCGCCGGGCTTCGTCCGCCCATTCTTCCTCTGCATCCAGCGCACCGAATTTGCCAAAGCCATCTGCGGCAAACAGTATTTTCTCGGTTGCTTCATAAGTCATCATAACCTCCGGCCAATGCACCATGGGAGCATAGACAAAATGCAGGCTGTGCTGTCCAAGCTCCAGGATGCCATCATTCGCCGCAACAATGCGTTGTTCCGCGGGTAGTCCCTGTTCGGCGAAAAACTCCGGGAAAAACTGTTCCATGAACTGAAATCCCTTAGCTGTGGATACCACTGTGACTTTGGGATATTTTTTCAGAAAAGCCGGAATACTGGCGGAATGATCCGGTTCCATATGCTGTATAACAAGATAATCGGGCATTTTCCCATCAAGAACCTGTTCCACATTGTTCAGCCATTCTTCGGTGAAAAATCCATCCACTGTGTCCATAACGGCGATTTTATCATCCAGGATCACATAGGAATTGTAAGACATTCCGTTCGGAACCTTATACTGTCCCTCAAACAGATCTACCTGATGATCGTTTACACCCACATATTTTACACATGCACTGATTTCCATATGTTTCCTCTCTTTCCTGTCTGTTCATAGAATTTGTAGTATTTATTCTGTTATTTATTCCATTTTGGTAGCGCGCAGATTGGATTCAAACAATCTGTTGTAACCCAGCCAGCCACTGTTTTCACTGTTATTTTCCAGAATTTCCTTAAAGGTCTCCATTTTGGCATCCGTATCATCCGCATAATTCAGAGCCACTGCCTCGATCAGCGCCGGCACCTTTGGGGAGCCGTATTCCAGTTTACCGTGATGCGCCAGAATACAATGCTGTAATTCTGCCAGCAGATTGTGAGGGAATCCGTCGATCTTAGCGGCACGTTCCCCAACCATCTGTGCGCCCATCACGATATGCCCCAATAACTGACCGTCATCGGTATAATCATTCACCGGAAATGCAGAAATCTCTTTTACTTTTCCGATATCATGACACATAGCCGCTGTCAGAAGCAGATCTCTCTGTAAAATAGGATAAGCAGAACAGTAGTAGTCACATAATTTGGTAACACTCAGAGTATGCTCCAGAAGCCCGCCTACGAAACCGTGATGTACTGTCTTGGCTGCAGAAGAGTTGCAGAATTTCTTTGCGAAATCTGCATCATCAATAAACAGATCCTGCAACAGCTGGTGCAAATAGGTGTTCTTAATGCTTCCGATCAGAGTCTTTAATTCATTGTACATAGTGTCGATGCCTTTGGAGCTCACCGGCAGATAATCGGATGGATTATATTCTCCTTCATGGCAGACACGGATACGCTTCACGCTGATCTGAAGCTGCCCCTGGAAATTTGTCACATCACCGTATACCTCTATGTAATCCAGATCATCATAATCACCGATACCCGGATTGTTCGGCTCCCATACCTTGGCGTCGATAGTTCCGGTCTTATCCTGTAAAATCACGCTTTCATAGGGTTTACCGTTCTTGGTAACAGCCTCCTGTTTATGTTTGCACAGATAAATATCAAATACTCTGTCGCCTTCTTTTAACTCTTTAATAAATTTCATATTGTTGTCCAAACCTTTCTGTCAATCTATTTCAACACCGTTAATGTGATGTCGAATTTCATCTCTTTATATTCCTGCTGTGACTGCCGCATAATCGTCAGTTCTACACTATCTCCCGGTTTCATACTGAGCAGAGAGTTCGTATACTCGTCAAAGCTGATGATCACGCGTTCACCGAATCCTGTGATGACATCTCCCTGCTGGATTCCCGCCAGCATTGCAGGAGAGTCCATTTCTACCTCTTTAATATAAGCTCCATAAGGAACCCCAAGTTCGCTGTTGGCTTCCTCCGTAACATCCACGCCCTTAAGACCCAGATAGGCGAATTTTTCTCCATTGGACATTTTCTCGATATGACGCTTCAATTCCGTAATACCATAAGCACATACCATATTTTTCATATCTGTGGCAGATTTGCCATTGGTAATGATACCAATGACCTGTCCCTGAAGATTGAATAATACACCGCCTGCATTCTGACTGCCTACAATATTCGTCTGCAGAATCCGATAAGTGGTATCCGATGCCGCCGACTCACTGGCAGAAGAAGTAATGATGCCATATCCCAGTGAGCCGTTCGTACCCATGGGACGCCCCAAAGCCACCACCGGAAGTCCGGCAATATCTTTGATATTAGAAGATCCCAAAGTAGCGATCGTAATATCATTCTTCAGAAAATCTTCATTCAGAGTATCCAGCTCTACGGCAATCACCGCCAGACCTGTAGTCTCATCTTTTTCCTTCAAAGATGCATCTGCCTGGGTGCCATCATTAAATGTGACAATAATGTCATCTGCTTGTTTTACCGGAGAATAATCGGTTAAAATCAGTAATTGCTTGCCATTTTGCGCTATGATCACACCGGATGACTGGTTCTTGCTCTCATTTACATTATTGAACCAGTCCACACCGGATGACACTCCTGTCACAGTAACCATGGAACGGTTCATTTCTGCCACATACTGGGCAAGAGCACTGTAAATCTGTTTGTAATTATCCAGATCCAATATGATTCCGGATAACAATTCCCGGATCTGCTCCTGTTCCATAACCTCACCAGGAACAGAAGAAGACTGACTGTTCTGATTCTCCTGCTGCATATTCTCTGCCAACATCTGCTCCGGAGACATCTCATCCTGATCTTCGGGGAATACCACCACCTGTGGTTCCTCTTCCGGGTACAACCAATTACTGATCACCGGTTCCAAAACCAAGAAAGTGAAACAGGCCACCAGACCGAAGATCACCGCCATGGAAACCGTGATCAAAGTCCGGCGCAACAGCTTTTTCTTATTTACCGGACGTTCCTTGATTTTTTCTATCATAAAAATTTTCTCAGAAACGTCATTTTGTTCCTTCTGCTTATTTTCTTGCGAATCCGCCATAAATATGCCTCCTCTGCTGCCTACAGATACACCGGCTTTTTCTTAGGACTCTAATATCTCAATTATACAAAACTGTACCAAAAAAGGCAATAAATATGGTATAATAAGCTCACCCATAAAATCCTGCGTGACTGCTTGCAGGCAAAGCAGGATTTCTATGAGGGGAGCAAACAGACATGAGCAAGAAGGACGATAGTCCGGATTGCGAATTTCAATATTAAGGAGCCCCACATGAACACAAAAGTACTCACCACTTTAGAATATAATAAGATCATCGACCTCCTCACGGAAAAGGCCGACTCTGAGCCCGGTAAAAAACTCTGCCGAGAACTGGTGCCTTCCACCGACCTATCTGCTATCAGAACCGCACAGCGGGAGACAAAAGACGCTTTAGCCCGTCTCTTCCGTATCGGCAGCACCTCATTTGGAAGTAACAGAGACTTAGGTTTTTCCATCCGTTCTCTGGAAATCGGCAGTTCTTTGTCCATGTCCGAATTGTTGAAGCTGGCATCCTTTTTGGATAATGTCAGCCGGATCAAAACCTATGGAAAAAAAGAACGGGAAGACCTCCCAAATGACAGCCTGGATGCCTACTTTGAGGGACTCACCCCTATGACACAGCTTGCTAATGAGATCAACCGCTGTATTTTATCGGAAGAGGAGATGGCAGATGATGCCAGTCCTAAATTAAAAAGTATCCGCCGCTCCAAGCTGTCCACCAATGAAAAAATCCATAGCCAGCTGACTTCCATGGTAAACGGCGCTTACCGTACCTTTTTGCAGGATGCAGTCATTACCATGCGTGATAACCGCTACTGTATCCCCGTAAAAGCCGAATATAAGAGCCAGGTGAGCGGTATGGTGCATGACCAGTCCTCCACCGGTTCCACCTTTTTCATCGAGCCGGCTGCTGTCGTGAACCTGAACAACCAGTTAAAAGAACTGGATCTGCAGGAGCAGGAGGAGATTGAAGTTATTCTGGGTGATCTGAGCAGCCAGGCTGCTGTTCATACCTCAGAGCTTGCCGCGGATCAGAAGATCATGACTACGCTGGACTTTATCTTTGCCAAGGCAAAACTTGCCATGGAACAGAATGCCACAGAGCCTATTTTCAACACTGAGCATTACATCCAGATCCGTAAGGGCCGTCATCCACTGTTAGATAAGAAAAAGGCGGTTCCCATTGATGTCCGTCTGGGTAAAGATTTTGACCTGTTGGTGATCACCGGTCCCAATACCGGTGGTAAGACCGTGTCTCTGAAGACGGTGGGACTGTTTACCCTGATGGGGCAGGCGGGACTGCATATTCCGGCACTGGATCGTTCCGAACTGTCTATTTTTTCGGAAGTATACGCAGATATCGGAGATGAGCAGAGTATTGAGCAGAGTTTGTCCACATTCTCTTCTCATATGACCAGAGTTGTCCACATTTTGCAGCACGCAGATGCGGATTCCCTGTGTTTATTTGATGAACTCGGTGCCGGAACAGATCCTACGGAGGGTGCCGCTCTGGCAATTGCTATCTTAAATTATCTGCATGACCGCGGCATCCGCACCATGGCTACCACGCATTATAGTGAGCTGAAAATCTACGCACTTTCCACGAATTTTGTAGAAAATGCCTGCTGTGAATTTGATGTGGAGACCCTTCGCCCCACCTACCGTCTGCTCATCGGTATTCCCGGTAAAAGTAATGCTTTCGCCATTTCTTCCAAACTCGGACTGTCCGACGAGATCATCCATGCTGCAAAAGAGCAGATCAGCAAAGAGGACGAAAGCTTTGAAGATGTCATCGCCGATCTGGAACAGAGCCGTGTGACCATTGAAAAAGAACAGCAGGAGATTGCGGAGTACAAAGAACGGATCCGTACCTTACAGGAACAGTTACAGAAGAAAAACGAAAAAATCGACCAGGCTAAAGACAAAATTCTCCGCGATGCTAATGAGAAGGCAAGAGCCATTCTCCAGGAAGCAAAGGATGTAGCCGACGAAACCATCCGTGATTTCAATAAAGCAGGCGCTTCCGCCGACATCAAGGAACTGGAGAAAAAGAGACAGAAGGTCCGTGACAAGATCAATGAGAAGAACGGAAAGCTGGCTCTTGGTAATACACAAAAGAAACCTGCTGATCAGAAGACCGTGGATCCGAAGAAACTGAAAAAAGGAGATTCCGTGAAGATCATTTCTATGAATCTCAAGGGAATCGTAAACACTCTGCCGGATGCCAGGGGCAACCTCTTCGTACAATGCGGAATTATGAGAATGCAGACGAATGTTAATGATCTCGTACCGGTAAAAGAAGAGACTATTACAGCACCTGCCCTGCAGCGTACCAACACCGGCAAGTTGAAAATGTCCAAGTCCTTCTCCGTGTCCTCCGAGATCAACCTTCTGGGATGTACGGTAGATGAAGCCATTGCAAAACTGGATAAATACTTGGATGACGCTTATCTGGCTCATCTCCCCAGTGTGAGAGTCGTGCACGGAAAAGGCACCGGTGCTCTGCGCAATGCCGTACAGTCTCACTTAAAACGTCTGAAATACGTCAAAGAATACCGGTTGGGTGAATACGGTGAAGGTGATGCCGGCGTAACCATTGTTACTTTTAAATAATAACTGACAGGAGGCCTATACTACATGGTAAGTAAACAGAAAATTCTCATTGTAGATGATGATAATAATATTGCGGAACTGATCTCCCTATATCTGACGAAAGAATGTTTTGATACCATGATCGTCAATGACGGAGAATCCGTGATGCCGGCTATGGAGACCTTTGCTCCGAATCTGATTCTGTTGGATCTGATGCTTCCCGGCATTGACGGTTATCAGGTGTGCAGAGAAGTCCGGGCACAATACTCCGTTCCCATCATCATGCTTTCCGCAAAAGGTGAAGTCTTCGACAAGGTATTGGGACTGGAGCTGGGTGCGGATGATTATATGGAAAAACCTTTTGATTCAAAGGAACTGGTGGCCCGCGCCAAAGCAGTCCTCAGACGTTATAAGCCCTCCAATGCCCCCACAGAGAATCCCAACGACAAGTGTGTGGAATATACGGATCTGACCATTAATCTGACCAATTATTCCGTCATCTATATGGGACACACTGTGGAAATGCCGCCGAAAGAACTGGAGCTTCTCTACTTTTTAGCATCCTCACCGAATCATGTATTCACCAGAGAACAGCTTCTGGATCAGATCTGGGGCTATGAATATATCGGTGATACCCGTACCGTGGATGTGCATATCAAGCGTCTCCGCGAGAAGATCAAGGATCATGCCAACTGGAAGATCAGCACCATCTGGGGCATCGGCTATAAATTCGAAGTACGTAATTAAGTCATACCAAAAGCAGGATTTGTTATGAAAAAAACACTTTATCTAAAATTTATACTCGCATATTTTATTTTTGGTGTATTTGGTTTCATCATTGTTACAACTTTTGTTCCCAATATGACCAAAGAGCATCTGATCCGGGAAAAGGCAGAAAGTCTCTATTCCGAAGCAACCCTGATCGCCGGAACCTATGCCGGCGGATTGTACACCAGTGAAACAACTTTGGAAACCGTTAAAATGCAGCTGGACTCCCTGGCGGTCTACCTGAATTCCGAGATTCGCATCATCAATCCCTCCGGACGACTGGTACTGGATACCAATAGTCCCTTAGATGTGGAGAATGTGGTAGTCATCGAGAATTTTGATTCGACCGTAACCAGCGGCTCCTATTACATTGTTGGTGATTTCTTCGGTAATTTTGATTCGGATGTACTTACTGTATTTGCTCCCATTACCTCCAACTACAAGGTAAAAGGCTATGTAGTCATCCATACCGATATGAATGATATTCAGAAATCCTGTAACAACCTGCTGAATATTTCCTATATCACCCTGGCAATCCTGTTCCTGCTATCCCTGATCATTCTGATCTTTTTCACTGAGATCGTATATATTCCTCTGCGGAAGATCACTCATGCCACAGAGCAGTATGCTGCCGGTAATATGCATTATGAATTTCAGGTGGATAGTGAGGATGAAATCGGTTATCTGGCTTCCTGTCTGAATTATATGGCAAGCGAAATTGCCCGTTCCGAGGATGATCAGAAAAAGTTTGTAGCCAATGTATCCCACGATTTCCGTTCCCCTCTGACCTCTATAAGGGGATATTTGGAGGCCATGCTGGACGGCACGATTCCACCGGAAATGCACGAAAAATACATTACTATCGTATTGAATGAAACAGAACGACTGACGAAGCTGACCAACAGCCTTTTAACCTTGAATAATCTTAACACCAAAGGAATGCTCTTAGATAAAACAGATTTTGATATCAATCAAGTAATCCGTAATACTGCAAGTACCTTTGAGGGCACCTGTCATAACAAATCCATTGCTATTGAGATGATCCTGACCGGCAATGAAATGTATGTCCATGCAGATATGGGTAAGATCCAGCAGGTACTCTATAATCTCATGGACAACGCCATTAAGTTCACGCCCGACGGCGGTGTGATTCGCATGAGCGTGCGCGTGAATCAGGGCATTTGCACCGTCATCGTGCAGGACAACGGCGTGGGCATTTCGCCGGAAGACCGCCCGCACATCTTTGAGCGCTTCTACACGGCGGATAAGGCGCACACGTCCGGCAAAGGCACGGGGCTGGGACTGAGCATCTGCCAGCGCATCATGGAAATGCACGGGCAGAAGATTACGCTGATGGACACCGGCGACGAGGCGGGTGCGGCGTTCGCGTTCACGCTGGACTGCGCGAAGTAAGAAAAACACGAAACAAATTGCAAGAGCTTGGGAAAACGGATGAAAAAATGCGCACGAAATTCAATAAACCCTTATCATTGTTTGATATAGTGCAGGAAAATGCGCATTTTGCTTGCCAAGACGGACGGAATACGCTATAATGGCAGCAAGGAAACACAAGACGGCAGCGCGCGCTGTCAGCAAGGATGGGCAAAAGAATGCGGGAACTTGCACAGATCCGGCAGGAGTTGGATGAAATCGACCGGGAGATGGTAAAGCTGTTCGAGCGGCGGATGACGCTCTGCCGGGAAGTGGCGCGGACAAAGCTGGCGCAGGGGAAGCCTGTGCTGGATGCCAGCCGTGAAGCGCAGGTGCTGGAAAGCCGCGCGGCTATGCTGGCGGATCCATCGCTTGCGGAGGCAGTGCGGGCGCTGTACCGGGAGATGATGGCGCTCAGCCGCCAGGAGCAGGAAAAGCTGCTTCGGGAGGCGAACCATGCTTAATCGACACGTCTACATCATCGGGATGCCGGGCAGCGGCAAAAGCTCTTTGGGCCGCCGTGTTGCCAGCAACCTTGGTCTGCCCTTCATCGACACCGACCAGCGCATTGAGCAGTCTGTCGGCTGCTCCACCAGCGACATTTTCGCCCACTACGGCGAGCAGGCGTTCCGCAACGCGGAGACGAATATGCTCATTGAGCTGTCGCGGGAGCAGGGAAGCATCGTATCCACCGGCGGCGGCTTGGTGCTGCGCGACGTGAACCGCGAAATCATGCGGAACACGGGCGTGATTGTGCTGCTGGATCGTCCGCTGGAGGAAATTATGGGCGACATCAAGCTCAACCGCCGCCCGCTGCTGGCGCAGAAGGGGCTGGGTGAAGTGGAACGGCTGTACCACGAGCGGATTGAACTCTACCGCAAGGCGGCGGACGCGACGCTGGACAACAGCCATGGTTATCAGGCAGGCATGTATGGGCTGCAGAAGCTCATCACGACTATGTTCAACATTTACGCATGATGCTATTCCCGGCTGAAGATGAGCTGCAAACTTTCAATCTGAAATAGTTATAACGGATGCGCGGGCATCCATGATGAAAGGTAAATGCATTGAAAACACTGATCGTGTTTTACTCCCGAACGGGTCGTACTGCGTGTACGGCGCGCAGACTGGCACACGAAATGGAGAATACGTCGCGGCTGGAAATCGTGCCGATGGCGTATCGAGGAACGGCGCGGGAATATCTGCATTACCTTTACTGCACCCTGACACGAAAGGAAATGGAAATCGACCTGTATAATGTCGATTTTGCTAAATACGACCGCATCATTCTGATGATTCCTGTTATCTGCGGCAGGATGAGCGCGCCGATGCGCTCGTTTATCCTGCAGGAAGAGGGAAATTTGAAGAACGTAGAGTATATCATCATACACAAGGGGCTGAAAGCGCGTCACCCGGGGCT
>OHTY01000128.1_pt1 | contig 32926 bp, 44 predicted proteins | sample 1579061 | NCBI WGS metagenome assembly OHTY01 (sample SAMEA3879520, study PRJEB24766) | human gut metagenome | biome: human-associated habitat; feature: feces | place: USA | collected 1985/1987 | reverse complement strand
CAGAGAGTGGCCACAGGATAACGCGCCCTGAGTTTCCCGATTATCGAGAACTGTTCAGGGAGTCTGACATCAAGAGCGCGGTAGCCTTTTTTAATATTTCATTTTCCATTTCAATACGTTGTAGCTTTTTCCTGAGCTCACGGATTTCAATTTGTTCCGGGGTAATGGGGGAGGCTTTTGGTGTTTTGCCCTGCCGTTCATCACGTAATTGTTTCACCCATCGCGTCATTGTGGAAAGGCCGACATCCATAGCGCTGGCTGCATCTGCCACGGTGTAGTTCTGGTCAACGACCAGTTGAGCGGATTCGCGTTTAAACTCTGCGCTGAAATTTCTTTTTTTCATTATGACACCTGTGTTGTTCTGAGGTGAGCATATCACCTCTGTTCAGGTGGCCAAATTCAGTAAACCACTTCACTTCAGCCACCCTTTTGCTTCCAGTTTTTTAATAGCGCTGCGTACAGTATTCTCACTCTTAGCACCGATCTGGCGCTGTATAGTGGTCACAGCAGGCCAGGAAACGCCTTCATCGTTGCTGAAGTCGGCCAGGCGGGCCATGACCGCTATTTCGGATATGATCAGGCCTTTGAAAGCGCATGCTTCCCAGACCAGACCGTGTAATTTACTGCTCATGGCTGCCCTCTACTTCCCTGAACTTGCGTTGAAACTGATCGAGTGGGCTGAAACATTCGTGCGGATACCCTTCTCGCAGGTAAATGACACGCCGTGTCTCAGGTTCCCAGCGGATGACTCTGACGGGCTTTCCGTAGTGATCTTTGAACTTTCGGTTAACTTCTCGCATAGCGCTTTAGCCCTCCGGTTAAAGACCCCCACAACTCCACGCGCCCGGCTGTGGTTACATTCGACCCACTTCCCGCATACCATGCGTTCATACCGAAACGACGAAACACCCGGGATCGGGTACATCCGTAGTTGCGGTAAGTGAGGATTTACGATTAAATTGCTCATGCGGATCATTTCTCCATACACGTTGATTTATCTGCCACGACGCCCGGAGCTGCACACTCGCGGGCGTCACTCTTTTCTGGCTGGCAAAAGACACGGAAAAGTAACGTCAAATGCTCCTGCCATTTCGCCATCACCTGATAACTGTTCTCCTCGATCTGCTCGCGTTCTGCCTGGTCAATTACGCCATCCGCGGTTGCTTTACGCAGAAACTGTGAATGTCTGCCGATCCACTCAATGGACTCCATCAGGCGCTGGTTAATATCGGCGTTGTCCACGTCCTCAATATCTGCCAGCGGTACAAAGACCCCGTTCGAGTGGCGCGCTATCGCATTGGCGATATGATTTGACCCACCAGCACGCTGCAGGACCATTGCCCAGCCGAGAGGGAAAATCTGATCACCATCGGCACGTAAGCGGTTAAACAATGCGTTTTCAGTAACACCCAGCCATTCCGCTGCCTCTACATAACCTCCGTCCAAATCAGTGATCGTTTTTTTGATGGCAGCTACCAGCCAAGCCGGCTGCTTATCAACTTTCCATTCTGGTTCTATACCCACGGCTTACCCCTTATCTCTGTGGTTAAATTCAAGCTGCTGAATCTGTAGACTTTTGGAATACATCAGGACGCAGCCTTTCTTTTGGGATACCAGTTACGCTCTCAATGTGCTGAGATTGCTTAATGGGCGGTCTTTTTTCTCTGTTGAGCCAGTTCCATACCTGTTGTTGTTTAACTTCCTTCCCAGAACTTGCAGTAAGCTTCCGGGCCAACTCAGACTGGCCACCAGCAGTTTCAATTGCCTCTGAAAGGGCTAACTGCTCAGGCGTCATAGTTTTTCTCCTGTGGTTTGAGGTAAAAGTTGTTGGAAGTGTTGATTATACAACCTTAACAACTTTTATCACAACTTATAGGTGTTGGAAAGCTAAAACATAAAGTTGTAATCTCGCCTACAACAGGGGGATAAAGTTGTGAATACACTTGCTGAAAGACTAAAAATAGCCAGAGAAAAGAAGGGAATGAGCCAAGCTCAGTTAGCTGATCTAATCGGCCTTTCCCAACAATCTGTGGCAAAAATCGAAAATGGAGATACGCTTCAACCAAGAAAGATCAAAGAGATAGCGAAGGCTTTAGATGTATCCCAAAAATGGCTACAACTAGGAATTGAGGAAAATGGCTCTATTTCTGATTTTGTAGTTGAGGAGCTTGAAGAAGCCAAACTTGATCCAGAAGTATTTGCAAATATCCCAGTACTCGACATTGAGCTTTCTGCTGGCAATGGATGTGAGGCCGAAATTGTGGAATCAATTGTCGATTCTTTCCCTCTTCGTCGTTTCGATCTTAGAAAAGCTGGTGTAAGTCCTACTAACGCAAGAATCGTAAAAATTTGGGGCAATAGCCTTCTACCGGTATTGAATAATGGGGATCATGTTGCAATTGACATGTCACAGTCGAAACCGATCAGAGATGGTGATTTATACGCTGTTAGAGATGGGGTTTTGCTTCGGGTCAAAGTGCTAATTAGTCAACCCGATGGTGGCTTAATACTGAGAAGTTTCAACAAAGAAGAGTACCCGGATGAAGTACTCAACTTTGATGAAAGAAGAGCCAGAATCCACGTTATTGGCCGCGTGTTCTGGTCTTCTCGTTCATGGTAGAGCATCAAAAAGCATTTCTTCTGAAATGATTTTTAACTTAGCCCCGTCATCATCTCTATATGAAACTGCTTTTTCAATTTTCCTTCCGTGGCTGGAGAATTTCCAGTCTCGTGAGGAAAGCGTACCAATCACGAGAAAATCAATTTTCTTTGTAATTCCGCTCGCAATTAGGCCATTATTTCTTTGAATTAAGTCTTCAACATGGGCCCTCTTTCCTGCCAAAAAGATGCCCGTTAAGCAAAATATTTTATTTTCAACAGAAACTTCAGCATCATTGTCTAATGGTAATTTAGTGGCAAGACCATCTACGACACCGCTCGTAAGGTCACAACCAGTAAAATCTACAAGAGCCTTGTGTAGATTTTCACTTTCTTCGGCAGTGATTATCCCATCGCTCAGGATCTCTTTTACTAAAGCGTATAATTCCTTTCCCGGGTAATTACTTTTTAACGCCCCGTTCTGCGTTAACCACCAATCAAGGTATCTCACCTCTTCTTCACTTAAGGTTCGATCTGAGATTAAACCCTTGCAAAGACCATTCAGCAGATGCAAATCTGACTCATTGGAAAATAAATCCACATCGGGTATGTCGAGTACTTGTCTTTGTATATCATTAAGATGTTTCTTTAACTCTTGGCGCTCATCATCAGAAACAACCCCATCGGCCAATATTTTAGAAACCCTAGTGCTTAGACTCTTGATAACGCCATTTCTAATGGTCTCGTTGGCTTCAAGTAGCCAAGTATCAAGATATAGCACCTCTTCATCCCGCACATATCCATCTGCAAGAATCCCATCAATGATGCTGATCAGATTGGCAAAAATCTTATTTCGATTTTGTGTGTAGTTAAATACGTAAAGCTTGTCTTCCATACAGCCTCCTTTTTTTGAACATCCTTGCATTCAGGCGCGCCACAATCAAACCACATAAAGTTGTTGACAAGATCTATTATCACAACTAAATTACACCTTAAAGTTGTTGTACGGATAGGCAACATTACAACTTTCTAGAAGTAGATTCGCAGAAACAAAAAAAGCGCCCTATCGGACGCTTCGCTCTTTAACAATCTGGATGACTATTGGTCAGATTTGAACTTGGGTTCTGGTAAAAGTGGAGGTGTTGAATCCTCAAATCGCAGCCAGTGCTCCCAGATATCATGCACTTGTAATTCATACAGACCGATTTGGCGTGTTGTAACTGCCGAACCAACGATCGTGCCGCCGGCATAATCAACTTTCACAGACTCAGAAGCTCTCTCGATTAAATCAGTCCAAGCTTTATTTTCAGCCTCAAAAGCAGTGGTCAGTAACTGTAGACGCTGAGCGTCATCTTTATTGTCTTGTTTTAAACGATTTTGGGCTGTTGCTAGGTACTTGTCCTTAACCCATTCAACCTGAGCCAATTGAGCCCCTAAGCATGCATCCATATCGATAGTTGTCTGTCGAGGCATACCAAAGCAGGCAATTGAAAAGGTTTCAACGCCATCGCTTAAATTGCTGCTTGGTTGGTTTGAAGCATCAGAAGCGTTTGACGCCATCGGAAGTACCAATACCAAAGATAAAAGCATGTTTCTTAAAGAAAGTAGTTCCACTTTATTTCAACCAATTAGGCCTGAGTCATCCAGATTACCCGAATCCTTGTTGTTGGGGAATAACCAGGATCCACCTCGCCTGATGTGGGTAAAAGCAGGCACAGAACATGAAAGCGCATTCCATCTTCATCCGTCGTGGGGACTGGTTTGTAACTGAAGGAGTGCGCTTCCAGTTGTGAACGGCAATATTCGCAACCGTTGTATGGCACATGCAGCGTCAGCGGCCTGAGAGTCCCTTGATCCATGCGCTCTCAGGACAACCGGAATGTGCAAGCCAGTGTCGGTATGCACGACAGCGATCCACCATCGTGGCGATACGGTGTGACACCCCGGAAGAGACGGGGACACAACAGGAAAGAGCACTGAAGATGCCAGGAAACGCCCTACCGCCAGGCAGACAGACGGGTTATCCCGCAAGGGGTGGCGGCAGTGCTCTTACCGTTGTGGTAATGCGGCTCAGCGCTCGCGGCGAGGCCAGTTCATTCAACATCTGAAATGAATACGTTCTTAATAGTGTAGCGCCGCCGGTACTGGCTGAGCCGGCAGGTGGAGGCACCACCGCCACAACCTCGTTTACTGTGCTGTGTGTAGTTTGGCGGTACCAGTTTGTTTCCCTTTCTGGTACCGCCCTTTTTACACAAGACACAAGAGCATCACCGGGCGACGGGCTCATAACCCAATCCACCCGGGCGGCTGCTAACCGCAGATACTCTTCTGTGTTGTGTATGGAGAAAATTCCGGCGGTTGCAGCCGCCTTTCATGAGGGTAAACCATGAGTAATGATCGCATGACAGTCGTGCCCGATTTTCTGGGCGAGCTCGATGCCGGCGTGTTCGTGAATAAGATTGCGGCGGCGCTCAATACCACCGCGCTCGGCGTTCTGAACAACGGCAACAAAGGCAAGGTAGTCCTCACCTTTGATTTTGAGCGTATGGGCAACTCTGTCGAAGAGAAGCGCGTCAAGATTAAGCACAAGCTGAACTACAGCACCCCTACTCCCCGCGGCAAAGCGTCGGAAGAAGACACCACCGAAACACCAATGTGGGTCAACAAAGGCGGCAAGCTTACCATCCTGCAGGAAGATCAGGGGCAGCTGTTCGGGATCACCGGCACGGTAGATGGAAAGCTTAAAGCGGCTCAGTGATCCGCACCAACAAATTCACTGATACCACTTCGCTCATCAGTTAATAAGGAATTTTTATGTCTCAGTTAGACACCGGTACTTTTCAGCAGGTTAAAGAGCTCGTGCTTTCCGGTTATCATCTGAACGATATCCCCGGCCTGGCCTGCCCGACGACCATTCTGCCGGACGGTACTTCCGTAGCAAGCCTTGAACGTTTCGCCCTGGAGCGTTTCCGCTTCCGTGGCGCAATGGACACTACCAGCATTGATGATTTCGTTCGCTATTCTGTCGCTTATGCCCAGGAAGAAGAAAAAGCCCGCTGCTTTATCGATGCCGATAACATGCTGGCCCGCTCTATCTTCAATATCGGCACGCTGGATAATCCAGGCCACGCTGATAACGTAGCTTCAATCAAACTGAAAAAAACCGCCCCATTCCGCGCATTACTGGCGATCAACGGCGATCACCTTAATCAGAAGCAAATCGCCGAATGGCTGGAAGACTGGAGCGACTATCTCACTGCGTTCGATGCCGACGGCAATACGATAAAAATTGCACAGGCAGCACAAGCAGTTCGCCGCATCACTATCCAGCAAACTAACGCCGCCGATCATGAAGATGGTGATTTCAGCGGGAAAAAATCGCTGATGCAAAGTGTCGAAGCCAGCAGTAAAGATGTGATGCCGGTGGCGTTCGAGTTCAAATGCGTACCGTATGAAGGCCTGGGCGAACGTCGTTTCAGTCTGCGCAACAGCCTGCTGAAAAGTAGTGATCCGGTATTTGTTCTGCGCATTGTCCAGTTGGAGGCGCAGGAAGAGGCGATCGCCAATGAGTTCCGTGATCTGCTGGTTGGCAAGTTTGACGGCAAGCCAGTAGAAACATTTATCGGAAATTTCAAAGCCTGATTCAAAACCTGATTGCTCAGCCTTAAATCCCCGTAGCTGCGGGGATTTATTGAAGCGTAATCCCTTTGTTTATCGCCATCTGGCGAGGGATTACTACACCCAAAAATCAGCGCTGTGCAGGCGTAAAGTATGGAGAAAAAAATGAGCTTTATTCAAACCTTTTCAGGCAAACATTTTAATTATCTCGATATCCAGCAACACGCTATCGATATTGAAGATATTGCGAATGCTCTCTCGAATATCTGCCGCTTTGCCGGCCACCTGCCGGAATTCTATAGCGTCGGCCAGCACAGCGTTTTAACGAGCCAACTGGTACCGCAGGAATTTGCGCTTGAAGCGCTGCTGCATGACGCCGCCGAGGCTTATTTGCAGGATATCCCTGCACCGCTTAAACGTCTTCTCCCTGATTACCGTGCCATTGAAGATCAGGTTGATGCAGCTATTCGCCAAAAATTCGGCCTGCCGGCTGACCAGCACCCGACCGTTAAATATGCCGACCTGGTAATGCTGGCCAGCGAACGTCGCGACTTTGAGATCGACGACGGCACCCACTGGCCGATGCTCGACGGCATTATTCCTACCGACCAGTTTGTGATTAACCCCGTCCGCCCGGGCCAGTCTTACGGCATGTTCATGAATCGCTTTAACCAGCTTATGGAGCGGCGTTAATGACACATATGAAAGTGAAGGAGTTGGTTGCTGCAGCTAATGCTGCGGCACCTGACCTGCCACCAGCAGCAGCCCAATTAATGCGGGATATAGCGTCAAGGCTGGATGTGACCTTCGTTGCCCTTACCGAGGCGATGGATCAGAACACAGCTATGGCGGCTTTGCTATCAAACCAGAGCGGAGCTAGCAGCAATGGCTAAAGACTCAAAAGTTGTATACGGCGCCAGTGGCAAAACCAACGTACTTAACTTTGTACCTGAAAAACTGCACCTGATAACCGATAAGACCCACCCACTTTACGATGAACGTATTCACCTGCCGATCGATGAAGGGATGGTACTGAATATTAAGGAACTGGGTGTTCTGGAGCCGATTACCATCTGGAAAGACCCGGAAAACGGACTTACCTGCGTGGTTGCTGGCCGTCAGCGCGTTCGCCATACGCTGGAAGCCAATAAACTCCTGTTGAAAGAAGGTAAAAAACCGTTGCTAGTTCCTGCGGTCGTTAAGCGCGGATCAGCAAATCAAATGGCCAAATACATGGTCAGTGAAAACGAAATCCGCCGACCTGACACGCCGTTAGGTCGCGCAAAGAAAATGTCCGAAGCGCTGGATCGTGGTCAAGACGAAAACGATCTCGCAGTGTTGTTTGGCTGTAGCGTTCAGACTGTACGCGCAACACTGTCCCTGCTTGATGCCACTCAAGCCGTTCGGGATGCAGTGGAGTCTGGAACTTTAACCGTTACCCAAGCCCGCCAGCTCGGCACGCTTCCCCCAGAAGAGCAGCGGGAAAAAGTTAAGCAACTCGAAACGGCGACCGCCGGCACTAAGGGTCACGAAAAGGCCCGCCGGCAGCGGCAGGTTCTCGGCGATGCAAAGCCGCGGGTCAAATCTCGCAAAGAAATAACTAAAGCCCTCGACGATGCTAGTGGTGAATATGCCGCGGCTCTGCGCTGGGTGCTAGGGGAGATGAACGAATGATCGAAGACACCAATTACCCCAGGCTTTGGCGATCGCTCGTAATCTGCGCTGTTCTTTGCATCGTCCTTTTCTGGATACCGGCCGCTATTGTGGCGATTTACTACTATCTGGAGAAAGCAGCATGACTACTCACACATTAAAACAATGCCGTCCAGATCAGGAAGAAACTGAGTATTTCTGGAAGCTATTCCATGCAGCACAACGCAACGACGCACGTTGGCATGGCAGTGAAATTGAATTCATTGCTGAAGAGTTGTCGCGTACAGATTTAAACCGAAAACAAAAACTGTTTCTCCTGCGGGCCTGGCAGGTGCTGATCGATGATAAAGGCGGCTTTGGTCGCTTCATGGGGGCATTCGACACCTATGTCTACAACATGCAGGATCCTAACGATGAATGTGTCGCGTGGAAACCTGAACTGAACAAATTGTTACATGACGGTGCACTGCTTAGTGTAGTGCTGGAAGCATACGACGAAGCCTTCCTGCGCATTGCTGAGTTGTCAATGGAAAGCGTGGCTCTGGCACTGACTATAGAGAAATGCCGGGAGATAACCAGCTGTCCGGCGGGAGTGGATCTGCAGGAACATCTGCGGCAGTTGGTTGCGGAGAGCATGGGGCTGAAGAGAGTGCCGGAAACAGACAGCGTGGCAATGTTGCTGGCTCTGGATTCGTTCCGCAGTGAGTCATTGCCGGATGTAGGCTTGCAAAAGGCGTTTGAAAGCTTGATGTACCACCGCAAGACCCCCGCCACCGATCGCATCTATGCCGAGATTAAGGCTGATGGGGTGGAATTATTCGCTAAAGAAATGCATGCGGATATTAGCGTGGACGATGCGCGTGAATTTGCAGAGCAGCTGCGCGAGGGGGCCAAATGAGCAAGTCATACATCGTAATTATCCGGCGCGCCTGGTGTAACGAAGGTGGACACGGTATCGAATATTCTTCTGACCTCATTCACTACGAGAATCGCGATGGAGCCATATCAAACGGTTTTCGGACTGTGGATAGCGACGATTTCAACATCGGCGTAATTGAAGGTGGAAGTTTAGTTTCGTTTGACTGGATGGATAAGCCTGTTGGTGAAAGCGAAGACACACTGGCGCAGATTGCCGAGCTAATCGGTCTGGAGCGTGCCGCATGACAACTGATATCACCGAACTGGCGCTGCTCATCAGCAAAGCAAAGGCATCTGTATTTACTCTGGAATATATCTCGCAGTTTGAGCCCGCGGATATTGACTCCGATGACGTTGATTTGCGGTTTGAGGTGGATGGTAGAGATACCGGCACCAACGTTTCTATCGTCGATGAGTGCGGACAGGCTGCCAAAGTCATTGATGAGCTGGTAGAAGCGCTGGAGAAGGCGCAGCGTGCCCAGCCATGTGAGCATTCGATGTTTTGGGATGCATCTGGCGTTAAGCGCTGCTCAAAGTGCGATAGCGCCGAGCTGGAGTCTTCTGATATCGCTCCCGGCATATTGCGCTGCACTGAGTGCTCGTTCGTTCAGACGAAAAACATCATCAGTGTTACCGCAGACACAATTACCACTGTCGAAAGCGAATCAGAGCCATGCCCAAATGGTTGTGGGCAGCTTCAGCCTGTCACCTGGAAGGCGCTGGCTATTCAACTTATGTTCACCACTAAACAGGGTGTTTCGGATTTTCTGGAATCTAAGAAGCGCATCGCCGAGCTGGAGTCCTTCCGCACCGCATACATGGAGTGGAGCGATAAAACCGATTGGGTGAACACAGACAGGCGGTTTGGCGTTGTGAAGCCGCTGGGGAAACACCGTGCTGATGTGCTGAAGGCGTATATCGAGCATCTGGAGTCCCGCCTTGAATCTGCCGATAAATTGCAGGATAGCGCGTTTCGTCATGGCCTTCAGTGTGGCTTCAGCTACGGACAGACTAACGATCAGGCAGGCTTCGAGCAATCCATGACGGCTCATAGCACTCGGGGGAAAGACAATGGCTAATTCATTACTTGAGGCCTGCAATAACTGGCAAATTCAACGGGCCGAAATACTGGCCCGAAACCCAGACATGACGCTGACAATTCAGAAACTGGACATGATGGTTGAGTATTCCGTGCGGTCGGCAATAGATATCGCTCACCGCGTTGACTGGGATTTTCGGGAAGCTGAACGCCTGGCGAATCAGGTTCACGGGGAGGCTTAGTAGATGAAAATCAACGTAACTCCCGCCCAGCTTGAGGCAATTAAACGACTTGCTGATGATTGCGACTCGATGATTGGCTGTGGAAATTATGAAGCTGACAAGGCCTGGTCGCGCAACGTCAAACTGATTGACCGTATGCTCGAAAGTAACGGGCACTCCCGTAATTCCAAAGGGGAGACTGAGTGATGCGCGAAATACTTGCACTGATTGGGGCCGAGAAGAGCGCGAGGGTGATGTACCAGACGTTTGGTCATCTCGATGCCAAGCCGGGCGTAAGACACGCAGGCCACTTTGTTTTTATCAACGGCCAGCACGGGGATATGTGTGTTGTGCATAGCGACTTCCCCACGTTCGGTGAAGGTCCTGGTTATTTCATGCATCGTGAAGACTTTATCTGGGGGTTAATTAAAGACAACGGCCCCTGTTCTGAAGTCGGGATTTACCGATTTGATGGCGAATATTCTATTCCGAAGAGAAAAAATGCATCGCCGCACTTTTCCGGGAAAGTCACATGCATGCATACATTTGAAGGAGCCAACCAATGACCAAATATGAATTACTCGACTCAAAAATAATGAACAAAATTGGTGGACACCCTGCGCCATTTTCCAGTCTGTACGTCAGGGATGTCGCAGAAGAATGCAAAAAAATCGCGGCTGAAGAGAACAAATCGGAACCGTTCAGAATTCTTGATCGCCGACTACAGGCGCTACGCAAGGCTGGGAAAATCCGTAGCACCTCTAAAGGCTGGGTGAGGAAAGACCAATGACCAAAATTTACGTAACGAAATACGCCCTGTCTTCAGGCCCCTTCACAGTTGATGCTGAAGTAACAGGAGGATCCGCATTTTGGTATGACAATGGATACCAGCAAAGCGCACACCGTAAAGAATGGTGGCCGACGGAAGATGAAGCCATGGCAGATTGTGAGCGCCGGCGTAATGAAAAACTGGCTTCGATCGAGAAACAGAAGAAAAAGCTAACCGCGATGACGTTCACCATCACTGAGGTTTCGAACAAATGACCAGCAAATTAACCATAACAGACGAACGCATTGAAAAAATAGCGGTGTGGCTAGCTACGGAATCTCATTCGCTAAATCTGGAAATGCTGACGTGTTTACGCGAGCTACAGGAACGCCGCAAGGCCGAGATGAACAGCGAGCCTTATGGTTTCACCGATGGTGACCGTCGCGGGATGATTTACGAACCACAGTATGCCGATCGGCTGAACAACCCGATCCCGGTATATCGCCACGCGCAGCCCGGACCAGTGGTGGACAACGAGCCGGTGGCGGAAAGTGTAACGTGCTGGTCTTGCAGAAATGAGGTTGAGATTTCTGCCATTGGTGATTGTGATGGGTATTGCCCGAAATGCGACGCACCGATTGATCTCGATGAAGAACCATATACCTCACCGCAGCCAGCACCGGACCGCGAGCAGGTACGCAGCGAGCACGCCGAGTGGTCACAGGCCACGTTTGGTAATGTTGGCCCTATTGGCCCGCTGAAGCACCTTAGAAGAGAAGTGCTGGAAGCCATTGCTAAGCCGCATGACCTGATCGAGTGGGCTGATATGCAATTCCTGCTGTGGGATGCACAACGGCGTGCCGGTATCACTGACGAGCAGATTACCCAGGCGATGATCGAAAAGCTGGCGGTGAACAAACAGCGTGAGTGGCCGGAGCCGAAAGACGGAGAACCGCGGCTACATATCAAAGGGCAACCAGTACGCGATGGGTTTCCACCAGATGAAATAGAGTGCGATATCTGTGGACATGTATCCACTGATCCAGAGGGGCGGCACCACTGCTGTGAGGATAACAGCAATGATTGATAAATATCGTTTGGATGATTTGCGGCTTGAGTCTGGGGAAAAAGGTGATCTCGCTCGATGGGTAATTAAGTTGCAAACAGACCTAGATCGCGAACGCCGCAAAGTTGGCAACTCTCCGGTAATTCCGGATGGTCTAATCGGTGCCGTTAATCGTCTACTCGATAGCGACGGAAGCCGTGGCTGTTATAGCGCAATCCGATGCGGTGATGCTCACGATGAAATAGAGCGCTTGCTCGCAGCCGCCCCGCAGGAGGTGAAAGGTGAATAAGGTCGAGTTGCTTCAGAAGATATCCGCGCTCGCTACTGAATGCCACGCACTGGCCTGTGATCTGGACATTGGCGACGATCGCATCGAAGCCTTCGAAATTTATGAAGTTCTGCGACGCATTCAACGCTGTGGCGCGGCCGGAGAAATGCTGGCTGCAACTAACCCGCTGCTATGCCCGGGAATTGTGGATGATACGGAGTGGACGGATATCGACGACGAGGATGACGACTGATGCCCAGCAAACTTAAACGGCGCCGATGGCGGCGGATGCGAGAGGACTTGGCCTGGTATAAAGCAGAAGCCAATGACTGGAAAACCATTGCCTTTGAGCATGCTGCTGAACTATCAGTTCTTCGCCGGCACCCGATTCACATACCACTGCCAGTACTTGTTCCTGTTGAAATTATTAACCAACTAGATAGAGGTAAACACATAGACCACCCATTATGTAAAACCTGTAATGACGGCCTCCGAGGTGGTTGCTCGTCATGTGCTTATAATATTCGATAACCGGGTGCAGCCGGTGTATGGAGAAAAAATGTCACGTATGGTCTCTTTACTCGAATGGGCGAAAGATGAATTCGGTAGTGAAGCCCCTAGCGAGCGAGTATTAAAAAAATACGCTAAAGGTCAAATGATAGCGCCACCGCCGATGCGAGTCGGACGGCGCTGGATGGTTGACAGAGAAGCTCGTTTTATAGGTGTAGTTGCTGAACCTCAACTTCCAATAAATGTTAATCCAAAATTGAGACGGATAATTAACGATGGCAGCTAGACCGCGTACTCATAAAATCTCTATCCCAAACCTATATTGCAAGCTTGATAAACGCACCGGTAAGGTTTACTGGCAATACAAGCATCCTATTTCGGGGCGTTTTCATAGCCTCGGCACGGATGAGGTGGAGGCAAAGCAGGTGGCAAGCGAAGCAAACACTATCATTGCAGAGCAACGCACTAGGCAGATCCTTAGTATTAATGAGCGTCTATCACGCATGAAAGGAAACCGCACGGACATTACAGTTTCAGCATGGCTTGATAAATATGAATCCGTGCAGAAGGAAAGGTTGAAACACAACGAACTTCGTCCAAACTCTTTTCGGCAGAAAGCAAAGCCTGTCAGACTTTTTCGTGAACATTGCGGCATGCAATATCTGAAAGATATTTCAGCACTAGATATTTCTGAAATAACAGATACTGTTAAGGCTGAGGGCCATAATAGAATGGCTCAAATTGTTCGCATGGTATTAATTGATGTTTTTAAAGAGGCGCAGCACGCCGGACATGTTCCACCTGGCTATAACCCTGCTCAGGCCACTAAGCAGCCACGAAATAGGATTGCAAGACAACGTTTATCACTGGAAGAATGGAGAACTATTTATGACTTCGCCGAACGCCAGCAACCATATTTGCAGTGTGGGATGTTACTCGCATTAGTAACTGGTCAACGCATTGGTGACATATGCAATATGAAGTTCTCTGATATCTGGGATGACATGTTACATATTGAGCAAGAGAAAACGGGCACTCGCCTCGCTATTCCTCTTTCTTTAAGTAATGAAGCATTAGATATTTCACTACGCGATGTTATATCAAAATGCAGAGATGCAGTGGTTAGTAAATACCTTGTTCACTTTCGACATACCACTTCCCAGGCTAACCGTGGTGATCAGGTATCCACGAAAACTCTAACCTCAACGTTTAAAAAAGCTCGGGATAAAAGCGGTCTTACCTGGGATGAAGGAACTGCGCCTACCTTTCATGAGCAAAGGTCTCTTTCTGAAAGACTATATCGTGAGCAGGGTTTGGATACTCAAAAACTGTTAGGCCATAAATCTAAGAAAATGACGGATAAATACAACGATGACCGAGGCAAAGAATGGGTCGTTGTAGGAAAAAAAGCAGTATGATTTTTCGTCGGTTTTGGGGAATAGTTTTGGGGAAGATTTTGGGGAAAGCTTTTGGATGATGTTAAAAACGGGAGCTCAACGGCTCCCGTTTTTGTCTAACCCAGAAACTGGATTACATGTTCGCGATAATCGCGTCGCCAAACTCGCTACATTTCAGCAGTTTAGCGCCTTCCATCAGACGTTCAAAGTCATAGGTCACGGTCTTAGCGGCGATAGCGCCTTCGGTGCCTTTAACTATCAGGTCTGCGGCTTCGAACCACTGCAGGTGGCGCAGCATCATCTCTGCGGACAGGATGATGGAGCCCGGGTTCACTTTGTCCTGGCCGGCATACTTCGGCGCAGTACCGTGAGTCGCTTCGAACAGCGCGCACTCGTCACCGATGTTGGCGCCCGGGGCGATACCGATACCGCCAACCTGCGCCGCCAGGGCGTCAGAGATATAGTCGCCGTTCAGGTTCATACAGGCGATAACGTCGTATTCCGCCGGACGCAGCAGGATCTGCTGCAGGAACGCATCGGCGATCACGTCTTTCACCACGATCTCTTTGCCGGTGTTCGGGTTCTTGATTTTCACCCACGGACCGCCGTCGATCAGCTCGCCGCCGAACTCTTCGCGAGCCAGCTGGTAGCCCCAGTCTTTGAACGCGCCTTCGGTGAACTTCATGATGTTGCCTTTGTGCACCAGAGTGACGGAATCACGATCGTTGGTGATCGCGTATTCAATCGCGGCGCGCACCAGGCGTTTGGTGCCTTCTTCAGAGCACGGCTTGATGCCGATGCCGCAATGTTCCGGGAAGCGAATTTTCTTCACGCCCATCTCATCGCGCAGGAATTTGATCACTTTGTCTGCTTCCGCAGAGTCGGCTTTCCACTCGATACCCGCATAGATATCTTCTGAGTTTTCACGGAAGATAACCATGTCGGTCAGTTCCGGGTGTTTAACCGGGCTCGGGGTGCCCTGGTAGTAACGTACCGGACGCAGGCAGACGTAAAGATCCAGCTCCTGGCGCAGCGCCACGTTCAGAGAACGAATGCCGCCGCCGACTGGGGTGGTCAGAGGACCTTTGATAGCAACGCGGTAGTCACGAATCAGATCGAGGGTTTCAGCTGGCAGCCAGACGTCCTGGCCATAGACGTGGGTTGATTTCTCACCGGTGTAAACTTCCATCCAGGAAATTTTACGCTCGCCCTTATAGGCTTTCTCAACGGCGGCATCAACCACTTTCAGCATCGCTGGGGTAACGTCAACGCCGATACCGTCACCTTCAATGAACGGGATAATCGGATTGTGAGGGACGTTCAGTTTGCCGTTTTGCAGGGTGATTTTTTGACCTTCCGCCGGAACTACTACTTTGCTTTCCATTAACCTCTCCTTCGAGCGCTTCTGGTTCTGCTCTTCCCTCTTCACGCGAGCCTGGTGTTGGCTGAGTCGGCCAGCTTCGGCGTACCGGGTCTTCCCGCTAACCGGAGCTATCGCGTCCGTGTCGCCTTCCTGCCTGTAGTGCGAATCGGTTTGAGCAATTTTTTGTTAATAATTTGTAATGAGCATGTCAATACTACCTGAATGTTTGCGTCCATGAAAGGCATTCGTAATTAGGCTATAATGCGGCAATTGATAAAGCCTGAAAATACCATGCAGAAAACTTCATTTAGAAAACATCGCGTTGAGCGATTCAGCACACAACAAGTCACCAGACAACGTAAAGAACGCCAGCCAAAAACTGTGATCTTGTTCAATAAACCCTATGATGTGTTGCCGCAATTTACCGATGAAGCCGGGCGCAGCACGCTAAAAGATTTTATTCCGGTGGCGGGCGTCTACGCCGCAGGTCGGCTCGATCGCGACAGCGAAGGCCTGCTGGTGCTGACCAACGACGGCGCGCTGCAGGCGAAGCTGACCCAGCCGGGTAAGCGCACCGGCAAGATCTACTATGTTCAGGTGGAAGGCGAACCCACGCCCGAGGCGCTGACCGCCTTGCGCGACGGCGTCACCCTTAACGACGGCCCCACCCTGCCTGCCGGCGTAGAACTTGTCGAGGAACCCGTCTGGCTGTGGCCGCGCAACCCGCCGATTCGTGAGCGCAAATCGATTCCCACCCGCTGGTTGAAAATCACGCTCTACGAGGGACGCAACCGCCAGGTGCGCCGGATGACCGCCCACGTCGGCTTCCCCACCCTGCGGCTGATCCGCTACGCCATGGGGGGCTATACCCTCGACGGACTGGCCAACGGCGACTGGCGCAAAGCCGAATAACTGAAAAGGAAAAGCGATGTTTAAACCTCATGTCACCGTTGCCTGCGTGGTTCACGCCCAGGATAAATTTCTCATCGTCGAAGAAACCATTAACGGCAAAGCGCTGTGGAACCAGCCGGCGGGCCATCTCGAGGCCAATGAAACGCTGCTGCAGGCCGCCGAACGTGAACTGTGGGAAGAGACCGGCATTCGCGCCACGCCGCAGCACTTCATCCGCATGCATCAGTGGCTGGCTCCCGATAACACCCCGTTTCTGCGCTTCCTGTTCGCCATCGAACTTAGCGATCTGTGCGCCACTGAACCGCACGACAGCGATATCGATCGCTGCCTGTGGCTCAGTGCTGAGGAAATTCTTAACGCGCCGAACCTGCGCTCGCCGCTGGTTGCCGAAAGCATTCGCTGCTACCTGCAGGACCCGCGGCAGCCGCTGTCGCTGATTGGCGCATTTAACTGGCCGTTCACAGGGGGTGAATGAACGGTGAGCGCGTGCTAGAATACGCCGCCTCGAAGTTCAATGTAGCGAGTATTTCCATGTCAGAAAGCCAGAAAAAAGTGATCGTCGGCATGTCCGGCGGCGTCGACTCCTCGGTCTCCGCGTACCTGCTGCTGCAGCAAGGGTATAAGGTGGAAGGCCTGTTCATGAAGAACTGGGAGGAAGACGACGGCGAGGAATACTGCACCGCCGCCGCCGACCTTGCCGATGCGCAAGCGGTCTGCGATAAGCTGGGCATTGAACTGCACACCGTTAACTTTGCCGCCGAATATTGGGATAACGTCTTTGAGCTCTTCCTGGAAGAGTACAAAGCCGGCCGCACGCCGAACCCGGATATTCTGTGCAATAAAGAGATCAAATTTAAAGCCTTCCTCGAGTTTGCTGCCGAAGACCTCGGCGCCGACTACATCGCCACCGGGCACTATGTGCGCCGCGCCGATGTCGACGGTAAAAGCCAGCTGCTGCGCGGACTCGACGGCAACAAAGATCAGAGCTACTTCCTCTACACCCTTAGCCACGAGCAGATTGCCCAGAGCCTGTTCCCGGTGGGTGAACTGGAAAAACCGCAGGTGCGTAAGATCGCCGAAGAGCTGGATCTGATCACCGCGAAGAAAAAAGATTCCACCGGCATCTGCTTTATCGGCGAGCGTAAATTCCGCGATTTCCTTGGCCGCTATCTGCCGGCGCAGCCGGGCAAAATCCTCACCGTCGACGGCGAGGAGATCGGTACCCATCAGGGGCTGATGTACCACACCCTGGGCCAGCGTAAAGGGCTGGGTATCGGCGGCACCAAAGAGGGTAGCGAAGATCCATGGTACGTGGTCGATAAAGACGTTGAGAATAATATTCTTATCGTCGCCCAGGGCCATGACCACCCGCGCCTGATGTCCGTCGGTCTGATTGCCCAACAGCTGCACTGGGTAAACCGTGAACCGCTGCAGGGCACCCTGCGCTGCACGGTGAAAACCCGCTATCGCCAGACCGATATCCCCTGCACCGTTACCGCGCTGGATGAAGACCGTATCGAAGTCCGCTTCGATGAGCCGGTCGCGGCGGTGACCCCGGGCCAGTCCGCAGTGTTCTATTTAGGGGAAGTGTGCCTCGGCGGCGGAATTATTGAACAACGACTGCCTCTGCAGTCCTGAACGCGCGTTATTTCCGCCGGGACGAACCGCCCTGGCGGCTGACAAGGAGTATGTGTGGCGAAGAATTACTATGACATCACCCTGGCGCTGGCTGGCGTTTGCCAGGCGGCGCGACTGGTTCAGCAACTGGCGCATCAGGGACATTGCGACAGCGATGCCCTGCATGTGTCGCTGAACAGCATCATCGACCTCGATCCTGAGTCGACGCTGGCGGTGTTCGGTGGCAGTGAAGCCAATCTTCGCCTCGGTCTTGAAACGCTGCTCGGGGTGCTCAATACCAGCAGCCGTCAGGGCCTCAATGCTGAACTGACGCGCTATACCCTGAGCCTGATGGTGCTGGAGCGCAAGCTCGCCGCCAGTAAAGGGGCGATGGACACGCTCGGCAACCGCATCGCCGGCCTGCACCATCAGCTGGAACACTTTGACCTGCAGTCCGAAACGCTGCTCAGCGCCATGGCGGGCATCTATGTCGATGTGATAAGCCCGCTGGGGCCGCGTATTCAGGTGACCGGCTCCCCTGCCGTGCTGCAAAGCCCGCAGGTGCAGGCGAAAGTTCGCTCAGCGCTGCTGGCGGGTATTCGCGCCGCGGTGCTCTGGCATCAGGTGGGCGGCGGACGTCTGCAGCTTATGTTTTCCCGTAATCGTCTGGTTAACCAGGCAAAGCAAATTCTTGCTCATTTAACCCCGGAGTTGTGATCTATGGAATTATCCTCACTGACCGCCGTTTCCCCTGTAGACGGCCGCTACGGCGATAAAGTCAGCGCGCTGCGCGGTATCTTCAGCGAATTCGGTTTGCTGAAATTCCGCGTTCAGGTGGAAGTACGTTGGCTGCAAAAACTGGCCGCCCACGCAGCGATCAAGGAAGTTCCTGCTTTTGCTGCCGACGCAAACGGTTTCCTTGATAAAATCGTCGCCGATTTCAGCGTTGAAGACGCGGAGCGCATCAAAACCATCGAGCGCACCACTAACCACGACGTGAAAGCGGTAGAGTATTTCCTGAAAGAGAAAGTCGCTGACGTCGCCGAGCTGCACGCGGTATCAGAGTTTATTCACTTCGCCTGTACGTCTGAAGACATCAATAACCTCTCCCACGCGCTGATGCTGAAAACCGCCCGCGACGAAGTGGTTCTGCCTTACTGGCGCAAACTGATTGACGCGGTAAAAGATCTGGCGACCCAGTACCGCGATGTGCCGCTGCTCTCCCGTACCCACGGCCAGCCGGCAACGCCGTCCACCATGGGTAAAGAGATGGCGAACGTCGCCTACCGTATGGAGCGCCAGTATCGTCAACTGAACCAGGTGGAAATCCTCGGTAAAATCAACGGCGCGGTGGGTAACTACAACGCCCACATCGCCGCCTACCCGGAAGTCGACTGGCATCAGTTCAGCGAAGAGTTCGTTACCTCGCTGGGTATTCAGTGGAACCCGTACACCACGCAGATCGAGCCGCATGACTATATCGCTGAGCTGTTTGACTGCATCGCGCGCTTCAACACCATTCTGATCGACTTCGATCGCGACGTGTGGGGCTACATCGCGCTCAACCACTTCAAACAGAAGACCATCGCCGGGGAAATCGGCTCCTCCACCATGCCGCACAAGGTGAACCCGATTGACTTCGAAAACTCCGAAGGCAATCTCGGCCTGGCCAATGCGGTCATGCAGCACCTGGCCAGCAAACTGCCGGTTTCCCGCTGGCAGCGCGACCTGACCGACTCCACCGTTCTGCGTAACCTCGGCGTGGGCATCGGCTATGCGCTGATCGCCTATCAGTCCACCCTCAAAGGGATCAGCAAGCTGGAGCTGAACCAGGATCGCCTGCTGGACGAACTGGATCACAACTGGGAAGTACTGGCTGAGCCGATCCAGACCGTGATGCGTCGTTACGGTATCGAAAAACCGTACGAGAAGCTGAAAGAGCTGACCCGCGGCAAACGCGTGGACGCGGAAGGGATGAAGCAGTTTATTGACAGCCTCGCCCTGCCGGAAGAGGAAAAAGTGCGTCTCAAAGCGATGACCCCGGCCAACTATATCGGTCGGGCAACCACCATGGTTGACGAGCTGAAGTAATCGCCCTGCCCCTCTTTCCGCCGGAAAGAGGGGCGTTTTATCGCCGGAAAGCGATCAGATCCAAACGTCGTTCACCGCCGTCCGCTCGCCGCCCTCGTGGCCGGTATTCAACACCCCGCGCGGCTCAATCAGCATCAGCTTCGCTTCCGTCTCCGCCGAGGTCTTATGTTCCACCCCGCGCGGCACGACGATCATCTCCCCGGCCTTCACCAGCACATGCCCGTCGCGGAAGTCCACGCGCAATACCCCCTCCACCACCATCAATGTCTCATCGGTTTCCGGGTGGCTGTGCCAGATAAAGTCGCCGGCGATGCGCACGACCTTGAACTGATAGTCGTTCATTTCAGCCACCACTTTGGGCTGCCATTGTTCGCTGAACAGGGAAAATTTATGAGCAAGATTAACGAGTTGATACATGGGCTGTCTCCTTGTGATAAAGGCAGTCAGCATAGTTCGCCTCGCCGCGTTGACGCTTGAACGATTGTGCAACCTGAACCGCGCTAGCCGCGGATCGCCCGCAGCCAGCGGCCCGGAGAGAGACCAAAGCGGCTGATAAACTGGCGCGTCATGTGGCTCTGATCGGCAAAGCCCGCGTCGGCGGCAATATCCACCAGACGTTCCCCGGCGCGCATCCGCTGGCGGCAAAAATCGAGCCGACGCATCATGACGTAACGCCACGGGCTGGTGCCGTACAGCGTTCTGAAATCCCGGCTCAGGCTCCAGCGGTCCCGGCCGCTGACCTGCGACAGGGTGTCGAGGGTCATATCCTGCATAAAACAGGCATGGATATACTCCCGGGCCCTCTCCGCCGCCTGATAATCAAACGCCTGGCGACGGGAACGTTGGCCGCCGACAACGGCCAGGGTCTGCGCCAGGTCGTACAGGGCGTCTTCTTCCTCCAGCGGCTCAAAGGTATCCGTGACCGCTTTCAACAGCGGCTGCGCAGCGCGACGTAGCCGTGGATCCGCCGACAGGCCGTCGGGGATAAACGGTAGCGGCCTGCCGCCGAGTATCTTCTGGATCAGCGCCGGTTCGATATAAACCATACGGTAGTGAAACCCCGCCTCGGTGCCCGCCTCGCCATCGTGTATTTCGTCCGGATGAAGCACCATCGTTCCGCCGGGCAGGCTGTGCTGGAGTCCGCCGCGATAGTGAAAGCTCTGCACGCCGGCGATCGTCTGGCCGATGGCGTAGGTATCATGCCGGTGCGGCTCATAGCCGTGGCCGCCGAAGAAGGCTTCGATGCGTTCCGTCCGGCTGGGCGATTGCGCCAGCCTGACCCAGTCCGCGCTCTGCTGCTGAGACATAATGGATAACCTGCGACGTTCTTGAGGGGTGATTCCAGCACTATTACACAAAAAATTAACATCACCAACCCGCTCGCCGTTCGCATCCTGCCGCTGGGCGTTTACTGAAATTACGCATAGAATGAAGGAGTTCCATGCAGTATGCGCAAAGGGCGCCGCCGAATGCTGGCCAGCCCGGGGCACCAGGGGCCCTTTTTATAAAAAGCTTTATTTAACAGCCGTTTATATTTTGCGTATATAATGAGCGTCAGACTACTATCGAAAATGCTAGGGAGAACAGCCATGCGCGTACTCGTGGTTGAGGATAATGCCCTGCTGCGTCACCACCTCAAAGTTCAGCTGCAGGAGCTGGGCCATCAGGTCGATGCGGCGGAAGATGCCAGGGAAGCGGACTACTATCTGGGCGAACATCTCCCGGATATCGCCATCGTCGATCTCGGCCTGCCGGATGAAGACGGTTTATCACTGATCCGCCGCTGGCGCAGCCACGACGTGTCGCTGCCGGTGCTGGTGCTGACCGCCCGCGAAGGATGGCAGGATAAAGTGGAAGTGCTGAGCGCCGGGGCGGATGATTACGTCACCAAGCCTTTCCATATTGAAGAGGTTGCCGCCCGCATGCAGGCGCTGCTGCGCCGTAACAGCGGCCTGGCCTCGCAGGTGATCTCCCTGCCGCCGTTCCAGGTCGACCTCTCCCGGCGCGAGCTGTCGGTGAATGACCAGCCGATCAAGCTGACCGCCTTTGAATACACCATTATGGAAACCCTGATCCGTAACCGCGGCAAAGTGGTCAGCAAAGATTCGCTGATGCTCCAGCTTTACCCGGATGCCGAACTGCGAGAAAGCCACACCATCGACGTGCTGATGGGTCGGCTGCGCAAGAAAATTCAGGCTGAATACCCACAGGACGTCATCACCACGGTGCGCGGCCAGGGCTATCTGTTCGAACTGCGCTGATGAAGGGACTGTTGCGGCATATCTTCCCGCTGTCATTACGGGTTCGCTTCCTGCTGGCGACCGCCGGGGTGGTGCTGGTGCTCTCCCTGGCCTACGGCATGGTGGCCCTGGTGGGCTATAGCGTTAGCTTCGATAAAACCACCTTTCGCCTGCTGCGCGGCGAGAGCAATCTCTTTTATATGCTGGCGAGATGGGAAAACGGCGCTATTGACGTCGACATCCCGGAAAACCTGAATATGGAAAGCCCGACGGTGACCCTTATCTACGATGAGCAGGGCAAACTGCTGTGGGCGCAGCGTGATGTTCCATGGCTGGCGAAACGCATTCAACCGGAATGGCTGAAACGCAATGGCTTCCATGAGATTGAAGCCGATGTCGACAGCAGCAGTATGCTGTTGCGCAATAACCATGAGATTCAGGAACAGCTGGACGCTATCCGCGAACAGGGCGACGACTCTGAGATGACCCACTCGGTGGCGATCAACCTCTACCCGGCCACCAGCAAAATGCCTCAGCTCAGCATTGTGGTGGTCGACACCATTCCGGTGGAGCTCAAGCGCAGCTATATGGTGTGGAGCTGGTTTGTCTATGTGCTGGCCGCCAACCTGCTGCTGGTGATCCCCCTGCTGTGGGTCGCCGCCTGGTGGAGCCTGCGGCCCATTGAGTCGCTGGCCAAAGAGGTGCGCGAACTGGAGGAACATCACCGCGAAAAGCTCAATCCCAACACCACTCGCGAGCTGACCCGGCTGGTCAGCAACCTCAACCGCCTGGTTCGCAGCGAGCGCGAACGCTATGACAAATACCGCACTACCCTCACCGATCTCACTCACAGTCTGAAAACGCCGCTGGCGGTGATGCAGAGTACACTGCGCTCGCTGCGCGGCGAGAAGATCAGCGTCGACGAGGCGGAGCCGGTGATGCTGGAGCAGATAAGCCGCATCTCGCAGCAGATTGGTTATTACCTGCATCGCGCCAGCATGCGCAGCGGCGGCACCCTCTTGAGCCGGGAATTACACCCGATCGCCCCCCTGCTTGACAGCCTGACTTCCGCTCTCAACAAGGTCTATCAGCGCAAAGGGGTCAATATCTCGCTCGACATCTCGCCGGAGATCACTTTTGTCGGCGAGCAGAACGATTTTATGGAAGTGATGGGTAACGTTCTTGATAACGCCTGTAAGTATTGCCTGGAGTTCGTGGAAGTTTCCGTGCGCCAGACCACCGACAGCCATCTGCACATCCTGGTGGAAGACGATGGGCCGGGGATCCCGCAGAGCCAGCGCCGGGCCGTTTTCGACCGCGGCCAGCGGGCTGATACCCTGCGTCCCGGCCAGGGGGTAGGGCTCTCCGTTGCGCGTGAAATTGTCGAACAATATGATGGAGAGATCATCGCCGGGGAAAGCCTGCTCGGCGGCGCCTGCATGGAGGTGGTGTTTGGCCGCCAGCAGATGGAAGATAAACAGAGTTAATCGTTGAGATTTTTCACGGCGCCTGCATCGCCAGGGCGCCGCATCCGTTATAATCCCTGTCAGACACCTGCAGTGGAATATCAATATGGATTATCAATTAACGCTTAACTGGCCCGACTTTATCGAACGCTACTGGCAAAAACGGCCGGTGGTATTGAAGCGCGGCTTCGCCAATTTTATCGACCCCCTAAGCCCGGACGAACTGGCAGGACTGGCCATGGAGAGCGAGGTCGATAGCCGCCTTGTCAGCCATCAGGATGGAAAATGGCAGGTCAGTCACGGTCCTTTCGAAAGCTACGATCACCTGAGCGAAAACAACTGGTCCCTGCTGGTGCAGGCGGTTAACCACTGGCATGAACCGTCCGCAGCGCTGATGCATCCGTTCCGTGCTCTGCCGGACTGGCGTATCGACGACCTGATGATCTCCTTCTCGGTGCCGGGAGGCGGCGTCGGCCCGCATCTGGATCAGTATGATGTGTTTATCATTCAGGGCACCGGCCGTCGGCGCTGGCGCGTTGGGGAAAAGGTGCCGATGAAACAGCACTGCCCGCATCCGGACCTGCTGCAGGTTGACCCCTTCGAGGCGATCATCGATGAAGAGATGGAGCCGGGCGATATTCTCTATATTCCGCCGGGATTCCCGCATGAGGGTTATTCGCTGGAAAACTCGCTTAACTATTCGGTCGGCTATCGCGCGCCGAATGCCCGCGAGCTGTTTAGCGGCTTTGCCGACTATGTCCTCCAGCGCGAACTGGGCAGCCAGCGCTACGCCGATCCGGACGTGCCGTCCCGCGACCATCCGGCGGATATTTTACCGACCGAACTCGACCGCCTGCGCGAGATGATGCTGGGTCTGATTAACCAACCGGAGCACTTTAAGCAGTGGTTCGGCGAGTTTATCACCCAGTCGCGTCATGAGCTCGACGTCGCGCCGCCGGAGCCGCCGTATCAGCCAGATGAGATTTACGATGCCCTGCAGCAGGGCGATACCCTGGAACGCCTGGGCGGCCTGCGGGTGCTGCGCATTGACGGCGAGGTATTCGTTAACGGCGAGAAGATCAACTCCCCGCACCGTCCGGCGCTGGACGCCTTAGCCACCCATCTGACGCTGCGCGCCGACCATTTTGGCGATGCGCTGGAAGATCCTTCTTTCCTCGCCATGCTGGCAGCGCTGGTCAACAGCGGCTATTGGTTCTTTGGCGACTGAGCCATCATCCTGCCCGGCGGCGCTGCGCTTGCCGGGCCTACGGGTTCCGCGCTCACCGGCTGAACCGTAGGCCGGATAAGGCGAAGCCGCCATCCGGCATCTTGTCCGACACGCGGCCTACCGGGCCACCTGAGAAGATTAATGCCCTTTGCGTGCCGCCGTCAGCTCGGCGATACGCACGATCACCTGCACCGCTTTCTCCATTCCTTCCAGGGTGACAAACTCATGTTTGCCGTGATAGTTGTAGCCACCGGTAAACAGGTTTGGGCACGGCAGTCCCATAAATGACAGCTGCGCGCCGTCGGTGCCGCCGCGGATCGGCTTCATCTGCGGTTCAATATCGCAGTCCACCATCGCCTGGCGGGCAATATCGACCACGTGCGGATGGGCGATCACCTGCTCATGCATATTGTAATAACTGTCCTCGATCACCAGCTCAATATAACAGTCCGGGTGCAGTCCCTTGCCGACCTTTTTGGCGATCTCCATCATCTTGCGCTTGCGCGCCTCGAAGTGCTTACGGTCAAAATCGCGGATGATGTAATGCATCTCGGCCCGATCGACGCTGCCTTTCATGCTGGTGAGGTGATAAAAACCTTCATAGCCTTCAGTGGTCTCCGGCGCTTCATCGGCCGGTACTTCGGCATGAATGCGCGCGGCCAGCGACAGCGCGTTGACCATCACCCCTTTCGCGGTGCCGGGGTGCACGTTATTACCGACAATTTTTATCGTCACCGAGGCGGCGTTGAAGTTTTCAAACTCCAGTTCGCCGACCCCGCCGCCGTCGACGGTATAGGCCCAGCGGGCGTCAAAGGCCTCGACGTCGAAATGCTTCGCCCCTTTACCCACCTCTTCATCAGGGGTGAAGGCCACGCGGATATCGCCATGAGGAATATTTTTCGCCTGCAGGGTCGCCAGCGCGGTCATAATTTCGGCAATGCCGGCTTTGTCGTCCGCCCCGAGCAGCGTTTTCCCGTCGGTGGTGATCAGCGTCTGTCCCAAAAGCTGATGCAGAACCGGGAACATCACCGGAGAGAGCACCTCATCGCCGATACCCAGCGCGATATCGCCGCCGCGATAGTTTTCAACAATCTGCGGATTAACGTTTTTACCACTGAAATCCGGGGAGGTGTCGACGTGGGAGATAAAACCGATGGCCGGGATATCGCCCTCAACGTTAGCGGGCAAAGTTCCCATTACCGTCCCTTTTTCACTCAGCGTTACCTTGACCAGTCCCATTTCTTCCAGCTGCGCCTGCAACAGGCGTAACAGCTTCCACTGCCCTTCCGTGCTGGGGACCTGACGAACGCCAGGCTTTGACTGCGTGTCCAAAGAAACGTACTGCAAAAAACGCTCAAGCAATTTATCCATGTAGCCACCCTCTTCTTTTGTGACAACATTATTCATAAGCCAGAAAAGACAAATATTGCGTCAGGTCATTTTTAGCCCGTAAAGCGAAATTTAATAACGGAACCGACGTTATGGTGTAAAGGTAGACTATGCGGGCGTATCAAGGATTGGCGATTACCCTCGTTTGCCGTAGAATGCTGGCCCTTATTAAAAACGTGCAACCCCAAAGGTGGTTAATCACAAACCCCGCAGCGGCCGGAAATTTGCCGTTGCGTCTACATGGGACAGAGTCAAAAATTGAATATACAACCGCGTTCGCGTTCGCCGCTGGTGCATCTGGCGGGAATTCGCAAGAGCTTTGATGGTAAAACGGTCATCGACAACCTTAACCTGACCATCAACAATGGTGAGTTTCTCACTCTGCTTGGCCCCTCTGGCTGCGGTAAAACCACCGTTCTGCGCCTTATTGCCGGCCTGGAAAACGTCGACAGCGGACGGATCCATCTCGAAGATCACGATATCACTCATGTTCCGGCGGAAAACCGCCACGTCAATACCGTATTCCAAAGCTACGCCCTGTTTCCGCATATGACGGTGTTCGAGAACGTCGCCTTTGGCCTGCGGATGCAGAAAACCCCGGCGGCGGAAATCACCCCACGGGTGATGGATGCCTTAAAAATGGTGCAGCTGGAGGCGTTTGCCCAGCGCAAACCGCACCAGCTCTCCGGCGGCCAGCAGCAGCGCGTGGCCATCGCCCGCGCGGTGGTCAACAAACCGCGTCTGCTGCTGCTCGATGAGTCTCTTTCGGCACTGGATTACAAGCTGCGCAAGCAGATGCAGAACGAACTGAAAGCGCTGCAGCGTAAGCTCGGGATCACCTTCGTCTTCGTCACCCACGATCAGGAAGAGGCTCTGACCATGTCCGATCGCATCGTGGTGATGCGTGATGGCAAAATCGAACAGGACGGCACCCCGCGAGAGATCTACGAAGAGCCGAAGAACCTGTTTGTCGCCAGCTTTATCGGCGAGATCAATATCTTTGACGCCACGGTAATTGAACGTCTCGACGAACAGCGCGTGCGCGCCCGCGTTGAAGGACGGGAATGCAACATCACCGTCAATTTTGCCGTGGAGGCCGGCCAGCGTCTGCATGTCCTGCTGCGCCCGGAAGATCTGCGCGTCGACGAGATCCACCATAACAGCGACGCCGATGGCCTGATCGGCTATGTCCGCGAGCGAAACTATAAAGGCATGACTCTGGAGTCGGTGGTGGAACTGGAGAACGGCAAAATGGTGATGGTCAGCGAGTTCTTTAACGAAGACGACCCGGATTTCGACCACTCTCTTGACCAGAAAATGTCTATCAATTGGGTGGAAAGCTGGGAGGTGGTGCTGGCCGATGAAGAACACCAGTAAATTCCAGAATGTGGTGATCGCCACTATCGTCGGTTGGCTGGTGCTGTTTGTCTTCCTGCCCAACCTGATGATCATCGCCACCAGCTTTTTGACCCGCGACGATGCCAACTTCGTCAAAATGGTCTTCACGCTGGATAACTATTCGCGGCTACTGGATCCGCTCTATTATGACGTTCTGCTGCATTCGCTAAACATGGCGCTGCTGGCGACCCTCGCCTGCCTGGCGCTTGGCTATCCGTTTGCGTGGTTCCTCGCCCGGCTGCCGCAGAAGGTACGGCCCCTGCTGCTGTTCCTGCTGATCGTCCCTTTTTGGACCAACTCGTTGATCCGCATCTACGGGCTGAAGATTTTCCTCAGCACTAAAGGTTACCTGAACGAGTTTCTGCTGTGGCTGGGGGTGATCGACACCCCGATACGCATTATGTTCACCCCCTCGGCGGTGATCATCGGCCTGGTGTACATCCTGCTGCCGTTTATGGTGATGCCGCTCTACTCCAGCATTGAGAAACTGGATCGCCCGCTGCTGGAAGCGGCGAAAGATCTCGGCGCCAGCAAGCTGCAGACCTTTATCCGCATTATCATCCCGCTGACCATGCCGGGGATCATCGCCGGCTGTCTGCTGGTGATGCTGCCGGCGATGGGGTTGTTCTACGTTTCCGACCTGATGGGCGGCGCCAAGAACCTGCTGATCGGCAACGTGATCAAAAGCCAGTTCCTCAATATCCGCGACTGGCCGTTCGGCGCGGCAACCAGCATTACCTTAACCCTGGTGATGGGCCTGATGCTGTTGATTTACTGGCGCGCGGCGCGCCTGCTGAATAAAAAGGTGGAGCTGGAATGATCGGTCGACTGCTGCGCGGCGGCTTTATGACCGCCATCTACGCGTATCTCTACATCCCTATTATTATTCTGATCGTTAACTCGTTTAACCGGTCGCGCTTCGGCATCAACTGGCAGGGGTTCACCACCGACTGGTATAGCCTGCTGATGAACAACGATAGCCTGCTGCAGGCCGCCCAGCACTCGCTGACCATGGCGGTGCTATCGGCGACCTTCGCCACCCTTATCGGCTCGCTGACCGCCGTGGCGCTGTACCGTTACCGCTTTCGCGGCAAACCGTTTGTCAGCGGCATGCTGTTTGTGGTGATGATGTCGCCAGATATTGTGATGGCCATCTCTCTGCTGGTGCTGTTTATGCTGATCGGCGTCCAGCTTGGTTTCTGGTCGCTGCTGTTTTCGCATATCACCTTCTGCCTGCCGTTTGTGGTGGTCACCGTTTACTCCCGCCTGAAAGGCTTTGACGTGCGGATGCTTGAGGCGGCGAAAGATCTGGGCGCCAGCGAGATGACCATCCTGCGCAAAATTATCCTGCCGCTGGCCCTGCCGGCGGTAGCCGCTGGGTGGTTGCTGAGCTTCACCCTGTCGATGGATGACGTGGTAGTCTCCTCGTTCGTGACCGGTCCGGGGTATGAAATCCTGCCACTGAAGATCTATTCGATGGTCAAGGTTGGCGTTTCGCCAGAGGTGAACGCCCTGGCCACGATTTTGTTGGTTCTGTCGCTGGTGATGGTCATCGCCAGTCAGTTAATTGCACGTGATAAAACTCAGGGGACGTTAAAATGAAAAAATGGTCACGCCACCTGCTCGCGGCGAGCGCTCTGGCAATCGGCATGGGCGCTGCGCACGCGGACGATAGTAAAACGCTCTATTTCTATAACTGGACCGAGTATGTGCCGCCGGGCCTGCTGGAGCAGTTCACCAAAGAGACCGGCATCAAGGTTATCTATTCGACCTACGAGTCGAACGAAACCATGTACGCCAAGCTCAAAACCTATAAAGACGGCGCGTACGACCTGGTCGTCCCGTCGACCTATTTTGTCGACAAGATGCGCAAAGAAGGCATGCTGCAGAAGATCGATAAGAGCAAGCTGACTAACTTCAGCAACCTCGATCCGCAGATGCTGAATAAACCGTTCGATCCGAATAACGACTACTCCATCCCCTATATCTGGGGGGCGACGGCCATCGGCGTCAACAGCGAGGCGATTGACCCGAAAACTATCACCAGCTGGGCCGACCTGTGGAAGCCGGAATACAAAAGCAGCCTGCTGCTGACCGACGACGCGCGCGAAGTGTTCCAGATGGCGCTGCGTAAGCTGGGCTATTCCGGCAACACCACCGACCCGAAAGAGATTGAAGCCGCCTATAACGAGCTGAAAAAGCTGATGCCCAACGTCGCAGCGTTTAACTCTGATAACCCGGCGAACCCGTATATGGAAGGCGAAGTGAACCTCGGGATGGTATGGAACGGCTCGGCTTACGTCGCCCGCCAGGCAGGTACTCCGCTGGAAGTGATCTGGCCGAAAGAGGGCGGCATCTTCTGGATGGACAGCCTGTCGATCCCGGCGAACGCCAAAAACGTCGACGGCGCGCTGAAGCTGATTAACTTCCTGCTGCGCCCGGATGTCGCCAAACAGGTCGCTGAAACCATCGGTTATCCGACGCCGAACCTTGCGGCGCGCAAGATGCTCAGCCCGGCAGTGGCCAACGATAAATCGCTCTATCCGGACGCCGCAACCATTGAGAAAGGCGAATGGCAGAATGACGTCGGCAGCGCCAGCGCCATTTATGAAGAGTATTACCAGAAGCTGAAAGCGGGCCGTTAATCCCGCAGGGCGGAACCACGGTTCCGCCCTTTTTTTTGCTCTCACCTTAGCCCCGCAGCGCGCGCCAGAGGAGCGCCGGCAATTTGCGCCAGCGCGGCCGATGGTAAAAATCCACCAGCCGCTGCGCCACCGCTTCCTGCCCCCGGTGGGTGATGAACCAGGGCGGCAGGGGCATCAGCGTCAGTTCGCCATGCCAAAGACTACGCGGAAACGGCCGAAACGGCGCCTCAATCACCGTGCGCTCCGTTTTCTCCAGCATAAAGCTGTTATGCACCTTGCCCCGCCCGCTCTGAATATCGTCGAGCGTGTGGCCGGGAAACGCCCCCCACGGGCAAGGGGCTAACAGGAAGGCCACCCCGCTCCAGCAGTTGATCGCCACCGTGCCGTAGCGCAGCTCGGCGATCAGCGCATTAAAACGCTTACGTCCAATCGCTTTGCGGGTGCGTGGGTGGATCACAATATTGGCCCCCAGCGTGCCCTGCAGCCGCTGATTCGCATAGCCGATCGCCTGGCGCAGAAAGCTTTCCGCACTATCGGCCTCAAGACGGGTGACCGACAGCCCCGGGCCAAAGACCTCCTGCTGGCAGAACCCGGGATCATCGTCGGTATTCGCCACAATCAACGGCAGCGCGTCACCGCGGGCTATCTCCAGCGGCTGACGGGCGCGCAGGCGAAAGTCGGTCAGCCGGTTTTCAGCGCCGGGGTAGTAGTCCGGGCGGGTATTCGCGGCGATCAGTCGGTACAGCTGATTCAGCAAGGCCGTCGCAGGCTCCCAGCCTTGCTGCAGGATCAGCACCTGGCTGGCCACGCAGTTAAACCCGCCGTTGTTCATCTTCTGCGTCGCCAGCTGCTGCGCCTGAAAAGCGATGTCCGCCTCGCTCCACGGCCCGGGTACGATAATGGTGGGGCTGACGCCGCCCAGCTCCGAGGTCACCCGACGCGGGTTCAGCGGCGTCCCGGCGGCCCGACGCTGGCGAGCCGTCTCACCCTCGCCCCAGACGATGACGTCATGGGTCTCGCGGGAGCCAGTGATATGGATCTCATCGACAGCGGGATGGGTAGTCAGCCACGCTCCCGCCCGGGCGTCGCCGGTGACGATGCGGAGCGCATCCATGGCAATCACCGGCGCCAGGGCCTGGGCCAGCAGATCGTGCAGATAATCATTCACCGGATTGAGCTTCAGCAGGCAGACCTGATTCTCAATAAACAGCTTGTGTAGCACATCCAGTGGCGCAATCGAGGCCACATTGCCGGCGCCAAGCACCAGCGCCAGCTTGCCCTGCCGCGCGGCAGGCGGGATGTCGTATGCCCGCGCCGCATAGCGGTCGAGATGGGCCCGGGTGACGCCTGGCTGCATCCATATCTCAGCGCGAACACCAGACAGAAGCAGCCGATCCCAGAGCGTGCCGGGCACCACCCGCAGCGCCAGGCGGCCGTCCGCCAGCGTCCGCAGCGGGATCCGCCGCAGAAAGGTCTTCTCCTCCAGTTGCTCCAGGGTGGCGATAAGCCCGTTGCAGCCGACCATTAGCGCGCAGGGGCCCGCCAGCCACTCTTCCCCCGCCAGCGGATCGCCCGCCGGCAACCCTTTGGCCGCCGCTGCCGCGGCCACCCACGCCGGGGCAATGCCGGCCAGGGCATCCTTGATCTGGCGCAGGAGCGCCAGACGACGGTTCACTGAGGTTTCCGCCCAGCGCTGGCGCGCCGCCGACAAGGCGTGCAGGGCCGCATCATACTGAGAACAGGTCGTCAGACCGGGTCGCGCATGGCTCATTTTCCCTCACTCATTAAAATCTCTCCGTAGGCCTGGCGCAGCTGATTTTTGAGCACCTTACCCGTGGCGCTGACCGGCAGCGCATCGACAAATATCACCCGGTCCGGGATCTGCCATTTAGGCACCCGCTTCTCAAACCAGCTCAGCAGATCGGTCTCCTCCACTTCGCCCCCTTCCGCACGGACGCACAGCAGCACCGGCCGCTCGTCCCAGCGCGGATGGCGGGCGGCGATGGCCGCTGCGCTGCGCACCCCCGGATGCGCGATGGCGATATTCTCCAGCTCAACGGTGGAGATCCACTCGCCACCGGACTTGATAATATCCTTTGCCCGATCGCTGATCACCAGATAACCATTGGCGTCGAGCGTACCGATATCACCGGTATCAAACCAGCCTGCCGCGGTCAGGGCGCTCGCGTCCTGACCATAGTATTGCTCTACCACCCAGTGCCCTCTGACCTGCAGATACCCCTGGCTTTGACCATCCCGGGGCAACGGTTCGCCATCCACGTCCACCACCTGCAGTTCGATGCCGAAAATGGGCCGCCCCTGACCGGCGCGCTGCTTTTGCTGCTCCTGTGCCGGGAGCGCGTCATGTTTGCTCAACGGTGTGTTGATGGTGCCGATGGGCGATGTTTCGGTCATTCCCCAGGCGTGGGTCAGCGCAATGCCGTAATCACGCTGAAAGGCCTCGGCCATCGACGGCGGCAGCGCGGAGCCGCCGACCAGCGCACGTTTGAATTCAGGCAG
>OHTY01000110.1_pt1 | contig 36058 bp, 29 predicted proteins | sample 1579061 | NCBI WGS metagenome assembly OHTY01 (sample SAMEA3879520, study PRJEB24766) | human gut metagenome | biome: human-associated habitat; feature: feces | place: USA | collected 1985/1987 | reverse complement strand
TAAACCGCCGCTGCAGGTGGCCCCGTTTCTGCTGGAAGAGCAGCTGGCCGACGATGTGGAAGCCACCCATTTTGCCCTGCTCCACCGCCAGCAGGCCCAGTGCGAGATCGTCGCCGTACAGCGGCAAAAAATGCGCGACTGGCTGGCGCGCTGCGAATCGCTCTCCTTACAGCCCCTGGCGTTGACGCCCGACGTGCTGGCCCTGCCCTGGCAACCGCCGGCGTGGAGCGCGGTGCAGGTGGACGAGCAGTGGCTGATCCGCCACCAGCCGTGGGGCGGCATGGCGGCGGAAAACGTCTGGCTGACGGAGCTGCTGCAGAGCGAGGCGGAAGAGCACGTCATCGACAGCTATTCGCCGCCGCCCGCGGCGCCGGGCGTCTGGCGGGAGCAGCCTGCGCAGACATTGCTGACCCTTGCCGCACGCCATCCGGCAGCGCAGAAACTCAGTCTGCTGCAGGGGGAGTTCGCCGTCCGGCGGCGGTCTGCGCAGGCGAGCTGGCGTCCGGCGCGGTATGCCGCGCTGGCTCTGGCGTTACTGGCAGGGGCAAACAGCGTGCTGGACCATCGCGATCTGGCGCGTCAGGCCGAGGCGGCGCAACAGGCCAGCCGGGCCTTCTATCACCGCTGGTTTCCGACGGAGAAAAAGGTGATTAACCCACGACTGCAGATGCAGCAGCACCTGCAAACCCTCACCCGTCAGGCGCAGCATGCCCCCCTCGTCGACCGCCTCAGCGCCTTGCAAAACATCCTCAGCGAAACGCCGGGGATCCGTCTGCGAGCGCTGAGCTGGGATGCCGCGGGCAATCGTCTGCAGCTGGATATCGCCGCGGTCTCTTCCCGGGCGCTGGAGCAGTTTACCCAGCGGGCGCAGCCGCGGTTTCGCGTCCGGCCGGGCGACATGATCACGAAACCGGATAGCATTGAGGGACAACTGACGCTGGAGGAAAACGATGGCTAATCTGCTTATCTGGTGGCGGCAGCGCACGCCGTCGGAGCAGCGCCTGTTGCTTGGTCTGACAGGGCTGCTGGCGGCATGCGCCTTCTGGTATGGGCTGTGGCAGCCCTGGCGAGCCCGCGAGGCGCAGTGGCGGCAAACCCTGGTGAAAGAGCAGGCCAGCCTGCGCTGGATGACGGAGCAGGCTCCGCGCCTGCAGCAGCTCAGCCAGCAGCCCGCGCCGGCGGCAAAAGAGGCGCTCACCGCGCTGGTGATGCGCGAGGCGGCGAGCCACGGACTGACGGTCGTCCGCCTGCAGCCGCAGGGAAAACGTCTGCAGATCACCCTTCAGCCCTGCGCTGTCCAGGCGCTGATCGACTGGCTGGACGCTCCGGCGATGCGCGGCGTCAACGCGATTTCGCTGTCCGTGACCGGGCAGCCATCGCGGCCCGGCTGGGTCACGGTCAACCATCTGCTGCTGGAGCGCGACGATGAAGGCTAACTGGATCGCGGGCGGACTGCTGCTGGTCCTCTATCTGTTGTGGCTCACCGCCACGGCTCCGGCGCGCCTGCTGGCCCCCATGCTGCCGCCCGGCGTACAGGTGGGGCAGTTTAGCGGCAGCGTCTGGCGCGGCGCGGCGCAACCGGTCTACTGGCATGGGGAACGGCTTGAACGACTGGCGTGGTCGCTGACCCTGGCGGGCTGGCAGGTCTCTCTCAGCGATCCCCGCGGCGTGATGGGTCAGGCCCGGCTGTGGGGCCTTCGCGATCTGCGCCTACAGGAGGGGCGGCTCACCGCCCCCGCCAGCCTGCTCAGCCGCTGGTTGATGTCGACTATGCCCGTCAAGGCCGGGGGGGAGGTCACCTTCAGCCTGACCGAAGGGCGGTTCAGCGACGGACGCTGCCGGCATATCATCGCCGGAGGCGCGCAGTGGCGGCAGGCCCGACTGCACTCCCCGGTCGGCAGCCTGGAGCTGGCCCAGGTTAATGGCACCTTCCGCTGTACGGTGGACGGCGCCGTGGCGCTGACTCTCCGTCAGGACTCTCATCAGCTGAGCCTCAGCGGCCAGGGGACTCTGTCGCCCGATGGCCGCTATCTGTTTCGCGGCACGCTACAGCCCCGGCAGGGGATGCCGCCGCTGCTGGCGCTGCTGGTCACGCGCCCGACAGCGAATAACGCCCCGGGCCCGACGCCGTGGCAGCTGCAGGGAAAATGGTTACCACAGGAGCAAAAATGACGACACTAGCCGCGTTATCGCTGCACTTTCCCTTTGTCTGGTATGGCTTTCTGCTGCTGTTCGGCCTGGCGCTGGGCAGCTTTTACAATGTGGTGATCTATCGTCTGCCGCGCATGTTGACCCAGACCGCGGACGACGAGCGGATAACCCTCAGCACCCCGGGATCTTCCTGCCCGCAGTGCCGCCAGCCGATCGCCTGGCGGGACAATATCCCGCTGCTCAGTTTCCTCTGGCTGGGCCGTCGCGCCCGCTGCTGTCAGGCGCCCATCGCGTGGAGCTATCCGCTGACCGAGCTGGCCACCGGCCTGCTGTTTATCCTCGCCGGAGCTTTGCTGGCGCCGGGCCTGCCGCTGGCGGGCGGCCTGGTGCTGCTCTCGTTCCTGCTGATACTGGCGCGGATTGACGCCCGGACCCAGCTGCTGCCCGATCGCCTGACTCTGCCCCTGCTGTGGGCCGGGCTGCTGTTCAATCTTAACGAGGTGTACATTGCCCTGCCGGATGCGGTCGCCGGGGCGATGGCCGGTTATCTGGCGCTGTGGTCGGTCTACTGGCTGTTCCGCCTGCTGACCGGGAAAGAGGCGCTGGGCTATGGCGATTTTAAGCTGCTGGCGGCGCTGGGCGCCTGGTGCGGCTGGCAGGTTCTGCCGCAGGTGCTGTTGCTCGCTTCGGCCAGCGGGCTGGTGTGGACCCTGCTGCAACGCCTGTGGACCCGGCAGTCGCTGCAGCAGCCGCTGGCCTTCGGCCCCTGGCTGGCGCTGGCCGGCGGGGGTATTTTTCTCTGGCAGCAGATGGTCTAGCGTTTGCGAACCGACTGGCCGGGCAGGATGCCGCCCGGCAGCGGCGGCTACGAGTATTTTTTGCTGCGGCGGGTCGGGGCGGCGTTGGCCGGATCGTCCGGCCAGACGTGTTTCGGATAGCGTCCCTTCATCTCTTTCTGCACCTCGCGGTAGCTCCCTTGCCAGAAGGCGCTCAGATCGCGGGTGATCTGCAGCGGACGCTGGGCAGGCGACAGCAGCTCCAGCACCAGCGGCACCCGCCCCTCGGCGATCACCGGCGTCGTGGCCTCGCCGAACATCTCCTGCATACGCACCGCCAGCGCTGGCGGGTTCTCCGCATGGTATCGGATCGCCAGGCGGCTGCCGGTCGGCACGGTATAGTGCGTCGGCAGCTCGCGATCCAGCTTTTGGCGCAGCGGCCATGGCAGCCAGTCCTGTAGCGCCTGACGCAGATCCAGCGCCTTCAGCGCCCGCAGGGAATGAACGCCGTTCATCTGCGGCAGCAGCCATGTCTCCAGCGAGGCCAGCAGCGAAGCGTCATCCACTGCGGGCCATGCCTCTTCCGGCAGCCACTGCGCCGCACAGTGCAGCCGCAGGCGCAGCTGCTCAGCCTCTGGCGTCCAGTTGAGCACCCCGAGGCCTTTCTCACGAATACCGTTGAGCATCGCCTGATGCAGCTCTGCCTCAGAGGGCTTCGCCAGCGGCTGGGTCTTGATCACCAACTGGCCGATCACCGTCCGCCGCCAGGCTTTTAGCGTCCCCTGCGCTTCATCCCACTCCACCGTGTCGGAACTTTTCGCCAGTTCAGGGCGGGCGGCGATCAGCTCGCCGATTTCCACTGGCAGAGCCAACAGCATGCGGGCATCCGGCGAAGCGCTACCCTGCAGCAGCAGCGGAGCGATAAGCCATTCATGACGGCCCAGCGCGTCGTCGGCGTCCAGCATCGCGCCCATGCCGTTCGCCAGCTGGTAGCGCCCCTCCTGACCGCGGCGGCGGGCGATGCGATCGGCGAAGGCCGACGCCAGCGGCGGGGGCTGTGCTGGGCAGCGGGGCGGGTGCATCGGGCTGGCCGCCGCGGCGGGCCAGGCGTTTCATCAGCTGCTGCGCTCGCTGCTGCCAGTTGGCCTGCTGACGGGAAAAGACGGCCCCCAAATCCACCAGTCCGCCGCGCGGCGGCTCCTCGAGGATCGCCGCCAGCTTTGCCGCTGTCGCCGCCTCGTCATCGGTCTGCGCGGCGGCCAGCATCGCCGCCAGCCGCGGCTCGTTGCCAAGCGCTGCCATTTTGCGGCCAAACGCCGACAGCCGCTCGCCGTCCAGCGCCGACAGCGCCTCCAGCAGGCGACGCGCGGCGGCCAGATTGACCGCGGGCGGCTGATCCAGCCAGGCCAGCGCGGCCGGATCGTGGCAGCCCCACTGCAGCAGCTCCAGCAACAGCGCCGACAGATCGCTGTGCAGGATCTCCGGCTCGCTCTGCGCCGCCGCCCGTTCCGCCTGTTCTTTGCCGAGCAAATGCAGGCAGATCCCCGGGGAGAGACGACCGGCGCGTCCGGCACGCTGCGTCATCGATGCCTGGCTGATGCGCTGCGTCACCAGCCGGGTCAGGCCGGTGCGCGGGTCAAAGCGGGCGACCCGCTCCTGGGCGCTGTCGACCACCAGGCGGATCCCCTCGATGGTCAAACTGGTCTCGGCAATATTGGTGGCCAGCACCACTTTGCGCTTCCCGGCCGGCGCCGGGAGGATCGCTTTGCGCTGTTCGCTTAAGGGCAACGCGCCATACAGCGGGCAGAGAATGACATCCTCCGCCACGCGCTCCGTCAGCTGTTCCTGAACGCGCTGGATCTCGCCGACGCCGGGCAGAAACAGCAGCATCGATCCCTGTTCATGCCGCAGGAGCTCCGCCGCCGCTACCGCCACCGCCTCATCAAAACGCTGGTGCGCGGAGAGCGGGCTGAAGCGACGCTCCACCGGATAAGCGCGCCCCTCCGAGACCACCACCGGCGCCTCCGGCAGCAGACGCTGCAGGCGATCGTTATCGAGGGTCGCCGACATAATCAGCAGCTTGAGATCGTCACGTAACCCCTGCTGGACGTCGAGCAGCAGGGCCAGGGCCAGATCCGCCTGCAGGCTGCGCTCGTGAAACTCATCGAGGATCACCAGTCCCACGCCCGTCAGCTCCGGATCGCGCTGGATCATGCGCGTCAGGATCCCCTCCGTAACCACCTCCAGGCGGGTCTGCGGTCCGACGCAGGTTTCGGCGCGCATGCGGAAACCCACGGTCTCCCCCGGCTTTTCGCCAAGCAGTTCAGCCAGCCGCTGCGCGACATTACGCGCCGCCAGGCGCCTCGGCTCGAGCAGGATAATGCGTCCCGCGATGTTGCCCTCGGCGAGGATCTGCAGCGGCAGCCAGGTCGACTTCCCGGCGCCGGTCGGCGCGTTGAGCAAAACCTGCGGCGCATGCTGCAGGGCGGATAACAGTTCTGGAAGGACAGCGGCAACCGGCAATGAGGACACAAAAGGCTCCGGGGGTTAACATTCAGGGGTTCGCATTGTAGCATCCCCCTAATTCATTACCGAGTCTCTATCATGTCTGAGCCGAAAAGGCTGTTTTTTGCGCTTGAACTGCCGTCTGCCGTCCAGAAGCAAATTGTCCAGTGGCGGGCAACGCACTTCCCCGAAGATGCCGGCAGGCCCGTCGCGGCGGATAATCTTCATCTGACGCTGGCGTTTCTCGGCGAGGTGAGCGCGGAAAAACAGCGGGCGCTGGCCGCTCTCGCTGGCCGGCTGCGCCAGCCGGGCTTTACCCTGACGCTGGACGATGCCGGACAGTGGCTACGTTCGCGAGTGGTATGGCTCGGAACCCGCCAGCCGCCGCGCGGCCTGCTGCAGCTCGCCAGCATGTTGCGCGCTCAGGCGGCGCGCAGCGGCTGCTATCAGAGCCCGCAGCCGTTTCACCCGCATATTACCCTATGGCGCGATGCTCGCCGGGCGGTGCCGATCCCGGCCCCCGGCTTTCGCTGGACGTTTCCGGTGAACGAGTTCGTGCTCTATGAGTCCAGCTTTAGCCGGGGGCGCACGCGCTACACGGCGCTGGAACGTTATCCGTTTGATAAGGAAAGTTGATGCAGTTTGATCCGCCGTTGCAGCCCGCCATTTTGCTTAAACGTTACAAACGATTTCTTGCTGACGTGGTCACCCCCGATGGCCGCGAGCTGACGCTCCACTGCCCGAATACCGGGGCGATGACCGGCTGCGCCGCCCCGGGCGACACCGTCTGGTATTCCACCTCGGACAATGCGAAGCGCAAATATGCCCACACCTGGGAATTAACTGAAACCCAGCAGGGCGCAGTTATTTGCGTCAATACGCTGCGCGCGAATTCTTTGGCGAAAGAGGCGATTTCCGCCGGAATAATTCCTGAACTTTCAGGCTATAACCAGCTGAAAAGCGAAGTGAAATATGGCGAAGAGAATAGCCGTATCGATATTATGTTACAGGCAGATGACCGACAAAACTGCTATATTGAAGTGAAATCGGTTACGTTGGCGGAGAAAGAATACGGTTATTTTCCCGATGCGGTGACCACGCGCGGTCAGAAGCATCTGCGGGAACTGATGGCCGTCGCGGCAAATGGCGACCGCGCGGTGATTTTATTTGCCGTCCTGCATTCGGCAATTGACCGTTTTTCTCCCGCGCATCATATTGATGCCAGATACGCACAGCTGTTAACAGAAGCCCAGGACAAGGGGGTGGAAATTCTCGCCTGGAAAGCGGAACTTTCTACGACGAGGATGACTCTGAATAAGCCGATCGCCGTGGTGTTAAACCCCGGTAAATAAGTGGCTAAATAGTGTTCGGGTCGCAAGCGCGAATACGCTTTTCTTCACAGGGTTGTCAAGTGTAACGTTTAGATAATTGCTATCCGGAAAAGCATCTGCTATTTATAGCGGCCTGATTTTCCCCCACATGGGGATCGATAGTGCGTGTTAAGGAGAAGCAACATGCAAGAAGGGCAAAACCGTAAAACATCGTCCCTGAGTATTCTCGCCATCGCTGGGGTGGAGCCGTACCAAGAGAAACCGGGCGAAGAGTATATGAACGAAGCCCAGCTGGCGCACTTCAAGCGTATTCTTGAAGCATGGCGTAATCAACTCAGGGATGAAGTGGATCGCACCGTATCGCACATGCAGGATGAAGCAGCTAACTTCCCGGACCCGGTAGACCGTGCCGCCCAGGAAGAAGAGTTCAGCCTGGAACTGCGTAACCGCGACCGCGAACGTAAACTGATCAAAAAGATCGAGAAAACGCTGAAAAAAGTTGAAGACGAAGACTTCGGCTACTGCGAATCCTGCGGCGTGGAGATCGGCATTCGCCGTCTGGAAGCGCGTCCGACAGCGGATCTGTGCATTGACTGCAAAACCCTGGCGGAAATTCGCGAAAAACAGATGGCGGGCTAATCCCCTGCTGCCTCACTCTCTGGCGGGAGTCTCTCCCGCCTGGTTCTGTTGTCCGTACCATGACTGACTCACGCTATATAGGGCGCTTCGCCCCCTCCCCCTCCGGCGAACTCCACTTCGGCTCTCTGATCGCCGCGCTCGGCAGCTACCTGCAAGCCCGCGCGAACCAGGGTATCTGGCGTGTTCGTATTGAAGATATCGACCCGCCGCGCGAAGTCCCCGGTGCCGCCGATACCATCCTGCGCCAGCTTGACCACTACGGTCTGCACTGGGATGGCGACGTGCTGTGGCAGTCGCAACGGCACGAAGCCTACCGCGAGGCGCTGACGTGGCTGGGCGAGCAAGGGCTGAGCTATTACTGCACTTGCACCCGCGCGCGGATCCACGCCGTGGGCGGGATCTACGACGGCCACTGCCGCGACCTCGGGCTGGGGGCGGAAAACGCCGCGCTGCGCCTGCGCCAAACCCGTCCGGTGCTGCAGTTTAGCGACCGTCTGCGCGGCACGCTCATCGCCAATGAGCCGCTGGCGCGTGAGGATTTTATTATCCACCGTCGCGACGGGCTGTTCGCCTACAACCTGGCGGTGGTGGTCGACGACCACTTTCAGGGGATCACCGAGATTGTCCGCGGCGCAGACCTGATTGAGCCGACGGTGCGGCAGATTTCGCTGTATCAGCATTTTGGCTGGCAGGCGCCGGATTACCTCCATCTGCCGCTGGCTCTCAATGGCGACGGCAATAAACTCTCTAAACAAAACCACGCGCCGGCGCTGCCGGAAGGCGATCCGCGCCCCGAAATCGTCCGGGCGCTCCGCTTTCTGAATCAGGCGATCCCCGAGGAGTGGCAGGCCCTGAGCATCGATGATTTACTCGCCCAGGCCGTCGCCAACTGGCAGCCGGCGAAAATCGAGCATTCTCAAATGGCTCCCGCTGAGCTATGATTAGCCGCTATTTTTACACTGTACAGTTGATCTGAAGTCCGTCTGACACTACGAGGTGCACCATTTTTACCCGAGTCGCTAATTTTTGCCGTAAGGTGCTAAGCCGTGAGGAGCGCGAGGCAGAAGCCGCCGTCGAACCAACGCCTATGACGGTGATCCCGCGTGAGCAGCATGCTATTTCCCGCAAAGATATCAGTGAAAACGCCCTCAAGGTCATGTACCGCCTCAACAAGGCGGGCTACGAATCCTGGCTGGTCGGCGGCGGCGTCCGCGACCTGCTGCTTGGCAAAAAGCCAAAAGATTTTGACGTTACCACCAACGCCACGCCGGATCAGGTACGCAAGCTGTTCCGCAACTGCCGTCTGGTTGGGCGACGTTTCCGCCTGGCGCATGTGATGTTCGGGCCGGAAATCATTGAGGTCGCCACCTTCCGTGGCCATCACGAAGGGCATACCACCGATCGCGTCACCTCCCAGCGGGGCCAGAACGGCATGCTGCTGCGCGATAACATCTTCGGCTCGATCGAGGAGGATGCCCAGCGTCGCGACTTCACTATCAACAGCCTCTATTACAGCGTGGCGGACTTTACCGTTCGCGACTACGTCGGCGGCATGAAGGATCTGCAGGACGGCGTGATCCGCCTGATCGGCAATCCGGAAACCCGCTATCGCGAGGATCCAGTGCGCATGCTGCGCGCGGTGCGCTTTGCTGCCAAGCTCAATATGACCATCAGCCCGGAAACGGCTGAACCGCTGCCGCGCCTGGCCGCCCTGCTCCACGATGTGCCGCCGGCGCGTCTGTTCGAAGAAGTGCTCAAGCTGCTGCAGGCCGGGTATGGCTACCAGACCTACATGCTGCTGCGGGAATACAGCCTGTTCCAGCCGCTGTTCCCGACCATCACCCGCTACTTTACCGAGCGCGGCGACAGCCCGATGGAGCGGATCATCAGCCAGGTGCTGAAGAATACCGATACCCGCATTCATAACGATATGCGCGTCAATCCGGCCTTCCTCTTCGCGGTGATGTTTTGGTATCCGCTGCTGGAGACGGCGCAAAAAATCGCTCAGGAGAGCGGCCTGGCGTACTACGACGCCTTCGCCCTGGCGATGAACGATGTGCTGGACGAAGCCTGCCGTACGCTGGCGATCCCTAAGCGCATCACCACCCTTATTCGTGATATCTGGCAGCTGCAGCTGCGCATGTCCCGTCGTCAGGGCAAACGCGCCTGGAAGCTGATGGAGCATCCGAAATTCCGCGCCGCCTATGACCTGCTGGAGCTACGCGCCGGCGCCGAGAACAACCACGAACTGCAGCGCCTGACCAAATGGTGGGGCGAATTCCAGGTCGCCGCGCCGCCGGCGCAAAAAGATATGCTCAACGACCTCGGGGACGATCCGGCGCCGCGCCGTCGTCACCGTCGTCCGCGCAAGCGCGCGCCGCGCCAGGGTAGCGCATGACTCTGGTCTATATCGCTCTTGGCAGCAACCTTGCTTCTCCACTGGAGCAGGTACAGGCGGCTATCCGCGCCCTGGGCGAAATTCCGCACAGCCGCGTGGTCGCCGTCTCTTCGTTCTACCGCACGCCGCCGCTGGGTCCGCAGGATCAGCCGGACTATCTCAACGCCGCCGTTGCGCTGGAAACCGCCCTGCCCCCCGAGACGCTGCTCGATCATACTCAGCGCATCGAACTGCAGCAGGGGCGAGTGCGCAAAGCCGAACGCTGGGGGCCGCGCACGCTGGACCTCGATATCATGCTGTTTGGCGATGCTGTCATTAACAGCGAGCGCCTGACCGTTCCGCACTACGATATGAAAAACCGCGGCTTTATGCTCTGGCCGCTGTTCGAGATCGCCCCGGACCTTCACTTTCCTGACGGCCCGGCGCTGCGCGCCGTGCTGGATAATCTCGGCGCGGAAAAGCCCGCCAGCTGGTAATCCCCTCTTCCTTTTTTAGCATTTGCGGCGATCGTCGTAATCGGTTGCCCAAAATCATTGCCCCTCTGAATGCTGCTGTTAGAATGCCGGTTAATATGACTTTCATCATCAGGAAATGTTATGAAACCGACCACCATTGCCCTGCTGCAGAAATGCAAACAGGAAAAGAAGCGCTTTGCCACCATTACCGCCTACGATCACAGCTTCGCGAAGCTGTTCGCCGATGAAGGCATTAATGTGCTGCTGGTAGGCGACTCGCTGGGAATGACGGTGCAGGGTCACGACTCCACCCTGCCGGTTACCGTGGAAGATATCGCCTATCACACCCGCGCCGTCCGCCGCGGCGCGCCAAACAGCCTGCTGCTTGCCGACCTGCCGTTCATGGCCTATGCCACCCCCGAGCAGACCTTTGCAAATGCCGCCATCGTGATGCGCGCTGGCGCCAATATGGTCAAACTCGAGGGCGGCGCCTGGCTGGCCGACACCGTGAGGATGCTGGCGGAGCGCGCGGTGCCGGTTTGCGGCCATCTTGGCCTGACGCCGCAGTCGGTGAACGTATTCGGTGGGTATAAAGTGCAGGGTCGCGGCGATGCGGCGCAGACCCTGTTTGAAGACGCGTTAGCGCTGGAGGCGGCGGGTGCGCAGCTGTTGGTCCTGGAGTGCGTGCCGGTTGAACTGGCGAAGCGCATCACCGACGCTCTGACCATTCCAGTGATCGGCATCGGCGCGGGCAATGTCACCGACGGGCAAATCCTCGTGATGCATGACGCTTTCGGCATTACCGGCGGCCACATTCCTAAATTTGCCAAGAATTTCCTTGCCGAAGCGGGCGACATCCGCGCCGCGGTGCGGCAGTATATTGCCGAAGTCGAATCCGGAGTCTATCCGGGCGAAGAACACAGTTTCCATTAAGGAGTCTTGTTGTGCTGATTATTGAATCCGTACTGCTGCTGCGGCAGCATATCCGCCGTCTGCGTCAGGAAGGTAAGCGTATCGCGTTGGTCCCGACGATGGGCAACCTGCATGATGGTCATATGAAGCTGGTTGATGAAGCCAAAGCCAGTGCGGACGTGGTGGTGGTCAGTATTTTCGTCAATCCGATGCAGTTTGACCGCGTCGACGACCTGGCGCGCTACCCGCGCACCTTACAGGATGATTGCGAAAAGCTGAACAAACGTCATGTCGACTTTGTCTTCGCGCCGACGCCGGCGGAAGTGTACCCCCAGGGTACTGAAGGCCAGACCTACGTCGACGTTCCGGGATTATCCACCATGCTCGAAGGCGCCAGCCGCCCGGGCCATTTCCGCGGCGTGTCGACCATCGTCAGTAAGCTGTTCAACCTTGTTCAACCAGACGTCGCCTGCTTCGGCGAGAAAGACTTCCAGCAGTTGGCGCTGATCCGCAAGATGGTCGCCGACATGGGCTACGACATTGAGATCATCGGCGTGCCGATCGTCCGCGCGAAAGATGGCCTGGCGCTGAGTTCGCGTAACGGCTACCTGACCGCCGACCAGCGCAAAATCGCGCCTGGTCTGTATAAAGTGCTGAGCGCGGTGGCGGAAAAGCTGGCCGCCGGCGATCGGCAGCTCGATGAGATCATCGCTATCGCTGAACAAGAGCTGAATGAGAAAGGCTTCCGCGCCGACGACATTCAGATCCGCGATGCCGACACCCTGCTTGAGCTGACCGATGCCAGCCAGCGCGCGGTGATCCTGATGGCCGCCTGGCTGGGGCAGGCCCGCCTGATCGACAACCGGATCGTCACGCTCGCTCAGTAGACAGCGGGTAAAAATCGGGCAATACTGCCCGGGCTTTTCTCAGGGCGGGCGCCGTGTCCGCTCTGCTACATTAAGGTTGAAGGGTAGAAGTTATGATGCGTAATATGCTGCAGGGCAAGCTCCACCGCGTAAAAGTCACGCAGGCGGACCTGCACTATGAAGGTTCTTGCGCCATTGACCAGGACTTCCTGGATGCGGCCGGTATTCTGGAGAATGAAACTATTCACCTCTGGAACGTCACCAACGGCAACCGTTTCTCCACCTACGCCATTGCCGCCGAGCGGGGCTCCCGGATCATCTCCGTTAACGGCGCCGCCGCGCACTGCGCCAGCGTCGGCGATATTTTGATCATCGCCAGCTTCGTTACCATGTCGGACGAAGAGGCGCGCAGCTGGCAGCCTAACATCGCCTACTTCGAAGGCGACAACGAAATGAAGCGCCAGGCAAAAGCTATTCCGGTACAGGTCGCCTGATGGCCGCGACGCTGCGCTCAGGCGCAGCGTCGGTATTACCCCTGCGGCTGGTTACTGATCAGCCGCGACATCGTCTCCAGCGAATCCGTGCGTAAGATATATAACCGCTTTAACAGAAACGGATTGTCCCCCGGCTTCACCTTCCCACGCACCGTCGTTACCGCCATATGAAACCCGGCGTCATTCGCCGCCTGCACCGCCGTAGCGTTATAGCCGCCGAAGGGATAGGAAAGGTAGAGAACGTGCGGATTAAACTGGCTCAGCGCCCGGCGCGAGCGGGCGAAATCAAACAGAATATTATGGTAATTGCGACTGAATAAAATCGGCCGCCGGCCGGCGTCAACCCGATGCAAGAAGTGAGTATGCGACTGAATATCAAAGACGTCCTGGATCTGGCGTAGCTCGGAAATGCTCATAAACTGCAGGGATTTCGGATCCCACTTCTGCGGATGGCGCTTAATACGCGAGGAGATAATAAACGCGGTGGCATGGAAACCGTACTGTTTCAGCACCGGATAGGCGTAGCGGTTCACCGATTTCAAGCCATCATCGAAAGTGATCGCCACCGCCCGCGCCGGGAGATTGATTTTATTACGCACATAGCCTTCCAGCTGATACAGGGTCAGCGTGGTATAGCCCTGATCGCGCAGCCAGGTCATCTGATTCGTGAAGGCGCGAACCGAGGTGGTGGTCGACGTATGACGAAAACGGGTGTTCTCTTCATCGCGCAGAATATGGTGATAGGTCAGCACGGGAATACCGTGATCCTCCTGCGCGTCCAGACTACTGACCCACGCCAGCCGGTCGCCAATGCGGATCTGAAACCAGGTCTGATTGAGCCGGTCCTTCAGCTTGCTGAGGATCGGATAGCGCAGATTGTTGGCCAGCGTGCCGAACGGCGCGCTGCTTACCGAGGGAGCGTCATAGAGCGGTGTATCTTTCCAGGTGAGTAAATTTTGGTTACTCAGCGGTTTATTAAGATCCCCCAAACGGTCCTCCACCCGCTGCTTGCCCTGCACCGGCTCGAGATGCCCTTTATCAATAAACCCGGTGCCAAAGCCGAAACGAAACTCATAGTAGTCAGCCGCCGTCGGGACGACTGCGAGGATCTGCCCGGCACGAACATTGCCGACGCTGACCACATGGTTTCCCACCTGCGCCCAGATGACCGCGTCTTCGGTGGTTTGCATATAGCGCACAGCCTTGCCCTGCTGGCTAAGCAGGCTGGCGGAGGCGCTGAGTGAGGTCAGGAAAAGAAGCAGGGTCAAAAATCGGGCAAGCATACGCATCAAACCGTTATACCATCAACGGCGGTTATTGTAACAAAAGCGGTATCTGTCCCGCTGCTTAATTTCCCCAGGCATCATGGCGCAACCGGAACGGGGGGTTCTTCTGCTGCTGATGCCACAGGCTGCTCACCATCGGCCCGCCCGCGCTGACGATCGCCTGGCGAAACGCCACGCTGCTTAACGTGCCTCGCAGGAGATACATTCGCTCAAGGAGTGGATAGCTGACGCCGGAGATCACTTCGCAGTGGGTATGTTTGTGGCTCATCAGCGCCGCGGCCCGATAAGGCGCCGCACCGGTTTTGTCAGTGAGAAAAATGACCCCGTCCCCGGAGTCGGTGGCATGCAGCGCATCGCACATCATCCGGCTCAACATATTGCTGCTGAGATTGCGCCAGTAATTGACCGCCCGGCACTGGGCCAGCGGACCAAACTTTTGTTCAAGACGATCCAGCATCTCCTGCGCCAGCTCATCGTGACAGGTAATGACCCATCCGAGCATGCTTCCCTCCTTAGCCAGCGAATAATGTAGCAAGGTGAAGATGACGTATCGGTGATGGGAGTCAAAGATAAGCGGTTAGCGCTTCGCATATTTACTTCAGGAAGCGCTAACTATGATGAGTATCAGCTACGCAGGCCGCGACCGCGCTGAATTAACGACCAGCACAGCAGATAGAAGGCGACAATGAACACCACCAGCACGGCGAAGGTGGTCGCCAGCGGGACGTCGTTGATACCGAGGAAGCCGAAGCGAAAACCGCTGATCATGTAGACGATGGGGTTCAGATGCGACAGCCCCTGCCAGAACGGCGGCAGCAGGGTCAGCGAGTAGAACACCCCGCCGAGATAGGTCAGCGGCGTCAGCACAAAGGTCGGGATCAGGCTAATGTCATCGAAGGTCTTGGCAAACACCGCGTTCAGCAGCCCGGCCAGCGAGAACAGCACCGCGGTGAGGAGCAGCGTCAGGGCGACAAACAGCCAGGAGTGAACCTGGAACGGCACAAAGAATAGCGACACCGCGGTCACCAGGATACCTACGCACAGTCCTCGCGCTACCCCGCCGCCCACGTAGCCGGCGATAATCACATGCGTCGGCACTGGCGCCACCAGCAGCTCTTCAATATTGCGCTGAAACTTGGCGCTGAAGAAGGATGAGGCGACGTTGGCGTAAGCGTTAGTGATCACCGCCATCATGATCAAGCCCGGGACGATAAACTGCATATAGGTAAAACCATGCATCTCGCCAATGCGCGAGCCGATCAGGTTGCCAAAGATCACGAAATACAGGGTCATGGTGATCACCGGCGGCACCAGCGTCTGCACCCAGATGCGCATAAAACGGTGGATCTCTTTGGTCCAGATGCTTTTCAGCGCGACCCAATAAAGCTGCATCATGCTGATTCTCCTTTTCGCTCATGCACCAGCGTGACAAACAGCTCTTCCAGACGGTTGGCTTTGTTACGCATACTCAGTACCTGCACCCCCTGGGCGCTCAGCTGCGCGAAGACGCTGTTAATTCCCTGCTCACGCAGAACCTCCACTTCCAGCGTCGAGGTATCGACCAGCTGGTACTGGTAGCCTTCGAGCTTCGGCACCGGGCTTTTTGGCGCGAGGTCAAGAATAAAGGTCTCTGACTTCAGCTTCGACAGCAGCGCTTTCATCGAGGTGTTTTCCACCAGCTCGCCGTGCTGGATGATGCCGATGTTGCGACATAGCATTTCGGCCTCTTCGAGATAGTGGGTGGTCAGGATAATGGTGGTTCCGCGATCGTTGAGATCCTTGAGAAAGCCCCACATCGAGCGACGCAGTTCAATATCGACGCCGGCGGTCGGTTCGTCGAGGATCAGCAGCTTCGGCTCATGCATCAACGCGCGGGCGATCATCAGACGGCGCTTCATCCCGCCGGAGAGCATTCTCGCGCGTTCGTTGCGTTTTTCCCACAGGTCGAGCTGTTTTAAATACTTTTCACTGCGGGAAAGGGCTTCTTTACGCTCAACGCCGTAGTAGCCCGCCTGGTTAACGACGATCTGCTGCACGGTTTCGAACGGGTTGAAGTTAAACTCCTGCGGCACCAGGCCAAGCTGGCGCTTGGCATTGACGACGTCTTTCTCCAGATCGTAGCCAAAGACATTGACCTGACCAGAGGTTTTGTTCACCAGCGAGCTGATGATGCCGATGGTCGTGGATTTTCCGGCCCCGTTCGGGCCCAGCAGGGCATAAAAATCCCCCGCTTCGACCTGCAGGTCGATCCCCCGCAGCGCCTGAACCCCGCCGGGATAGGTTTTTTTGAGCTGTTTTAATTCCAGAGCAATGGTCATTAAATATCTCTTCTCGTGTCGTGACACGTCATTAACCCGCCTGACTCACGTTTGCGCTGGACCGGCGCTGACGCCGCCAACGCATCTGCAGCCTGAAGTATCACGGGTTAAGATGGTTTTAAAAAAGGTGAGCTTACCCTATATTAGCGCAACGCACTTACTTGGTTACAGGCCGATAACGTCCATGAATGATATAGATACACTCATCAGCAACAATGCACTATGGTCAAAAATGCTGGTGGAAGAGGACCCCGGCTTTTTTGAGAAACTGTCGCAGACGCAGAAACCGCGCTTCCTGTGGATTGGCTGTTCGGACAGCCGCGTTCCCGCTGAGCGACTCACCGGCCTGGAGCCTGGCGAACTGTTCGTGCATCGTAACGTAGCGAACCTGGTGATCCACACCGATCTCAATTGTCTGTCGGTGGTGCAGTATGCCGTCGATGTCCTGGAAGTCGAGCACATTATTATCTGCGGCCACTACGGCTGCGGCGGCGTGCAGGCGGCGGTGGAGAACCCGGAGCTGGGGCTTATCGACAACTGGCTGCTGCATATCCGCGATATCTGGTTTAAGCACAGCTCGCTGCTCGGTGAAATGCCAGAGGAGCGCCGTCTGGATACCCTTTGTGAACTGAACGTGATGGAACAGGTGTACAATCTGGGACATTCGACGATTATGCAATCCGCGTGGAAGCGCGGACAGAAGGTGACCATCCACGGCTGGGCTTACGGGATTCACGACGGACTGCTGCGCGATCTGGATGTCACCGCTGTGAGCAGGGAAACCCTCGAACAGCGCTATCGCCACGGGATCTCCAACCTCAAGATCAAGCACATCAACCACAGATAGCCTTCAGACTTCGCCACCCTGGAGAGCGCGGCGCGCGCTGTCCAGAGTGGGATATCCCCTTACTCGTCCAGCAGGGTGACTTTGCCGATATACGGCAGATGGCGGTAGCGCTGAGCATAGTCGATACCGTAGCCCACCACGAACTCATCCGGAATCGCGAAACCGACGTATTCAACCGGGACGTTCACTTCGCGGCGGCTGGGTTTATCAAGTAGCGTACAAATGGCCAGCGATTTCGGCTCGCGCAGGCTGAGGATTTCGCGAACTTTAGACAGGGTATTGCCGGAGTCGATGATGTCTTCCACGATCAGAACGTCTTTACCACGGATGTCTTCATCCAGATCTTTAAGGATTTTCACATCACGAGTGGTGGACATGCCGCTGCCGTAGCTGGAGGCGGTCATAAAATCGACTTCATGCGGCACCTGCACTTCACGGCACAGGTCGGCCATGAACATAAACGAGCCGCGCAGCAGCCCCACCAGCACCATTTCGCTGCCGCTGTTCTGATAATGTTCGTTGATTTGACGACCCAGTTCCGCGATACGCGCTTTGATCTCGGATTCCGGGATCATCACTTCTACAGTATGTTTCATAATACTAACCATTTGATTCTAAATATAAATCATCAAAGCCGCTGCTTTCGCCCCGACGATGACCGGCAAGCGATCCAGTATACCAGCAAAAAGAAATCTTCGGTGCAGGGATTAATAAAGCCATATTTGTGATTCCGATCACACTTGTTAAATCCTATAATTAATTGCAGTTAAAAAATTTAACAAACACATGAGTAACTTTTTATGGCTGAAACAAAGTCTCAACAATCAAGGCTCCTGGTGACGCTGACTGCGCTATTTGCAGCGTTCTGCGGCCTCTATCTATTAATCGGCGGGGCATGGCTGGTCGTGCTTGGCGGCTCCTGGTACTACCCTATCGCCGGGCTGGTGATGCTGGGCGTGACCGTAATGCTGTTCCGCGGCAAGCGCGCTGCGCTGTGGCTGTACGCCGCGCTGCTGCTGGCGACCATGATCTGGGGCGTCTGGGAAGTTGGTTTCGACTTCTGGGCGTTGACGCCGCGTAGCGATATCCTCGTCTTCTTTGGCATCTGGCTGATCCTGCCCTTTGTCTGGCGTCGTCTGCCGGTGCCTTCCGCTGGCGCCGTTGGCGCGCTGGTCGTCGCCCTGCTGATCAGCGGCGGCATGCTGACCTGGGCTGGTTTTAACGACCCGCAGGAAGTCAACGGCACCCTGAGCGCCGACGCTACGCCGGCCGCACCGATTTCCACCGTCGCCGACGGCGACTGGCCGGCCTATGGCCGTAACCAGGAAGGCCAGCGCTTCTCCCCGCTGAAGCAGATTAACGCCGATAATGTGAAGAACCTGAAGGAAGCCTGGGTGTTCCGCACCGGCGACCTGAAACAGCCGAACGATCCGGGTGAAATCACTAACGAAGTGACGCCGATTAAAGTCGGCGATACGCTCTTCCTGTGTACCGCTCACCAGCGCCTGTTTGCGCTGGACGCCGCCACCGGTAAAGAGAAGTGGCATTTTGACCCGCAGCTGAACGCCGATCCGTCGTTCCAGCACGTCACCTGCCGCGGTGTTTCTTATCACGAAGCGAAAGCGGATAACGCCCCTGCCGACGTCGTCGCCGACTGTCCGCGCCGCATTATCCTGCCGGTGAACGATGGTCGCCTGTTCGCGGTAAACGCCGACAACGGTAAGCTGTGCGAAACCTTTGCTAATAAAGGTATTCTCAATCTGCAGACCAACATGCCGGTCACCACGCCGGGCATGTATGAACCCACTTCACCGCCGATCATCACCGATAAAACCATCGTGATTGCCGGCGCGGTCACCGATAACTTCTCTACCCGCGAGCCGTCAGGCGTGATCCGCGGCTTTGATGTGAATACCGGTAAACTGCTGTGGGCCTTCGATCCTGGTGCGAAAGATCCGAACGCCATCCCGAGCGATGAACATCACTTCACGCTCAACTCGCCGAACTCATGGGCGCCTGCCGCCTACGACGCTAAGCTGGATCTGGTCTATCTGCCGATGGGCGTGACCACTCCGGACATCTGGGGCGGCAACCGTACGCCGGAGCAAGAGCGTTATGCCAGCTCGATTGTGGCACTGAACGCCACCACTGGTAAGCTGGCCTGGAGCTATCAGACCGTCCATCACGATCTGTGGGATATGGACATGCCTTCCCAGCCGACGCTGGCTGATATTGAGGTCAACGGCAAAACCGTACCGGTCATCTATGCCCCGGCGAAAACCGGCAACATCTTCGTGCTGGATCGTCGTAACGGCGAGCTGGTGGTCCCGGCGCCTGAAAAACCGGTTCCGCAGGGCGCTGCCAAAGGTGATTACGTTACCAAAACCCAGCCCTTCTCCGATCTGAGCTTCCGTCCGAAGAAAGATCTGACCGGCGCGGACATGTGGGGCGCCACTATGTTCGACCAGCTGGTGTGCCGCGTGATCTTCCACCAGCTGCGCTATGAAGGTATCTTCACCCCGCCGTCTGAGCAGGGCACGCTGGTGTTCCCGGGTAACCTGGGGATGTTTGAATGGGGCGGTATCTCCGTCGATCCGAACCGTCAGGTGGCTATCGCCAACCCGATGGCGCTGCCTTTCGTCTCAAAACTGATCCCGCGCGGGCCAGGCAATCCGATGGAGCCGCCGAAAGATGCGAAAGGCTCTGGTACCGAGTCCGGCGTGCAGCCGCAGTACGGCGTCCCGTACGGCGTAACGCTGAACCCGTTCCTGTCGCCGTTCGGCCTGCCGTGCAAACAGCCGGCCTGGGGGTATATCTCCGCCCTGGATCTGAAAACCAACGAAGTGGTATGGAAAAAACGTATCGGTACTCCGCAGGACAGCCTGCCGTTCCCGATGCCGGTTAAACTGCCGTTTACCATGGGGATGCCGATGCTGGGCGGTCCGATTTCCACGGCCGGTAACGTCCTGTTCATCGGCGCGACTGCAGATAACTACCTGCGCGCGTACAATATGAGCAACGGCGAGAAGCTGTGGGAAGCCCGTCTGCCAGCCGGCGGTCAGGCGACTCCGATGACCTACGAAGTGAATGGCAAACAGTATGTTGTCATCTCTGCCGGCGGTCACGGCTCGTTCGGTACCAAAATGGGCGATTATATTGTCGCCTATGCGCTCCCGGATGACGCCAAATAAAACGCAAAACGGCAACGAAAGTTGCCGTTTTTTTTGGTGTTCCGTCCTTCTTCCCGTAGGGGATGGCAGCAGGTCGCAGAGACTTAAACCGTGAACCCCAACATCATCCCGGTGTCTTCATGTTCCAGCAGGTGGCAGTGGGCCATATAGGCAAACTCCTTCGGCGCCGGATGATCAAACTTCACTAATACTTCACTCACGTTCCCTTCCACACGAACGGTGTCTTTCCAGCCGCGACGATGCGCCGCTGGCGGCTTGCCGTTTTCGCTGAGGATACGGAACTGGGTGCCGTGGATATGGAACGGATGCAACATCATGTCGCCCTTACCTGAAATCACCCAGCGCTCATACTGGCCTCTGGCGGCGGCAAACATCGGCTCATTCATGTCGAAGGCTTTGCCGTTGATGCGGTTGGCGTTATGGAAATCAAAGCCCTTGCCTGACGACATGCCATGCTCCATGCCGGATCCGTGGTTCATGTTACTCATTTTGCTCATGTCGCCGTGATGCATATTCCCCATGTCGCTCATGTCGCCATGCCCCATCATGCCGTGATCCATTCCGGCCATCGCCTGGTCGCCATACTTCTCCATCAGCGCCTGCATGCCCATCCGGTCGAGCATCGGATCCATCGACAGCTGGAGCTGACGCTGCGTCAGCCCCGTCAGGGACGGTAACGCCGGGAGAGCGGCCAGAGTATCCAGCAGCTTGCCGGAGGCGGGAATGACCAGCGGCTGGACGCGCAGTACCGGCTGTGGTTTATCAAAAGGCGCAATCGCCATGCCCATCTGGCTCACCGGCAGGGTCACCAGATCGAAAGGTTTACCGTCGCTGGTGTCCACCAGCACCTCAAAGCGTTCCCCCATCAAGACCGGCAATTCATCGACCTTGACCGGCTCGGCCAACAGACCGCCATCGCTGGCCACTACGTACAGCGGGCGCTTATCGCTGGTGGCAAAATTGAGGGAACGGGCATTACAGCCGTTCAGCAAGCGCAGGCGCAGCCAGCCGCGCGGCGCGGCATGTTCGGGATAGAGGGCCCCATTGGTCAGTAGCGTATCGCCAAACCAGCCGACGGCGGCGCTCATCACATCCAGCTGATAGTCGATCTCGCCGGCGGCGGTGAACTTCTTATCCTGGACGATCACCGGCACATCATCGATTCCCCACTGCTTAGGCAGCAGCAGGCGCCCGCTCTCTTCATCCTCGATCAGCACCAGGCCGGCCAGCCCCATCGCCACCTGCCGGCCGGTGCTCCCATGCTGATGCGGATGAAACCAGCAGGTCGCCGACCGCTGCGTTGGCGTGAAGCTTACCGTGCGGGTGGCGCCCGGCGCGATAACCCCCTGTGGCCCCCCGTCGACCTCGCCCGGTACCTCCAGACCATGCCAGTGCAGCGTGGTCTCTTCCGCCAGCTGGTTAGTAATATCCACCGTGACGGTCTTCCCCTGCGTGAGCTGTAGCGCAGGGCCCAGCAGCGACCCGTTGTAGCCCCAGGTAGTGGCATTCAGGGCGCCAAACCGCGTTTTGCCCGCCTGGATCCTGAGCGCGATGCGGTTGCGCGCATCGGCGGCTAACAGCGACGGTATCGGCAGAGCCGGGCGACTGGCGGCAAAGACCGCCCGGCTCCATAACGGCAATGCGCTGGCCATGCCGACCGCGGCGGTCAGTTTGAGGAAGTCTCGACGTTGCATATTCACATCCTTTTATTCTGCGGGCGAATATTTGAGCTTAAACCCTACCGTAACGGGAAGGTCAAGCAGAAGAGTAAGAATAAAGATCGGCGCTGTGTAAAGAAGTATGCTAATTTGAAGCGTCGGTGATCTAATGGTAGAAAAAATGAAGACGCTTTTCAGAACAATGGTACTCGGCAGCCTGCTTGCTCTCTCCGCCAACAGCTACGCGCTCAGCGAATCCGAAGCGGAAGATATGGCTGATTTAACCGCGGTTTTTGTGTTTCTGAAAAACGACTGTGGCTACCAGAACCTGCCCAACACGCAGATCCGTCGCGCGCTGGTGTTCTTTGCCCAACAGAACCAGTGGGACCTGAGCAACTATGACAGCTACAACATGAAAGCGCTTGGCGAAGACAGCTATCGCGATCTTAGCGGCATTAACATTCCGACGGCGAAAAAATGTAAAGCGCTGGCCCGCGATTCGCTCAGCCTGCTGGCTTACGTTAAATAATTCCCTGCGCGGGCGGCAACGCTCCGCGCCTTTAGCATTTCAATTTCCCCCTTTAAATATTTATATTTATTATTGTATATAAACAAACCTTATTTAATTGCGAACCTATCAATTTGCCAAATAAAGTAAACCCATAATAATGAAGAATGACTAAAAAACTAATAAAATATCATTATTCATATATTGCAAAATAAAAAGCACCCTTCTAGAATCCGGTAAAAATATACCTACTTCATGGACTGAAATTGTGAATATCTCGCTGACTCTTCGTGTTATCCCACTCGCCGCGCTGTTAGTAGCCGGCTGTAGCAATACCTCTTCCCGCCAGCCGGTTAAACCGATCGCCACGCCGCTGACGTCACAGCAGCAGGCAGAGCAGGAGCGGGCGGCCAGCGAACAAGCGCGCATTGAATCCTGTCGCCAGGCGTTGGATTCGCTAAAAGAGGTTAACCCACAGCAAGCCACTAAACTCAGCAATGACTTTAACGCTTTAGTGCGCGCGGCGTCACAATACAATAGCGTGCGCGAGAAAGTGGCGGATCCTACCCGGCTTGGCATTGACTCCATGTATCAGTTTAAATCCATCAAACTGTGCGCCGATATCCAGAAAACGCTAATCGATAGCCTGGTACAGCGTGGTGAAAGCAAACAGCCATGAACAGAGCCGCCACGCTGACCCTCAACGCGCCCCTTCTGATGCTCGTCGCTGCGCTGGCGCTTTCAACCCCCTTCACCGCCGGCGCCGCGCCGGCCTTTCTTGATTACGCCCAACAGCAAACCCAGCAATCTCAGGCGCAAGAAAAAAACGATGCCGCAAACGCAAAACAAACACAAGAAAGCCGCCAGAGCGCAGATAATAAAAAAACCGGTACCAACACCTCACAATTACAAAAAAGAATCACCAGCCAGCAGGCGGCGATTGCACAAAAAGATAAGCTTATACAGCAATTAAAAAAACAGCTTGCCGCTACGCCGCAAACGGATACTGCCGGAGCGAATGAGCAAGCGGCGTTGAATAAGAGAATTAATGAATTACAGGTCGCCTTAAGCGCCGCTACTGCAGAAAAAGAGGCATTAATAAAAAAAGCAGGCGTTGTGCAGAATAATAATCTACAGCAAAGCCAGGCCGCGGCGCGTCAGCAGATCCAGCAATTAACGACGCAGATTCAGCAAGCCGAAGCTGAAAATAAACGCCTCAGCGCCAGCTTTACCACGCTTAATAAAGATAAACACGCGCTAATGACCCAACTGGCCGCAACGGAAAAAGAGAAACAGGCCGCTCTTGAGCAGGTCAAAGCGCTTAACGCTGACAAACAGCCGCTGACGACCCGGCTGGCCGCCGCGGAAAAAGAGAAACAGGCCGTCCTCGAGCAGGTTAAGGCCCTTAACGCCGATAAGCAGTCGCTGACTATTCGCCTCGCCGCTGCGGAAAAGACGCAGCAGGCTGCCCTCGATCAGGTCAAAGCCCTTAACGCCGATAAACAATCTCTGTCCACCCGGCTGGCCGCCGCGGATAAAGTGCCGCATGGCCCCGCTAACGACGCCGCTGCGCCAAAAAATGAGCCACCAGAGATGGCGGCCATAGTGGCAGCCTATCGCCTGCAGGCGGATAAAGACAACGCCCAGCTACGGATGAAAGAAGATGAAATCGAACTGCTGAGAACGCAGCTTTCTGTACAGTCCAAAACGCGCAGCGGCGAGAGCGCCGCTGCCAAACTCAGCGCATCGGGAGAACAGCAGGCTTATGCGATCGGCGCCTCGATGGGAAGCGAGGCGCTCAACGTCCTTACCACCCGTCGCACTCAGGGAGTTACCGTCGACGCAGGCCTGGTGCTGCAGGGCATCGAAGATGCCTTTCGCGGCCAGCTTCGTCTCGGAGAGCAGGAACGTAACAAGGCGCTGTTTGATGTGTCGCAGCAGGTTTTTCAGAACCTGAATAAAATAGAGCAGAAAAACATCAGTGCCGGCAAGAAATATCAGCAGGCGTTTGCGCGCAAAAAAGATGTGGTTTTTAAAGAGGGCGTCTACAGCCGCGTCGATTACCCGGGTAAAGGAAAAATAAGCGGTAATGACCTGGTTACCGTGGTGATCAAAGAGATGCTGACGGACGGGACGGTGATCAACGATATGGAAGCGAAAGATCAGGCGCTTACGCAAAAGCTGGATGCCTATCCCCCGGTGTTTCGCGAACCGCTGAAGCGTCTACAGAACCACGGCTCTGTGACGCTCGTCGTCCCGCCTGAAAAGGCCTATGGCAGTAAAGGATTACCGCCAAAAATCCCGCCAGGCGCCACCATGGTTTATTCCGTGCGGATAGTAGATAGCCAACCCGAGCCGGCAAAATAGCCTCATCCTCTCCACCGCCCTTCCGGGGCGGTGGCTGTTATTCCTGCCTCATTGCTGCAATAACCGCCGTGCATCCTCATCTATAGTTGTCTATGATGTTGCACTCGTTTTACGGGTGTAACAGATGTTAACGAAGGAGGAGCCTTATCGTGGCCGATAATCCACTGTGGCATGAAACGCTGCATGACCATTTTGGTCAGTATTTTAGCGTTGATAACGTGCTGTACCACGAAAAAACCGATCATCAGGATCTGATCATCTTTGATAACCGCGCTTTTGGCCGGGTGATGGCGCTGGATGGCGTCGTACAAACCACCGAACGCGACGAGTTCATCTATCACGAAATGATGACCCATGTGCCGCTGCTGGCTCACGGCAACGCGAAGCATGTGTTAATCATTGGCGGCGGCGATGGCGCGATGCTGCGCGAAGTCTCTCGTCACCGTAGCATCGAAACCATCACCATGGTGGAAATCGACGCCGGGGTAGTTTCATTCTGCCGCCAGTACCTGCCGAACCATAACGCCGGCGCCTATGACGATCCGCGCTTTACGCTGGTGATTGATGATGGCGTCAATTTTGTTAATCAGACGACGCAAACGTTTGACGTGATCATTTCGGACTGTACCGACCCTATCGGCCCGGGAGAAAGCCTGTTCACCTCGGCTTTTTATGAAGGCTGCAAACGCTGCCTGAACCCGGGTGGGATCTTTGTTGCCCAGAATGGCGTCTGCTTCCTGCAACAGGATGAAGCGGTAGGCAGCCATCGCAAGCTAAGCCACTATTTTCGCGACGTCAGCTTCTACCAGGCGGCAATTCCAACCTATTACGGCGGGATCATGACCTTTGCCTGGGCGAGCGACAATGAGGCGCTGCGCCATCTCTCCAGCGAAATCATTCAGGCGCGCTTTCACAAAGCCAACCTGACCTGCCGCTACTACAATCCGGCAATCCATACGGCGGCCTTCGCCTTACCACAATATCTGCATGATGCTCTGTCCGCACCGTGACGCGAAATAAGGGGGTGAACTAAATTGAAAAAATTGAAGCTGCACGGCTTTAACAACCTGACCAAAAGCCTGAGTTTTTGTATCTACGATATCTGTTACGCCAAAACGGCAGAAGAGCGCGACGGCTACATCGCCTATATCGACGAACTCTATAATGCCAATCGCCTGACGGAGATCCTGACAGAAACCTGTTCTATTATTGGTGCCAATATCCTGAATATCGCCCGTCAGGATTATGAACCCCAGGGCGCCAGCGTGACCATTCTGGTCAGCGAAGAGCCTGTCGATCCCAAGCTGATTGACCAGACCGAACATCCTGGCCCGCTACCGGAAACCGTGGTCGCCCATCTCGATAAGAGCCATATCTGCGTGCATACCTACCCGGAGAGCCATCCGGAGGGCGGCCTGTGCACCTTCCGCGCCGATATCGAAGTTTCAACGTGCGGCGTCATTTCCCCGCTTAAAGCGCTGAACTATCTGATTCACCAGCTGGAATCGGACATTGTGACCATTGACTACCGTGTGCGCGGCTTTACCCGCGATATCAATGGGATGAAGCATTTTATCGATCATGAAATCAATTCGATTCAGAACTTTATGTCCGACGATATGAAGTCGTTGTATGACATGGTCGACGTCAACGTTTATCAGGAAAATATCTTCCATACCAAAATGTTGCTCAAGGAGTTCGACCTTAAGCACTACATGTTCCATACCCGACCGGAAGAGTTGACTGCCGAAGAGCGCAAGGTCATTACCGACCTGCTATGGAAAGAGATGCGCGAGATTTACTACGGCCGCAATATTCCTGCCGTGTAATCTATGAAATGCCCAGCGGCGCTTTTGCTTGCCGGGCCTGTAGTTCTGCGCCGCCCGACATAAAAGGCGTCATTAACGCTGCTGCATAAACTCACGATAGGCGGCGACCACCTGCAGGAAATCCTCAACACCGCACAGAGAGAGACTTTCTTCGTCGTAGTAGCTCATCCCCTCCTCGATTTCGTCGCCGGAAAACTCCAGCTGATTGGCGCGGATCATCACCTCTTCGCCATCCAGCCACAGCGTATATTCATGCCCGGCACGCTGCCAGGAACGCTCGCTGCCCTTCACGGTGCGCGCAGCCTGCTCCACTTCGTCCAGCAGAGCAAGATTGCCTTTCACCTCCTCGTTGAACCAGTGGCCGATCGCCTCGTGATCCATCGACATTCGCACCTTTACCACTCCGGTAATATCGCGCAGAAATTCGTAATCCATAGTCTTTTCCTCTGCAAGGGCAATGCGTCACCGCTGCACTGTACCCATGCAGTAATTATCGCAGCAGACAGAAAGAAAAAAAGCGTAGCGGGCGGGAGGTTTGGAAATAAAAATGCCCGGTGATGCAATGTTCACCGGGCATTGGAGAGTTTATCGCCAAACGGTCAGCCGGGCTGACCGAATGGTTTACACCGCGGTCTGGAAGATCACGCCGTCAGCTTTTTCAGTGTACTGATCCAGCTGGTTGAAGTTCAGATAACGGTAGGTATCTTCCGCCGTCTTATCCACCTGCGCCACGAAGGTCTGGTACTCTTCCGGCGTCGGCAGTTTGCCGAGCAGCGAAGCCACCGCTGCCAGTTCGGCAGAGGCGAGATAGACGTTAGCGCCGGTACCTAAACGGTTCGGGAAGTTACGGGTAGAGGTGGAAACCACCGTCGCGCCGTCGGCCACGCGCGCCTGGTTACCCATACACAGGGAACAGCCAGGGATTTCGATACGCGCCCCGCTCTTACCAAACACGCTATAGTAGCCTTCTTCGGTCAGCTGCGCGGCATCCATACGGGTTGGCGGCGCCACCCACAGGCGAGTCGGCAGTTGGCCTTTGTGGCTATCCAGCAGCTTACCGGCGGCACGGAAGTGGCCGATGTTGGTCATGCAGGAGCCGATGAACACTTCGTCGATCTTCTCGCCCTGCACATCAGACAGCAGGCGGGCATCGTCCGGATCGTTCGGCGCGCACAGAATCGGCTCTTTAATATCCGCCAGATCGATGTCGATCACTGCCGCGTATTCCGCGTCAGCATCGGCTTCCAGCAGCTGCGGATCCGCCAGCCATTTTTCCATGCCCTGGATACGACGCTCCAGGGTACGGCGGTCGCCGTAGCCTTCGGCGATCATCCACTTCAGCAGAACGATGTTAGAGTTCAGATACTCAACGATCGGCTCTTTATTCAGTTTGATGGTGCAGCCGGCGGCAGAACGCTCAGCCGAGGCATCGGTCAACTCGAACGCCTGCTCGACTTTCAGATCCGGCAGACCTTCGATCTCGAGGATGCGACCAGAGAAGATGTTTTTCTTACCTTTCTTCTCCACGGTCAGCAGGCCCTGCTTGATGGCGTACAGCGGGATGGCGTGGACCAGGTCACGCAGGGTGATCCCCGGCTGCATTTTACCTTTGAAACGCACCAGCACCGATTCCGGCATATCCAGCGGCATCACGCCGGTCGCGGCGGCGAAGGCCACCAGACCAGAGCCCGCCGGGAAGGAGATGCCGATTGGGAAACGGGTGTGGGAGTCACCGCCGGTACCCACGGTATCCGGCAGCAGCATGCGGTTCAGCCAGGAGTGAATCACGCCATCGCCCGGACGCAGAGAAACACCGCCGCGGTTCATGATGAAGTCCGGCAGAGTGTGGTGCGTGGTAACGTCAACCGGCTTCGGGTAGGCCGCGGTGTGGCAGAAGGACTGCATCACCAGGTCTGCAGAGAAGCCCAGGCACGCCAGGTCTTTTAGCTCATCACGGGTCATTGGACCGGTGGTGTCCTGAGAACCGACGGAGGTCATTTTCGGTTCGCAATAAGCGCCCGGACGGATACCGGCAACGCCGCAGGCGCGGCCAACCATTTTCTGCGCCAGCGAGAAGCCGCGGGTGCTTTCCGCCACGTCTTTCGCCTGACGGAAGACATCGCTGTGCGGCAGGCCCAGCGCTTCACGCGCTTTGGTGGTCAGACCGCGACCGATGATCAGCGGAATACGGCCGCCGGCGCGCACTTCGTCGATCAGCACATCGGTTTTCAGCTCGAAGCTGGCCAGCAGTTCGTTGGTCTCGTGGTTACGCACTTCGCCTTTGAACGGGTAAACGTCGATTACGTCGCCCATGTTCAGGTTAGACACATCAACTTCGATAGGCAGCGCGCCCGCATCTTCCATGGTGTTGAAGAAAATTGGCGCGATTTTACCGCCCAGACACAGGCCGCCGCCGCGCTTGTTCGGCACGTTCGGGATATCGTCGCCCATAAACCACAGCACCGAGTTGGTGGCGGATTTACGTGAAGAACCGGTCCCGACCACGTCGCCGACGTAGGCCAGCGGGTAGCCTTTCTGCTGCAGGGCTTCGATCTGTTTGATTGGGCCAACCACGCCCGGCTGATCCGGCTCAATGCCTTCGCGGGGGTTTTTGAGCATTGCCAGCGCATGCAGCGGGATGTCTGGGCGCGACCACGCATCCGGCGCCGGAGAGAGATCATCGGTGTTCGTTTCGCCGGTGACCTTGAAGACGGTAACAGTGATTTTCTCTGCCAGCTGCGGACGGTTCAGGAACCATTCGGCGTCAGCCCAGGATTGCATAACCTGTTTAGCATGCTCGTTACCCGCTTTAGCTTTCTCTTCCACGTCGTAGAAGTTATCGAACATCAGCAGGGTATGGGAGAGCGCTTTCGCGGCAATCGGCGCCAGTTTCGCGTCGTCCAGCGCATCGATCAGCGGATGGATATTGTAACCGCCCTGCATGGTGCCCAGCAGTTCAACGGCTTTTTCAGGGGTAACCAGGGGGGAGGTCGCTTCGCCTTTGGCGATCGCGGCAAGGAATCCAGCTTTAACATAGGCGGCTTCGTCGACGCCCGGCGGTACACGGTTAATCAGCAGGTCTAACAGGAATTCTTCTTCGCCCGCAGGCGGGTTTTTCAGCAGTTCTACCAGCGCGGCCATTTGGGTTGCATCTAAGGGTTTGGCAACAATCCCCATGGCGGCACGCTCAGCTACGTGCTTACGGTATTCTTCTAGCACGACGGTTCTCCTCGCTCTCATTGTCATAATGCGGCCTACACGTCTTCAATCAATCTGCCTCTGTCCTGGCTTAGCTTGCCGCGTGACGCATCTTGAAGGATTTAGTGGCTGGGCGATTTTCTTCACGCTCCTGTGAGACAGCAGTTTGTAGGGTAAATGCCCGATACCGCGTCGGCAGCATAGCAGGATTTTTGAAAGGTGTTAATCTGTTTACAAAAAAGCAACATTAAAATTTAGCTGAATCGTTAAGGGCAGGATATTGCAGGCTTTCTGTTCAAATCCCACGACAAAAATTCCTTTCCGCGTACAACGCCACGGGCCGATCCCAACAATAATCAATAAAAAGCCATACCGCTTACTTATACTCAGCAAACGCGCCGTTTTCGCAGATACTTTAGCGAGATGGGTTACTTTTTGGGTCAGGAGTTTCCATGTCACTGCCGTTCAACCCCCATATTATCGCCCTGCTCTGTAGCGCTGGCTTACTCGCGGCGGCAGGAACACTCTATGTGCAAAGCCGAACCCCAGCGACGATCGCTGAACCGCCTGCGCAGCAAGCTCCAGCGCCCGCAGCGTCGACGACACAGCCGGTGGCCGCCACTTACACCCAGGCGCAAATTGATCAGTGGGTCGCCCCTATCGCGCTCTACCCGGACAGTCTGCTGTCGCAGGTGTTGATGGCCTCCACTTATCCCGACAACGTCCTGCAGGCGGTCCAGTGGTCCCAGGATAACCCCGCGATGAAAGGGGATGCGGCCGTGCAGGCGGTTGCCAGCCAGCCGTGGGACCCTAGCGTCAAATCTCTTGTCGCTTTCCCTGCCCTGCTGGCGATGATGGGCGAGAATCCGCCCTGGGTGGAAAATCTTGGCAATGCGTTTTTGGCCCAGCCGCATGATGTGATGGATTCAGTGCAGCGCCTGCGCGCCATTGCCCAACAAACCGGGACGCTGAAATCCACACCGCAGCAGAAAGTGATTGTCACCCCTGCCGCACCGGTTTCAGCCAGCAGCAGCACGGCAGCAACCGCAACCGCCCACACAGCGGCGCCTGCGCCCACGCAGGTCATTAAAATAGAGCCGACCAATCCACAGGTGGTCTATGTTCCCAGCTATAACCCCTCCACCGTCTATGGTACCTGGCCGAACAGCGCCTATCCGCCGGTCTATCTGCCGCCCCCTCCCGGGGAGCAATTTACCGATAGCTTCGTCAAAGGCTTCGGGTACAGCCTCGGCGTGGCCACCACCTGGGCGCTGTTCAGCAGTATCGACTGGGATGATGATGACCATCACCATCACGATGACGACTACCACCACGGCGATTACTCGCATAATGGCGATAACATCAATATTAATGTAAATAATTTCAATCATATAACAGGAGAAAACCTGCCGGGAAACCACGTTAACTGGCAGCACAATCCTGCCTATCGCGGACACACACCGTATCCCGATAATACGGTAGCTCAGCGCTTCCATCAGACCAACGTTTCCGGCGGACTGAGCGCGACCCAACATGCGCCAGTCGATCGCGAAGCGCAGCGCCAGGCAGCGATGACCCAGCTGCAGCATAACGTACCGACGGCCACAGCGGGCAATCTGGCGGCAAACAACACCTCACGCGACGCCCAGCGTCAGGCGGCCTCGGCGCAGCTGAAGCAAGCCACCCAACGCAGTAATTACCGCGGTTACGACAGTACGCCGACCCAACAGCAGCGTCGCGAGGCGGCAAAAACGCAGCTGAAAAACCCCACGCCGCAGCAACAGCAGCGTCGAGAAGCCGCCAGGAGCCACGAGCAGAACCGCACACCTCAGCAGCAGCAGCGCCGGCAGCAGTTCCAGTCCGCCACGCCAGCCCAGCGTCAGCAGACGCTCAGCCATCTGCGCGCCAACGCCCTTAGCGGCAACGAAAGCCGCGCCCCCTCCTGGCAAGCGCAGCAGGAACGAGGACTGCAGAGCCGCCAGTTTTCCGGCGTAAACCGCGAGTTACGCGATGGCGCCAGAGAACGTCTTTCCGAACACCATGAACTGCGTCGCCGCTAAGGATGAGCAGAATGAGAAACCCATTATCCGTTGCCCTGTTTACGTTAATGCTGTCGCCGCTTGCCGCCTTCGCCCAACAGCAGTTTGCCACGCCGGAACAGGCCGCAGCTGCGCTGGCCGAAGCGATCAGCCAGCCTAATGAAGCCGCGCTGAGCGAAGTACTCGGCGATAACTGGCAGCAGTTTTTACCCACGGACGGGATCGACCCTGCCGCCGTCGATCGCTTTCAACGCGACTGGCAGGTGAAACATGTCATCATCCTGCAGGGTGACAAAGCCTGGCTCGATGTCGGTAGCGAGGCATGGCGTCTGCCCGTGCCTATCGTAAAAACGTCTGAGGGATGGCGCTTTGATATGGCCGCTGGCGAAGAGGAGATCCTCACCCGCGCCATCGGCCGCAATGAGCTTTCGGCGATCGCCGCCATGCATGCCTATGTTGATGCCCAGCAGGACTATTATCATCTGAACCACCGCTGGGCGCAGAAAATCATCAGTAGCGAAGGCAAAAAAGATGGCTTGTACTGGCCAACTTCGCCGGGCGAAGCGCCAAGCCCGCTCGGTCCGGCCTTTAGCCCGACGGTGCCCGGTAGCGGCTACCATGGCTATCGCTTTCGAATTATCGCCGGTCGCGATGACCAGAGCGTCGCCTTGCTGGCCTGGCCGATAGCCTGGGGTGAAACCGGCGTGATGAGCTTTATGATCGATCAACAGGATAGGGTCTATCAGGCCAATCTCGGTGAAGAGAGCGCCGCAAAGGCACAGGAGATAACGCGCTTTACCCCCGACGCTGACGCCGGCTGGCAGGTGGCAGAACCTTAAAAAAAACGCCCGGTTGCACTCACGCAACCGGGCGTTTTCATTCACTTAGCCCTGGTGAGGCATCAGAGAAGGATCGCCGGCAAAGGCTGGTTTTGTGCTGGATAATGCCGCTTCGTCAGCGCTGATGCTACCGGAATTCGCCGCCCATACCCCTTCATTGGTCTTCGTCACCTGCTGATGCTGGGCATTCAGATCCTGGCCCATCGCCGCAATGTGGGTCGTTTCCGTACCGCCGCTGTTGTCCGCCCAGGGAATGTTGGCGTCAGCGGCGTAAGCCACACCGGTAAAAAACGTTGCAGCGACCAGCGCTGTGGTTAAAAAGCGTTTCATCTCACACCTCATCGATATCGTTAACTACCTATAAGTTTACTGAGTGACTATTTTCAAAGTATGTATGAGGTGTAGCGGTTTATGAACAGTGACATAGTTCTAAACATCAGGCATAAAAAAAGCGGCTCCCGGAGCCGCTTATGCTTTTTTCCTGAAAGAAAAAGTTACTTTTTCTTCGCTTTGGCGTTTGGCAGGTCGGTGATGCTGCCTTCGAACACTTCCGCCGCCAGGCCAACGGACTCGTGCAGAGTCGGGTGAGCGTGGATGGTCAGGGCGATGTCTTCAGCGTCACAGCCCATCTCGATAGCCAGGCCGATCTCACCCAGCAGCTCGCCGCCGTTGGTGCCGACAATCGCGCCGCCGATAACACGGTGGGTCTCTTTGTCGAAGATCAGTTTGGTCATACCGTCTGCGCAGTCAGAAGCGATAGCACGGCCGGAAGCAGCCCACGGGAAGGTGGCGGTTTCGTAGCTGATGCCTTTCTCTTTCGCTTCTTTCTCGGTCAGACCGACCCATGCCACTTCTGGTTCAGTGTAGGCGATGGATGGGATCACTTTCGGATCGAAGTAGTGTTTCAGACCGGAGATAACTTCTGCGGCAACGTGGCCTTCATGGACACCTTTGTGCGCCAGCATCGGCTGACCGACGATATCGCCGATAGCAAAGATGTGCGGCACGTTGGTGCGCATTTGTTTGTCAACGCGGATGAAGCCGCGATCGTCAACTTCCACGCCCGCTTTACCTGCATCGAGGTTTTTACCATTCGGTACGCGGCCGATAGCGACCAGCACTGCGTCGTAACGCTGCGCTTCCGCCGGTGCTTTTTTACCTTCCATGGAAACGTAAATACCGTCTTCTTTCGCTTCAACGGCAGTCACTTTGGTTTCCAGCATCAGGTTAAATTTCTTGCTGATGCGTTTGGTGAAGACTTTCACCACGTCTTTGTCGGCAGCCGGGATAACCTGGTCGAACATTTCCACCACGTCAATCTCTGAACCCAGCGCATGGTATACGGTACCCATTTCCAGACCGATGATACCGCCGCCCATCACCAGCATGCGTTTCGGTACAGATTTCAGTTCCAGCGCGTCGGTGGAGTCCCATACGCGCGGATCTTCATGCGGGATAAACGGCAGCTGAATCGGACGGGAACCCGCCGCGATGATAGCGTTGTCGAAGTTGATCACGGTTTTGCCGTTTTCGCCTTCCACTTCCAGGGTGTTAGCGCCGGTAAATTTACCCAGACCGTTAACCACCTTCACTTTACGACCTTTGGCCATGCCAGCCAGACCACCGGTCAGCTGAGTGATGACTTTTTCTTTCCAGGTGCGGATCTTGTCAATGTCAGTTTTCGGTTCGCCGAAAACGATGCCGTGTTCGGCCAGCGCTTTCGCTTCTTCGATAACTTTTGCCACGTGCAGCAGCGCTTTAGAAGGGATACAACCCACGTTCAGACAAACACCACCGAGGGTGCTGTAACGTTCTACGATGACGGTTTCCAGACCTAAATCAGCGCAACGGAAGGCTGCAGAGTAACCTGCGGGGCCTGCCCCAAGTACCACGACCTGAGTTTTGATTTCAGTACTCATCATGACCTCTGTAATTTATATCCGGCGGGTCTGACGCTATTATTCTTACGCCCAAGTCCACCGGGACGTTCTATCCGCGTGTATTTTACAAAATTGTTAACAATTTTTAAACAACAAACGGCAAACGATTTTGTCCTTTGTTGCTGATAATCCCCAACAGCCTGAGGTTATCAGAAAAAAGCCGGCCGTCAGGCCGGCTTTTTCGATTACATCACCAGGCGGCGAATGTCGCTCAGGGTGTTGTTAATGATGGTAATGAAGCGGGCACCATCAGCACCGTCGATGACGCGGTGGTCGAAGGACAGAGAGATTGGCAGCATCAGGCGCGGCACAAACTCTTTGCCATTCCATACCGGCTCCATCGCGGACTTAGACACGCCGAGGATGGCCACTTCCGGCGCGTTAACAATCGGCGCGAAGTGGGTGGTACCCAGGCCGCCGATGCTGGAGATGGTGAAGCAACCGCCCTGCATTTCGCCAGCCGTCAGTTTGCCATCGCGCGCTTTCTTCGAGATGGTGGTCAATTCACGAGACAGCTCGGTGATGCTCTTCTTGTTCACGTCTTTGAAGACCGGAACCACCAGACCGTTCGGGGTATCCACCGCCACACCGATGTTGATGTATTTCTTCAGCGTCAGGCGCTGACCATCTTCGGAGAGCGAGCTGTTGAAGCGCGGCATCTGCTCAAGCGCAGCGGCAACCGCTTTCATGATGAAGACCACTGGAGTGAATTTCACGTCCAGTTTACGCTTCTCAGCTTCGGCATTCTGCTGCTTGCGGAACGCTTCCAGATCGGTGATATCGGTTTTGTCGAAGTGGGTAACGTGCGGGATCATCACCCAGTTACGGCTCAGGTTGGCGCCAGAGATTTTCTGGATACGACCCAGCTCCACTTCTTCGACTTCGCCAAACTTGCTGAAGTCAACCTTCGGCCACGGCAGCATGCCCGGGATACCGCCGCCAGCGGCAGCCGCCGGTGCGGATTCAGCGCGTTTAACCGCGTCTTTCACGTAAGCCTGAACGTCTTCGCGCAGGATACGACCTTTACGGCCGGTGCCTTTCACTTTCGCCAGGTTAACACCGAACTCGCGCGCCAGGCGGCGAATCAGCGGGGTCGCGTGAACGTAGGCATCGTTTTCAGCGAATTCGCTTTTACCTTCTGTTTTCGCAGCCGGCGCAGCGGCAGGCTTAGCGGCCTGAGCCGGGGCAGCAGCTGGTGCCGGTGCAGCAGCCTGAGCCGGAGCGGCGGCAGGCGCAGCGCCTTCCACTTCGAAGACCATGATCAGGGAACCGGTTTTGACTTTATCGCCGGTGCTGATTTTGATCTCTTTAACGGTACCCGCGAACGGCGCCGGAACTTCCATAGAGGCTTTGTCGCCCTCTACGGTGATCAGGGACTGTTCCGCCGCGACTTTATCGCCGACTTTAACCATCACTTCGGTGACTTCAACTTCGTCGCCGCCGATGTCCGGGACGTTAACATCTTTCACGCCTGCTGCGGCAGCCGGAGCCGCAGCAGCCTGTGCCGGAGC